>ERZ773224.1498-NODE-1498-length-28379-cov-4.131585_pt1 | contig 28379 bp, 28 predicted proteins | sample MGYA00580526_ERZ773224 | MGnify/ENA primary metagenome ERZ773224 (study PRJEB29015, sample SAMEA2737743) | human gut metagenome | biome: human gut; feature: human-associated habitat; material: faeces | place: China | collected 2012 ... | reverse complement strand
CCTTGCGGTGGTTGGTGGTTAATGGTTAGTGATTATTTGCTTTTTCTAATAATTCCTTTATGCGGGCATTTTCCTTTTCAAGTACAAAATGAAACTTGTTGATTTTGTATTGTAAAGGAGCAGACTGAGATGGATAAAAATGGAGTAAGAGGGTAACATATCTGTCAGTCGCATAACTGTGAATTATAAAAATGTGACTAATCCTATAAAATTGAACTATACTTTTATAGGAGATGTTTCGCATGCAAAATACGAATGAGTATGTTACTGATTTAGGTCATCTTCATTTGCGGATTGAAGAAATATTGGATGAGCGTGGAATTAGTAAAAATAAACTATGTAAAGATATGGATATACCACGCACAAACTTCAATAGGTATTGCCAAGACAAGCAAACCCGATGGGATTTGAAATTTCTATGCAAATTGTGCTTGTATTTGAATGTGGATTTAGGAGAATTGACAGAGTACATACCGCCGAGTCCGGCGAGCAAATGAATATGAATAAGCAGAAAAAGAGTAAAGAGGAACATGTCAGGAACATGAATCCTCTTTTTCTTTTGTATAGAGGGTCTGTGTTCTGTGGGATGAAGGATAGGAGGGAGAAGAACACAGATGGGAAGAACCAGTACCAAGAAAATGGTTCTATTAATGTTGCTTAGAATATTATGGAAGCATGCCGACGAGGAACACATACGACGTCCGGACCCATAGATTATAGAAAAGTGCGTGCTTATTACGGAGAACCGTAATAAGTATCACGGAACAATTAGTCTGTTGAAAATAGAATTGTCATTGTATAATGCAAATGTGGTCACAGAAAGGATGTGAGTGCTTTCCGAATGGAACAAAGCATAGTCCGAAAAAAACTTTTGGAATATTTAGAAGAAACAAAGATGTCGAAATATAAATTTGCACAAAGAAGTGGAATATCGCTTAGTACAATTTATGACATCATAAGAAAAGAAGATTATGATATCCGTGAAAGTAATATCATTAAGATATGCCATGGAATGCAGATAGAGCCTTTTGACCTGTTTCAAACAAGCGAGGAAATCCTTGTATTGGAAAAAGATGAGGAGATTCAAGCAATTCTTGAAGCAAGATCACTCCCGGAAGAGTACCGGGAAATAATGCTTGAATATTTGCATAGCTTGAAGCGGATTGCAGAAAGAAGCAAATGATGAAAATAGGAATTAAGGGAAAAATACATAATGTATGAGGTAGCATATAAACAATTGTTTTGCTGCCTCTTTTTTTTGAGGAATTTGCACAAGATATTCCGATAAACCGATACAAGTACCACGGAACATTTAGTCTACCATTTTTCAAAACCCGATTTTATAATTTAGATGTGTCCACAGAAAAGGAATTTCCTGTCAGACACATACAACTAAATATGATGATTTCATCGGACATGAGGAACAGTTACGCATTGCGCCGTGCCGCAGATGCGCCAGGATCGGTAAGGATAGGATTGATGGGATGAGAATGTGTTTTCATCTTTGAACGTCCACCTGATGTGAGATGCCGGGAGCGATAACATCCATGCAAAAGAGGAATTGTGGTGATTCCGTGGTTGCGACTGTTCTGTGATAATGATACTCCCCGTAAGGGTCCAAGAGAAGAGGGTGCAAGTCCCGAGTGGGTTACTAACCATAACCACTGATGATTTCAACTGGAGATTTTGTTTCAATTAGCCTTGACAAACAACGCAATGCGTGGTAATCTGTAGTTATAGAAACACACATTGTAAAAAGGGGGCGTATATGGAAACAATGGAATTATTAAAGAAAGCAAGAAAACAAGCAGGCATGACGCAGAAAGAATTTTCCGAATATTTTGGGATTCCTTGTCGAACAATAGAAGATTGGGAGCGTGGTGCACGACATATGGCTAATTATCTTCTTCGATTAATGATATATCGTTTAGAAGTGGAAGGACTGGTAAGTGGACTCTTGTGTGAAGTGCCTGATTAATGGTGGAGGTGAAACCATGTCATCAAAAGTAGAAAAATTGGATGTTCCTATTTGGCAAAGATATACCATGACAATTGATGAGGCGGCAGCATATTTTCATATTGGACGCGCGAGGCTTCGGGCGCTTGTATCAGAAGATCCATATGCACCGTATATTTTGATGGTTGGGAATCGTGTTCAGATAAAGCGAAAATTATTTGAAGAATATTTGGATTCTGCAAATGCGGTTTAGTTAAAGTAGTATATAAATGTAGAAAAATAAAACTTTTGCAGAAGTAAAGAAATGTGTTATCATGTTTATATCATATTAGGGCTTGACTTTCTTTAATGAAAAGAAAGGAAAGCATATATGAAAACAAATAGAAGAGACAAAAAGAACAGAAAACTTCACAATGGAGAGATACAGTTGGCGGATGGCAGATACCGTTATAAATATGTGGATGAGTTAGGTAAATCCAGATATGTGTATTCTACTCGATTAGTGCCAAATGACCCTGCAGTAAATGGAAAAAAAGATGAATCGTTGCGTGAGAAAATTGCGCGAATCATGAAGGATAAGCAGGATAGATTGGCAATAAGTCGTGGAGATATGACAGTATTAGCTTTGGTGGAATTATATATTTCGCAAAAAATCGGTGTTAAACCAAGTACACGACTGGGCTACAAAACGGTAGTCAATTTCTTGAAAAAAGATGATTTTGGTAAGCGAAAAATATCGTCGGTACGAACATCAGATGCACGAGGATGGTTAATCAATTTACAGAAACATGGAAGAGGATATAGTTCCATACATTCCATTCGAGGCGTGTTACGACCGGCATTTCAATTGGCTTATGAGGATGACTTTATAAGAAAGAATCCTTTTGACTTTGAATTGGCTAGTGTGATTGTTAATGATAGTGTTATGAGACAGGCAATTACCAGAAAGCAGGAAAGGTTATTTCTTGACTTTATTCGCTCCGATGTACACTATAATAGAGTGTATGAGGGTGTATATATACTGTTTAACACGGGATTGCGAATCTCTGAATTTGTTGGGCTTACAATTTCGGATATAGATTTTGACAATATGGTGATAAATGTAGATCATCAATTGGTTCGGGTGTATAACGAAAAGAAAGCATATATTATTCAGAAGACAAAAACAACAGCCGGTGTGCGAAAAGTTCCCATGACAGAGCAAGTGGCGGAGTGCTTTCGGACGATTATTAAAAATCGTAGAAAAGTAAAGAAGGAACCTGTGGTCGATGGGTATAGTGGTTTCCTTTACTTAGACCAGAATGACATGCCGATGGTGGCATTGCATTGGGAAAAGTATTTTCAATTTATCAGAGAGAAGTACAATAAGCTGTATAAGGAACCATTGCCAACGATAACTCCTCATGTGTGCAGACATACTTTTTGTACCAAGATGGCAAAAGCAGGTATGAATCCTGCCAAGCTAAAGTATATTATGGGACATAGTTCTATGGAAATTACTTTTGATACATACACACATCTGCAGGTAGATGATGTGAAAGAAGAAATGTATGTAATGATGCAAAAAGAAAATGAATTGATGCACCAGGAAGAAATTGTGGAGCAGTTAGCAAGTGAAGAAGAAATGGAGATGTTCAACTTCTAGTTAGCCTGTCGAAAAGGCAAGGTGCAAAACGTTCAAATTTACACCTTTTTTTACACCTTTTGAGTGTGAAAATATGAGAAAATAAGGTGTATTTTGATAAAAAATGAAAAAAAGAATATGGATACAGAAAACACCGATGTGCTTAGAATTTTGAGGTGTTGAAAGGTATCGAAAGGATATAGAAAGTTATGATTCGAGTATTATTCATCTGCCACGGCAACATCTGCCGCAGCACCATGGCGCAATTTGTTTTCCAAGACATGGTAAACAAGCGTGGTCTTTCCGACCAATTTACAATTGATTCCAAAGCGACGAGCACAGAGGAGTTAGGCAACCCGCCGCACCGCGGAACCGTGCGCAAATTAAGTCAGGTAGGAGTGCCGGTTCTGCCACATAGAGCGAGCCAGTTAAGCCGCAGCGATTACGACAAATTTGACTACATCATTGGCATGGATACCTGGAATATGAAGAATATAAACCGGATTTTAGGCGGTGACCAGGAGGGGAAAGTCAGCAAACTTTTAGCGTGGAGCGGAGATGGAAGAGATATTGCAGACCCGTGGTATACCGGCAATTTTGACGAGACGTATGATGATGTTTTAGAGGGATGCGAAGCATTTCTTACTTTCCTTTTGGAGAATGGTCTGTTATACTAGACAAGATAAGATAATAAAATGTATCAAAAAGAGCAGTGATTGATTCATTGGAAAGGAAGGATGACATGAAAGTACTGATGGTAAATGGAAGTCCTCATAAAGAAGGCTGCACATATACGGCGCTGAAAGAAGTGGCAGGCGCGTTAGAGAAATATGGCATTGAATCGGAAATTTTCTGGGTTGGTAATGGAGAAATTGCCGGTTGTATCGGATGCGGAGCCTGTGCGAAGACGGGAGAAGGATGTTTCCGCGAGGACGTTGTAAATGAATTTGTTGCGAAGGCCGGAGAGGCGGACGGATATATATTTGGTTCGCCGGTACACTATGCTGCGGCAAGTGGAGCATTGACATCATTTATGGACCGTGCGTTTTACAGCGGTGGCAGTAAAATGACCGGAAAACCGGCAGCGGCTGTAGTAAGCTGTCGTCGTGGAGGAGCGTCGGCGGCATTCGACCAGATTAATAAGTATTTTACCATTAACTGTATGCCGGTTGTTGGTTCCCAGTATTGGAATCAGGTGCATGGGGGCAAGGCAGAAGAAGTGAAGCAGGACGAAGAGGGAATGCAGACGATGCGGACGCTCGGAAACAATATGGCATGGCTTCTTTCATGCATTGAAGCAGGAAAAGAGAAGGGCATTACATTCCCGGAGAGAGAACCGGTAATCCGTACAAACTATATTCGCTAATAATGCGTGGGGTTACACAAGAAAAAATTAGGAGGGCCACACATGAATATTTGGCATGATATCAGCAAGGAGCGGATTTCTTCGACCGATTTCATTGCGACAATTGAGATATCGAAAGGAAGCAAGAAAAAATACGAATTAGACAAAGAAACGGGATTGATTATTTTGGACCGTATTCTTTACACTTCGACCCATTATCCGGCGAACTATGGATTTATTCCGAGAACGCTCGGCGATGACAAGGACCCACTTGACGTGCTTGTGATTTGCTCGGAGGAAATTGAGCCGATGTCGCTGGTTCGCTGTTACCCGATTGGCGTTATGTACATGCGTGACAATGGGGATATGGATGAGAAAATTATTGCGATTCCGTACAACGACCCAACATACAATTACTATACCGACATTGAGCAGCTGCCGGAGCACATCTTTGAAGAGATTCAGCACTTCTTCTCGGTATACAAAGATTTAGAGAATAAGGAAACAGACGTCAAGGACTTTGGTGGTCCGTCAGAAGCAATTGCGGTTATTGAAAAATGTATTGCTAACTATGAGAAAAAATACGACGATAAAAAGTAATGAAACAATGAAATGGCTTATCATGCGGTAAACAGTACGCATATGAAAAATCCCTGTCAATTTCGGGTGAGATTTTCACCCGAAATGACAGGGATTTTTTTGAATCATTAACAATTAACTTTCCTGCAAATAAAGAGCGTTTGCAGCAATTACTTTTTTCATGGCTTCCTCGCCCGGAGCACCGATGGTGTTACGTTTTTCTACGCATGTTTTCATCGAAATTGCTTCGTAGATATCCTCTTCAAAAACAGGAGAAATCTTTTTATACTCTTCCAATGGAAGGTCGTCGAGTGGAATTTTCTTCTCGATACAAAGCAGTACTAACTGTCCGATGATGCCGTGTGCATCACGGAAAGGAACGCCGTGGTTGACTAAGTAGTCAGCGGCATCGGTTGCGTTTGTGAAACCATGTTTTGCGCTGTCTTCCATAATCTCTTTATTAAATTTCATTGTATCAATCATGCCGGTAAACAGTGCCAGACATCCCTTTACGGTGTCAATGGCATCAAAGGTAAATTCCTTGTCTTCCTGCATATCTTTGTTGTAAGCAAGCGGAATTCCCTTCATTGTTGTCAGCATTGAAATCAAAGCACCGTATACACGACCGGTTTTTCCGCGGACAAGTTCGGCGATGTCCGGATTCTTTTTCTGTGGCATGATACTTGAACCGGTGGAATAAGAATCATCAATTTCAACAAAACGATATTCGTTTGAGTTCCACAGAATGATTTCTTCGCAGAAACGGCTCATATGCATCATAATCGTCGAGAGAGCACTGAGCAGTTCAATGAGGTAATCACGGTCGGAAACCGAATCCATACTGTTAAAAGTAGGACCGTCAAACTTCAAAAGAGAAGCAGTGTACTCGCGATCCAAAGGATAGGTTGTTCCGGCGAGAGCACCGGCACCGAGCGGACAGTAATTCATGCGGTCATAGATGTCGCGCAGGCGGCTTCTGTCGCGGCGGAACATTTCAAAATAAGCCCCGAAATGGTGAGCAAGTGTCACCGGCTGAGCTTTCTGCAAATGGGTAAAGCCCGGCATAAAAGTATCAATATTTTCTGACATGATCCGGTGAATTACCACCATCAATTCCTTGAGCAAATCATTGATTTCAACGATTTCATCTCTTGTATATAATTTCATATCCAGAGCAACCTGGTCGTTTCGGCTGCGTCCGGTGTGAAGTTTTTTGCCGGGATCTCCGATGCGTTCAATCAGGTTTGCCTCTACGAAACTGTGAATGTCCTCGTGTTCCGCAGTGATTTCTAAAGCACCGCTCTCTAAATCATTCAGGATTCCCTGCAGGCCATCGACAATGGCATCTTTTTCAGAAGTAGTTAAAATCCCCTGTTTTTCTAACATTGTTACATGTGCAATACTTCCTAAAATATCCTGTTTGTAAAATTTCTGGTCATAGGAAATGGAAGCGTTAAAATTGTGTACTAACTGATTGGTCTCTTTGGTGAATCGTCCTCCCCAGAGTTTCATAAATATCCTCCATTCTTAAGCCTGATAAGCAGGCGGTTATTTAATGTTACATCCAACAGATGTTCTCCCACAGCATCATAAACATACTATCATTTACAAAGAAAATTAGCAATAGAAAATTGACCGATTGGAGACGGCGTGGTAAAATGAATATCAATGCCGTTGGAAATAGAAACGAAACGGGAAATTAGTTTAAGGGGGATATGGCAGATTGAAAAAAATAATAAAGACAATTGGCTGGACGCTGCTTGCCCTCCTTGTCTGTTACGGCTTGGAAGTGTTGTTTCGTGCCTTGTTTGGACTTGCGTTACATAAAGGGATGACAAAGCAGGAACAAATTCAAGTGCAGATTATGGCAAATTTTATTTTGAAATTGGTTGTATTATTTGTATTTGGCTTCTGGTATGCCGTGCGGGAGAATAAATGGCATTACAGACCGGATTACCGCCCATTATTTACGGTAAAACGTATCGCCGGTTTGACGGCGATTGGGCTGTTTGGACAGTATGCGATTGGCATCACCGTTGGATTTTTGCGGTATCTTCTGCCAAACATATTTGCTTCCTATGACAATGTGAGTGAGATTTTAAGCCTGAAAAACGGTTCTCCGTTTGCTGTGCTGCTTCTTGTTGTTGCCGTGGGACCGATTGCGGAGGAACTACTGTTTCGCGGCGTGATTTACGGCGGACTTAGAACTTGTTTTCCGGTTGATGTGTCAGCACTTGTTTCGGCACTGATTTTTGGTATATACCATAAAAATATTGTTCAGGGATTGTATGCGGCTGCCTTTGGTATTATTTTGGCGTACATCTTTGAAAAAACACAGAGTATCTGGGGAAGCACCCTTATGCATATGGCATTTAATTTAAGTTCTTATCTAATCAGTGGAATCGGTCAGTGGTTAGCCTACCGGCAAATTCGGATTGCTTCCATCTGGCATGTGATTTTTTATGTACTTTGCATTGTGGTTGTGGCGACAAGCATTTATTCGCTGCGCCGGCTGCCGAACCGATATGATGAAATTAGAAAAAGGAATGGAGATGTGGAAGGATGAGAACCTTTGCAAAATCAGATAAATTACATGGAGTATGTTACGATGTGAGAGGACCTGTTCTGGATGCGGCAAATGAGATGAAACGCCAGGGCACGGAGATTCTCCAGTTAAATATAGGAAACCCGGCGCCGTTTGGCTTTCAGGCACCTTCGTGGATTTTGGACGCCATTCGCGATGCATTGGATGACCCGATGAGTCAGGGGTATAGCGAGTCCAATGGTATTGTTGAGGCACGTGAGGCGATTTTAGATTATCACCGGTCAAAGGGACTGCCGAATTTGCAGATGAACCACATTTACATCGGAAACGGGGTCAGTGAAATGATTTCCCTTGCGATGCAGGGCTTGTTAAATGATGGTGATGAAATTTTGATTCCGGCACCGGATTACCCATTGTGGACAGCTGCGGCAAAATTGGCGGGAGGAACGCCGGTTCATTATATTTGTGATGAGAAATCCAACTGGTATCCGGATATTGCGGATATGGAGAAAAAAATCAATTCCAGAACAAAGGGAATTGTCATTATTAACCCGAATAACCCGACAGGTGCTTTGTATCCAAAAGAAGTGTTAGAGCAGATTGTGGAGCTGGCAAGACGCCATGAATTGATTTTATTTGCGGATGAGATTTATGACAGACTTGTTTTTGATGGCAAAACGCATACATCGATTGCATCTTTGGCACCGGATTTGTTTGTAGTAACGTTTAACGGACTTTCCAAATCAGACCGCATAGCGGGATTTCGCAGCGGCTGGATGGTGCTTAGCGGAGACTTGTCAAAGGGCAAAGGGTACATAGAAGGAATTAACATGCTTTCGTCCATGCGTTTGTGTGCCAACGTGTTAGCACAGCACGTGGTGGCACCGGCACTGAAAAACAGACCGGATGTTGACCCGCTTTTATTACCGGGCGGCAGATTGTATGAGCAGCGAAAATGCATCTGTGAGGCGATTGATGGTGTGGATGGCTTGTCCGTTGTTCATCCGGAAGCGGCCTTTTATATCTTCCCACGCATTGATGCAAAGCGTTTTGGAATTCAAAATGATGAGCAGTTTGTGTTAGACTTTCTGCGTGAAAAACATGTGCTTTTGGTACATGGCGGCGGATTTAACTGGGCAAATCCGGATCATTTCCGTATTGTCTATCTGCCGGAGGTGTCCGTTCTTACAGAATCTATGAAGAAGATGGATGAATTTTTGGAAAAATACCGCTAGGCTTGTCTTGCTTTTTAAAACAGTTTTCGGTATAATGAAATTAAGTTTGGAGATTTTGTGAAAGGAGAAATAAGATGTCGGCGATGTATGTTCAGGATATTACAAATCGAACCAATCAGGCAGCAAGTGTATCGCTGTCCGCTTCGCATACAAAGACATCCATTACTCCGTTTCAGAAAGTGTTAGAAAAGGAAAATGCGTTGTATGCTGCGGCTTCTGAGGAAAACTCAAAAAGTGCGTCGGTGAAAAAGACGACAGCAAAGACCACAGAAAAAACATCGTCAGCATCAAAGACAAGCAAAACGTCGAATGATACTTCTGAGAGTACGGGAAGCACGACGTTAAAAAGTATCTTTGAGCGTGCGGCAGAAAAATATGATATTTCCTATGATTTCTTAGTTGCCGTGGCAAAGGCTGAATCAGATTTTAACACAAAGTGTGTTTCCTCTGCCGGGGCACAGGGAATTATGCAGGTGATGCCGGAAGAACAGAAGGGGTTAGGAATTAAGGACCCGTTTGATGCCGAGCAGAATATTATGGGAGCGGCAAAACTTCTGAAAGCGCATTTGAAGAAATTTAACGGTGATTACACATTGGCGGCAGCGGCATATAACGCCGGCAGCGGTGCGGTGAAAAAGTACGGCGGTGTGCCACCGTATAAAGAGACGATAAATTACGTGAAAAAGATAAAGAAATTTATGCAGGAAGGCGTTACTGTTCCGAACCGCAAGGTTTCGACTACTTCCGATGCATATGAGGGAAGTGGTGCTTCTACTGGTGTAGAAGAGAAGAAAACAACGTCTCAATCGACTGATACGACTGCAGTAAAAGCGACGGCTTCAGATTTTGAAAAAGTTACGGTGGCAGTTGGAACCGGCGATAATGCGGTTACAATGACATATGGTGCTTATTTGAAATATTTAGAAATGGGGAGCACCGGCGTCGGTTGATGCGGCACTCCCTCATACAAGTTTAAGAAAGAAGATTTTGCATGGCAGTCTGATAGAGGATATCACTTTTCGACTGCCAGTTTTCGCATACTTTGATAGCATCTGTTTCCGTGGCAACGTCCAAAGACAGCTGCATGAGAACATGATTGCCGTCGCGCAGTATACAGGTGGCGAGATAGGTGCCATCGTTTGTCGCATGGTAGTCACTCACTAAAGATGTATCATCAATGATTTCAAATTTGTGTTCTTCTAAGTAATGATTGATTTCGTCCCGAATTTCTCTTGATAAAGGAGCACCAAACAACTCTAATGTTTCGGCACCTGCTTCGGTCAGCGTGTAGTACGTTAAATGATAGGTGCTGTCCTCTTTGATTAAATCCGCTTCTAACAATTCCCCAAAGGCATTTTGTAAATTAAAATAATTTGTGTAGCCGCGGTCTGTGATGTAATCGGAAATCACGCCGGGCGGCAGTGGAGAATCTACTTTACTTAGTGTATATAAAATAATTAGTTTATAAATGGTAATTGAGCCATTTGGCATAGCAAATCCCTCCTTATTTCCCGTGATAGAATTTTCCCTGAAAAATATGTTCCTGCTTCATTTTTTTTTGAAGGGAGTTTAGAACCATTCGCTTGTTGGCACTCCACAGAGGAGCAATTAATAAGTCCTTTGGTCCGTCACCGGTCACACGGTGTATCACCATATCCGGTGGAAGAATCGAAAGTGCTTCGGCAATGTAGTCTAAATACTCATCCGGAGTCAGTGTCCGGAACATTTTATTTTCATAATCCAACGCTAAGTCGGTTCCTTTCAGTACATGCAAAAGCTGGAGTTTAATACCGTCACTTCCTATATCAGCAACATATCTTACCGTATCGATAAAGTTTTCTTTTGTTTCACCAGGCAGACCGGCAATCACGTGAGTTACAACATTCACACCGATATTTTGCAGGTTTTTTGCTGCTGTTTCGTATACGGAGTTTGGATAACCCCGCCGGATGTAGCGGATGGTGTCCGGATGAATGGTTTGTAAACCGAGTTCAACGGTCACTGGCATTTTTCTACAGCAGTCGGCTAACAGCGAGAGAACATCGTCTCCTAAACAGTCCGGTCTCGTTGCAATTGCAAGCGTGACAACGGATTCATGTGTCATTGCTTCTTCCCAAGCCGCCCGCAAAGTTTCAACCGGTGCGTATGTAGCGGTGAAAGATTGGAAGTAAGCGGTAAAATGATGCCCTGCGTTTTTGTAACGGGAAACACGGGCAATGGCTTCTTCGATCTGTTCGGTAATGCTTCCTTTGGTGGCGGCAAAATCACCGGAACCGCTGCCACTGCAAAAACAACAGCCTCTTGTACCAAGTGTGCCATCGCGGTTTGGGCAGGTGGTTCCACCAGCCAGAGAAATTTTATATACTTTTTCACCAAAACGTTTTTTGTTCTCGTAATCCAGAGAGTGGTACGGTTTATCGCCCCATTTTTCCATGATTAATCAGCAATATGTGCTTTTACGGCAGCACTTACAACATCTGCAACGCGTGGATCAAAAGCTTCCGGCATAATGTTATCTTCGTTTAACTCATCTTCCGGTACTAAAGATGCGATAGCAAGAGCGGCTGCTAATTTCATTTCTTCGGTAATCTGTGTGGCACGTCCCTCTAAGGCACCTTTGAAAATGCCGGGGAAAGCAACTACATTGTTGACCTGATTTGGAAAATCGGAACGTCCGGTTCCAACCACTTTTGCACCGGCCTTTTTTGCAAGGTCAGGCATGATTTCCGGCACCGGATTTGCCATGGCAAACAAAATACCGTCGCGGTTCATTGAGGCAACCATTTCCTCTGTTACGATTCCCGGAGCGGAAACGCCTACGAAAATGTCAGCGTCGACAAAGGCATCGGCAAGACTTCCCTCTTTGCCGGATAAATTGGTAACTTCCATCATTTCTTTCTGCATCCAGTTTAAGTCCTTACTGTTTTTACTTAAAATACCAGATTTATCGCAGAGTGTTACATCCTTAAAACCATAGCGGAGTAAAAGTTTTGTGATAGCGATTCCTGCAGAACCGGCACCGTTTACAATGACTTTACAGTTTTCTTTTTCTTTGTTCACTACTTTTAATGCATTGATGATTCCCGAGAGAACTACGATAGCTGTTCCGTGCTGGTCGTCGTGGAAAACCGGGATGTCAAGTAATTCTTTTAAGCGCGTTTCGATTTCAAAACAACGTGGTGCGGAAATATCTTCCAAGTTAATGCCGCCAAAAGCAGGGGCAATATTGACTACGGTTTTGATAATTTCTTCGGTATCCTGTGTATCTAAACAGATTGGGAAAGCATTGACCCCGCCAAATTCTTTGAATAAAACAGCTTTTCCTTCCATAACCGGCATAGCGGCTTCTGCGCCGATGTTACCGAGGCCCAAAACGGCACTCCCGTCGGAAACAACGGCAACCGTATTTGACTTGATGGTATAGCGGTAAGCTTCTTCCTTGTTCGCTGCAATTACTTTACATGGTTCTGCAACACCCGGTGTGTAGGCAATGGCAAGATCTTCTCTTGATTTTACCTCACACTTTGGTGTGGTTGTAATTTTTCCATTCCATTCTTCATGCAGCTTTAACGCTTTTTCGCTCTGTGTCATAATATCCTCCATTCTATCTTGTACAAATCCAATAAACATATAACAATAATCATATCATTTTTCAAGGGCAAACACAATAAGTTTCTCTTGTACTTTTTATGGAAAATGGTACAATGAGGATAGGATGGCGCCATGGCGCTAAGGAAAGGAGAAAAAAGGATGACTTACGAAGAAGCAAAGCAGAAATTAATGCCTGTTGGTCAGGAACATTTATTACAATATTTTGAGGAATTGGGAGAAGAGGAGAAAAAGTCACTGTTGAAACAGATTGAAGATTTGGATTTGTCACTTCTTAATTTGATTGAGGGCGGTGTAAAAGAGATACCAAAAGGAAAATTAGAGCCGCTTGGTGCTGTGACATTAGAGGAGATTGCGGCAAAGAGAGAGCATTATGAAGAAATCGGACTGCAGGCAATTTATGACTGCAAAGTGGGTGCGGTTCTTTTGGCAGGCGGACAGGGAACAAGACTTGGTCTGGATAAGCCAAAAGGAATGTTAAATGTTGGCGTGACAAAAGAATTATATCTGTTTGAACAGTTAATACATAATTTGATGCAGGTGAAAGGAAAAGCGAATGCATGGATTCCGTTATTTATCATGACAAGTGAAAAGAACAATGACGATACGACACAGTTTTTCAAAGAACACGATTATTTTGGCTATAACAAAGATTATGTATTCTTTTTTGTTCAGGAAATGGCACCGTCAGTAAGCTATGACGGAAAGATTTATATGGAAGGTAAAGCAAAACTTTCAACTTCACCAAATGGAAATGGCGGTTGGTTCTCGTCCTTGGCAAAAGCAGGTCTTTTGGATAAAATCGATGAACTTGGCGTGGAATGGCTGAACGTGTTTTCTGTGGATAATGTACTTCAGAAGATGGCTGATCCGGTATTCGTTGGTGCAACGATTGAGGCAGGCTGTGTGTGCGGATCAAAGGTAGTGGCAAAGGCAGACCCAAATGAAAAAGTAGGAGTTCTCTGTTTAGAGGATGGAAAACCATCGATTGTAGAGTATTATGAAATGACTGATGAAATGATTCATTCCAAAGATGAAAATGGACGACTGTTATACAACTATGGTGTTATTTTGAACTATCTGTTTAATGTAAAAACGCTGACAAAAATTATGAATGAATATATGCCGACTCATGTAGTGGAGAAAAAGATTCCATATATGGCAGAAGATGGGCAGATGATGAAACCGGAGGAGCCAAACGGTTACAAATTTGAACTTCTTGTTCTGGATATGATTCGAATGATGGACAATTGTTTATCTTTTGAGGTTGAGAGAGAACGCGAATTTGCACCGATTAAAAACAGAACCGGTGTTGATTCTTTAGATACGGCGAGAGATTTGATGAAAAAAAATAAGATTGAATTTTAAAAAGCGTGCAATTTAGCCCCAACACTACTTGACGAACCTTTGTTTATTCGATATAATGAGGTTTCAGAATTATCGTAAAGAATCATTTGAAATTCGATTATCTGAAATTCGAGCGTTTGAGTTTGATTTCCTGATTATGAGATTAGATTAGTTAAGAGTGGTTGAGAGATGTATCAGCATTAGAAAGGAAGTAATGTATGGATTTTTCAAAAAAAACATTAGTTGAATTGCGCGAGATTGCAAAAGAAAAAGGTTTGAAAGGAATCACGGCATTGCGTAAGCCGGAGTTGATTCAGCGGTTGACGGAAGTTTCCGAGGAAACGAAAAGGGAGCCGGAGGTTATGCCGGAGAGAACGATGGAGAGAAAGCCGGTTTCCCAGAGAACACCGATGGAACGCCAGACAAGACCGGTAAGACAAGACCGCATGGAACGGAATGACCGTCAGGACAGATACGAACGTCGTCCGATGCGTCGCAATGAAAATGGTTACGGCAACGGCGGTTACAGCAATAATTATAACGGCGGCTATAACAATAACGGTTATAGCAGTTATAACAATAACTATGGCAGCAATAGTTATGAGCGGAACAATAACTACAGCAATAACAATTACAGCAACAATAACTACAGCAATAACAATTACAGCAATAACAATAATTATGGCAATAATAACTATAGCAGCAATAATAATTATGGCAGTAACAGTAACTATAACAGCGGTTATAACAATAATAGCTATAATAATGGCTACGAACGAAAAAATGATTCCTATAGCGATAGAAGAAATGACTCATACAGTGATAGAAATGATAGAAGAAATGATTCACACAGTGAGAGAACATATAATTCGCATGAAAGAACTTATCATTCCGAGAGACCGCAGCATGAACGTGTGTCACAGTCGAACTATTATTACAATAATCGTCCACAGAAGTATCATGATGGAAGCGATGGGCTGATTTCGATTGTTAAAGATCGTCAAATTACGGAGGTACATCCGTCTGAATTGAAAGAATTAGACAGTGGTATTACGAAAAATGGTATTTTGGAGATTATGCCGGAAAATTATGGATTTATCCGCTGTGATAATTTCCTTCCGGGTGAAGATGATGTATATGTAGCACCACAGTTTATTCGGCGTTTTGGGCTGCGTACCGGTGACATTATTGAGGGGAATTTAAAAACGAGAAACCAGAGTGAAAAGTTCAGTGCACTGTTGTATATGACAAAAGTAAATGGATATTCACCGACCTATTTGTATAATCGTAAAAAGTTTGAGGATTTGACACCAATTTTTCCGAATAACAGGATTCATTTGGAAACACCGGGAGCAGGAGTATCGATGCGCATGCTCGATTTGATTGCACCGATTGGTAAGGGGCAGCGTGGTATGATTGTTTCCCAGCCAAAAACCGGAAAGACAACCTTGTTAAAACAGGTTGCGAAAGCAGTTACGACAAACTATCCGAAAATGAAACTGATTGTTCTTCTGATTGATGAGAGACCGGAGGAAGTTACGGATATTAAAGAGTCGATTGAGGGCGAACAGGTAGAAGTCATTTATTCTACATTTGATGAATTACCGGAAAATCACAAACGTGTATCGGAAATGGTAATTGAGCATGCAAAACGCCTTGTGGAAAGCGGCGAGGATGTAATGATTCTGTTAGACAGTATTACACGTCTGGCAAGAGCTTACAACCTGACTGTAACACCGAGCGGACGTACCCTTTCCGGCGGTCTTGACCCGGCGGCGCTGCATATGCCAAAACGTTTCTTTGGTGCTGCACGAAATATGCGTGAAGGCGGCAGTCTGACGATTCTTGCTACGGCGCTTGTAGATACCGGAAGCCGTATGGATGATGTTGTATTTGAAGAATTTAAGGGAACCGGTAATATGGAACTTGTATTAGACCGCAGTTTATCGGAAAAACGTATTTTCCCTGCGATTGATATTCAGAAATCAAGTACACGCCGTGAAGATTTACTGTTAGACAGTGAAGAACAGGAAGCAGTAGTCAAAATCCGAAAAGCACTTGGCGGTATGAAAGCAGAACCTGCCTTAGAGCAGATTTTGAATTTGTTTAAACGAACCAAGGACAATAAGGAATTCATTGAAACTGTTAAAAAAATGCATTTATAATTAAAAAGTGCTTGCAATTAAAGGTGGAACATGATATAATGAGCGAGCAGTTTTTGAGCAAGACAATTATCCTTTTATATATAAGGAAAATACAAGTAGTGAGGTGAAATGAACATGAGAGAGGGAATTCATCCGGAATATTACCAGGCAAAAGTGATTTGCAACTGTGGTAATACGTTTGAGACAGGCTCAACAAAAGAAGAGATTCACGTTGAAGTTTGTTCTAAGTGCCATCCATTCTATACCGGACAGCAGAAGTCGGTAGCAGCTCGTGGTGCAATCGATAAGTTCAATCGTAAGTATGGCTTGAAATAGTGGATTGAGAATGTGGGCAGAGTCGGCGTGACTCTGCCCTTTTTTCCATATTTAATGAAAGGAGAGTATTCATGAGGTATTCAAAGCTTGGCGGTCAGGCAGTCATCGAAGGCGTGATGATGAAGCATGAAAAAGAATATTCGGTTGCCGTCCGTAAGCCGGATGGTGGAATTGAAGTGACGAAAAAAGCGACATCGAGTATTCGGGATAAGTACAAAATAGCGTCTCTGCCGATTATCCGTGGAATGGTGATATTTGCTGAGTCTTTGTCGACGGGAATGAAAACATTAAATTATTCGGCTTCTTTTTTTGAAGAGGAGGAAAAAGAAAAAGAGGCGAAAGAAAAAAATGAGAAAAAAGAAAGCCTTGTTATGGGGCTTGTTATGCTGCTTGCTATTGTGCTGGCGGTTGGAATCTTTGTGATTGTTCCATTTCTTATTTCCGAAGCATTGAAACGCCCGGTGCCTTCGCCTCAATTGCGTGGATTGATTGAGGGTGTCATTCGCGTAGCTCTTTTTGTTGCTTATGTGAAACTGATTTCTTGTATGGAAGATATTAAGCGTGTGTTTATGTATCACGGGGCAGAGCATAAATCGATTAACTGCGTGGAAAATGGCAAAGAATTAACGGTGGAAAATGTTCGTATGCAGACGACGGTTCACAAACGCTGTGGAACAAGTTTTCTTTTGATTGTTATGTTTGTCAGTATTTTGTTTTTCATGTTTATTGTAGTAGGAAATGTGTGGCTCCGTATGGTGCTGCGTATTTTATTGATTCCGGTTATTGCAGGCTTGTCTTATGAATTCATCCGCTATGCGGGAGAGCATGATAATAAAGTTATTAATGTGTTAAGTAAACCGGGACTTATGCTGCAGAGTCTTACAACAAAAGAGCCGGATGACTCGATGATTGAAGTGGCAATTGCGGCGGTGGAAGCAGTATTTGACTGGAAAGCCTTTCTTGAGGAAGAAAAAACAGAAAACGAAGAGGAACCGGTAGAAGAGGTTAAGGAAAAGGTTGAGGACGAAATCGAGATTCTCAGCATTGATGATGAGGATGATGAAGAGAAAGATGAAATTTTGAATGCTCTTGACCGTTATTTTGAAGCATCGGAACCATCGGACGAAGAAAAGAAGGAATCAGACACATGACGTGGCAGGAACTTTTAAACGAAGGCGAAAAACGATTATCGAAAAAAGGTGTACCGGAGGCAAAATTAAATGCATGGTATTTATTTTCGGATTGTTTTGAAACGTCAAAGAGCGATTTCTTTTTAAATCAGGAGTTGGAGACTGAAAGTGAGAAAACCGAACGTTTTCTTGCACTGATTGCGAAACGGTGTGAGCGGATTCCGCTCGAATATCTGTTAGGCGAAACGGAGTTTATGGGACTTCCGTTTTTGGTCAATGAAAATGTCCTGATACCGAGGCAGGATACTGAGTGTCTGGTAGAGGAAGTGCTGAAAAAATGCGAGGAAGCAGATGTGCTTGATTTGTGTACGGGTTCCGGATGCATTGGAATTAGTCTAGGGAAACTTGGCAACTGTAAGAGTGTAACGCTTTCGGATATATCGGAGGGAGCACTTTTTACAGCGAAGGAAAATGCGGGGAGAAATCAAGTGGATGTCACTTGTATTCAGAGTGATTTATTTGCGGATATCGAAGGTACGTTTGATGTGATTGTATCGAATCCGCCTTATATTGAAAGTGATGAGATTTTGACGCTGATGCCGGAGGTAAGGGATTATGAGCCAAGACTTGCCTTAGATGGCAGTGCGGATGGTCTTTTGTTTTATCGGTGCATTATAAAAGAGGCACCGAAATATTTAAGGAAAAACGGTTATTTGTTCTTTGAAATTGGCTGTGAACAGGCAGACGCAGTAAGCGGACTGATGGAAGCGGCAGGGTTCAAAGAAATTACAATAAAAAAAGATTACTGTGGACGAAACCGGATTGTGTTTGGTTTACAGACGGAAATGGTTCGTTAGGAGGAAGCATATGTTTGACAAATTAGAAGATATTTTGTTTCGTTATGATGAAGTGCTCAAAGAATTAAGTGAGCCGGAGGTGTTAAATGACGCATCGAGATATCAGAAACTGATGAAAGAACAGTCAGATTTGGAGCCGATTGTGGAAAAATACCGCGAATATAAGGAGACAAAAGCGGGGATTGAAGATAGTTTGGCGATGCTCGAAGAGGAAACTGACGAGGAAATGAGAGAACTCGCAAAAGAGGAACTCAATGAGTGCAAAGGAAAAATTGACGACATTGAGAATGAACTTCGCATTTTACTTCTGCCAAAGGACCCGAATGATGATAAAAACGTAATCGTGGAGATTCGTGCCGGTGCCGGTGGTGATGAAGCGGCGTTGTTCGCTGCTGACTTGTACCGTATGTACTGTAAGTTTGCGGAGGCAAACCATTGGAAAGTGGATACAATGAATTCAAATGAAAATGGCATCGGTGGATTTAAGGAAATTGTTTTTATGATTAATGGAACCGGTGCATATTCAAAATTAAAATATGAAAGTGGCGTACACCGTGTGCAGCGAATTCCGGCAACAGAGTCCGGCGGACGAATCCATACTTCGACAGCTACTGTGGCAATTATGCCGGAAGTGGAGGAAGTGGAAGTGGAATTGGACATGAATGATTGTAAATTTGATGTGTTCCGTGCCTCCGGAAATGGTGGACAGTGTGTCAATACGACAGATTCAGCGGTGCGCTTAACTCATATTCCGACCGGCATCGTTATTTCATGTCAGGATGAAAAATCACAGTTGAAAAATAAGGATAAGGCGCTGAAGGTGCTTCGTGCGAGACTGTATGAACTGGAGCGCGCCAAAGCACACGATGCGGAAGCGGAGGAGAGAAGAAGCCAGATTGGTACCGGAGACCGCTCGGAGAAAATCCGTACCTACAATTATCCACAGGGAAGGGTAACGGATCACCGAATTAAACTTACGCTTCACAAGCTGGATTCGATTATCAATGGGGATTTGAATGAAGTTATTGATAGTTTGATTGCTGCGGATCAGGCAGCAAAACTGGCAAAAATGAATCAGAATTAAGTAAAAAGGAGAGGGGATTATGACACGTACGAAATTGTATTCGGAACTTTTTAACAGATATAACCGCGAACGAAGACAGTTTTTTTTAGATTGCAGGGAAGAGAGTGGCAGACAGAATTTAAGAATGTTAAAAAAAATCACGATTTTATTGGTGCCATTTATTTTGTTTGCATTTTTCTTTACGCCATTTTTGGTTCGTGGATGGACTATTTCGTTACCGTATTATGTATTGTTTGGATTTGTTGTTTTGACAGCAGGAATTTCAATTTTTTATGCTTCGAGACCAAAGATTCATTATTATGTGGCAAATACAATTTGTACATTATTTATACTGGGGATGTTTATAATAACCGCATGGATTGATATTTTTCCGTACCGTAATGTCCCGGCAAGTTTTGTGCCGCTGTTACTGATTGTAACACCAACGGTATTTATTCTTCGCTTTCGATTGATTATACCATTAATGGCAATTGTTGATTTGGTTTACTCAATTGTTACTCTTTGGTATAAAGTTCCGCGTATTGCCCAATCTGACGTCTTTACGGCATTTATTGGATTGGTGCTTGGTTATATGATGACACTTACGATTGTGCAGCTTCGAATCCGTGATAATAATGCGAAGCGTGAGTATCAGAGACGCTGTATGGTAGACCCGGTTACGGGAATTTTGAATAAGTTTTCATTTGAAAATTCTCTGCGTGACACTTTAAATGCAAGGGATGAGACACATGAATGTGCACTTCTTCTTGTTGATATTGATAATATGAAGCGCATGAATGATGAACTTGGTAAACTTGTCGGCGATATGTTTTTGGAAAATGTTGCGGAGTTTTTGACAAGTATTTTTCGTGGCTCGGATATCATTGGACGTGTTGGCGGGGATGAGTTTATGGTTTATGTCAGAAACTTAAAGAGTGAGGACTGGCTGGCTGGAAAATGCTCCCGTATTCAGCACGAAATAAAAGCAATATCGAATGAGAATGGAAATATCAATATGACTTGCAGTATCGGAGCTGCTGTAGCAGGAAAAGTCCCGGTTTCGTTTGAGCAGATGTATACGCAGGCGGATGACTCGCTTTATAAAGCAAAGACACGTGGCAGAGGTAAATATGTACTGCATTATGTCCATAAGGAAAGGGAAGTGATTCATTAATGAAGCGTTTCGGCAGGAAAAAAGAATTTACAACGACGAGAATTATAGCAGTTGGATTTTTTGTTGCTATTGTAATTGGAACATTTCTTTTAATGCTTCCGCTTTCTTCGAAAACAGGAAAAGTAACGGGAATTGTGGATGCACTGTTTACTTCGACTACATCGGTATGTGTGACCGGCCTTGTGACGGTGCCTACATACGCACACTGGAGTCTGTTCGGACAGGTTGTGATTGCACTTTTGGCGCAGGTTGGCGGCTTAGGTGTAATTACGTTTACCACGATGTTTATGTTGATTCTGCGTCGCCGGATTGGCATGAAAGAAAGACTTTTGATTCAGGATGCGTATAACCTCGATACGATTCAGGGGCTTGTTGTTTTGGTGAAAAAAATTCTAAAGGGGACCCTTGTCGTAGAGACAGTGGGTGCCCTTCTTTATATGACGGTGTTTATTCCAGATTACGGTTTGGCGGGAATCTGGTATTCCGTTTTTAATGCCGTGTCCGCATTTTGCAATGCCGGGATGGATGTAATCGGACCGGATAGTTTGAGCCGTTATGTCGGAAATCCGGTTGTGAATATTACAACAATGGGGCTGATTATTTTAGGAGGACTAGGTTTCCCGGTCTGGTGGAATGTATTGGATGTTATGAAACAGGGAAAACGAAAACGCCGAACCGGAAGGGAATCTTTACATTATTTATCGTTAAATGCAAAACTTGTACTTTTTATGACAGCTTTTTTGATTGTGGTTGGTGCTATTTTGATATTAATTCTTGAATATCAAAATCCGGCAACACTTGGTCCTTTGTCTTTTTTTGATAAAATTCAGGCAGCTTTTTTTCAGTCAGTAACGACAAGAACGGCAGGATTTTGTACTATTTCACAGTCAGGGTTAAATAAGTCGACTGCCCTTGTGTGCTGTCTTTTAATGTTTATTGGCGGGTCACCGTCCGGTACAGCAGGAGGAATCAAAACAACGACGATGGCGGTACTTGTATTAACGGTTGTTTCTATTATTAAGGGGCGTCGTGATACGGAAATGTTTGCACGGAGAGTCAGTGATATGGCGGTGCGCCGTGCGTTGTCGATTTTTGCCGTGAGTTTCAGTGTAATGTTAGGCGCTACAGTCATTTTAGCGGCAGTTCAGCCTGGCAATTTTATTGATTGTCTGTATGAAATTGTTTCTGCCATTGCGACGGTTGGATTAAGCAGAGATTTTACCCCGCATTTGACTACGGTGTCGCGGTTAATTATTATAGTAACAATGTATATTGGACGAATCGGTCCGATTTCGCTTGCCCTGTTTTTTAACTCCAAGCGCTTTGTGAATGTAAAAACGTACCCGAAAGAGCGGGTTTCTGTTGGATAGGAGGAATACGATGAAACGAAAAGAATTTGTTGTGTTTGGTGTTGGTGATTTTGGTATGTATGTTGCGAAAACCCTTGCCAATTCCGGTGCTACCGTGATGGTAGTGGATAAAGATGAGGAGCGGTTAGAGCAGATTGCTTCGGAAGTGACGCATACAATTTGTGCGGATGCCACAAACCCGGAAGCGGTCAAACAGTTAGGAATTGGAAATTACGACGGTGCGATTATCGGCGTCGGACGGAGTTTGGAGACCAGTGCTTTGATTACGATGCAGTTAAAAGAATTGAATGTGCCATTTATCATGGCAAAGGCATCCACTGATATGGAAGGAAGAATTTTGAGCCGTATCGGGGCAGACAAAGTAATTTTTCCTGACCGTGCAATGGGAATCCGTGTTGGCAACGATATTATGAATGGTAATTATTTTGAGGCAATTGAACTCTCGGATGAATATAGTATTGTGGATATGGCAGTGCCGTCAAACTGGGCGGGAAAAACATTGGAGCAGTTAAATATCCGCTCACGCTATGGCATCAGTATTATCGGTATCCGCGGATTGGAAGAGACTAATGTAAATCCATCCGCATCGTATGCACTGCACCCACAGGATGTTTTAATTGTATTGGGGCATAATACAGAGATACAGAAGTTACGGGAGATGAAAGAATGATTGAGTCAGCAGCAAATGCAAAATTTAAGCGCATCCAGAAACTGATGAAGCAGGCAAGAGCAAGAAAAAAAGAAGGTGTCTTTGTCGTAGAGGGATGGAAAATGGTGCGTGAGGCATTGCAGAGAGATTTGGTACAGGAATTGTACTGTGATGAAAAAGAAGAACAAGCATTAGCCAAAGAACTAGCAAAACTACAAAAACGTCCGGTGATTGAGGTACTTAAGACAACGCTATTTAAGCAGATGTCAGACACCGTAAATCCACAGGGTGTTTTGGCGGTTATCACAATGCCGTCCTATGACAGGGAGCAAATGATTTCCTCAAGTGAATGTAAACTTCTCTGCCTCGAAAACATACAAGATCCCGGCAATTTGGGAACAATGTTTCGGACAGCAGAGGGAGCCGGTATGTCGGGTGTTGTTTTGTCATCCGGCTGTGTAGATTTGTTTAATCCAAAAGTTGTGCGCTCGACGATGGGAGCAATGTTTCGTGTCCCATTTTATATCTGCGAGTCAATGAGCGAGGAGATGAAACAGCTGCAAAATCAGTCATTTCACTTTTATGCCGCTCATTTACAGGGCAAGAAAAACTTCCGCGAGGAAACGTATGATGGACGCATCGGCATCTTAATCGGCAACGAGGCAAATGGACTGAGTGATGAAGTCACCGCCCTCGCCGATAAAAAAGTAATCATTCCGATGGAGGGCGAACTGGAGTCGTTAAATGCAGCAGTGTCGGCTGCGTTGTTGATGTATGAGGTGCAGCGGAATAAGCAGCTATAGTTTCCGTAATTTAGTACAAAAAGTTTGTTCCTCATGGGCCGCTCTCACTCGTTGAGTTGCGTAGCGGTATGGGCACTGAAACTACCAGTGCCACATACCGACGCACTCAAAACCCATGAGCACCAAAACTTTTTGTACTAAATTACTGGAAATTATAGAAAACTAGCCGTAAATGCTAGGCGCGATAGCATTCTGAATTGGTAAGCAACTTGTTTTGAGGCAACATTTAGATAGAGTACAGCGAGAGTTATTTCGCTTTTGATTGCTTATACTATTGGTAGTTGCCAACTTATTTGGGGTTCCGGTGATTTATGAGGAAAAGATTTGTGCTAGGAGTTTACTGCCAACTTATTTAGGATTCCAGTAATTTATCCGAAAAGATTTGTATGGCGTGGGTACAAATGCGCAAGTATGAGACATGCGTAGTTTGCATGTCGATACTTCTGCGTATTTGTCTAGCGGGAGCGCCCGCGCCATGCAAACTTTTCGAATAAATTATGGAAACTAAAAAAATTGGCAGCGCCCACGAGACGCAAAACTTTCTACTGAATTACGGAAAATAAAAAATTCCCATCCCCACGCCACAAACAAAATGTGTTAAAATTTTGACAAAAACCTGATTTTTTAGTATGATAAGGAGAAACAGTGAATAAAATGAAAGGGAGGATTCGAGACGATGTTGACGATTTTTTGGCTTGTACTGGTAGCCATTATGTTGGTAATTGAGATTTTTACACTGGGTCTTACGACAATTTGGTTTAGTCTTGGCGGCGTGGCAGCGGCAATTGCAGCAGGACTTAACAGCCCTTTGTGGTTACAGATTGTTTTGTTTGCCGGCGTGTCGGTTGTGGTTATGGTTTTAGTTCGCCCGTTTGCTGTAAAAGTGCTTGATAAAAGTCGTGCCAAGACCAATATCGATGAACTGCCGGGGCAGAAAGCAGAAGTCATCGAAACAATTGATAATGCAAAGGGAAGCGGCACGGTACGTCTTCGTGGTGTCGAATGGATGGCACGCAGTGTAGATGACACGGTGATTGAAGAGGGAAAAGTAGTAACGATTCAATCGGTTTCCGGTGTCAAGTTACTGGTAAAAGAGTGATAAAAACAGCGCAAAAGCGCGGAATGGAGGCATGTTATGGGAAATGAAATGGAGATTAGCCTGGTACCAATTATTATTGTTGTAATTGTAGCAATTTTGCTTTGTGTACTGGCATCTTGCATTAAAATTGTGCCACAGGCACAGGCGTTTATTGTTGAAAGACTGGGCGGCTATCAGTGTACATGGTCGGTTGGACTGCATTTTAAGGTTCCGATTATTGACAAGGTAGCCAGAAAAGTTCTGTTAAAAGAGCAGGTGATGGATTTCCCGCCACAGCCGGTAATTACAAAGGATAATGTAACGATGCAGATTGACACCGTTGTATTTTTCCAGATTACGGATCCGAAGCTTTTTACGTACGGGGTGGAAAATCCGATTATGGCAATTGAAAATCTGACGGCGACTACACTTAGAAATATCATTGGTGATTTGGAATTGGACCAGACACTTACGTCACGTGAGACAATTAATACGCATATGCGTTCCAATCTGGATATTGCGACTGACCCGTGGGGAATCAAAGTAAACCGTGTGGAATTGAAAAACATCATTCCACCGAGAGAAATTCAGGACTCCATGGAGAAGCAGATGAAGGCGGAGCGTGAGAGACGTGAATCTATTCTTCGTGCGGAAGGTGAGAAGAAATCGACAGTCCTTGTAGCAGAAGGTAAAAAGGAGTCTGCGATTTTGGAAGCGGAAGCAGAAAAAGAAGCAGCAATCCTTCGTGCAGAAGCAAAGAAAGAAGCAATGATTCGCGAGGCGGAAGGTAAGGCCCAGGCGATTGCAGAGGTCCAGAAGGCGACAGCAGAAGGACTGAAATACTTAAATGAAGCTGCACCGACGGAATCGGTTCTGACTTTGAAGAGTTTGGAAGCATTTGAAAAAGCAAGTGACGGCCAGGCAACCAAAATTATCATTCCATCGGAAATTCAGGGGATTGCAGGACTGGCAAAATCCGTGATTGAAACATGTAAAGAAAAATAACACAGAGAAAAGAGTGAAAAAAATGAATTTACAAGGAAGAAATTTTTTGACGCTAAAGGATTTTACACCGGAAGAGATTCGCTATTTTCTGGATACAGCAAAAGAGTTGAAGGAAAAGAAGAAAAATCATGTTCCGATGAAAGAATTTGAGGGACGAAATATTGCCCTGATTTTTGAAAAAACAAGTACGAGAACACGTTGCTCATTTGAAGTCGCAGCGCATGATTTGGGAATGGGTGTGACATACTTAGATCCAAGTGGTTCCCAGATTGGCAAGAAAGAAAGTATTGCGGATACGGCACGTGTGCTTGGACGTATGTTTGACGGTATTGAGTACCGTGGCTTTGGACAGGAAATTGTTGAAGAACTGGCAGAGTATGCCGGTGTGCCGGTTTGGAACGGATTGACGAATGAATATCATCCGACCCAGATGCTTGCCGACCTTCTTACCATTGAGGAGCAGTTTGGACATTTGGAAGGAATCCGTCTGACTTATATGGGAGATGCCCGTTATAACATGGGAAATTCTCTGATGATTGCGTGCAGCAAGATGGGAATGCATTTTACTGCCTGCGCACCAAAAGAATATTTTCCAAATAAAGAACTGGTTGCCTTGTGTGAGGAATATGCAAAAGAAAGCGGTGGCAGCATTACTCTCACAGAAGATGTAAAAGCGGGAACAAAAGATGCAGATGTTCTTTATACCGATGTATGGGTTTCTATGGGTGAGCCGGATGAAGTCTGGAAAGAGAGAATTGAGGCATTAAGTCCTTATCAGATTAACAAAGCGGCAATGGATAATGCAAAAGAAAATGCTGTATTTATGCATTGTCTGCCGGCATTCCATGATTTGAAAACTAAGATTGGAAAAGAAATCCATGAAAAATATGGATTGACGGAAATGGAAGTAACAGATGAAGTGTTTGAAAAATATGCTGACGTGGTATTTCGCGAGGCAGAAAACCGCATGCACACAATTAAAGCGGTTATGTATGTGACACTTCCAAGGTAAAGCAACGAAAGGAGCCAATATGAGCAATAATTTAAACGCCGGATATCGAAATGAGTGGTTACATAAGATGGCATCGGTGTGTGAAGCGAGCAGCACCATTGACTCTACTCTTTATGAAAAATATGAAGTAAAGCGCGGACTCCGTGATTTGAATGGACGTGGTGTATTGACCGGCCTCACAGAAATTTCAGAGATTCAATCAACAAAAATTTCCGATGGGGTACAAGTTCCCTGCGATGGTAAATTATTTTATCAAGGCATTGATATTGAGGAGATCGTGGATGGGTTTCTATCTGAAAAACGGTTTGGCTATGAGGAAGTTGTGTATCTTCTGATTTTTGGAAAACTGCCGAATGAATCTGAACTGGAAGAACTCAAGGACATGTTAGCCAATTATCGTCAAAGCCTGCCAACCAGCTTTGTACGTGATATTATTATGAAAGCACCAAGTGTTGACCTTATGAATACACTCGGACGAAGCGTTCTTACGTTATATTCTTATGACGACAGAGCAGACGATATTACTACGGAAAATGTGCTGCGCCAGTGTTTGCAGTTAGTCGCACTGTTTCCGATGTTTGCGGTATATGGTTATCAGGCGGCATGCTATTTCCATGAAGGAACCAGTTTCTTTCTGCATCCGCCAAAAGCGGAGTATTCGACCGCAGAAAATATTCTGCATATGCTTCGCCCGGACAGCAAATTTTCACCGTTAGAGGCAAAAATTTTAGACATTGCCCTCGTGCTTCATGCAGAGCATGGCGGCGGTAATAACTCGACATTTACGGACCATGTAGTAACCTCATCAGGAACCGATACTTATGCGGCCATTTCGGCAGCACTCGGTTCGCTGAAAGGACCAAGACACGGTGGAGCAAATAAAAAAGTATCGCAGATGTTTGACGATATGAAACGGAAAGTTAAAAACTGGGAAGATGAGGACGAAGTAGAATCGTATCTGATTGCCCTTCTGAATCAGCAGGCATTTGACCGTGCCGGTTTGATTTATGGTATGGGACATGCAGTCTATACGCTGTCTGACCCACGAGCTGTGATTCTGAAGCGAAAAGCCTTTGAAATGGCAAAGGGCAAGGAAATCGAAGCAGAATTCCAGCTGCTGTCCTTAGTCGAAGAACTGACACCAATTCTGATGAAAGAAGTGCGTGGAGTCGACAAGGCAATGTGTGCCAATGTGGATATGTACTCCGGCCTGGTCTACACCATGCTGGGCATCCCTGAGGATGTGTTTACCCCCCTCTTCGCCTCCGCCCGGATTGCCGGCTGGTGCGCCAACCGGATTGAAGAGGTGGTCACCTGTCATCGGATCATGCGTCCGGCGTACCGGGCGGTGATCAAGCGGGCCCACTATGATCCCATTGAGGCACGGCCCTCCCATTACAACTTCCAGCTTTGAGACCCAGACAGAGAGCGCGGACCGGTGTCCGCGCTCTTTTTTTGCGGAAAAAGAGCGAATCTGCCGGTTTAGAAACTATAAAACTTAAAAAAATTAAAAAATG
>ERZ773224.1473-NODE-1473-length-28759-cov-5.768952_pt1 | contig 28759 bp, 46 predicted proteins | sample MGYA00580526_ERZ773224 | MGnify/ENA primary metagenome ERZ773224 (study PRJEB29015, sample SAMEA2737743) | human gut metagenome | biome: human gut; feature: human-associated habitat; material: faeces | place: China | collected 2012 ... | reverse complement strand
AAGTTCATCTCTGGACAGAAGCCACAGCAGGCAAGTATGAAGCATACCAGCAGGAATGCTATGTTGTGCCGACCTCCTACGGTGGAGACACATCTGGCTATCAGATTCCATTTACTGTCAACTATGTTGGCGAACGTGTAAAAGGAAAATTTGATATCAGTTCCGGTACATTCACAGCTGACAGTGAATAAGCACATACACAAGGAGGATATGCTAAATGGCAAAAGTAATTAATACCAAAATTGATGATGGAATTCTCATTTTTACATTCACAAACAATGAAGACGAAGTTTTTTCTTCTTTCAAGCTGAATCCAACCGACATTAATGTAGCAGCACGTGCAGAAGAAACGGCAGAATACTTTGAACAGCTTAAAGAGTCTATCCAGAAAGTCACGTCTGGTAAAGAAATGGCTGAACTGAATAAACAGATCGAAGACAAAATCAACTATCTGCTCGGATATGAAGCATCAAAAGACCTGTTCAAGGAGCCGATCACAGCGACTACTGTATTTGGCAATGGTCAGGTATTCGCCTACATCGTACTTGACAAGATCGCAAAAGCAATCGCACCGGAAATCGAAAAGAGAAAAAAGAAAATGCAGACGGCAGTCAATAAGTACGTGGAGAAATATACAAAATGACCGCCTATGAGCTACCCACCTCACTAAATATCAGTGGGGTGGATTTTTCTATCAGAACGGATTTTCACGCGATTATTGATATTCTCATAGCTATGAATGATCCAGAACTGGACGAGCAGGCGAAAGCAGTTGTTATGTTACAGATTCTGTTTGAGGACTGGCAAAGCATACCGGCTGAGTGTCTGGATGAAGCTTGTCAGAAAGCATCAGAGTTCATCGACTGCGGGCAGTCTGACGATAATCCAAACCGTCCAAAGCCCCGTTTGATGGATTGGAAACAGGATGGAGACATGATTGTTCCGGCGGTAAACAAGGTTGCCGGTAAAGAAATCAGAGCAGTGCCTTATATGCACTGGTGGACGTTTTTTGGATACTTTATGGAATCTGGCGAATGTCTTTTTAATACCGTAGTTGGAATTCGTTCAAAAAAGGCAAAGGGCGAAAAGCTCGATAAATGGGAAAAGAAATTCTATCAGGAAAATAAGAACATTATTGATATAAAAACACGTCTCAGCGAAGAGGAGCAAGCGTACAAGGATGCGCTGAATGAGATGTTAAACCTCAAATAGTTAGGAGGTGAATGTATGGCTGCTGATGGATCAGTCATTATTGATACCAGATTAGACACAACCGGTGTCCAAAAAGGTGTATCAGCGATTAAACAGTCATTCGACGGGCTTGGAAGCACAGTAAAAAAAATAGGACTACTTATCGGCGGAGTATTTGCTGTCGGTAAATTAGTACAGTTTGGAAAAGAATGCGTTGCCCTTGGCTCAGATCTCGCAGAAGTGCAAAACGTGGTTGATGTTACATTTACAACCATGTCAGACAAGGTGAACGAATTCGCAAAGAATGCCATGACCTCAGCCGGACTATCAGAGACAATGGCAAAAAGGTATGTCGGAACGTTCGGAGCAATGTCTAAGTCGTTCGGATTCTCAGAAGCACAGGCTTACGACATGTCAACGGCTCTGACACAGCTGACTGGTGATGTGGCATCATTCTACAACATCAGTCAGGACTTGGCTTATATCAAACTGAAATCAGTGTTTACGGGTGAAACGGAAACATTAAAAGATTTGGGCGTGGTAATGACCCAGTCGGCACTTGACCAGTATGCACTTGCAAATGGCTACGGCAAGACCACATCTGCAATGACTGAACAGGAGAAAGTTGCTCTCCGCTTTGCTTTTGTGCAGGAACAGTTATCAGCCGCATCTGGTGACTTCATTCGTACTTCTGACAGCTGGGCGAACCAGGTGCGAGTGATGCAGTTGCAGTTGCAGTCTCTCAAGGCAACAGTCGGACAAGGGCTGATTAATATTTTCACGCCTGTTCTGAAAGTGATCAATATTCTTCTCGTCAAACTGGCGACTCTGGCAAACGCATTTAAGTCATTCACGGAGCTTATTACTGGCAAGAAATCTTCCGGTCAAACGAGCGGAAGTGGAGCGGGTCTTGCCGGAACAGACGCGATCGCAGATACAGCGGACCAGTATGGACAGGCGGCAGATAATGCAAAGAAACTGGCGGATGCCACGAACGACAATGCAAAAGCAACAAAAAAAGCGAATAAAGTAACAAAAAACTATCTTTCGTCACTTGATGAAGTTCACAAAGTCACATCTACTGGCAGCAATTCATCTTCCACACCATCTTCATCTGGTGGAAGTGGTGGAGCAGGTAACAGTGGCCTTCCGAGTTCAGTTGGTAATGTGGACTACGGAAATCTCGCAGAAGGTGAAACCGCGCTTGATAAAATTAGCGATTCCGCAAAGAAACTTGCTGACCTGCTCAAGAAACTCTGGAAACCATTCCAGGACGCATGGAAAAAAGAAGGTAAGAATACCATTAATGCAGCAAAAGTCGCACTTGATGGACTCAAAAAGCTCGCTGTAAGTGTAGGTAAAAGCCTTGTAGAGGTCTGGACAAACGGCACAGGCACAACGATACTTACAACCATGCTGAGGATTGCTCAGAACGTTCTTAAAACTATCGGGAATATTGCATCCGGTTTTGCGGATGCGTGGAATAAGAACAATGTTGGAACACAGATCATCCAGAACATTGCAGATGCCCTTGTGGTAGTTATGCAGTTTGTTGAGAGGATTGCAGAGGATACAGCGGCATGGGCGGCGAACCTTAATTTCTATCCTCTACTGGAATCTATCAGTAATCTGACCAGTACATTTGCACCAATTCTGGAATCTATCGGAAACGTTCTTGAATGGATTTACAACAATATTGTCCTCCCAATGCTGAAATGGCTGATTGAAACAGGAATTCCGACAGTGATCAATCTGGTATCGGATTTGGCTGGATTCTTTGCGGATCATCAATCAATTATTGAAGCATTCGGTGCAGCTCTAATCGGAGCGTTCGCGGCGGCGAAAATTGCAGGGCTAGCGTCAAGAATAGCAGGAAGTATAACGACAGTAGCGAGTTTTATAAAAGGCCTTATTGCACTTATGACTGGTTCTAGCGGCATTATGGGAGGAATTAAAGCTATTGCAACGGCTATCGGACCGGGCGGAATTTTTATAGCAGCAATAACGGCTTGCATTGCAATTGGCGTATTACTGTACAAAAACTGGGACAAGATTAAAGAAGTTGCGGGGGAAGTATGGGATTGGATTAAAAATAAAACATCAACATTTGTCAACGCTATAAGCTCTAGTCTTAAGAATCTCGCATCTAAAATTGTGACGATTTGGGATAATGTCAAATCCAGCGCATATCAAAAATGGACTGCAATTTGGTCAACAGTAGGAAATCTTGTTGAAAAAATTAAAGATGGAATTGTAAAAAAATTTACAGCTGCAAAAGACAAAGTTGTCGATATTTTTGGAAGTATAAAAACCTCTATAACGAATGTATTAAACAAGGTAATTGGTATCGTAAACCGTGCGATCGGAACTGTAAACTCAGCTATTGGCGGCATCGAATCCGCGTTTTCTTTTGGACCGTGGGAAGTGCCTACTCCATTTGGTAAGAAAACAATCGGATTCAGTGCTACATTTCCGCGAGTTCCAACTATTCCATATCTTGCAAAAGGTGCCGTTATTCCTCCAAGATCAGAATTCCTCGCTGTGTTAGGAGATCAGAAACAAGGAAACAACATCGAGGCACCAGAAGCTCTGATCAGAAAGATTGTTCGGGAAGAATCTGGAAGCAGTTCCGGTGGAGATTATCGCTTTACCGCTCAAATTAATCGCAGAACAATCTTTGATGAAATTATTGATGAAGCAAAATTAAGACGCAGCACAAGCGGAAGAAATCCGTTTGAACTGGCATAGGAGGTGAGCGCATGGCGTCTATATTATTGAGCAAATCTATAACAGACAAATATAAAATAAATGGCAAGCGCATGCCTCAGCCAGATAAGGATATGGCGTGCAATTTTGAAACAACTTACTCTGAAGGAAGCAACCGCACACAATTCGGAAAAGCCATATTGGTTCCATTGTTTACAGTTATTCAGTATAGCTATGAGGCTAGCAACGTACCAGTAGGCGAAGCAGAAGAGTTGATAAATGCGATAATACATGGGGAACCTTTTAATTTGTACCACTATTCCATCAGGCACCATGATTGGCGTACAGAATCATTCTATGTTGGAAAAGGAACGTTTTCCCTGGCTTGTGCGGCACCTGGCGAAGAATACTATTCCAAGATATCTTGCAACATGCAGGGGGTGAATCCACTTGATTAATGTATCTGATGCGTTCAAACAAAAACTACAGGACGGAGAAAGAGTCTGGCAGGAAGTGGAAATCACCTTTCCTGACGGAACTGTAAAAACAGTCAAAAATGAAATCATGGGTGAAAACTGCACCTTTTCCGATTGTGCAGAAAGTAGCAGCTTTCCGATTGGCTGCGTTATCTGCAAGTCCACGACGCTCGAACTGGATAACACTTCCGACCAGTGGAAAAACTATAATTTCTACATGGCAAAAGTTCATGTGTATCTTAAAATGCAGATCTCCGTAGCAAGTCCGGCTGCAACAGATGAATTGCTGGATGAAAACTATGAGCCAATTCTTGACCAGAGTGGCGGTGCGATTCTGGCAACAAAAGCAGCGACAGAAGACAGAGTCGAAACCATTGATAAAGGTATTTATACAATTACGACACCAGAACAATATGGCGAAATCCTTAGTTTTACCGCTTTGGACGATATGTATAAAACGAACGCAACTTATATATCTCATCTGGTTCTGCCACAGTCAATAGAGACTCTTGTTAGAGATGCGTGTGAGACTCTTGGTATTCCGTCAGAAGTCTCCATGGCTCATGGAAATCTGATCGTGTCAGAGATTCCGGAAAACATGACGTTTCGTCAGTTGTTCGGATGGGCAGCAATGCTTGAGACTGCGAACGCTCGCCTGGACAGCAGAGGATACTTGCGATTTATCAGATGGGATTTTTCCAATACACAAGAAGATTACAACGCAGTAGTGGACGCTGATGGAAATGTAACATTTAAAGGCGGCGCAAGTATTGACTCAGAAAGTTTTATCAGTCCGACAGGGAACTGGACAATTGATAGTGATGGATTCTTGACACTGATCGAATCAGCAGCTGACACATCCGAAAAGCTCAAAGACTTTTTTACAAGTCCAACCGTTTCTAGTGATGATATTGTGATTACTGGAATCAAGCTAAAAAATAGAGAAAATGAAGCCATGTACGGAAGCACAGGATATGTTCTTGAATTGGAGAATGATCTTGTAAACGATGTCGATTTGGACACTGTGGCTGCTCAAATCGGTGATTCCATAATTGGAGCTAAATTCCGTAACATGTCGGGAGAACTTGCGTATAATCCGCTCATTGAGTTCGGGGATATGGCATATACTTACGACCGTAGATGGAATAGATACATAACTCCACTGACAGATGTTTCCTGTTTCGTTAATGGAAAGACTACTGTAAAAACTCAAGCCGACGACCCTATCAGAGGGCAGAGCAAGTTCCAGTCAGAATCCACTAAGGCAATCGTAGAAGCAAGGCGGCTTGTCAAAAAAGAAAAAACGGCCAGAGAAAAAGCAGTAGAGAAATTAGAAGAAACCTTAAAAAATTCTTCTGGATTATATGAAACATCAGTCGCACAGGAAGATGGCAGTACTATAACATATCTGCATGACAAGCCTACACTTGCAGAATCAAAAAATGTAATTAAATTCACAGCAGAAGCCATTGGCGTATCCAATGATGGTGGTAAAACATATCCTTACGGTTTCTTTCTGACAGGCGATTTGATAGCAAAAATTCTGTACGCACATGGTATCAATGCTGATTATATTGACACAGGCGCACTGACTGTCAGAGATAGCGATGGAAACATAATCTTCCAGGTTGATATGGACACCAAAAAAGTAATCATCAGCGGAGATAATGTTGTAATTGGTGACAGTTCTTTGCCGGATAAACTGACAAAAATGGACAACAATATTGCATCTGCCAAGAATATGACATTCCAGCTGTCAAACGATATGCAGACGATTACATCTGACGCAGACGGAAACATTCCGGTATTTCCAACAGTGGCAACTACAGCGAAAGTTATGTACGGTTCGTCAGATATCACAAATGATTGTAGCTATACCATTACAAAATCAGACAGTGTAACCGGCTCTTGGGATGTAGATACGCATACTTACACTGTCACAGGCTTGAGTGCAGACAATGGATGGGTAGACATTAAAGCGGTGTATCTAATCAATCTGGCAGTAGTAAAAAGATTCACAATTTCTAAACAGAAGCAAGGACTCGAAGGTGATAAAGGTATTCCAGGAAAAACACCGACCATTCGTTATGCGTCTATGCCGGATGGCACCGATATGTCGGATAATCCGAAGTATGTAAAATTACTTGACAGTGCCGGAAATATAATAAGCGATTCAACTGGTGACATTATTTATACAAGTGGTGAAGCATTTTATGTCGGATTCCTAAAAGAAAGCGCAGAAGTAGACAGTACGAATCCAAGTGACTATGAATGGTCACGGTACAAAGGAACTGACGGGCTGACTCAATACACTCATCTCGCTTATGCGAATAGTGCTGATGGAAAAACAGATTTCTCAGTCGATAATCCAAACCGTGAATATATCGGCATGTACGTGGACTTCGAAGAACAGGATTCCACTAACCCGGAAAAGTACGCATGGACATTGGTTAAGGGCGCAAACGGAGCACAGGGCGTGCCGGGGAAACCTGGAACCGATGGTAAAACACCTTATTTCCATATTGCCTATGCGAACAGTGCGGATGGAAAGACTGAATTCTCAGTCGATAACAGTGTTGATAAGCTGTATATCGGTCAGTACACAGATTACTTACCAGATGATAGCACTGACCCAGCTAAGTATAGTTGGACAAAGATTAAAGGTAACGACGGTACTCCGGGAAGAACGTACTATCTGAGAGCCAACGCAGGAGTCCTGATGATGGGACAGGATAAGAAAATAACTCCTAATCCATTCAAGGTTCATGCGTATTACAGAGATGGACAGGGTGACGAAGCAACTTTTAAAACCTGGTGGGTAGTAGAATACAGCAAAGATTCCGGAAAAACATGGACAAAACTGGCCTTTAATGTACAGACCAGTGGAATAACTATTAATCCAGATAACTATTCTCTTGGTGCTGACGGAATGATACGTGCAACAATTTATACGGATTCCGGAAGAACTAAAATCGCCGATCAGCAGACATGGCAGGTTGCTGTTGACGTTGGCATGCTTACGCAGGAGCAGATTGTTGAGATATTGTCCAATGACGGAGAATTTAAAGGTCTCTACTATCTGAATGGACATCTGTACATCAGTTTAGACGCATTGATGGGAAACGCCGCAATTCTAGGTGGAACCAAAAACGGCAACGGATACCTAAAGATTAAAGATAAAAAAGGCACCGTGAAGGGACTGATAGATTACTCAGGCTACACTGCATTTACAAGCTATGAAGAAAATTCTACGCGCATGAAATATACAGGAATTTGTTTTTCAGATACTGGAATAAATCCTGTTAGTGCCGAGAAATACTTTAGCAGCACTGCGGACATTGAATACGTTGAAACGGCGTGGGGAATCGACTGGACTGCCGAAGAGCTTAATATTAGTGCAACAGAAGTATCGGCTGATACCGGTACATTTGGAGATTTAACTGTTACCAATTCTGCATCTTTCACAAAATCGCCAAAGATAGAAGACATGGAGTATACGACATCATCAAATACTGTTTGTTGGGATGGACGTACAGGATACAAACAACTGATGCTGAAAGCTTCATCTTCAAAGCGCTATAAAGACATTGGAAACGATATTTCAGAGCAAGAAATTGAAAACTGGTACAATATTAAACCAACGCGGGCGAAATATAAAGAGGGATATCTAGTTAAAGGGGACGAGAACGAAGGAAGATATATCCCGATGTTTATTGTTGAGAATGTAGAAGCATTCTTTCCAGAAGCTGTTCGGCATCAAAACGGACTGGTCGAAGACTGGAACGAGCGTATCATGATACCGGCTATGTTTGCGATGATTAAAAGCCAGAAAGAACAGCTTGACCGACAGGAGAAACTAATTAATCAGCTCTATAAAAAGCTCAATATAGAAAAGGAGAATTAATATGGCAAAATTTAATGAATATCCGGCAAAAACAACACCAAAAGATGCAGATAAATTTATGCTTTACAGTGCGGAGGATGCGGCAAACAAGCTAATTGATTACGATAAGCTTGCTGATGCGGTACTCAATAAATTGACATCAAAGACCTTCGGACTGGATCAGGGAACGATGACGTTACCGGCCGCGCTTAACCAATTAAATAGTAACCGGTTAAAACCCTTTTATAAAGGTATGATCACCAATGGACTAGTTACTGTTCCTCTTGTTCCGGGACTTTATCTAGTTTCAACGTATCGTAGTGGAGGATACAAGATAAGTTCATTATCTATAGTTAATATTCAGGCACAGGACGGTTCTTTTATCGAAACGCTTGTTAAAGGTGCGGATTACGACAACACCATTGAAATGAAATATACTGATAGCAACATTTCATTTCAATATAAGATTGACTTATCTGGTGGATGTACAATCGTTATATTCAAGTTGGCTTAAAGATTTATGAAATATAAAATAGTAACGCTAAAAACACCTCATTCAAAGGAAATATAAAGAGCGTATCGTTCAGATCCGGTGGTACTGGATTAAAAAATATTTACATCGATTTTTATCAAGCAGATAATTCGAGAATGACTTTAGCTTTTCTTAGTGATGGAGAAAATGCAATCGGATTTTATGATGGCAGCACTAACGTTTGGAAGTTTATAGTGAAATAATTTTCAAGAAATCACAATAGCGTAGATTTTTGCAACTCCTGTTTAATTGGTTTGTGAACAGTACATCTCATGTGGCAAAATGAATCTGTGGGAGGTACATTATTTTGACAAAATTGAAAAAATCCGCATCTGATAAGACATATTACTGCTACAAGCGCTTTGGAACGTGGCATGGATGTTACAGAATTACAAAAGATGTTAGGACATGAAAAATTAGACACGACTATGATTTATGCGAAGGTATCGCAAGAATCATTGAAATACAGTCACCACAGATACGTGGTGTGAAAGGAGAAAATATGGAAATTAAAGGAATTGACGTATCATCGTGGCAAGGGAAACCGGATTGGGCAAAAGTATCGAATTCTGGAATTAAGTTTGCAATTTTGAGAATTCATCAGAAATCCGGCACAGATGCATCATTCGAACACAACTACAAGGGCTGTAAATCCAATGGAATTCTTATTGGTGGATATAAGTACAGCTATGCTTTAACATCGGCACAAGCTATCGAGGAAGCTGAGAACGTAATTTCTGTTCTTGGTGGACGTGGACTTGACTTTCCAGTATTCTACGATCTGGAATGGGCACAGCAAAGAAGTCTCGGAAAACAGGCTATCGAGAATATTGCAGTAGCGTTTCTGACCAGAATCAAGAAAGCTGGTTATAAGGCCGGTATCTACTGTAATCTGGACTGGTATAATAACGTTCTGTCAGATGCTTTGAAGCAGTATGATTGTTGGATTGCTCGTTATCCAGCGGATGATAACGGCACTGTCCAAACACGACTGAAGCCATCGGTCGGTGTAGGCTGGCAGTATTCCAGCAAAGGAAAAGTTCCAGGAATCAGCGGAAATGTTGATATGGATGTGTTCTACAAGGACTACAGAGATTCTAACCAGAAAGGAGAAACTAAAATGGTAAAAATCAGTAACTGCGGACATGATGAAAGAGGAAGATATGCAGGTGGGAAAGCAGGAGATCAGACTGGTACAGAATATCAGATCATGAACTGGTACAGTAGACCGTGGCTCTGTGTCCTAAGATTCAATGACGCCAAAATCGCAACCATGATTGCAGACATGGCGACAAAAGCGGCACAGAACAATCTCATCGGATACGATCAGGGCACTGCCGGAAACAGCAATGACCGGTATTCGTTCTGGCGGCACTTAAAGGCAAGCAACTACGATCCGGCGCAGATCACGGTAGCTTGCGAATCTGATTGCAGCGCAAGTACAGCAGCTATCGTCAAGGGAGCTGGGTATCGCTTAAATAACGCAAGACTCAAAGCGGTCAGCATCTATCTGACGACACGAAACATGAGAGCTGCAATGAAGATTGCCGGTGCGAAAGTACTGACGGATAGAAAGTATCTGACATCCGGTGACTATTTAAAGGCAGGAGATATCCTCCTGAATGATAACCACCACGTGGCTATCGCTGTTACCACCGGCGCAAAAGCAAATACGCTTTCAGCGTCAACTATTCTGTCTAAAACTCCGAAGTGGGTGGGAAAGGTAACTGCAAATACACTTAATGTCCGCACATGGGCAGGAACAGAGTATGCACAGCTTAAAAGCTATCCTACACTTGCAAAAGGCAATTTAGTTGATGTATGCGATACCATTAAAGCCAAAGATGGAGCATCTTGGTACTATATCCGCATTGCCGGAAAATATTTTGGATTTGTTTCTGCAAAATACATCAAAAAAGCATAAATTTAAGCCCCTTGGAATTATTCTTTGGGGCTGTTTTTTTACATATTGTATCAAATTCGTGTTGCATTTCGTGTTGCATAGTTCTTCTTTTTTATGCCAAAACTGGCAAAATAACATATTTTATGAGCTAATTTAAAATTGCTGTAAGCATTGAAAATACTTGATTTCTTGGCAATCCTAGTAAATACAAGTACTGCATAAAAAATGCGGATGACAGGACTTGAACCTGTAAGAAAAAGCCTAACATTCCCTATTTTACAGCATTTGTTTATTTCGTGTTGCATTTTGTGTTGCATAGCTTTGAAAAATAATCATTCCCAATTTCATTCATCTCTTTTTCTCGATCAACCAGAACGTGCCGATATACATTTTTTAATGTGGTATCATCCTCCCAACCGCCGCGCTGCATAATATATACATCTGGAATTCCAAGAGTATGCAACTCAGATGCGCAATAATGACGCAAATCATGAAAACGGAAATGATGTATATGATTATCCTCTAAAACATCAGCGAATCTATTAGATATTTGCGCCGGATTCAAATTTGTTATTTTTCCATGTATACCTTTAAGTTTTTCTGCAACGAAATCCGGAAATGGAATAAAACGATCGCCAGCAAAAGATTTTGGTCTTTTGATAACCCAACCATGAGAATCATTCATAACCATAGCATATTCGACATGTACTATGTTCTGCTTGATATGATCAGAATTAAGCGCGCAGATTTCTGACCGCCTCATTGGACCGAATGCTGCCAGAAGAACAGGTATCTCTAATTCACTACCTACAGTACATTCAATTACCTTTTTGACTTCGGCAGATGTAGGTACATAGATTTTCGGTCTTACCTTTTTAGGTAAGGAAGTTCTTAAGATGAAATCCGAACGATAAGTCTTCAAGACAGTAGAAAGAAAGCCATGCATATTGTACACAGTTTTTGGCGAATGAGTAAGTGCTTCACGATTCATTTCAGCTTGAACATCCTCTTGAGTGATTTCCATTATATTTAATGACATAAGTTTAGCCATGTCTCTTTTGACAGATCGCTTATATTCTCTAATAGTTCCAGGGGATAAAACACCTGTTCTGCTTTCTATGTATTTATTACATGCCTCTTTTAATGTCATATCTTCTGGTGGAACATATCGCGCAGTCAATACTTCACTTTCTTTTTTTGCTGCCCATTCGGCAGCCATTTGCTCACAGATTCGCTTCCCTTTTTTGCTAGGATCTGAGCATGTAAAAGATTTATAAACCCTTTTCTTTTTGATGGTCCCGTCTGATAATGGGATTTCTTCGATGTGACTGAATACCTGACATCTCCATGAGCCAGATGGCAGTTTTTTTGCAGTTGCCATTTCTTTTCCTCCTTATTAACCGAACAAACTTTCTGACTTGTCCGAACACACCGAAGATGATACAATATGACTTGTCAGGCGATACGTTTCACTTCAGTATGCTTTGCGGAACGTAAAAATATTTTTCTTTTTTTTTTAAAAACCGGTTCTCATTGGTAGTGAGAGCCGGTTCTTTTTTATAAAAGTTCTGATTTTTTCTGGTCAAATTCTTCTTGAGTAATAATACCGCTATCTAAAAGCTCTTTGTAATCCTTCAGTAGTTCAACGGATGTTTTCTGATTTCGAACATTTTCAACAGCATCAGAGCTTTTGGAAATATTGAAGCTCTTTAACTGCATATCTATATTTGAACTACAGCGGAATCCAATAGTATTTATTTGATTGGTTTCGATATTCCGCATTTTCATAGATGCATAAGAATCCACTTCAATGTTATCACTTGTTGTGGTAGCAGTTCCAGTAGTAGTGGAATTATTCTTTCCTTTGGTTTTCTTTCCAGTTCCAACAGCTGCACCGACTATAGTTCCAACTCCCGGAGCAATAGCGGTTCCAACAACGGCTCCTGCTAAATGCCCTCTTCGTTTCGTTTTTTCTTTACTTTTCCCTTTAGTGTGAGATGTTGTAGTTGTCTTTTCTACTGTTCTGTATTCCGGCCCGTTCCATTCATAGTCGAAAAGTTCATATTTGGTTGAAGCATCTGACACTGTAACAGACCCATCTTTCCATTGCTTCAAATCAAATCTTGCGTGTTTGGAACCAAGCTCAAAATCCTCCTTACCGGATATAACTCTCAGATTCAATACTCGAACAGGTTTTTCTACAACCGCTGGCTGGGTTGCTACGGAATTATTTGATATTGCAGGTTTTTGAACCTTATTTTTAATAGACAGCAAAAGTGCAAAAATAAGATACAAAACAGCAATTCCAAATACCTCAAGTACAACAACGACCATAATATTGTCTGATGAAAGATCGTTTGAACTCATCAAGGCCACAATCATTAATACAATTAATGCGGTCCAAACGATCATCAACACATTTCGTATTTTTTTCATATTTCCCCCTTTTGACACGATTACTCAAAATTCTCGATATAATTCTTATATAGATTCCTTATTTTGGCAGCCTCCCTCTGCCTGATTGGAACAATATCCCCCGATATCATCTCAAAATGATCTGATGCATCTTTAATTTCGTCCATGTTGACGATATAACTTTGATGGCAACGGAGAAATCTTCCATCAAGATGCGGCTCTATATCTGACAGCTTTCCACGTGCTACATGAATAACGCCGCAAGTACAGTGGACGAGAATTGATTTATTTCGGCTTTCTATGTATTCGATATGCCGGAATTCTACCCGGTGGAAGTGGTCTCGGTTTTTGATAGTTAAGGCTTTCTCTCGGATATCTTCCAACGTGTGCGCTACGACAGAAAACATGCGTCCATGTTCAGAACCTTTGATGATGTAATGCACTGGTAAGACGTCTAATGCGTCAAATACATAGTTTTTATATGCTGTCCAGAAGGCAATGTTGCCATTATATCCATTTTTCCTGAGCTGCTTTGCGACATTTATGCCATTCTCATTATTTAGGACCACATCCAGCACGACTATATCGTACCATTGACCGTCTGCTATATCATCAATCAGCGGCTTCCCACTACTATAAGTGTTTAGCGTGTAGCTCTTGTCTCCACACTTTTTCAAAAACTCATCAACATGAGCCTTAAAAAAATCAATCTGCAAAGGATTATCGTCACAAATCGCAATTTTCATTCAAATCATTCCCTTATGGGCGTTGTTTTCGCCATTTGCAAAAAAAAGTGTTTAAATATGTTATTTTTATTATAACATCGTTAAATTTAGTTGTAAATAGACATTTTTAGGTGATTTGTAAAATGAAAATAATCAAAAATATACTAATTATAATAGGAGCTGTGCTTTTGCTTAATTACATTGTTTGTTTACCAATGTGCGTAGACGATTATATCCGCGAAGAGTCAGAAGTGTATTCTGTCCAAAATGCGTACAGATCTTCTACCCTACATAAGAATAGCGCCCATGAAATAAAGCAGACCATGCCACCGTTTTTATTCGCCCTGCCACTAAACAGAAAAGACTATATCTTTGGTGTTACGAATAATTTCTATGCAATCATAAACATATCGGTGTATATCTGGCAGTTTCCAAGGGCGAACATTAGTGGTATAATAGCAAAAAGAGAACTAATGTTCGGCTATTCCCACAAACCGGACATATACTGTAGTGTAAGTGGTAATTGCAATAGGGAGGGTTATTTATGGATTATAAGAAAGAGATTATTGAGATGGTTGAAAAATGCACGAATAATCATTGGATAGAAGTGATTTATATATTTGTGAAAAGGCTAATCGGATAACATTAAAAAAGACAAGGGTTTGCGCATTGCCCTTGTCTTTCTTTTTACTTATTAGCAATCATGTCAATAAGTTTTTCTAAATTGTCCCATCCCTCATCATCCAATCTGGCTAATGCAGACACGAGACGGTGTCGGAAAGAATCTTCTCCAGATTTCATTACGTCTGCAAGCATGGCAGAAATTTGTTTGTCTTTAATTCCGGGTACAAACATATCTCCGTTTCCAGTTCTGAGCCATTCTTCGTTTACGTTAAATTCTCTGCAAACATCATCAATAGTCCGATCTGACGGAACCTTGCTTCCCATTTCAATTTGCGCTACAAAATTCCTACTTATCTTTAGTTTGTCTGCAAATTCTTGCTGAGTTACGTTTAATTCTTTTCGCAACTCTTTAAACCTGTCTTTCAATTTAATTCCTCCTTTCTGAAAATATAATATCATAAAATGTTTACAAAGTCAACAAGAAGGTATTGACAAATGTTGCCCGAGGGACTATACTGTGTTTACAAGGTAAACAAAGGAGGTGGAAAAAATATGAAACGCCATCCGATTATGGAATATGTGATTCCAGCAATTGTAGCAAGCGTGGCAACAGTTTTAATCCGTTTAGTGCTAGGGTGGTAAGAATCGAAACAATAATCGGAATAGCCACATCTTTCAATAACAACTTTTTAAATTCATGTTTTCTTTCAGCAATATAAGATTTTCCCTGTTCGGAAATCGCAATAGAGAGGGTTTTTCCTTTTACGTATCTGACCTGACCGTCTTGATTAATTCTAGGAAAAGATTCTCTATTAACAGAAATTAATTTTTCTTCTTCAAGAAAACTGGAAATTTTGATTTCATTTTCCGAAAGAGAAGAATATTCAATTTTTTCTTTGCTTGAAAGATATTTCAAGAAATTAAATTGTTCTTTATTGAGATACACAATATCACCTCCCGTCTACTGGGAGTATATCACAAGAAAAGAGGTGAGTATATGTCAGAAAAAGAAAAAAGAATCGTTGAAAAGCTGAAAGAAGTGATTCCTAATATGTCAGAATTTGACAAGGGATACATTCTCGGTAAGACGGAAAGTTTTTCTGAGAATAATCTGGAGCAAAAATCAGATAAGAAAGAAGCTGTAACTTCACAGTAATTAAAGAGGAGGAAGAAAATGAAAAAATTTGAATTAACATCAGAAACCAAAATTAACATTTTCGGAAAGAAACTTTTCCGAATCAAAGCACTCATTTCATTTGGGGATGTAGAAGCCGGAGAAACTGGCGGATGGGTAGAAAAAGAAGGAAATGTAAACCAGTCCGGCGATGCATGGGTGTACGGCGATGCAATGGTGTCCGGCGATGCAATGGTGTCCGGCGATGCAATGGTGTCCGGCGATGCAATGGTGTACGGCAATGCAATGGTGTACGGCAATGCAATGGTGTACGGCAATGCAATGGTGTCCGGCGATGCAATGGTGTACGGCAATGCAATGGTGTCCGGCGATGCAAGGGTGTACGGCGATGCAATGGTGTCCGGCGATGCAAGGGTGTACGGCGATGCAGATTACACAACTATTCATGGATTTGGTACTCAATTCCGTACCACTACGTTTTTTAGATGCAAAGATAAAAAGGTCAGAGTTGCATGCGGATGCTTCTTTGGGACTATTCCAGAATTCCGTGAACAGGTTAAAAATACCAGAAAAGGGAAAATTGCAGAAGAATATCTAATGATTGCTGACCTTATGGAAAAACATTTTGAAAAATAAAGTGCTCCGAAGGAGAGCTGAACCCTCTCGCCTCGGAGCTGTAAACCACTAAACTAACCTTAGCGGATTACAGGATAATCATATCATTTCTTCCTGTATTTCGCAAGAGAACAGGAGGATTTTTTATGAAGAAAACCGAGGATAAAAAAGTGACAAATTTTGAAGAGTTCGAAACTTTCTATGCAGTCGAAGTTGTAAGAGAGGCAAAAAAGCAGACTCACAAATGGTTCTGCGCATGGATTGTAACCATGATTGCATTAATTTTTTCAAACGCTGCATGGATGTTTATCAAGTAAGAAAGGAGGAAAGACTGTGGCAATCAGATATACCACAGAGCAAAAGAAATACATCCTTTTAAAAGGCAATATTGCAAAAAGGATGGAGGCCGAGCGAGTAAGTGATGCACAGATGGCAGCAATTACCGGAATGGCAGAAAACACTTTCCGTAAAAAGCGAAATAAGCCAGAAACATTCACGTATCCGGAACTGCGGCATATTTTTATTCGATTGAACTTCCCTAACGAGGAAATATTGGAGGCTTTGACATGAAAGATTGGATAGACTCCATTCTGATTGGAGGGATAGCAACGTATCTTCCGTTCTGGACCTGGGACAACAGCCGTGACCAGATCATGGGAGCGTTGGGACTGATCGGAGCTGTGTACATAGCAAGGACGTGGAAAGAATGGACATGCTAGACATGCCAACTAAAAAAGGATCCTCAGAGCTGCAACTCAAATAAGGATCCAAGACAATATATCTCTTCTTCATTGTAGAAGGAAAGAAACCAAAAGTCAATACAAGGAGGAAATTATGAACGAAGAGAAAATCAGAGAAATATTTGATTTGTGTCTGAGAGTTTCAAGTGAAACAACGGCGCATGTGAATTTTGACTATACGGCGTGTGACGACATATCCAGAGTTTATATTTATGTATTTAATGATGCAGGGGAGATCGTAAAGCATTTTTCAGTGTGCCAGTTTTACGAGTTTCCGTCCGAAGCTGGAAGTTTTGAGGGTGCGAAGAAATACCTTTTGGAACTGCTTATCAACGGGAGGTGTCCGCTATGAACTTCACTGGCAACGGAGATATAAAGGATGAATACCTGGAAATCATTACGCATAGACATTCCGGGCCAATAAAAAGACAAGCAAACAACTATAGATTAGTAGAAAGAGAGGGAAATAAGAATGAATCTGTACGAAATCGAAAATGAAATCCTTAATTGCGTAGATATGGAAACAGGGGAAATCATAGATATCAAAAAGCTTGAATCTCTACAGATGGAAAGAGACCAGAAAATCGAGAACATCGGTTGCTGGATCAAAAATCTTTTGTCAGATGCAGAAGCACTGAAATCTGAAAAAGAAAATCTTGCCAAGAGGCAGAAAGTCGCAGAAAGCAAAGCGGCATCACTGAAAGAGTATCTTTCCCGATATCTGGATGGTGAAAAGTTTAAGTCTGCAAGAGTAGCAATTTCTTTTAGAAGTGGTAGCTCCGTGGATATTGCGGAGGGTGCATCTGTCCCAGAAGAATATCTTAAGTATTCAGAGCCTAAGCCGGACAAGGCCGGTCTGAAGGCAGCACTGAAAGCCGGAGAAAAGTTTCCGGGAATTACTCTGATAACTTCGCAGAATATCCAGATCAAGTAGGAGAGGCTTATGGAAAATCTTGAGTTATATAACAAGGTTCGGGAAGTTCCTAAAGATGCCCAAAGAGCTATTACGGCAGGACGGTTGAAAGGTTTTACAGACATCAACCCGATGTGGCGCATCAAGTGCTTGACGGAGCAGTTCGGCCCCTGCGGTCTTGGCTGGTATTACAAAACAGTTGAGAAATGGATGGAGACTGTTGGTGATGAGATATGTGTTTTCGTGGCGATTGAACTGTACGTCAAATACGAGGGCGAGTGGTCACAGGCAATTCCCGGAACCGGCGGCAGTAAGTTGGCGACAAAAGAACGGAACGGAGTCTATGTATCTGATGAGTGTTACAAAATGGCAACCACGGATGCATTGTCAGTGGCATGCAAGAATCTTGGTATTGGGGCAGATGTTTACTGGAAAGAAAGCCATACCAAGTATGATCGGGCAGATGACAGTTCTTCCGAAGTGTCAAGTACTGATATATCTGGACTCAGATCATACTTGAATAAGAACGCTCTGAATGAGAAGAAGATTCTTGAAGCATATAAGCTGACATCTATTAGCCAGTTGACTATTGGAAATATCAAAGCGATAACAGATCCTAAAAATTTGAACTACTTCAAACAAAATTGTGGTGCGTAAATGGAATTTACAGGAAAAATCAAATCACTGGCGAAAGATCTCGTGACCGGAAAGTGGAGCTTACAGGTGGAACTGAATGAAAATGCTCAGGAAGTAATGGAACTCATCAAGCATGAGAAACTGGATATACGCCTTAAGCAGCACAGGGATAAGCGTTCCTTAGATGCAAATGCGTATTACTGGGTATTGCTTACCAAACTTGCTAAAGTCCACGGCTGGACGAATAACGAGGCTCATAACTACATGTTACGTCGTTACGGCCAGATAGAACACGTGGACGGAAATCTGGTTGCGGTTTATCTTCCTGATACAGAAGAAACGGAAAGGGATGTTTTGGACAAGGTGGAATATCATCTTAATCCGCTTCCAAAGACAGTGGTCACAAAGCATGGGGAAATTAAAAGAGTGTATGTCCTTCTTAGAGGATCCAGTACATATGACACAGAGGAGATGGCACGCTTGATTAGTGGATTGATTCAAGATTGCAGGGATTCTGGAATACCAGACGGCGAGATTATGACGCCATTTGAGAAACGAAAGCTTTTTGAGCAGTATGGGATAGGTGGTGTAAATGAACAAAAGAACAAAAGCGTTACAGTTTGATGCAAAAACGCGCAAAAGAATTCTCGATAGAGATCACGGATGCATATTTTGCCAGATTGGTTTTTATATGCATTCTTCATCCGATTTCCAATATAAGCAGCTTGATATTATGCATATTGTCAACCGATCACAGGGTGGACTTGGAATCGAACAGAATGGAGTTACCGGATGTAGATACCACCATCAGCTCCTAGATAATGGAGTAAAAGGTTTACGACCAGATATGCTGGCATATATCGAAAAATACATGAGTTGTATCTATCCCGGATGGAATCCAAAAGAGCTTATATATAAAAAATACGGGTGCAACTAAAATTCATATAGATATATCACACGATTTTCCCTCAGTGAGTGGCCTGTTATAACTTCCTGAGGGGGAAAGGAGACGCATGAATAGTAGAAGTAAAGGGGCTGTCGGAGAAAGAGAAGTAGCCGGTATCCTTCGCGGGTATGGTTACAAGGCAAGAAGAGGGCAGCAGTATTGTGGGTCCAACGGAGATGCGGATGTAGTTGGTCTTCCTGGAATTCACATTGAAGTGAAGAGAAGAGAAAAACTAAATATATATGAGGCTGTAGATCAGTCGAAGAGGGATCGGAAACCGGATGAACTTCCGGCGGTTTTCCACAGGAAGAACCATTGTGAATGGCTGGTTACGATGCCGTTTGATGAATGGATGAAGATATACAGGGAATGGGAGGCTGGTTATGGACTACGTGAAGATCAGCAGAAAAATCCTTGATTGGGAATGGTACACGGACATCAATACGAAGGTACTGTTCCTGCATATCCTGTTAAAGGCAAACTGGAAGCCGAGCCGCTTCCAGGGAACAGAAGTGCCGAGAGGCTCACTGGTTACTTCGCAGCAGAATATGGCGGCAGAAACAGGACTCACAATAAAGAACGTGAGAACTGCACTGAAACATCTGGAAAATACCGGAGAGGTGGCAGTCAGCCGACACCCTAAATTTAGCGTAATTACAGTAAAAAACTACAATCAGTATCAGTCAAGTGGCAGTCAAATGGCAGTCGATGGGCAGCCAGATGGCAGTCGATGGGCAACAATAGAAGAAGGGAAGAAAGGAAGAAAGGAAGAATATAATAAATCTCCTAAAGGAGATTATGAGAGTGGAACTCCTGAAAACAGCATCTATGCCACGATTCGTGAATTGTACAATTCCGTTTGTGGGTCGTATCCCCGCCTGGTAAAGATGTCTGAGGCAAGGAAGAAGGCTATAAATGCCAGAATGAAAACAGGTTACACTCTTGATGACTTCCAGACTTTGTTTGAAAAGGCAGAGGCTTCCGACTTCCTGAAGGGAAAAAATAAACGCAACTGGTCAGCAACATTTGACTGGTTGGTCAGTGATTCCAACATGGCAAAGGTCCTTGACGGAAACTATGATGCGAGAAAAGAGGCGATAAAAGATGAACCAGAACCAACTAACTCAGTCAGATTATGGTGAGTGTCCTGTGTGCCATGGGACTGGATGGGAGACATATTATGCCACGGTCTATGATTACGGACTTCCAGAAGAAATTCAATATGCTCGCAGATGTCCAAAGTGCAAAGGTGGTTATAGAGCACAGGACCGTACCGGAGTACCAAAAGAGTACCATGATGCAGATCTTGGCAAGTTCGATTTTGATATTTATCAGAGAGACATGAGCAAATTGAGAGACTTGTGCACCACCTTTCTGAACCATTTCCAGAAGTGGGAAATGGCAGGAAAGGGACTGTATCTGTGGAGCAAGACACCGGGAAGTGGAAAAACCTTCTTGGCGTGCTGCCTGGCGAAATCGGTGATGATGAAATACGATCTGCAAATGCGTTTCGTGACTGCACCTGACTACATAAGTGCTGTTGGTGACAGCTACAAGCGCGATCGCGGAGAAGAGGATCCCAGTCAGGTATACCGGGATTGCAAACTTCTTGTTCTGGATGATATCGGCGCACAGGCAGACAAGGAATGGCAGCGGCAGGAAATGTTCCGTCTGATCAACAAGCGTATGGAGGACGGAAACATTACAATTTACACTTCCAACATGAGCACCGATAATCTGAATGTGGACACCAGGACCAGAGACCGGATCATCAAGACCTGTGTAGAGTTACAGATGCCGGAGGAAGGCATTCGAAAGAAAAAAGCAGCAGGAGAACAGAGACAGTTCCTTGCGAGCATAATGGGATAGAGGAGAGAAGATGGTTAAGCAGATAATTACAAGAATTAAAGATGAGTTAAAGGCAATGCAGTAGTCCAGAGTTTTGGAAGACAATAAAAGAATTTTACGATGTAAAAAATGATGATGAATATTTTGATGCATTACATAAAAAAATCGAGGATTTATATGAAATCTATCCAGACAGTTTGGCAAGGTATCTGTCTTTAGCACTCTATAAATGGGCGGAAGATGTGTCAACAGGGAAATGTAAAATATAAGAAGCACGGAAAAGAATGTCGTATAAACACAGCAATGGCATGGCTTGGCGAGGAAGTGCGAAGGAATTGCTACGAAAGGTTCTGAAATGATGTGCATGGCTGTGGCATAGCCATGAAGCGAGGAGCGGTGCAGAGGCATGGAGGCGAATTACTGGAAGGTGGCTTACTTGAGACGGACAACCCCGGTACGCCACGAGCGTATCGAGTGACAGGATATAAGTTCAGAAAGGTGAAGGAAAAATGAGTAGCAAGTTAAAAGTCAAGAAAAAGACCAGATTTCCTGTTCAGACTTCTAATCAGGCAGCTCAGGCGTTCGGGCGTTCAATGCAGATCTGTTATAGACAGATAAAAGACGTAGAGCAGCAAGCCTACGAGGATGGATTCACTGTTGGTGAAGATTGGAGCAACACGATCAACACTGTCACTACCATGATGGCTCTGAGACGTTTATATGGCTTTTCCACGAAGCGTTTGCTTGATGTGATAAGAACTGCCAATAAGTACGTTGAAATGGCAAATGAGGGAAAAATGAGCGTTCTGAGCATGATGCAGGACATTGAAGAGAACACAGATGTAAGATTTGACGAGATGAATAAGAATCTGGTTAAGAAGATGGGAGTTTAAAACCATGTACTAACTGCGTAATAGTGCACTTACTTACATGGCGAAAGAAAAATGAGAATGAAGCAGAAAACACCGGAACAGGAATTAGAGCTGTTAAGAGAAAATCTATTACATGAGCGTGCTATCTGGGAACACATCAACGAAAATGGCTGTAATGATCCGTTCTGGACAGATGGATGCAATATGAATCTAACCAGAAACCATATTCTTTCATACAGAAATGAGATTGCAAATTGTTGCGAGGAACATAATCTTCCACTTACAGAAGAATATTTTCTAAAAGTACCGCCAGAAGTTGACGATAATTATATGGCAAACTTTAACCAGAAAGTCCGTGTAGATAGATTGAAACAGCAGGGTGATACATTAAGCCGGAAGAAAAAGAAGTTTATTGATGATGGACAGATGGAGTTTTGTTGATTAACCATGTAGTTGCTTACATGGGGAAAGGGAATAAGAAAAATGAGAGATAAAGAACGCATTTTGATGATTATTATTTCAAGGATCATACCGGGACTGACTTCTTGTACGGCAAAGAAAGAAGATTATATTCGACCGTTTATATTTAACACGCATGAATTAAAAGCCGGTGATCTAGTTATGGCGAATACTACTATTTTCCCGAATGAATTTATGGTCGGTTTCGTGCATGAGGTAAAAAGTGATTGCGTCGTTATCCGGGAAATAGGCTCTAAAAAGTTGTGCAATTATTATAACGAAACTTTTTCGGTCATTAACAAGGAAAAACTGGGGTACGAAATTCTTGAAGGTGTGCAGTATAAAACGTATCAGAAAGTTTTGAAGGCATTTTCAAAATACACAAGCTATTCAACCAGATTTCGAAGTATAGAATTTTTTGGTAATACTTGCACGGTAACAAGCAGGATAATGTTCAAGAACGACAAAAACGGCGAAATTTCTTTCGAGTACAACCAGAAGACGAAAATTTCCGATATAGGTAAATTGTTGGAAAAAGCCGGGTTATAATACGAAAACGGGGAAAGTGAGGACGCAAAATGAAATTCAAAAGTAACGCTAAGTATAACGAAGAGCCCAAAACCGGAAGCGTTTTCGCTTTGAAATACAATTCTTTAGTAATCGTTATCCACAAATACGTCGGTTACGGAAATGTACTGTTTCTCAACTGTAGCGCATTGGATATTTACAACCACAATCTCGGAACAGAGGATTTCGAGGAAGCTGTCAGTAAAGCGAAGGAAGTTATCATACGTGAAGTTAAGAAAGTCAGAGATGATTCATACAGATTTTACAGTGATAACAATATTGAGATTGTCAGATGTTAGGAGGATAGAATGAAAAATAATAATTACACTTCATTTTTCAAAACGAAACCAAAGAAAATAGAGAGATACATTCGTTGCAGAAAATGCGGCGGAAATATGGAATGGGTTGAATACTATCCGCCGGAAATCAAATGTCCGAAGTGCGGACATACGGTATATCCTAAGCCTTATGAGCCAGATTGTGTCAAACTGCCAGAAACATTGGAAGAATATTTTGAATTATATGAGAAAATAAGGAGGAGAAATGAGCTACTGTGACGGAACCTGTAAGTATCTGAACGCAAAAAAACACAAATGTGAATTGACAGGAGAAAAACTCACATACATGAAATGGAGTCGTGGAATCGAGTGTTCAGTGCATGAATACAGAGGATTCTGTGAGAAAGATGAGGAGGATACAAAATGTTAATCAGAAGTCAGGATAAAGAAATGATAATAAACATGACTGTAACCAATCACATTTATGTCGAAGAGGCATATAGACCAAATGGAAATTTGTTCGATGTAAGCACTGATGAAACGATATTAGGACATTATTCCACCAAAGCAAAAGCCATGAAAGTACTGGATATGATCCAGGAAGCCTATGTAAATGGACATATTGATTATCAGATGCCAGAGGATAACGAGGTGGTTGTATGATTACATTCTTATTAGTATTCGCCCTTGGAACCATATTCGGAGTGACTGGTCTTGTATGCGTAGCGATCATGTACGACAAACACCACCCAGACAAATAGAAAGGAGAACGGTATGCTGACAAGGAATAAAAAGCTGAAAGACTACGGTATTCCGGCAGAGGACATAGAAAAACTGAATACGATGCTGAAAGACTTCCCGGCAGAGCACGAATACCTGCTTTCCAGTGCTGCCTTGTCAGCTTGCCCGAAAAACACGGTGATAGCGGATATGGTTATCGAAAATATCTTACACCGGAAAAGTTACAGGAAAATCAGCAAAGAAAGATATATCCCGATGAATCCGAAAGACTTCTACGGATACAGGCGCAAGACCGTCGCTGTACTGTATGAGAGGATGCGGTTGTTGGGAGTGTGGGAGGATGAAAGATGGGCAGATTAATTGATGCAGATAAATTGAAACATGCGATACATTGTGCATATTCTGATGATTTAGAGATCCTTGAAAAGATTGACGAGCAGCCAACAGCTTTTGATGCGGAAAAAGTTACGGAATCGCTTATGGACAGATTTCGTGTTGTTTCCAATGATGAGGACTTGGAATGGAATAGAGCTATAGACTATGCTGTTAAAATCGTGGAAGGCGGTGGAGCTGAATGAGCAATGTATCAGTTGGGACATTAGGGAAGCTAAAAGATAGCATGGTCGGAAGAAGATATAAACACTTCAAAGGAAGAATCTATATTGTCACCGATATCGCAGTACATACAGAATCTGATGAAATCATGGTGATCTACAAGTGCTTTGCATACCCATTTGTAACATGGTGCAGACCGTTGACTATGTTTACGAGTGATGTGGACAGAAAGAAATATCCAAATGTAAAGCAGAAAAGAAGATTTGAACCACTTTCTAAGATACAGGAGGAATCAGATGAATAAAGGCAAAGACATTTCAACCATGTTTACAAAAGAAGAAAATAGAAAGAATGGAAGGCTCGGATACGCAGATGCTACCAGAGAGAAGGAAGATATTATCAATCCTGCACAGTATGGAGCATTCTTATAGAAAAGAGGAAAGAGAAAAATGAGAAAATCAGCATTAGTGACGGATACACCGAAAAACTGTTACGATTGCCCGTTCGGAACTGAATACTGCGGCGATTCTGAATATGAGGGGTGTTGTGAGTTAGCTGAGTGCTTAGACAGTGACATGAGGCTTATAACAGAAGAGCATTATGATTACGAAAGTGAATCAAGACCAGATTGGTGTCCATTGAAGCCACTGCCGGAGAAAAGTACTACCGAGAATGATATGACGGATTATCAGCGCGGGATGGTCGATGGTCGAAATCAGTGCATTGATGAGATTGTATGAGAGGTAGAGCAGATGAGCAAGAAAGTAAAGTGTTGTGAATGCGATTCTTTTATGGGATGGGCTTTGCCAAGAGGGGTAGATAAAGACAATTACGAATATGCGAAAGAAGTTTTGAAGTTAGCATCTACTACAGGAATATGTGAATATACCATGAAAACCAAGGCAAGGTCGCATGAGCAGTATTGCAGAAAATTTAAAAAAGACAAGTTTTTAGAACGACATAACGATTTTTTTAAAGATGAAATTTTAAAACTTGAAAACATGATCAAGGAATATGAAAAAGAAAATTTTGTGGAAGTAGACGAATCATGGAAAGCTCATTTTATGAGAAGATTTCAAGAGGTGAAGTAGATGGAGAGATTAACAGAAAGATATGTTCCAAATGATGAAAAGAAAGGGATTGCAGGGATAAAAGTATTTGAATCTGAGGATAAAATACCTCTTGTTAAAGTATTAAGCGGAGAGTATTTATATCCTGCAATTGAAAAGCTTGCTGATTATGAAGACTTAGAAGAACAAGGCTTGCTTGTGAGATTGCCGTGTCCTATCGGCACAACTGTATGGGATATATGCGGAATGGACATTCGGGAAAATGTGGTAAGCGGACTTGAATATGACAAAGGCGCTAAATGGTTTTTATGGGCAAATGAGGACGAGTGTCTTGGAGAGTTAAATGTTTTGGTATTCCTCAATCGTGAAGAAGCTGAGAAGAAGTTGGAGGATATTCAAAATGACAAGACCTGAGATTACAGCAAAACTATCAGCAATGATCGAAAAAAAAATCAATCCTCACAATGATCCACGTATTTATTGGGCTAAGGAAGTGACATTCGATTATTCGACAGATCATGCGGTAAGGGTGGATTATATGCGGTTCGTGCCGGTGAATAATAGCGTGTCCGGGATAGAAAAAGGTGACTGCTATTGTTATGAGGTTAAATCATCAGCTGAAGATTTTCGCTCTGGTCATGGGCTGAATTTTGTTGGCGATTATAACTACCTAGTTATGCCGACAGATGTATGCGCTGCGGTATCCCTTGAAATTCCACATTATGTAGGAATATATGTACCAGAAGCAAATGATCTTACATGCATCAAAAAAGCAAAGCGAAGAAATCGGACAAGGCCTGTATCTGAAATACTCTTGATGATGTTCCGGTCTGCGAATAGGGATTATAGAAAAGCAGTAAAACAGTTGGAGGAAATGAAGAATGAATAACAACCCTACACCAGAAACAACCCCACAGCTCGCTATATCAGCATTCACAGTACTACATCAATATTGCAGCTCAATCAGTCCACATGACTGCATCAGATGTGCATTTTACGAACATTGCCCGGAATGTTTCATGGGGCGTCCGGGAGATCAGGGCGAGACGATCAGAAAATTACAAAGCAATGAATAAAATTAGAGAGTCGGTATTTACCGGCTCTTTTTTAACGCAAAATTCCTCAAACATGTACCACAACTTTTCTACTGACCTGTGATAGAATATACTCAGAAGTGTTACTATGGGATTTTATAGCCAGTTGGAGGTGAATTCAATATGAATGTTCAAGAAATTAAATTAAAAGACATAAAGCCGTAGGAAAAGAACCCGAGAAAAAATGATGATGCAGTTCCTTACGTCGCTGAAAGTATAAAGCAATTTGGCTTTAAAGTTCCGATTGTTATTGATAAGAACAACATAATTGTCGCTGGGCATACCCGATACAAAGCAGCAAAAAAAATTGGATTTAAAAGCGTACCATGTATTATTGCCGATGATTTGACAGACGAACAGATAAAAGCTTTTCGTTTAGCTGACAATAAAGTATCTGAAAAGGCAGAATGGGATTTAGATTTACTGGACAGCGAAATTGAAGGAATATTCGATATTGATATGACTGATTTTGGATTTGAACTCGAATCAGAAGAATTAGAAGCTGAAGAAGATGAATACCAAGGAGCCGTTCCAGAGAACCCTTTTACTCAAAAAGGCGATATGTGGAAGCTGGGGGAGCATCTGCTTTTATGCGGAGATAGCACATGTATCACAGATATTGAGAAATTAATGCATGAAGAAAAGGCTGATATGTGCTTCACTGATCCACCTTACGGATATGAATACCAAAGTAACTTAAGAAAAAAAAAGCAAGAAGTTCGACGTCATTGAAAACGATGATAAAATATTAGACTTTTTTCCGAGTATACAGCTTGTATGCAATGGTTTTGTATTTATATGCACGACGTGGAAAGTTCTTGATAAATGGATACCGCTATTTAAAAAATATCATGATCTAACGAACATGATTATTTGGAACAAAGGCGGAGGCGGAATTGGTGACTTAAAACATACTTTCAGCACTGACTACGAAGTTATACTATGTGCAAATAATGGCAGGGAAATAACTGGAAAAAGAATCGGTTCCGTATGGACTATAAAAAAAGATTCTTCTTCTGAATACGTTCATCCTACGCAAAAGCCAATAAAGTTGTCAGAATTTGCAATAAGGAACACAACAGAGCGTGGAGATATTGTTCTTGATCTATTTGGAGGCTCAGGTTCCACATTAATTGCCTGCGAGCAAATGGACCGCAGATGCAGGATGATGGAATACGATCCAGCTTATTGCGACGTGATAGTGGACAGATTGGAAAAATTCACAGGAAATAAAGCAAAATTAATCAGAGAGGTAGAGGGAAATGAATAGTAAATGGCAAATGAAAAAAACTTAAGACCCGGTAGTATGCAAAGCAAGAGCGAAGCTAGAGCAAATGGGAAAAAAGGCGGAATCGCCTCCGGACAGGCTCGCCGCAGGAAAAAAACCCTCTCTGAACTTGCGAAAATGATAGCTGACAATCCAGCACCCGACAATACTCGAGCAAAGCTCGCAAAAATGGGAATATCCGACGAGGACGCAAACAACAACGCTGTTGTAGCAGCATCTATATACGCAAAAGCTATCAAAGGAAATATGCAGGCAGTGGACAAATGGGAACAGTTGGTAGCTGTTTCAAAATCAGACGAAAGCGAATATGAGCTTCCTGCCAGAGTACTCGGTAAGGCATTCGTGGACATTAATCGACAGATTAAGCCTAACATCGAATATGTATTCGAGGGCGGCCGAGGCGGTCTGAAATCTTCATTTGTAGCTTTTAAGATTGTTGAACTTATCAAGAATAACCCTCAGATGCATGCCTGCATTACAAGACAGGTGGCTGGTACTCTGAAAGATTCTGTATATGCTAACATGAAATGGGCTATCAATGAACTGG
>ERZ773224.1463-NODE-1463-length-28828-cov-8.213116_pt1 | contig 28828 bp, 17 predicted proteins | sample MGYA00580526_ERZ773224 | MGnify/ENA primary metagenome ERZ773224 (study PRJEB29015, sample SAMEA2737743) | human gut metagenome | biome: human gut; feature: human-associated habitat; material: faeces | place: China | collected 2012 ... | reverse complement strand
TCCTATTAATTTTATAAATTCTTCTCTTGTATGATTTTTTTCATATTCTTTTTGATATACTCTTTTTAACTCTAAATCCATGTTTCTATTGTAATGTACAGAGTTGTTTGACATATTATGTTCTTTATGACATAAACCAACGCAGAATCCATTCTCAATTGAAATTTGCCTATTTGCTGAACCGAAGTAAACTTCATGAATACACTCGGCTGGTCTTCCACAAAAGAAACATCTATCAAGATTATTTAATATGCTATATCTCATATCTAATCGCCTCTATTTTCTTTTTTAAAGCATTTTGTTTACTGTCTATACTCTCATATGCCTTTTTAAATCTAAATAATCTAGCCCCTAATTCTGCTAATTTCTTGCTTTCTTCCTTTACATATTCCTTTGCCATAGCTTCAAAATAACTCATTGCTGGTGCTTTTTCTTTATTAGTTTCTTGCCATTGTTTTCTTTGCATATATACCTGTTTATTTTCTAATATAGAAATATCTGTTTTTAATGTGTCATATTCTTGCTGTATTCTTGCTATCATCTCTCCTATTAAATAATTCATATTTGCATATATCTCTATATTTTTTGATATTTCAAATCCTGTGTCAGGACTTTCTTTTAATTCATTTTGTAATTTTGTATATGTATCTGCTATTTGTTTACTATCTGCATTTTGAATTGTAAAAGGGTTGAACATATATAATTTTTCAAATTCCATTTTTTGTTACCTTTCTACATGTTGATGCATTAAAACATATTCTGAATTTTCTCCCATGTTATTTAATAAAAATTCACTTGCTTGTTGTTTACTTAAATGACTGTCTTTTGCTCTAAATTCATATACATATTTGCAGTCTTGTTGTTTTTCTTTTATTCTTTCTTCTATCTCATCTTCATCGTAATTACCTTCAACAAGATACAAATCATAATTTTTAGCACTTATTCCTTCAACTGTTTTTGTATCTGTCATATAAATTACTTTATAATCGTTAAATAGTACTCTATAACCACATTGTGGTACATCATGATATAATTTAATTGGTACTATTTTAAATAGCCTATAATCGTATTTCGTGCCAATTTGAAGTACATCTATATTTTTTCTTTCAACTCCACATTCTAAAAGTGGTTTTAATAACCATTCACAACAAGCAAATCTTAAAGTTGGTCTTTCTTGTGCTAATTTCTTAATTGTTTCTTTTTTAAAATGATCCGAATGTATGTGTGTAAGAAGTACTATTTTTAGTTTCTTATAATACTTCTCTATTTTTTTAAATGTAACTCCACAATCTATTAAAATTATGTCTTTTATTATTGTTGCATTTCCTGTACTACAACTTGATATAATTTTATAGTTCATTCATTGATACCTCTTTTGTATTTTCTGTTTGCTCTTCTATTTCTGCTTGGACTTCGATAGGTTCTTGTTGTGAAATTTCTTGTTGCATTTCTTCTGCTTCATACATTCCAGCTAAATCTTCAACAAATGTTTCTCTTAATGCTCTTACTTTTGCAACTTTCTCAACCATTGTTGCTCCTTTACTTCCCCAGTTTGAATTTAATTGTCCTTGTCCTGTTTTTTGTGCTACTTCATTAAAACTTACACTTGAATATGTAGGATGTGTCCAGTCTTTTCTAAATACCCTAGCCCAACCACCTACAAGTTGTTCATTTCCTAATCTAAATGTTCCTTGTCTTTCTTCTACACTTCCATCTTCTTTTTGGACTATGATTCCACTTTCCATTCCGTCATAATTTGGATTGAGTACTGCTCTTTTTAAAATTGCATCTTTTCCCACTACTAATTGTGCAGGTATTCCTGCTTTATATTTAATTAAATATGCTTCTCTTAAAAATGGGTTTAATTTCCTAACTTTGCAAAGTTCTGTAAATAACTTAAATTCTTGATTTGTTATTTTTGCGTCTGTTCCTACTATATACTCTTGCACTATGCTTGGTGTTAATTTTATTTCATTTCCGTCAATATCAAATTTGACCATTAATTCATTATTTTTTTGTACTTCATTACTCATAATCGTAACCTCCACTTTCTAAAAATTGTTTTAATTCTCTTAATTTTGTTCTTGTCCCTCTTACTGTAAATTTTAAAGTTAAAATTTCTTCTGTTTTTTCTTCTACGGATGGTGAATTTAATATTATTTGTTCACTATACTTGTCTGAATCTTTTGCAGTATCCACAACAAATTTTTGAAGTTCTTTTTCTTGTTCTATTTTTTTCTTTTCTTCTTCAATAGCCTTAAATCTATTTGTCACACTTGTTATTGCTTGTGATACATTTAATGTTTGTTTATATTCAACTAATATTTCTGTTTTATGCTCTTGTGTTTCAATTAATTTTAAATCATCCACTATTTTGTCAATAAATTGTTTTGCTTGTTCTTTTAAACTTTTCATACTTGCTGATAATGTTACATTTATTCTTGCTTGTCCATATGTAATAAAACCAATATTGTTTGCTGTTTTATATTCTTCAAAATACTCTTTTATTTCTTTTTCTTTTTTTGCTTTCAATTCATTTTCAACATTATCTATCTTTCCTTTTAATATTAAGTCTGCATTTCTAAATTTATCAGATATGCATTCTTTATAAACATTTTCAAAATCGTTATAAGGTTTTAATACTTGTTCTTTTACTAATTTTCTTTTGTTTTCAAATTCTTTATAATCTTTATTTAATTCTGCTCTTATTTCTTTTATTGTTTTTACTGACTCTTCTGTACATACTAAACTTGTTGCATTTTTCACTCTTTCATCTATAACTGTACTTACACTTCTTAATTGTTCCTCTATTACAGGCAACTGTTTTACTTCTATTAAGTCTTTAATCATCTAATTTTCTCCCTTCAATTTTTTAATTTTTTCTTTTAATTCATTTGCATATTTATAGTCTTCACTGTCCCACTTGTCTTGCATTTCTAATAAAAAATATCTGTGTTCTAGTTGTTCTAATGTTTCCATTTTCATTCTCCTTTGACAACTCTACAAATTAGTGTTATACTAATAGTAGAGTAGCTTTTATATGTAATTTATACTTGAACTAATTTTGTGATTGGTAGTCTGAAATTAGTTCTTTTATTTTTGATAAAATAGCTTTTTCATTGTTGTATGAATTTGCTGTTGCTATTTTTGTTATTCTGTCTATCAATTCTTTTTGCTCATCATTTTCAAATCTTAAATCTTTATTTTCTTCGTGTACTGCTATGTTTTCGTTTGTTAATTCTTTATTTTGTTTTTGCAAGTCTGCTATTAATATGTTTCTGTCTTCTATTTTTCTTTCTGCATCTTTTAATGCTTTTTTGCTTTCATCAACTAAACTCTGTAATTCTTTTGTTTTTTTAAACATATGTTTCAACTCCTTTCTTTATAATTAGTATGTTAAGCCTTGTAAGAAAGCCCAGTAACCAAATGCTGATAATAATAAATTAAATGCTATGTATGTTACTGCTTGTCCTATTCTCATGTAAACTTTGTTCTTATCTATTCTGAAATTCTTCCAACTTCTTTTCATTTGTTTTCACCTACCTTCTAAACTACTCTTAATTTTTTATTCATTCGTTTTTGATAATCAGTTCTTGTATCTACAAATTCGAATTGTTCTTTTTGTTGTTTCTGTTTGTTTATAAATTCTTCAATATCTGCATTTGTAAATCTATATTTCCTACAAACTCTTATATATTTGAGTCCCTTAGGAATAAAATTATACAAAACTGTTCTTACATCTACTCCAAATATTTCTGCTACTTGTTTTGTTGTAAGTAATTTTTCCATTTTATTTCGCCTCCTTTTATGTTATATAATCTTAAATACATATAAATACATTTACATACATAAATATACTTAAAGTGAACTTTCAAGATAAAAAAATTTTATCAACATTAGCTCTAGGAAATTCAATTTTAAATCTTTTTAGTAATTCAAAACTTGGATTTCTTTGACAATATTCTATTGCTTTATAGTGCGCAAATGTTATATCTAGTTTATTTGCCATTTGCTCTTGAGTTAATTTGTTTTTTATTCTAAAATTTTGCAATTCTATCCTTTTCATTTTTATCCTCCTTCCTTTGTTCGCTCTTAGTATATTATACTTTAAGCGAACTGTCAATACTTTTTTAAAAAAATTTTTTAATATTTTCGTTTTTAACTTGTAACTATTCTCGCTCTAAGAAAACTTTTTTACATTAAAATATTGAAAAGTATACTTTAAGTATGCTATAATATAAAATATAAGGGAGTGAAAATATGAATCGAATAAAAACATTAAGAGAAGATTTTGGATATACACAACAAGAATTAGCTGATAAGTTAAATGGTGCCAAAAGTACCATAGCTATGTATGAAAACGAAACCAGAAAACCTAGTTTAGAAATATTAGTTAAATTATCTGAAATTTTTAATTGTAGTATAGATTATCTACTTTGCAAAACTGATATACGAAATTCAGGCCAACAAATAGATGATGTATTAAATGAAGCAATGATAGGTATGTCAAAGGCAGATTATGAAAAATTAACGGAAACGCAAAAAAAACAAATCCGTGATTTTGCTATATTCGTTAAAAATCAAGTTGAAGGAGATAAAAAATAATGAATTTAACTTCTTTATATGATATTGCTGAAAAAGAAAATATAAAAATATATGACTGGCAAATAGAGGATGTTAATGGAATGTATCTTAACTATCAAAATATTAACGCTATTGCACTTAACTATGATAGATTAGGAACTTATATAGATGAAAAATGCACTTTATCAGAAGAACTACGGACATTATTATATGGATGCAACTTATCCCGCTTCTACAACTGATAAAATCTTAATTGAAAAACAAGAATATCGTGCTAAAAAGTGGAGTTATTATGTGTTAATTCCTTATGAAAATCTAAAATCAGCAATCTTAAACCGGAATTAATACACTTTATAGCTTAGCAGATTATTTTGAGGTTACAGAAGAATATATGCAAAATTGCATACAATTTTATATTACTAAATATGGAGAGGTGATTTGATGGCAGGGCATTTAAGGAAAGTCGGAGAAAATCGTTATAGATTAGAATATATGCTAGATGGACAAAAATATTCAAAAAATGTAAAAGCAAACAGCTCAAGACAAGCTGATAAATTATTAATTCAATTTGTATCAGAAATTGATAATGGAGTATATCAAGGAAGTGTAAATGTTATATTTGCTGACTTTGCACAAACATTTATTAATGATTATGCTAGACAAAATTGTCAGCCTATAACTGTTGAAGGCTATTTAAAGATGTTGAATGGTAGAATTTTAGATGAAATAGGAAAATATAAACTTTCCAAAATTTCTCCACTTATTTTAAATAAATTTTATAATACACTAGTAAATTCTACTAAAGAAATAGAAGATGAAAATGGAGAAAAAAAAGAAGTATTTTGTTTAGGTCAAGAGTCTTTAAATAAATACTATAATTTAATAAATGGCATATTCAAATATGCAGTAAATATGAACGTATTAAAAAATAATCCAAACGAAAATGTTCCAAAGCCAAAAACTAAAAAACATGAAATAAAAAAAAGGCAGTTCTACGAGCCCGCTGAATTAAAGAAATTTATTAAAGCCGTAGATAACGAAAAAGATGATGCTTATAGATTAATATTCTATTTACCAGTAATGTGTGGTTTAAGAAAAGCAGAAACATTAGGACTATCAAAAAAAGATATTGATTTAAAAAATCAGAAAATAAATTTAACAACTTCTTGTGAATATGTAAAAGGAAAAAAAATATATACTGATTTAAAAACAAAAAGTTCTATACGTAGTATATATTATCCACAAATTTTGCATGAATTGTTGAAAGACTGTATGGAAAAGTGCAAAACAGATTATTTATTTGAAAATATTACAGAAGATAATATAGATGATAAATTAGAAAAAATCATAAAAGATAATAATCTAAGAAAACTAACTTATCACAAATTAAGACATTCACACGCTACATTTTTATTAGCAAATGGAGCTGACATAGAAACTGTAAGAAATAGATTAGGACATTCTGATATATCTACTACTAATATATATGTACATGCATTAGAAAAAAGCGATAAAAAGGCAAGTAAAAAAATAAATAACTTCTTTAAGTAAGTTTTATTTTTTAACTTGCTTTTCGCTTAATTTTCGCCTAATTATTTGTATAACCTCTTGAACTTGGTGTGCCTAGAGGGACTCGAACCCCCATCGGTCGCTTAGGAGGCGACTGCTCTATCCTGCTGAGCTATAAGCACGTTTATAAAACCATATATACTATAACAGATTTTTTCAAAAATATCAAGTGAACATAAATAGAAAATCGGGATTCAGAGTCCTATCCCCGAAATCCCGATTTTTATTTTATTATAGAACTAATTTTTTTATTAAAACTATTCCGCATACAATTATTCCTAAACATGTAATTCCTAAAATATAATAAATTATAGTATTATCACCTGTTGAAGGAACAACTACGACTTCAACACCATCGTCGTCTAACTCATGAGACTCATCAATTGCAGTATCACTTGAAACTTGTAAATTACCTGGTGTCATATTAACCCATTTACTGTTTACAATTCCACCATAGAATCTACCAACTGAATTTGATACTTTAACAGCCTCTGCATAGTTTTTAATATCTACATCTTCTGATGATGCCATAACCTTGCTAGCCTCAACTGGTTCTGTTGCCATTGTTTTTCCTATAGAAATTGTCTTGTTGCAATCACTTAATAGAATATTTTTTCTAGATTTAACATCATTATAAGCCTTTTTTGTTGTTAAATCCTTGATTTGTTGGTCTGTTGATACATACCAACCACCACTTGATTTTGCAACATTTGTATATTCTGTTGGAACCTTTTGGTCTATATAATCAACTATTGTATTAATTGATAATTTAACCGGATTGTCTTTTTTAGTTCCATATCTATAGTATGCAACATTGTTGTAGTCTTTTTCAGAGTTATTTGTTACATAAATAGTATATTTTATTTCCAAAGTTGCACCTTGAATAATCTCATCGTCTGCCTCTATCTTTAACTTTCCACCTTTTGGATATGTTACATAGTTCATTGTTTTTAACTCGTTCTCATTTGATGGGTTACCTTCTGCAACTGTATCTCCTCCAGATAATGTTAGTTTAACATATGTTACTTTTTTGTCTAATTTCAAACTTTGTCTTGGTCTTATTGCAATACCAAAATCTAAGTTTTTGTATAATGATGTTCGATTTTCATTCATATTTGTAACTTCATTATTATAGTTCTCTATTGCCATATTCATATTTAATGTTCTTGCAGTCATTTCTTGTTGTCCTACACCTTTATCATAATCAACTTTCTTACTTGCTATTATTGTTGAATATGTATTATTGATGCTCTTTCTTGTTGCATAATCATCTACTGCTGTTGAATATGTTTCAATATTAGTGTCTTGATACCATCTATCATTATTATTTACACTGCCTAAATCGTCCGCTTCTGTATCTCCATATGCATCTCTAAGTGTTTTAGAACTTATAATTGTTGATTTATAATCTTGTGTTGAAACATTTGCCACTTTATTAGTTCCTTTATAAACTACACTTCCATTTGAGTATGTATATTTAATATAATACTTGCCTGGTACAACACCTACAAATTCGTAATATCCATTAGCCTTCGTTGTATATGTTGCAGGTACAGCATTAAAGTTCGATTCTGAAACTGCTTTTGAATAAATATACGCCGGTTTTCCAGTTTTCTGGTCTATTAATTCAACTTTAACCTTTCCAACAGTATTTTCACCATTATCAAATTTTCCGTTACCTTTTCTTTCTTGATTTGTTAATAAATCATCTGATGTTTTGTCCTCAAATACATAACCTGTAATTGTTTTTGGTTCTTTTAATGTAATTTTCAATTCCGGTGCAGAGTCTGTATCGTCTTCATATGTATTAATGTCTCCAGGTTTAATATTGTCCGGTGCAGAGTTTTTATCAATTGCTGCATAATATTTGCCATCACTTGTGTAATTTGAGTATGATGTTATTTCTGTTACACCTTGACCTATCGCTTCGATTTTATTACCAAGTCCAAATTCTTTAATAATATCATCTTTAATTTGTAGTGTTAAGTATACTGTTAATGAGCTTCCTGGTTCTATTTTAACATTACTTAATCCTGTTGTTCTAATTTGTTTGTATTTATTTGCGTCTGCTTTTTCATTCCATGTAATATCATGTTTATTTCCATTTTTGTCAATGTAATATGATGAACTATATGTTAATGTATCATTATAATAACGTGCAATCTCATTTGCTGACATATATACAGATGAACTGTTTTTGATTTCTATTTTATAATTTAAATACATTTTTAATTTATCTTTATCATCAATTTTTCCATTTCCGTTTCCGTCACCTTCTGATGCTGATGCATATGCATAGTTTTTGTAAATACTTGTTTCGTAGTTTCTTGGATATTGTTCACTTTCATTTGCTTTTTGTACGTCCGTTTTATTCCATTTTTGTAATTCTGAGAATATGTCTATTCCTTGCTTTGCTGTTCTCTTGTTGTATGTATATGTGTGATTATATCCATTAAATGTTAGACCAATATCTTTTAAGTCTGTTGCAATTTTCATGTCAGATTGTTGTCTTTTGTAAATACCTAAATTGATTTTTCCAATTTCAGTTACTCCTGCAGACCATGTTGCTAATGAGTGATTTGCTGCACTTGTTGTTGCTTTTATTGATGCTCCTGTTGAGCCGTTTTGTGCTTCTACCGAGTTTTCTGCACTTTCTACTGTGTATCCTGTGTTGCCTACTAATTCTGATGCATATTTTCCGTTTGTGTATGTTAGGTTATTCATTACTGTTCCTGTTGCATTTCTTGAGTATCCTGTTGTTGTTGTTCCTTTTGCGTTTCCTCCTGTTATGCTTGCATATTGGTTGTTGAAGTTGTCTCTTGTTGTGTCTCCTTCTATTGCTTTTGATCCATTGTCTTGGTTATGATATGCTACACTTTGATATTTTAGTCCGTTGTATTCGAATTCGATATAATAATTTGATAGTTGATCTATTTTTACTTTCTTAAATTTGTAATTTCCATTTTTGTCTGTTTTTGTTGTTTGGATTGTGCCATCTTTTGTGCTATTTAGTCTTACAGTTATTCCTTCTATTAATGGTTCTTTTCTATCTGCATCATATAAATCATTTCTTGAGTCTTCTTTACCTTCTGTTGCTAGCATATCTTCCCATACATATCCAGATACTTGAATATATATTTGTTTATTTAATACACTTAGGTCTGTATTTTTACCATTTGTAATTTGAGTTGAATCCGGAGTTGCTTTTAATTTGTAATATTCTTGCCATTTTTCAGGTAAAGATGATTCTTCAACATAATATGTTAATTGTTCTGATCCATTCCATACTGGTAAATTGTTTATTTTAATTTGTGCATTACCAGATGTTTTGAATTCTTTTGCTGAGCCTTTGTTCCATTCTTCAACATTAAAGTCATTGTAACTATATTTGTTTATTTCTGCATTTCTTAGATAATATTTTTTTCCATTTTTTTGTATATATATTTTGAATCCTATGTCATTCAGTGGTTCTCCTCCTAATGATGTGCTTCCTGTGTCTTGGTCTTTTTTGATTACCGTTAGGTCTCCATATTGTTTGTTTTTAAATGCTGCTGTTGCTGTACCACCACCTGTTACATTAACAGTAGTTGTTGTATTATCTTGTATATTTAACCTGTAATTTGTTGGTGCTCCCACTTCTGTTACAGTATAACTTCCTACCAATAAATCTTTTATAGTAATAGTTCCACCTTTTTCTATTGTTACTGTATTATCATAACTATTTGGACCTGTTATCCTAAATTGTGCTCCATTTAAAGAATCATTTGTATCTGTGTCATTTTTTGTTATTTTTATACTACCAGTTACACTTATAGTTGTTTTATACTGTGCATTATTCCATTTGTCTGCACTCCATGTATCTCTACAATTTGATGGTGCACCAACATCTCCATAAGAAAAGTCGATATTATTTTTCAAAGTTTGTGCACCAGGATGATCATTCAAGTTTGTTTTCCAATATTCATGAACTAAACAATCATAGTTTTGCGCCATAGTAACTGTCGTTTTATTTCCAACTTGAATTAAAGAAATTTCCTTAATCTTAGCACTTATTGGAATTTTTACATAAAAATTTGTACCACTTGCCGGTGTTATATCAGTATAAGAAGCATTTGCAAATGTTGCACCTTCTATATGTACTGTATCTCCATTCGTGTTTTTACCCCATACTGCACATCCATTTCCATTGCTATCGTATGTTACAAGTGAACCATTATAATTAGTTACAAATGGTCCCACCAATATAGAATCTGCATTTGATGAAACAGTTATCGTGCCAGAATTTGCTATCGAAATTGTAGGATCTGAACCACTTACCTGATAATTACCACCATTTGGAGTTCTTGTTTCAACCTCACTGGAATCTCTTTCATATGTCCATTTTTCATTTCTCCAAGTCAAATTAGCCATCTTTCCACCTTCAGAACAATATAAATTAATTTGGCCTCTTAATTTAACATTTTCAGTTTCATTGTGGTGATAATAATTATATGTATACCATGGATCTCCATCATCAGTGTAAAAAACTGACCAATAGTTATTGTTACCATCCTGATTTTGATACCAACACTCTTGAGCATATACAGTATTATTTAAAAATACCATTCCTATTAACAAGCTCAATAAACTGCTAAAAAATAAACTTTTTATTCTATTTGCTTTTAATTTATTTGTTTTTATTAAAACAATCATTCCTATTAACAATAAAATAATACCCAATATAATACTTACATATAAAACCGCACCTGTTTTTACAGATATTACAATTTGTGCTTCAGAATAATCATCTTCAGTTTTATCTTTATTTCCTTCAGTAGAGTCAACATCTTTTAAATTCAATAAATTTGTACTTTTTAATATTTCTGCTGAATTTGTAAATGTACCCATAGAATCCTTTGAAAGTGTTTTTGTTAAATAAAGAGTTACACTTCTAGTTTTTCCTGGTTCCAACATACTTCCTAACACAGAAACATTTGTTAATTTATTTTGATTATCAATGTTCCATCCAGGATTCAAACTTTTATCAAATTCTAATCCCTCTGGTTTATAATCTGCTATTGATTCAATAATAGCATCTACATTTCCTTCATTTTTAACTTCAATTTTATATTCAATAGTTACTTTTGCATTATCAACTTTTTTTGCAGGGACTTCAACTTTAGCCAACTTTGAATTATTATATGAATGAGTTTCTTCTTGAGTTGCATAAGTTAATTTTACATTAGTAATATATTTATTTAAACTTAAATCATAAGTTCCATTTTCAATAAGTCCCATATCAATATGATTTTTGTTTTGATTTGATATATTTATTGTATCTGTAACACCAACTTCTTTTTCATTTCCATCAATACTAACACTCTTATTTATTACATCAGAGTTTGTATCATCAGATGCGGTATTACTTTTATATGTTGTCAATTTATATTTACTTGTATCATATTCAAATAATACAATATAATTTCCTTTGCCAACACCAGAGAAGATATATTCTCCACTTTGGTTTGTTGTTGTGATTTGTTTATTGTTGTCTACCACCACAATTTCATTAGTATCAATATTAAATAGTTTTACAGTTATTCCTGATAATAACATTTCAGAACTTTCTCTGATTCCATTCTTATTTTCATCTTTCCATACAAGTCCAGATATTTTATATTTATTTTCACTTGGATTGTCTGGATTTGGATTATCCGGATCTGGTTTATCAGGATTTGGTTTATCTGGATCTGGATTGTCTGGGTCTGGTTTATCAGGATTTGGTTTATCTGGATCTGGTTCTTCATAATCAAAAGGTAATACAATATTTTTAATTACATTTGATGTACGTGAAAAATCAACATCATTATATTGATACTTTAAAACACCATAACTTGATGTTTCTTCTTCTTTTGTTATAATAGCAGGCGTTGCTTTTATCTTAATTTTAACACTTTTTCCTGCAGGTACATATATATCTATTTTTGCATCTGCTAATTCACTTCCATCTGCTGAACTATTACTCAAATCCATTTGCAAATCTTCTTTTTCGTATTCTCCATTATTGTCTTTATAGTTTTCATATTCTGCTGAAATTGGTCTCATATTGTCATCCATAAAATCTCTAAAAACAACCGGACATAAATATGCTAACCACGCATTATTTTGTATAGTATATACATACTCAACTGTTTCTCCATATTTTATCTTTTCTCCCTCTCTATCAGAATATTGAGTTATAGTAAAATTAGGATTATTAATAAATTGAATATTAGGATTAGAATAATATTTGTTTTCATTAACGCTGGCAGTTGCTAACATATCTATTTCATCATTTTCGACATCTGCTGTCCTTGCTTTTAAATAAATAACTTTTTCTGTACTTCCACCTGCTGGCAAATTTTCTACATTTGTTCTCCATGAACTATCATTTTCCGTAAATTTATCTTCTGTATTTTCTTCCGAAAAAGTAAATTTATCATCTTTTAATACATCTATATTAATATTGTTTAATGTTTTATCAGTATTATTTTTAACATTTATAACAAATCTCCATATATTAAGACCTCTTAAAGTTTCCCATCCCCTTAATGAAACCGTTAATAATGCATTATTTACTACATTTTTTACTGTAGCACATATTTTTTCAGTGTCCCCTGATCTCATCTTAATTGTAGATGTTATATCTAAAGTATTAATATTATTTGTCAACTCATTAGCCTTAACATAAAAGTATATTTCTTTTTCCTCATCCTTTTTTAAGGATATACTTGTCAAAAACTCTTTTTGTTCCGGAAATTTTGTTATTGTACATTTATCATATTTTTCCGTTTGTTTTTCATCTTCCGTCAACTCTCTATTCTCAATAGTAACATAAGTAGTCCCCTCTGGCACACTAGCAACAACATTCAAGCCATTAACATCCTCACCAGTATTATTTCTAACCTTAGCAACATACTTAATATACTCATTCTCATGAACAGAATCACCATCAGCAAGTTCCTTATCTCCAAGGAAAGCCTTATACTCAACAGAAATCTTATCCAAATCAATAGGCTTAGCCTCAACTACAGTATTATTCGCTGTAGCCAACGTAGTCTGTGCAGAAACCGCTGCAAAATTTGTAGCCACACCATTTGCACTTGCACCATTATTAGAATTTTGTTCATTAGCACTAGCATTATTATTAATAATTGAAGTTACATTTACAGGAATATCTAAATTACCTGTTTCAGGAGACTTTGCATTTCTATAATTTGCAAAAGAAACAGCGATATTTTCCTGAGATGAAACAATATCCTTTTTCAAAATAATACTTGCTGGAATCACAATATTTGCTCCATTTACAACTTCATTTTGAACATATGAAGTTTGAGTTCCATTAACTTTAACTCTAATAACTTTAGAACCATTATCATCTACAACTTGCACACTGCCTAGTTGTAATCCGCTGTCATACAAGATAGAAGATTCTCCTAGCACAACTTTCTCAACTTCATTTGGCAATTTAATATCTATAACCGGATTTTTAAACAAATTATATTCAGGACCGCTAGTTACCAAAGTTGCAGTAAAAGTAACATCATTTTGAACATTATTAGTCCAATTTGTATTATTTGCAGTAACCTTAACATCAGTCTTTGCTTCCTTTATTTCTGCTACACTTGTACCAACATAATTATAAATCTCTACTTGTTTTGTATTCTCAACTTCTTTTTCTTCCTTAGTTTCTTCATCAATAACTTTTGTTTTTTCTGTTACATTGTTAACACAAGAAACAGTATTTCTTGTTTCAACTTTTGTAACATTTGCATCTTTCATTGTGTCTTTAATTTCTTTAGTATTTAAAATATTGATATCACCTAATTTTAAAGGTTTGCTAAATTTAAAATTAAGTTCTGTTTTTTCTCCATCATATCCAATTTGAACATTTCCATTTTCATCTGCTTCTGTATCTTTGTTGATTGTTGCTAAAACATTTCCATCTTTATCTATAATTTGGAAATATCCATCTTGTCCTAATTTATCAAGTATTTCGTTTTTATTTACTTTTGTATTTTTATAAATTATCTCTTGTGTTTCATTTTCTTTATCTTTGTTATTTACAAGTAAATTTTTTGAATTTACTGTAATTTCATCTGCAATTTCTTTATAACTTGTTTGAATTTTTACATTTTCTGTATATTCTGTTCTATATGTAGAATTATTTTGAATATTTGCATTAATATACCCATTGTAAATATCACTTGTTGTTACATCTGCAGAAACTAAACCAGATACATTTTCTGCTACTTCGAAGTTTTGTGAAATTTCTTGATTTTTTCTAATGTCTCTGTCATCTTTTAATTTTAATTCAACATTTCCTTTAAACTCCAATGACCTTTTTTCGTTTTTGTCATTGTAGCAATCTGCATCATAGTAAAAGTCTAATTGATATTCGTCTCTTGCACCAGCAACATTTTCGCTATAGATGTTTCCTTTGTCATCTGCCTTGTTTTCTGTGATTATTTGTAACTGGCCATTTTCTTTGTTGTAAGTATAATTAACATCTTTTCCGTTTTCATCACCGTTTGTTGCTTTTGTTGATTTTGTCACAACTTCTACACTTTCTGGATATTTGTCATTTATTTTAGGAGTGTTTATAATTACATTTGTTTCTTGTATTGGGGCGTATTCTTGCCCTTCTTGATATTCAATTCCTGTTTTTAGGTTAGTTTGCACAAGGGTTCCTTGCTTGTCCCCTATCTTGTAGTTTACGTATTTTTCTATATTTAGTTCATAAATTACATTCGTTTTTGCTTCGTCTATTATTTTTTGTACTGCGTCTGCTGCTACTGATATTACTAGCATTAGTGAACTGTTTACTATCATTAGCATTATGACCAGAATTGAAATTATTTTTGTAATTAGATTTGTTACTTGATTTTTCATAAATCTCATTCCCCTCCTAAGGCTTTTTTAGTTTTTCGACATTTTACCTTATTATAATTGTAAATAATTTTTTTTGGTTATTCAATAGGTGTTTTTTTGAAATAATTTTATATTACAAAAAAGTGCTTCTTCCTTACTAGGGAAGGTTATTTTCAAGGTTTTCGTTTTCTTATTTTAAGTTTATATTACATTTTTGTTACATTGCTCAAAAAAAAGAAAGGTTATTAAAACCTTTCTTTTTTTTAATTTTATTTATCTAAAACTTTCTTTTTAATAAGAAACACACCCGCTGCCAATACTACCAAGCAACCAATACCAGTAATAATATAAACTACAATCTCGTTTTTATTTTCACCAGTAGGCGGTGTAAGAACAACCTCTGCTCTTCTAGAATTATGTCCTTGGTTATCATCAGTCTCTGTAGTACCTTCTGGATTTTTAGGATTAAAGTTACCCGGTGTAATATTCCTCCATTTTGTCTTATTACCTGTATCAATTTGTCCATAGAATCTACCAACACTATTAGAAACCTTTAGAACCTCTGCATAGTTTTGATAAGTCATATCTTTAGAACCTGAAAGTAGTTTGCTTGCATTCATTGTAATCTCTGCAGTATTATGACCTTTTGTTGGATCAAGTTCAATATCGCAAGTTCTTACAAATATATTTTTCAATGATTTTATACCATTATTATATGCATCACTTGAAAGCATACCTTGAGTAAATAATTTTTGTGCTTCAACTTGTTCCCAATGCTCGCCTGCCTCACCAGTTTTTGCATCAGTTTCAACATATCTCAAGTTTTCATCCAAATAATCTACAACTTGATTAATCTTGATTTTTACTGGAGTTGCTCCAGTTTTATCACCATATTTGTAATATGCTTGTGTATCATAATCTAATTCTGAATTATTTGTCAACTTAATTGCATATTGAATTTCTATTGTAGCACCCTCAATCATTTCAGAGTCTAATTCGATTTTTAACAATCCACCTTCTGGATATGTTAAATATCTAATTTCATTATTATTTCGTGGGTCACCTTCAATTAAAGTTTGACCGTTTGCAAGTTTTAGTCTTACATATTTTATTTCTTTTGTAAGTTCAATATTTTTTCTAGGTCTTTCAACTATACCAAAATCAATATTGTCGTATACTCTTGTTCTGTTTTGATTTTCTTGTGTTTCTTCCTTATTAGTATTTTCAATTGCTATATCCATATCTGGAGTTCTTGCTATCATTGTTTGTAGTTCTGCATACTCTCCGGTTTTTGTTTCATATCCATTTTTTACTGAATATGTTATTGTCGATAATTTATTATCTATGTTCTTTCTTGTTGTGTAATCATCAACTGCAGATGAACATTCTTTTACTTTTTCTTGTTGATACCATACTGTGTTTCCATCTGTAATAAATTGATTATTTCCGAATGCACCTTTAATAATATTATTTGTAACAATTGTTGACTTATAATTTTGTGTTGTTACTTTTGCATATTCTTGTAATTGTCCATTTTCTGGCCTATAAATTACACTTCCATCTCCATACGTATATTTAATATAGTATTTTCCTGGAATAATTCCAACAAATTGATATTTACCATCTTTACCTGTTGTCATTTCTGCTTTTTTAGCATTCAAATTATCAGACTTTACTGCATTTGGATAAATATATGCTGTACTATTTGTACTCATATTAATCAACTCTACTTTAACATTTTGAACAGTTCCGTCTTTGCTTGAATCATATTGTCCTGTCCCTTTTCTTTCTGCATTTGCATTTGTTTTTTGGTCTGTATAATCTTCAAAAACATTTCCAGTTATTGTTCTTGGCTGATCAAATACAAATTTTATTATTGGCGCTGAATCTGTGTCATCTTCGTAAGTTTTTATATCTCCTGGTTTGATATTATCCGGTGCAGAGTCTTTGTCTATACCTGCATAATGTACATAGTTATTTCCACTCTTTGTGTATGATGAATATGATGTTATTTCAGAAACTGATTTTGCATATTCTTCTATTGTATCTTTAAATGCCCAATTTGCTGTAGTATTTTTTTGCATTCTTATATAAACGGTTACACTTTGCCCTGGATTTATTCTTAAGTCTTTTAATCCTGATGTTCTAATTTGTTTATAATCACCTTTATTATCTTTTGCATCCCAAGAAATGTCAACTTGTTTTCCATTTCCGTCCGTATAATATGATGAAACGTAATTTAATGTTGAGTCATAATAATGTGCTATTTCGTTTGGAGCCAAGTACAATGATGATGATTCATTCTTAATTACTATTTTATAAATTAAGTACACTTGTAATTTGTTGTTTTCTTCAAGTTTTCCATCTCCATTTACTCCTGAAGCATATGCATAGTTGTTATAAATACTTCTTGTATATGTTCTAGGATAATTTTCTGTATCTGCATTTTCTTTCCATTTTTGCATCTCAGAGAATATATCAATTCCTGTTGCTGCTATTCTTTTGTTGTATTTATATGAATGAGTATATCCATTTAAGTCTAGTTCAATATTATTTAAGTCTGTTGCTATTGCCATATCTGGTTGGTCTCTTAAATACATTCCTAAATTTACATTTGAAATTGTATATACACCTGGTGACCATTTTAATGTGTATCCTGCAGTATTTGTATCAGATTTTATTACAACTCCTGTTGAACCATTTTGTGCTGCAACATATCCTTTTGCACTTGATGTTGCATATGTTGTATTGTCAACAAGTGATGAACTATATGTTCCATTTTTATATGTTAGGTTATTTGTTGTTGTTCCATTTTCAGATTTTGAATATCCTGTTGTTGAACTTCCTTTTGCATTTCCACCTGTTATACTTGAATATGAATTGTTAAAGTTTGTTCTATCTGCTTCTTTTTCTATTGCCTTTGAACCATTTGCTAAGTTCAAATTTTTAGTTACACATTGATATTTTAAACCATTGTATTCAAATTCAATATAATAATTTCCAAGTTGAACAATTTCTACTCTTATAAATTTATATGCTCCATCTTTTCCTGTTACCTTTGTATCTATTACTTTTCCGTCTTTGTTTTTTAATCTTACTATTACACCATCTGCTAATTTGTCATTATCTTTGTCAAATACATCATTTCGTTTTGTTTGTTTATTTGAATTTGCAATATCTTCCCATACATATCCTTGCACATCTACCCAGATTTGTTTATTAGACAAGTCTTTTGATGTTGTTCCAGATGTTGCATTGTTATTTACTACATATGCATCAACTGTTGATTTTACTTTGTAATAGTTTTTCATGCTATCTGCTACTTCTATTTCTTTTACATAATATGTATTTGGATTTATTGGTATATTGTCTAATTCAAATTGTCCGTTTCCATCTGTGGTAAATATTTGTGCATTATTTTCTGCACCAAATTGCACTGTTGATGGACTTCCCTTTACATATTTTGTTATATATCCTTTTGATGTATATATTTTAAATTTAAATCCTGCTGCTTTTAGTGGTTTGCCTGTATCTTGGTCTGTTTTTTGTACTTTTAAGTTTCCATATTGTCTATTAGATACAGATGTTGAAGTAGTATTGTTTGCTGTTACCGTTATGTTTTTTGTTTTGTCTGTTTGTAAGTCTAATTTGTATCCACTTGGCGCTCCTGTTTCTGTTAATGTGTAATTTCCTGGCAATAAGTTTTCAAATGTGTATGATGATGATGTCATTGTTACTGATTGATTGTAGTAGTTTGCTGGTCCTCCTGTTAGTTGCATTGTTGCTCCTGTTAGTCCTGCTCCAGAGTCAGCATCTTTTTTGCTAACTGTTACTTTACCTTTGTCAACTTTCCAGTTCCAGCTATATGTTAAACTGTCATCTTTTGTCGTTGTTTTATTATGTTTTGTAATTCTTATTAAATTTTGTGCATTTTTTGGTAAAGATATACTTCCACCATATTTATAACCAATTTTTTCTCCATCTGTATTTTTACAAATTCCATCTCCACTAAGTCCTGTTAACTTATATTCTTCTACAGTAACACTTTTATAAACTTCAGTTTTCTTAATATCTTCAGTTATTTTTACATTTAAATCTGATACATCTGTTGATACAAGCAAATAGAATGTTGTTCCTGATGTTATATTATTTAAACTAATTACACCATTTTTGCTTGAATTATATATTGTATATGTTATATCTGTCCCACCATTTTTTACACTCATTGATTTTCCTGTTACTTCAGCATTAGTTAATGAATGTGTATATCTAAATGGTCCTACCAATAATTGACCATCTTTTATTTCATAATTATTGTTTGTAGGGCTTGCTGCCTTACTTCCAGATGCACTTGCAGGGCCAGTTGACCCAAACCAATTTTTAAATACTTTTGCTTGCTTTGCTGTACTTTTAAGATAACTTATAAATGAATCAAATGTAGTATATGTTCCTACAGTTTCTGTTTTTGTATATATATGTTTAACACTACATTGTCCATGAGGTGGATGTCCAGGTAGCCACTTTCCTCCTGTTACATAACTTCCCAAATGTCCTTTTGGTGTCAAACACCAATATGGTTCACCAGAGTGAACTACACTCCAAACACCTGTAGATGCATCTTTATGTCCTCCAAGATTTGCATATGTAAGAGTATCACTTGCAGGCCCAGCCGCAATTGTATCTGTATTACTTAATATCATTCCACCTAATATCATTATAGTACATAACATCATTAAAGCATTTTTGCTAATTTTTTTATTTTTAATTAACATTGCAACTGCAACTAAAATTAAAATTATTCCTAAAACAATTCCTATTTTAATTGCTAAACCTGTTTTTACAGATATAATCAATTGTGCCTGTGAACTATCATTGTCTGTGTTGCTATCTTTTTCATTTGCAGTATTATATGTTTTTGAAACTTGTGCAATATTTGTTTCAGTTCCTATTGAGCCATCACTTAAATCTTTGGTTAATACAATTGTAAGTTCTTTGCTTTCACCTGGTTTTAATTTTATTGATGCCAAACTTTTGTTAACAGCTTTTTTACTTTCCAATGTCCAGTCATCATTTGCATTTCCGTCAAATTCAAAACCTTGTGGCATTGTATCTGCAATCTCTGTTCCATATGCTTCAACATTTCCATTATTTTTTACAATAATTTTATATTCAACTTTTATGTTTGATGTTGACATTTTTTTAGATGCAATTTCAACTTTTGCCAATTTAGAATTATTATAATTATATTCTTTTGTGCTTCCATTTGTTTCTACTGTTACTTTTGTTATATATTTTTCAACACTTAGGTCAAAGTTCCCTTTTTCTAATAATCCTATATCTATATTAGAAATATTTGCATTGTTTATTTCTACAATATCTGTTACACCAACGTTTTTAACTTGTCCATCTATATTAACTTCTTTTAATATAGCATCTGAATTTAAGTTGTTGCTAATTCCGTCTTTTTGATATGATGTTAATTCATATTTGTCTGTATCATATTCAAATAATACTAAATATTTTCCATTTGCTACATTACTAAATGTATATTCTCCATTACTATTTGTTGTTGTTTTAAATGTATTATTATTTGAATCTGTTACTATTGAGTTTGTTTCTGCATTAAATAATTTTACTGTAATTCCTTCTAATAATGTTTCACCATCATCTCTTTGACCGTTCTTATCTGAATCAATCCATGCAACACCTTTTATAGAATATGTGCTTTTATTATCACTTGGATTGTCTGGTGTTGGATTATCTGGATCCGGTTTTTCTGGATCTGGTTTATCCGGATTTGGATTGTCTGGATCTGGTTTTTCTGGATCTGGTTTTACATATCCATATGGAACTATTCTATTTTTTATTCCGTTTGATATTTTGCTTTGCATATATTGACCTGTTACAGTTACTATGTTTTCAATGTTTTTAAATTTATCTGTACGGTCAACCTTTGCTTTTATTGTTGCTTTTAATGTATCATCTGGATATATATATGTTTGAACATAAAAATTATAATCACCCATTTTTTGTTCCATATTGTATGTTTTTTGTATTTTTTCATATTGGTCTGTTTCATCATTTAAAACATATGATTCATATGTTACTTCTTCTGGTATTAGTTCTTCTGGTAAATTATCAATAATATTTATTAACGCTTCTTTTTTTCCTGTGTTTTTAACCTCGATATTATATTCTATTTCTTGGTCATTTTGTAAATCTTCTCCTTCTGTTTTACTTGATTGATTTACTGTAATATTTGCATATTGAGCATTATATTGTTCTACATTTCCTCTATATTCTTCATCACCGTTTTCAATTTTCGCAGTTGCAGTAAATGGTATATCTTTTTCATATACCCCTTCTTTTATATTATCTGCTGCAACTTCTATATAATATGATTGTTCTCCTGTTTGCTTTGTTTCACCTTGGTCTTGTTTTGGTACAATTTCTCCTGTGTCAAATTCAATAGTTTTTGTTTTTTCGTCATATGTATATGGTGGCATTTCTTTTATATCATAAAATACCCATTCGTCTGCTAATTGAATTTTAACTTTTGCATTAGAAATTGTTTCTGTTGCAGAATTATTTACAACGCTTACACAAAAAGCAACTTTATTATTTGTATCTGATGATATTACATCTTCTGCAGAGAAAACTTCAACAGATATTGGTGCACTTTTTGCAGTTGCAGTTTTGTTCAACACAATATTTTCTTTGTTTTCACTTGATATTGTTAATTGTGTTGAAAATGTTCCTTCATTTTTTACTCTTACTTGGAAAGAAAATTCTTGAGTTTTACCATTTTCTAATTTTCCTATATCTTTTGTAAGATTTTTTATATCTTGATTTTCAACAAATAGTGGATTCCTTCCTCCTGATTCGTTGTCTCCTTCTTTTATTATGTATGATCCATCTTTTGTTACATATACTGTATTATCTGGAACTGTTGCTACCGCTTTTATTCCATTTACAGTTTTTCCTGTATTGTTTGTTATTTTGTAAGTATAAGTTATAACTTCACCTTGGTGAACCATTCCTTTATCTTCTATAACATCATTTCCAACCTTTGCTGTTATTTCTGCATCTAAATTTGCAGAAACAACTTCTTGCTCTTCTTGTTGTGTCTCTTGTGGTTCATTATTTTCTTCTTGTTGTGGTACTGTTATATTAACACCAATATTTTTGCAGTTTTTACCTTCTTGCTCATAATCAATTCCTGTTGCAGTTTCGTTTAAATATGCATAATAAGCATTTGTTTGAGTAGATTCAATGTCTTTTTTTACAATTATTGTTGCTGGTATAACAACATTTACACCATTTACAATTGAATTTGTTGTATATGCATTTTGAGTTCCGTTTAATTCTATTCTTATAACCTTTTGGTTATTTCTATCTATTACCTCTGCTTTTTTAATACTTAAATTGTCATTATATAATAATTGTGTTTCACCTAATACTACTTTTTCTACTTCTTGTGGTAATTGAATTTCAATTACCGGATTTTTAAATAAGTTATATTCTGGACTATTTGTTACAAGTGTTGCAGTTATTGTTGTGTCATTTTGCACACTATTTGTCCATTCTGTTTTATTAAAATTAACATCTACTCTTGTTTTAGCATCTTTTATTAGTTCTTCATTTGTATTTTCATATACATATTGTTCTTTTGCAATTTCTTTTGTTTCTTGTGTTTGTTCGTCTTTTGTTTCAATTTTATTTATACATTTTACTGTACTTTTTGAAATTATTTTATTGTTATTTAAATCTGTCATTGAAGCCTTTAAAGATTTTTTGTTTTCAATTTTTAAATCTCCAATTTTTACAGGTTTTGTTGTTTTTACTATTATTGAATTTTGCTCATTTTCATATTTTACTTCAATTGTTCCATCATCATTTGCATTTGTATCTTTATTTACTTCTGCTAATTTGTTTCCTTTATTGTCTAATACTTGTAGATTTCCGTCTTCACCTAAGATGTCTAGAATATTTTGTTTATTTAATTTTAAGCCTTTATAAACCACATCTGTAGTTTCTGTTTCTTTGTCATTTTTATTTTTCAATGTATTTGTTAAAGTAACATGCATTTCGTCTGCTATTTCTTTGTATCCTACTTGAATATTCATGTATTCTGTGTATTCAGTATCATTTGCAGTTCCATTTTTTACATTTGCATTGATAAATCCATTATAAATGTCACTTGTTGTAACATTTGTTGAAATTAATCCAGATATATTTTCTGCTACTTCAAAGTCTGATTTAATATCTTTGCTTATTTGTGCCTCATTTTCATTATTTTTAACTTTTAAATTTTCTTTTCCTGTAAAACTTAGTACTCTTTTTTGATTTTCACCATTATAGCAATCTGCATCATAATAAAAATCTATTTGATATTCGTCTCTTGCACCAGCAACATTTTCGGTATAGATGTTTCCTTTGTCATCTGCCTTGTTTTCTGTGATTATTTGTAACTGGCCATTTTCTTTGTTGTAAGTATAATTAACATCTTTTCCGTTTTCATCACCGTTTGTTGCTTTTGTTGATTTTGTCACAACTTCTACACTTTCTGGATATTTGTCATTTATTTTAGGAGTGTTTATAATTACATTTGTTTCTTGTATTGGGGCGTATTCTTGCCCTTCTTGATATTCAATTCCTGTTTTTAGGTTAGTTTGCACAAGGGTTCCTTGCTTGTCCCCTATCTTGTAGTTTACGTATTTTTCTATATTTAGTTCATAAATTACATTCGTTTTTGCTTCGTCTATTATTTTTTGTACTGCGTCTGCTGCTACTGATATTACTAGCATTAGTGAACTGTTTACTATCATTAGCATTATGACCAGAATTGAAATTATTTTTGTAATTAGATTTGTTACTTGATTTTTCATAAATCTCATTCCCCTCCTAAGGCTTTTTTAGTTTTTCGACATTTTACCTTATTATAATTGTAATTAATTTTTTTTTGTTATTCAATAGGTGTTTTTTTGGAATGGGTTTATATTACAAAAATGTGCTTCTACCTTACTAGGGAAGCACATTTTTTATTTTTTTATTTAGTTTTTTTAAATTTATATTACATTTTTGTTACATAAGTTATTTTTATTAATTTTGCACAAAATTTATTTCCAATCTGGTAAATTTCTCCTTATCGCTCCAAATAAATTTGCTCTAATCATAGGAATATCTTTTTGAAGAGAAAAAATCATTTGTTTCATATCCTCTCTTTTAGAAGTTCCATCCATTGGACATACTTTAGACATAACATTCAAATTGTTCTTTTTCACAAATCTTTTTGTTTCTTTTTCTGGCGTATATATTAATGGCCTTATTAAGGTTATTTCTGTTCTATCCATATAACTAACTGGCGAAAACGTTCCTATACTTCCTGTATAAAATAAATTTAGTAAAAATGTTTCTAATACATCATCTTCGTTATGCCCTAATGCAATCTTATTGCATCCTTCACGTACCGCTATTGAATTTATTACTCCTCTACGTAAATTTGCACATAATGAGCATGGATTTTTTTCTTTTCTTATGTCAAATACTATTTCTTGTGCGTGACTGTTTTCTATAAATAATGGTATTTCTAATTTATCACACATTTCTTGTAATAAGTTTGTATCAAAATGTTCAAATCCTGGATTTATACTTATTGCTATTATGTCAAATTTTTTTGGATAGAATCGTTGTAATGCCTTGAAGGCGTGTAACATAGTTATTGAGTCTTTTCCTCCTGATAGACATATTGCTATTTTGTCGTTTTCTTCTATCATTTTGTAGTCTTCTATTGCTTTTCTCATATGGCTTAATATTCTTTGCATTGTTTTTCCTCCTAAAAATGTACATTTTTAAAATCGGGATTTTTTGTGGGTGCCACTAAATCCCGATTTTTTATTTCTTTACTTTTTAATTTCCTCTAACTAATTTTACCATTGCATCTTTTAATGTTTCCAAACTATTTGTTGCATCTTCTTCATCTTTTCCTTTAACACCAAAATACAATTTAATTTTTGGTTCTGTTCCAGATGGACGAACACAACACCATGCATTATTTTCTAATTGATAATACAAAACATTTGATTTTGGTAATCCAGTTTTACTTTCTGCACCTGTAGTCATATCTTTAACATAATCATTGTCAACATCTTTAAATGTTAAAACTCTGTAGTTCCCGATATTTTCAACATCTTTATTTCTCATTTCTGTCATCATTTCTTTTATTTTTTCAGCACCTTCAGCACCCTCTAAAACAATTGAAACTTGATCTTCTTTGTAGAAACCATATTTTTTATAAATGTTGTTCATTTGATCCCATAATGTTTCGTTGTTTGCTCTGTAGTAACATGCAGCTTCACATAGAGCCATTACTGCAGCAATACCATCTTTGTCTCTTGCATAGTCCCCTATTAAGCATCCATAACTTTCTTCGAATCCAAATACGTATTTATCTCCATCTGTTTTTTCTTCTTCTCTTTTCATGATAGCTCCAATATTTTTAAATCCTGTTAAAACTTCAAAACATTCTAATCCGTAGTTTGAAGCAATCGCTTTTGCTAAGTCTGAAGAAACTATTGTTGTAATAAACATTCCTTTTTCAGGTAAAAGTCCTTTTTCTTTCATTTGAGAGATTCTATATTCAGCAATTAATAATGCAGACATATTTCCTGTATATGTCATGTATTCCCCTGTTTTTGTATCTTTGGCATAAATTCCTAGTCTATCTGCATCAGGGTCTGTTGCTAAAACTACGTCTGCATCTACTTTTTTAGCCAATTCAAGTGCTAATTTGAATGCTTTTTTATCTTCTGGGTTTGGGTAATCAACCGTTGGGAAGTTTCCATCTGGTTCTTTTTGTTCTGGAACAACATATAAATTTTGGATTCCTATTTCTTTTAAAAGTCTTTCTGCAACTGTGTTACCTGTTCCATGTAATGGTGTATAGACAACTTTTAAGTTTTTTCCTTGTTCTTTTACAATTTCAGGATTTAATATTAAAGATTTTAAAGTATTAATATATTTGTCATCCATTTCTGTTCCAACAATATTAAATAATCCTTTTTCAATTGCTTCTTCTTTTGAGATTTCTTTAATTTCACTATATTCTGCAACTGCTCTTACTTTTGCTATTATGTCTTTGTCTCTTGGTGCTACTATTTGTGCTCCGTCGTCCCAGTAAACCTTGTATCCATTGTATTTTGGCGGATTATGACTTGCTGTAATCATAACACCTGCTGTGCATTTTAATTCTCTAACTGCAAATGATAGTTCTGGTACTGGTCTTAAGTTTTCGAATAAGTATGTTTTTATTCCATTTGCATTTAATATTAAAGCAGTTTGTAAACTGAATTCTTTTGACATTCTTCTTGAGTCATAACTTATTGCTACACCTTTATCTTGTGTTCCTTGTTCTTTTATGTAATTTGCTAACCCTTGTGTTGCTTTTCCTACTGTATATTTGTTCATTCTGTTTGTTCCGGCCCCTATTACTCCTCTTAATCCGGCTGTTCCAAATTCTAGTTCTTTGTAAAATCTATCTTCTATTTCTTTTTCATTGTCTTTTATTTCTGACAATTCTTTTTTTGTTTCTTCGTCAAAGTCTGGACTTTCACACCATTTTTTGTATTCTTCTAAATAATTTTTCATTTTATCAATCCTTTCTTTTCTGTCATTAGGTACACCCTTTTTTGACAATAATTTTTGATATGATTATAATATCATTATTTGAAAAATAAATAAAGAGTTTTTGGAAAATTATTTGACAAGTTTGAGATATTGTGATATTATTTAGGTACAGAATAAATGAACAGTGAGGTCTCTGTTGTTCAAAATTAATCGTATGTGTACCTGTGAATGCACATACTTTTTTTATGCAAAAAATAGAGTAGGCTGTGAACCCCACTCCATCGACTATGTATTGCTACTTATTAGTCTTAACAATTTCTTTTTGCATTTGGCTTTGATTTTTTTCTTGTTCTTGTTGCATTTTTATATTTTTTTCTCTTTCTGCCAATAATTGTTCAACCAAATGTAAAATAAGGTCAGAATTGTTCAAAATTAACCCCCCTTTCCGCCTTTTAGAAAAGACTCCCCTTTCTTAGCGTCAGGTTGATAGTATTCTATAATATTTCCACAATAAAATCAAGCAAAATCTAGAACTTTTTAATTAATATTTACAAAATATTGACAAATTTAAGATATTGTATTATTATTTAAATACAGAATTAAAAATTAAATAACTAGTATTCAATAATCATAACAGTATGTGTACCACGAATGCACATACTTTTTTTTTTTGCAAAAAATAGAGCAGGTCATTTTACTAACCTACTCTTTTATTTTATTTTAAATGATGGAAATCCTCATATAATTTTCTAGCAGTACTTGGGCAATCAACTCCAGCACTATCAGCATTCTTAACAGGAGCAAATTCCTCTTCTCTTTTAACTCTAAGAATTGCCATATCATCAACCTCACCAAAAGCATCAAACAAGAAAGCCTCAAATTTATATGCATTTGGAGAATCTGGAACTACTAAGTTTCCATCTTTATCAATATATTTAGCTTTTTTAAAAGCACTATGGTATGGTAATGGTGTTTGACCCATTCTTTCTACTGCATCAATGCTAAACAAATTGCAAAGTATATGTGATTCACCATATAAAAGTTCACCATTTTCATCTGTTGCCTCTGCCATTTCATCAGTAATTTCTGAGTATTCTATAACACCTGGTTTTCCATTTCTTTTACAGAAAACCCCTACTTTTTCGTGTGGATTTGCTTTTACAATTGATTTACATGCAACTGTGACACCTTTATCTATTGCTACTCCCATAAGTACTGGGTCTACCATTTTTACAAGGCAGTTGTCAACTCCACCTATAAATACCCATTCTACTCCAAGTTGTCTCATTTTTTCAGTCATACCACTTTTTACTAATGATTCATAAATTCCTCCATGTCCATCAGCGGCTTGTTTTATTAAACCATCTTCACCTATTAATATTTTTCCTTCTGTGTCTACCATTGGTAATTCACCTTGGATAAAGAAGAAGATGTTTTTGTCTTTTTGATATCCAAAGTATCTATTTTTTTCAAAGAAGTTTACTGTTTCTTCATTGTTTTCTCTACTTGTCATTATAAACCATGGTATAGTAACATCATATTTTTTTCCTGCTTCTTTTAACCCATCACTTAATAATTCAAATAATGATTTGTGTGAGTCTAAGCCTATATCATAGGTTCCTTTTGGTCCACTATGTCCAAGTCTTGTTCCTTGTCCTCCTGCCATTGTAACTGCAGCAAGTTTTCCTTCTTGTATAGCATGTTTTCCTATATTTTCATAGTATTTATAATTATCATATAATTTGTTTTTGTCTAGATATTCCATTGGTTCAATTATATCTTCGTTTTCTGATTCTTCTTTTGTTGTATTGGCATAAAGGCTTTTTATTAATTCGAAGTCTATGTTCATTATTTGGTCTAATAATTGCTTTTGCTTTTTTTCATCTAAATTTTCATAACCATTTAATAAGTGTTCTTGGTTATATTTTTTTAATATTACTTTTGCTTCTTCTAATGTATTGTCCATATTTATTCTTCCTTTCGTTTGCACTTTGACTGCTTCATTTTTTTATGTACTTTATACTTTATACTATTTATTGAAATTTATCAAGTATTTTTTTAAATTTTATAATATTTTTTCTACACCTGGTTACAATTCACAGTCCGTAAAATTATTGTATGCGTGTTTCCCGTCCCCCTTGGACATATATGTATACGATTT
>ERZ773224.1460-NODE-1460-length-28928-cov-4.424480_pt1 | contig 28928 bp, 26 predicted proteins | sample MGYA00580526_ERZ773224 | MGnify/ENA primary metagenome ERZ773224 (study PRJEB29015, sample SAMEA2737743) | human gut metagenome | biome: human gut; feature: human-associated habitat; material: faeces | place: China | collected 2012 ... | reverse complement strand
TTGTATTTTTTACTTCTTTAAACGTTCTTTTACGCTTACGGGTTCTTTAACCTGATGCATATAAAAGAAAGAAGCTGAATTTACTGAACTTTTTGCAGTCTTTAAACCAACTGCCTTAACAGCTTTTAAAACTTTCTTCATACTATCACCATCTTAAGTATAGCATATAACTTTTTCTTATGCAAGTTATTAATTATATACTTTTTAATAAAATTACTATTTTTATTATACTTTTCATGAAAATCCAAGGTATTTTCATGTTCTTCCTAGCCTATAGTCTAGGAAGAAACAATAAGATATCATATTCACAGTGAAATACTTTCTAACTTAGATAACTACAAATAAAAAGAAGATAAACTAGTATCTTCTTAATTAGTATTCTTTTTATATGTTAAATATCCTGTAGTATAATTAGCCATACTTATATCTGTTTTACTTTTATCATACTGAACAGTTCCAACTAACGATTTACAATCCAAAAACATATTCGAAGAAAGATTAACTTTAGAAGTATCCCATTTATCAGACACATATATAGTCTTCAAGTCGTAGCAGTACATAAACATCTTTTTCATATTCTCTTCTATTTTAATTTTATAAGTTATTCATAATCGTTCTCTTTCCGGAAATTCAATCATTAGACGTAACCAACCGCTCGTTTGGTTGCAGAAACCTTGAATTTTTTTCAAAAATAGTCTAAATGAAGAAACGGCACACATTATCTGCATGAAAATGAGATTAAAGAAAGTTCTATCTTTCCGTTGTTCCCGTATCATCGCAAAATGGAATATCGACGACATAAAAGAGATGAAACCAATCGACAGAAAGATTCATTAAAAGAAGGCAAAGGAATTACCCAAAAGGGAAGCACATATTTTATAAGCGAACTTATAAAATACCTTGCATAAAGAAAATCGAAACAAAACGGACAACAAGCGGATAAAGAAAGTAATTTTGCATACCTAAACTAAACAAAGGATTCATGAAACAAAAAGAAATCAATAAAGTCGAAATACGCAATCTTCAAAAAGAAGATTACGACCAACTGGCTAGCTCTTTCACCCGTGTCTATGCCGACGGTAGCGACGTATTTTGGACTCCCGAACAAATCGACAAACTCATTCGCATATTCCCCGAAGGACAAATCGTCACGGTCGTCGATGATAAAATCGTGGGCTGCGCCCTCTCTATCATCGTAAACTATAACGATGTAAAGAACGACCACACCTATGCACAAGTCACTGGTAACGAAACATTCGACACTCACACACGGAAGGGAAATATCCTGTATGGTATCGAAGTGTTCATACACCCCGATTATCGGGGTCTACGTCTCGCCCGACGTATGTACGAATATCGCAAAGAGTTGTGTGAAAAGCTCAATCTGAAAGCGATCATGTTCGGCGGACGTTTGCCGAACTACCACAAATACGCCGACCGAATGCGCCCCAAAGAATACATCGACAAGGTGCGTCAACGCGAGATATTCGACCCGGTGCTATTGTTCCAACTCTCCAACGATTTCCACGTCCGTAAAGTAATGCGAAACTATTTGCCCAACGACGAGGAGTCGAAACACTTCGCCTGTCTGCTCCAATGGGACAACATCTACTATCAAGAGCCTACCGAAGAATATATATCTCCTAAGACCACCGTGCGGGTAGGCCTTGTACAATGGCAAATGCGTAGTTACAAAACGCTCGACGATCTTTTCGAGCAAGTGGAATTTTTCGTCGATTCCGTAAGCGGCTATCAAAGCGACTTCGTCCTCTTTCCAGAGTATTTCAACGCCCCGCTCATGGCTCGGTTCAACGATGCGAGCGAATCGCAGGCTATCAGAGGATTAGCCCGATATACCGACGAAATACGAGAACGTTTCATCAATCTTGCAATTCGGTACAACATCAACATCATTACAGGAAGTATGCCGCTGATTAAAGAAGACGGACTGCTCTACAACGTAGGTTTCTTATGCCGTCGAGACGGTACTTACGAAATGTATGAAAAACTACATGTCACCCCCGACGAAATGAAATGCTGGGGATTGAGCGGCGGCAAAGCCATTCGGACTTTCGAGACCGACTGCGCCAAAATCGGAGTCTTGATTTGTTACGATGTCGAGTTCCCCGAACTCTCCCGAATCATGGCCAGCGAAGGTATGCAAATATTGTTCGTTCCGTTCCTCACCGATACCCAAAACGCCTATTCCCGTGTAAGAGTCTGCGCACATGCCCGTGCCATCGAGAACGAATGCTTCGTAGTCATAGCCGGTAGCGTAGGCAACCTGCCCAAAGTACACAACATGGATATTCAATATGCCCAGTCGGGAGTTTTTACCCCCTGTGATTTCGCATTCCCGACAGACGGACGCAGAGCCGAGGCTACTCCGAACACCGAAATGATTCTTATCTCGGACGTCGATTTGGATCTTTTGAACGAATTGCACACCTACGGTAGCGTGCGCAACCTCAAAGATCGCCGCAACGATCTCTACGAAGTGAGAATGAAGAAATAACAGAAACGAAAACGGTCTCTTGAATATTCAAGAGACCGTTTTCATCGAGCGGCAAACGAGACTCGAACTCGCGACCCTCAGCTTGGGAAGCTGATGCTCTACCAACTGAGCTACTACCGCAGTTTTTCATTTCTTATTACGGGGACAAATGTAGAAGTTTTTTTTCTACTTTACAAATTATTGCCGTATTTTTACCACATAGAAAAATCATAAAAACGATATGGTAAAAATTGGTTTGTTGTCCGACACCCATGCATGGTGGGACGACCGTTACGAAAAATATTTTGCCGAATGTGACGAAATCTGGCATGCCGGAGATATAGGCTCAGTCCAAGTCGCCGACCGGTTCGAAGCCTTGAAACCATTTCGGGCGGTATACGGGAACATCGACGGTCAAGAGTTACGGATTCGCTATCCTCAGCACCAACGTTTCAGCATCGAAAATACCGATATATGGATAACACACATAGGGGGCTATCCGGGCCGATATGCACGCGAAGTGACCCCGGAAATATACATACACCCACCCCAATTATTCATATCGGGTCACTCGCATATCTTGAAAGTTCTTTATGACAAAACCCTACACTGCCTGCACATCAATCCGGGAGCCGCAGGAATGTACGGATTCCACAAAAAACGTACATTGGTACGCTTCGCCATCGATAAGGGAGAGTTTAAGGATTTGGAAGTTATCGAACTAGCTGATAATCGATAAGTACAAAAAATCAAATATTCAACTCCTGACGAACGGTTTCGATAAATTCCCAAAATACCGAAGCGAAAGGTTCGATAATAGAGCGTTTCGGTTCACCCGAGGGAATGAGCGCATGCAATCCACCTTTGAAACAACGCACATCTATGCGGGTTCCCATCTCTATGGGCTCTCCGTCGAGATGTATCGCACCGGGCTTTTCCCTCTTAATCGTGAGCGATTCGGTCGTGAAGCTCTTGATATTGGAATCTTGATCGATATGTTTGGTAAATAACAAAAGAGCCAATGCAGCCGTATCGAACGGGGTAAAGGGCATAAGCACCGTGACATCGATTTTCCCGTCCTGCATGCTGGCATGAGGGGCTATATAAGCATTATTACCATATTGCGAGGCATTGCCGCAGGCAATCAAGAAAGCCTTTTCGGTCACCGTTCCGTCAGGCATTTCGATTTGATAAGTTTCCGATTTATATTTGAGATACTCCGTAAGAGCCTTAGCCACATACGACAATTTTCCTCGGCGTTTTCCCTGCGCGAATTTCAAGCTCACCAAAGCATCGAAGCCGACCCCGCAAGTGCAGAAAAAAGGGCGATCGTTTGCCGTACAATAATCCAAATCTACGATCTGCCCGTCGTTGATAATTTCGAGAGCTTTTCGCACGTCCATCGATATACCCAAATGGCGGGCAAGTCCATTGCCCGAACCTACCGGAACGATAGCCAATGCCGTGGAAGTATCGATAAGCTCCCGGGCTATTTCGTTGCAAGTTCCGTCTCCGCCTACGGACAGCACGATGTCCACACTTTCGTCCACGGCCCGGCGAGTCAATTCGGCTCCATGCCCCGCATACTGTGTAAAAACACATTCCACCCGATATTTCGAAGGGTCTATTACTTCCCTTATCAGAGCAGGGATTTCTTCCTTATCTTTTGTTCCCGATATAGGATTTATAATAGCTAAGAGTCTTTTCGGTGCAGACATAGAATTTTCTGTTTTCGAAAAAGCATAGGCAAAACCCGTGAATGGACTGAATACAAGACATTCGAACAATCCCGATTCATCGAAACTTAACGGCCCGATTGCCATAGCGGGTGACAAAGGTACGAATTTTTCCCAAACTTTTACAAACCTATAACACGCTTCCGACTTTACGTTATAAACTAAATGATAAAATGGACTACAAAAAACTCGTATTTCTCAAACAACTTAGAAGCTGTTTTAAATTTATTCCGAGACAGATTGAGACCTATGTTGAAGCAGATTGGAGTCCGAGATATGCAGTCAATAGCGGGCTATTGACAAAAATCAAGGGATTCAAGATGCGAGACGGGGCTCAATATGGCCGGAACATACCTGCCTGAAATGATAATATTATTTCTCAATAAATTTAAAACAGCTTCTTAGTACCTTTGTAGAAGATAGGAGTCTTTTGGTAGAACCAAATCGGAAATACGATTTCCGTTTGTCTCCGAACCCACCTTTCACTATATTTGTAGAATATAGGCTGCGGTTCAACATAGTCAAGTTGGAAATAAAATTTCCTATTGACTTTGCACTAACCTTTCACTATCTTTGTTGGTACGAAAATAGGATGCGGTTCGGCATAGCCCAAACAGAAATAAAATTTCCGTTTGTCTCTGCGCTCACCTTTCACTATATTTGTTGTTTATAATATAAAGCGAACATTAACTAAAAAAGATATATTCCATGAATGCTTTTCAAAACCCATTAATACGTATTATAGCCTCTATCGCCGTAGGCTTGTTACTCATTTTATATCCGAATGCCGCTCTGCCTACGATTCTTTTAATCATCGGTATTCTCATCGGATTACCCAGTCTATACGCTCTCCTCATTTATCTATTGAGCGAGGATAGAAATAAGTTACCCTTCCCCGTTTTATCCTTAGTGATGTTGCTGTTCGGTTGTACGCTTATGCTGTTTCCCGGCTGGTATATAGGCATTACGGTATATGTTTTGGGTGGAGCGCTGGTATTGATAGGAGTTTATCAAATACTCTATCTGCTGACACTTAAAAAAAATCTGAGGAGCAAAGCGGGTTGGCTCTCCTATCTGTTACCGGCTATCGTTCTGCTCATCGGCATAGAAATTTTGGTCAATCCGTTCTCGGCGACCGAGAGGGTTATGGTGATTACTTTCGGAGCGGCAACACTTCTTTACGGTATCACTGACCTGATTTACTATATCCGGTTAAAATAAATTCCGTAAAAATTATTTCTCAAAAATCTATGGAAAGCCTCAGATTTATCTGACGGCGAGTAAGGTAATTGGGCACGGCATATTGCGCATTGGTAATATCCGTCACCCAATAGTACGAGTTCACATTACTTATATCGAACAGGTTAAAGACATCTATTCCTATCCACACGCTTTTCAAATGACGTAAAACGCCTTTCTGCAAAAGTTTATCTTCGCCTCCGACCAAAATACGGGAAGCTCCTATATCGACACGCTTATATGCCGGAGCACGGAAATAACCTGCCTGTCGGCCTTTCCGAGGCGAACCCACCGGCAAACCGTCGGCAAAAATAGCCCGTAGACTGAATTTATACTTGGGGAACCGAGGTACATAATCTTGAAAATAAAGCCCCACACTATATCGTTGGTCGGTAGGTCGAGGTAATTTCACGCCATTGATTTCCTCCTGTGTCTTCATCAGAGAGAACGTAAGCCACGAGTCGACACCGGGCACGAACTGCCCGAAGAGTTTCATATCCAATCCGGCGGCATACCCTTTCGCCTCGTTCTGCCCGCTGTACCACACCCGCAGATTATCTACTTCATAAGGAATAAGATGGTCGAGTTTCTTATAATACAACTCTGCCGTAAATTTGAAAGGTCTGTCCAATGCCCGGAACGAATAATCTCCACCCACTACCACATGGATAGAACGTTGAGACTTGATATTCCGATTGAGCTGCACGACATAATTGTTAGCGGCATCACAAACCGTGTCGCGCAACTCTTTATAAAAAGGAGCTTGATAATAAAGCCCGCCGGCCAGACGAGTCGTTATCTGTTCGTTGGCAGCCGGAATAAAAGAAATCGACGCACGAGGACTGACAAGGGTCTCCTTGTTGAACCCCCAATAAGAAGCCCTCAATCCGCCGGTAAAGATAAAGCGCCCCCACAAAGTCCGTAACCGGTAGGTATCTTGCAAATAGGCCGACAAACGATGGCTCTCCATATCTTGTCGGGAAAACAAGTTATAAATCATCTCGACCGATTGCCCCGTATGCGGCAAAGAATAACCAGCCGAATCTCGCATCTCCCATTCCCTCACCCGGTCGTGTATCTTTTCGTATTGGTGGGTCAATCCCCACTTCAACTCATTCTGCCCCAATTTTGTAGCTCCTTTCAATGAAGTAGCCACCACCGATGCTCTCAACCGGTTACGAGCATGCTCGTGATAAGTCCCTACTCCAAGAGCTCCCTTATTCTCGGTCGACTCGCCGTCCTCGCCATTAGCCAAATCGTCCAACCAATACTGCCCGGCAATATCGTAAGTCACCAGTTCGTTCGTGACGAAAGCCGAGGTCATCAAAGCCCATTGAGTATATTTATCGGGGAAAAAATTCAACGAAAAAGCACCGAAATAAGTCTCGAACTTATCTTTTTCATAACCGTCGAAATAGACTTTAAACTGTTTGGCATCGGTCGCCGTACCGAATGACGTATTCCGCTCGTGGGGAGTAAATTTATAATTGTTAATGGAAATATTGCCCAGCAAAGAAGCCTCCCACTTCGGTGCGAATTTATAAGTAAGATAAGTTTGATAATCGAAAAAAGAAGGCTCGTACTCTCCTTTGGTATCGAGAGAACTCAACAAAGTAGAATTGGTTTTATAACGCACGCCGTGCAGTTGCGAGAATTTCTTGGTGCTCTGTCCTACCGAAGCGGTAGCCCCTAAAAAACTGGCGGACACCGATCCTTCGAACGCTTCGGGATGCTTGTAAATAATATCGAGCACCGACGACATCTTATCGCCATATTCGGCCGAAAATCCGCCCGACGAAAACCCTACGGCCCCTACCATATCGGGGTTGATGATACTCAACCCCTCCTGTTGCCCCGAACGGACAGTCAATGGCCGATAGACCTCTATACCGTTGATATACACGATATTTTCATCGAAATTACCCCCTCGCACGGAATATTGCGAACTCAGCTCGTTACTCGAATTGACACCGGCAAAAGTCGTCAACATAGCCTCGATACTGCCTCCCGTCGCATCGGGCATCAATTTCAAATCCTTCGTGTCGATCGTCTGCAACGTACTCGTCTGCCGGCGATGAGTCGCCACGACAACCTCGTTCAACATCTTGGCGTTCTTGTTCAGACGCACCGACAAGGAAACATCTTTCGTGAGATTGAGCAACTGGCGGCGCTCCTCCCGATACCCCAAACAAGAATAAATCACCACGATGGAATCTCCCGCCGGAATGGAAAGCTGATACTCCCCTTTCAAATCGGTCATCGTCCCCATCGTCGTTCCTGCCACACGCACCGTAGCCAACTCTATGGGCTGATTGTCACTGTCATACACGCGTCCTGTCAGCTTCACACGCCCCTGTGCCGCCAACTGAAAAACCGCGCCTATCGTGATAAAAAGGAATAATATCTTGTATCTCATCGGGATTCTATACACACTGTGCCTCTTTCGTCGAAGGCACATTTATTAAACGGGAAAAAACTCCGTTCAGTATACGGCCGGACGAAAAGTATCAAAAAAAGTTTCTACCATTAACCGTAGAACAACAAGGTTATTGTATCTTTGCTATGTAAAGATGATTTGTATGGTGACAAAAAGGGTCTTTACTCTTTCAGACAAATCAAAATGGATAAATTTCATAACAAACTTAGAACCTCTATCCTTATGAAAAGCCTGCACGACTTGTTGATTCATCGGCGGAGTATCCGCAAATACACCCAAGAGGCGCTATCGCCCGAAGCCGTAAAAACCATTCTCGAAGCGGGATTGCTCGCTCCTTCGTCCAAACGCTGCACTCCGTGGGAGTTCATTGCGGTGGAAGACAAAGAAACGCTCGCCCGTTTGTCCGAATGCAAGACTTCGGGAGCCAAACCCATTGCCGGAGCTGCGCTCGCTATCGTCGTCACCGCCGACATGACCCTTACCGATACGTGGATCGAGGATGCTTCTATCGCTGCCATTCTCATGCAGTTGCAAGCCGCCGACCTCGGTTTGGGAAGCTGCTGGATACAGGTGCGGGGACGATTCGGAGCTATGGACGAACCTGCCGAAGATTTTGTGCGGGAGACATTGGGAATCCCCGAAGAGATGGGAGTGCTCTGCATTCTCTCCATTGGACATAAAGACGAAGAGCGCAAGCCTTTCGACGAAGAAAAAATGATGTGGGAAAAAGTTCACATCGGCAAATGGTAATCCCCTGCATCGACATGAAGATTATTCTCATCGGAGCCGGCAATTTGGCCACGCGATTAGCGGTCGCTTTACAAAAAAAGGGAATGACTCCGGCTTATATATACAGTCGTACCCGAGAATCGGCCGAACAGCTGAGCGAACGACTGCACGATGTGCCCCATTCCACCGACATCAGCCAAGTCCCCACCGACGGCGATCTCTATATCTTCGCCGTGAAAGACTCCGCTCTGCTCGATTTGGTTTCCCGCATGCCCTCCAATCGAGGCCTTTGGGTACACACGGCGGGAAGCATGGACATGGAAGTGTTCGCCCCGTATACCGCACGCTACGGTGTATTCTACCCCATGCAGACATTCAGCAAAGAACGGGAAACCGACTTCGACGATATTCCTATTTTCGTTGAAGCGAACCATACGGACGATACCGAACGTTTGCAAGAATTGGCAGGTCGGTTGTCGACAAAGGTCTACGAAGCGACCTCCGAACAGCGCAAGTACCTGCATTTGGCTGCCGTGTTCGCCTGCAACTTCACCAATCACCTCTACGCCTTGTGCGACCGCATTCTGTCGGAACACGGGCTGCCGTTCGAGACCATGCTGCCGCTCATACGGGAGACTGCCGCGAAAGTCGCCGACATGCCGCCGGCACAAGCTCAGACCGGACCGGCAATCCGATACGACAAAAACGTCATAGACAAGCAAATGGCTCTGCTTTCAGACCCGACCATGCGGCAGATTTACGACCTGATGAGCCGGAGCATTCACGAAACCAATAAACATTAAAAACAACGACTATGAGCCGAACCGATTTCGACCTCTCACGAATAAAGGCTTTCGCCTTCGATGTGGACGGTGTCCTTTCTCCCGACACGATACCCCTGCATCCATCGGGCGAACCCATGCGAATCGTCAACATCAAAGACGGGTACGCCTTGCAGTTCGCCGCCAAAATGGGCTACCCCATCGCCATTATTACCGGCGGACGCACCGAGGCTGTCCGCAAACGTTTCGAAGGATTAGGATTAAACCATGTCTATATGGGAGCCGCCGTAAAAATCGAAATTTTCAAAAAATGGCTGGACGAGTGCGGGCTGCGCCCCGACGAAGTCATGTATATGGGCGATGACATTCCCGACTACGAGGTCATGCAGATAGCCGGTCTGCCGGCTTGTCCCGCCGATGCCGCCCCCCAAATTAAACAGATAGCCCGCTACATTTCGCCGTTCGGCGGCGGACAAGGTTGTGGGCGGGACATCATCGAGCAAATCCTGAGAGCACAAGGCAAATGGATGTCCGATAAAACAGCCTTCGGCTGGTAACTACACAAAACAACGAAACACCATGTTATCGCATCTCAAAAAATACGAAATTCTGTTGGCGAGCAATTCACCCCGTCGCCGGGAACTTCTCGCCGGATTAGACATCGACTATCGGGTAACAGCCCTTCCCGAAGTGGACGAATCCTACCCCGACACCCTTTCGGGCGAAGAGATTCCCCTCTACATCTCGCAAGAAAAAGCAGCCGCCTATCGCCGCTTCATGAAAGATAATACGCTCCTTATTACTGCCGACACCATCGTCTGGCTCGATGGGAAAGTATACGGCAAGCCTCGCGATATAGCCGATGCCAAAGCCATGTTGCAAGCCCTGTCGGGAAAAACCCACACCGTCATCACCGGTGTCACGCTCACCTCTCTGCAAAAACAGATCTCCTTCGCCGTCTCCACCGAAGTCACTTTCGCCGCCCTCGGTGACGATGAAATCGATTACTACGTGGAGACGTACCGCCCCCTCGACAAAGCCGGAGCATACGGCGTACAGGAATGGATAGGCTACATCGGCGTGACCGGACTCAAAGGCAGCTATTACAACGTGATGGGATTGCCTATACAACGACTGTACACCGAATTAAAAAAATTTTAGAAGCTGTTTTAAATTTATTCCGAGACAGGGGCTCAATCTGTCTCGGAATAAATTTAAAACAGCATCCAATATCTCCCGTCGATATCATTTATATGGAGAAGCCCAAAACCACGACTCATTCGAAGTACTCCACCGTTTATCGTAAGGTTCGCCCGTCGGAGACAGCGTGATGTACACAGGACGCCGTTTCCCCTCGACATAGGTTTCATTGTTAAAGCCACTACAATCGGAACATTGCAGATAATAAAGGTTTTTGCTCATGTAATAATCCAAATAATAATCGTTGGTACACGGAGTTTTATGATTCCAGTTAGCGTCCTCGTTAACCGTCACGAACTCACCCTTTTTCAATCGGTCTCTGACCTCCGATATACTCAACAAATTACCTTTGTCGTCCATGACATAGGCATTCCATGTGGGGTCTACCCACAACCACTTGTCGAGAGTGTTGGAATAAACGACGTTGATCACATGGCAATCGTTTATATAGCTTTTCGGAAGACAAGTCACATAGCGGGACTTGAATCCCATAGCCAAATAACACTCGTTCAACATCTGTGCCATCATACGGCAATTAATACCCCTATCCTCCTTCTTGCAAATTTCATATAGAGCTATCGCATTTTTCTCTTCGGGATTATAGGACGAACCGTCGTGACGAATCGTATTGTGTACCCACGCCAACAGATTTTTTATCTTGGATATTTCGTCACCGGCTCCCGCAATACTGTCCAAGTTGAAATATCGGCGCACCCGTACCAAATCGCGGTCGTTGGGGTTCATATATGTAAATGCCGACAAAGAGTCGGTAGATGCAGCATCGTCATACCCCGGTGATTTTCGGAGTATATATCCGAAGTCGCCTACCTCACGCAGACGCTCCATCGCCTTCTGAAAACGTTTATCGTCTCTCACGTTATCCAAATCGGTATCTTTTTTGGCATGGGCATAATCGTAATAACCGTATTGAATAGCTTTCTCAAAGGCATCGACCGCCGCTTTTTTTCGTTTCATCAAGGATTCGCAGCAAGCCACATTGTAATATGTGTCGATAAAACACCACGAACACTGTTTCAAGACAGAATCTGGCACAGATTCACAAGTTTTGAGGAACTGTCGATATGTTTTCAATATCAACTTATGATCCTTCCAATTTTTCTGAACGACAGGAGTCACACTCCGGCTAAAATAGACTTGTACACTATCGGCATTCCAATCGGATTCCGCTGCCACACCGCTGAAACAGAATGACAAAAACGCTATCCATAAAAACTTTTTCATAAACATTAATTTTTAAGTATATTAAAGAGACGGAAAAGTACTAAAAACATAACACAGACTCTTAATAAATTAAGAAAGGATAACATTATAATAATATTATAAAAAATATCGAAGGAAGATATGCCAAAACTCAATTTTACCAAAGATTTTTAAATTGGAATTTGAGCCTCCCCAAAAGAAAAGAAGAAGCCGTATCAAACTCTGTTTCGAGTAATGATACGGCTCTTTCAGATTCTGTAATTACAATCCGCAACTTTTTACCCTCCCCTTAGGAACCACCGTCAAACCTCCTCAACCTGTATTCTGAAAAATAAAAAAGTCAACCATTAGGCCACCAAGAGATTTATGTTCCGTTATCAGGTGTAGCTTTTTCACCCTCCTCCCCTGCCGTGTCCCGTAGCATTGCGGGGTGTTTTGTACGCAAAATATAGGGGAGGTGGCACGTAGTGACGGAGGGGTTAAACCATACAATGTTACCCAACTATCTCTTCACACCCTTAACGACTGTGATTTCATGTTTCCCGACGACCCGAATAAAATACGTTCCCGGAGCCCACGCCGAAGCATCTACGGTCACAAGACGAGCTTGCGAATCGACATGCTGTCGATACACCTCCCGACCGCCTTCGTCCAACACGGAAATACTTCGGGTATTCTCAGGAACACGTACAATAAATTCGGAGTTGAAAACAGACGGATAAATAGAAGCCTTCTCTTCCGTAACTTTCTCTACCGAACTAACTCCGTTCACATTTTGAGTGACTTTGATGTCATAAGTCGAAATACTATCCGAGACCGTGAGCGTAGCGACACGTTCCTCAATACCGTCCGGCAAACGATCATAGGAAATTTGCAAGGTGTCCAATGTCAAGCCATTCGGCTTACCCACGACCCGACACCACTCGGCATCACTCCGAATAGGAGTTTCATAACCGTATATCGAATAGAACGGATATTTAACCGTACCGGCAGCTTTACCCACCACCAGCGGTTCACGGTCTACCGGCATAGGCGACATAACCGAATGAACGATCGAAGGCATAATCATATAAGAAGTATGATTCGCTCCTGCGGGGAAATAAGTGCTCACGTCTCGCCACTCTCCATCTTTCAACATATAAGCCGTGTTACCGTGATCCCGGAAATCGGCCATAGCGAACGACACATCTACACTGTCGTTCTTCTCGGGAATACCGTCCACTACAATGAAAAACTCGTCGTCGATCACCGTCGGGTCAAATTCAAATTCCGTAGCGGTCAATGAACTGCCCAAAGGGGTTTCCAATTCGAATACCCTCCACCACATCGAGTCGAGTTTCTTGCCCGGCAATCCGTTCTCGCTGGTATACAGATGCACGCCCACATCGGCAATCTGGTCGGTTATACTCGCAGCCGAAGCACTCACAAAATAAACATAGGCTCCGAATACCAATATCGGACGGGACGGTTTGGAAAACTTCTCGGCATAAGCAGTAATATTCAATTTATTCGTCCCGGGGAAAGTTCCTCTATCTTCCAAATCGAACGTCGCAGCCCTATCTCCCGGCTCTAAATTCGTAATTAGCCCACTGTACTCGACCGACACCTCTACGGTATCGTTCGATTCGCCATGTTCGTTCTCCACACGCAGACTCACCCCTTGTTTATGCATATAGCTATATCCTACGATAGGGTTTTCTTCGTGCGACGTCACCCGGGCATACGGTTCGGGATCGACACCGTCGAAAGTCCACTCCCACGAAGTAGGATAATTGGTCGAATTGTCCCGATACTGCACCCCCACCAGCGGAGCTACCATCGGCAAACGCGTTTCGCTGAACCGGAATGTAGCCGGTGGTAATATCTGCGCAAGCGGTGCGGATCCGGTAACCTTCACGAATCCCGTGCGGGTCTTCGTATCGCTCCCATCGGCATTACTTACCGTCAACGTCACATCGTAAACGCCGTCTCGCGTATAGAACACCCGGGGATTCTGGTCGGTCGATGTCGACGGCGTTCCGCCCGGGAACGACCATTGCCATGCCGTAGGCGAACCCGAGGACATATCGGCGAAAGCAATCACCTCGCCCGTGGCTGCCTCGACTTGTTCTACGGTCGACACTCCGGTAATTTTTAAACCGTCGATAGCGAAATCGCCCATATAACCACCGGTTCCGAACGAATCGTTTTTTCCGGGACCATACGTAAAACGAATCTGAATCTTCCGACCGGAATATTTCTCCAAAGAAACCGAAAACTCATGCCAACGCCACGGCTTCTCTCCGTCCTCGTCGGCGCTATTCCAAAGAATTTCCGAAGTCTCAAAAGCATCTGCCGAAACAGAGATCTGCAAGCGACAGTAATCGTCCATATTTTGGGTAAACCCTATATATCCTTTCAACATAGCATTTGCAGGAACATCGATCTGCCCACTTGTCGCCGTAGCGATTCCTCGTTTGAAAGACTGATAAGGGCCCTCTATATACAACGATTGAACATCGTCTGGATCATAAGTAGAAAAATCTCTACTGGGATCAGTCGTACTCGTGATTTTTTTCACAGTCCACGAAAAATCCTCGGCATTGGTAAATGTCCAGCCATCTGTTCCGTCGTCAAAATTCTCTTCCCACACAGTTACAGCACTGCCGGCACTCTGACAACTAAAATCGGCAGTCACACTCGCCGTAGCCGATTGAAACAAATTCGGTCCCTGTTTTTTCCCCACGAATTGAATACGGGGAGCTTCTTTCGTAGCGACCTTATCGTGAACTCTCTCATTCATCGGCCGCTGAGCGCTCATCGGTATACTCACCCAAAGAGCACCTGTTAAGATTAGGCTTGAAATAAAACTTTTCATACACTTCCTATTTATTATTTGATAAATTTTATCTGTATCGTTTTCCCTTCTTCGGTCACGACACGAGCGATATAAAGTCCGGCCGGAAGTTGGGACAGATTCATTCGTCCGCTTTCCGATTCACAAGACACTACCGTTACCCCTGCCGCATTGATAATTTGAATATCGCCGCCCTTGTCAAAAACTAACGAATGGTTACTACGATCGAAATAAACTTCATTCATACACTCCAAACCATCGATACCGGAAATGACATTACTGATAATCGAACATGAACTTATATACAATCCCCACGGATCCCGGGTAGTAGCATGTAAACCGATATACCAGATCCCGTCTGACGGAACACTGAAATCTACTGTATAAAGTTCCGACAAAGTCGAATTGATTTCCGGGTACGAAGCGATCACCGTTTGGCTTTCACCGGGTAGAACATCACTGCCCAATGTCACTTCAATGGACTCAGAATAACGATATTTCTCTGCCCGGGTCCTAAATTCAAGCGTATGCGAACCCTTCTTAGCTTCGAACGGCGGCGTAAACAACCAGTCGTCGGCAGCCGAATAGGCCGTATATTTCATCTCCTTCTCAGTAGCATCATATACCCAACTTTTCGTATCGTTATTGGCATCGACGATAGTCCATAAAGCCATCTCATCGGCGCTATCCATACTCGTCTCATACGGAAGTCCCAATGCACTGCCGAATACCAACGCATTCGAGGTTACCGACTCGCTTTCCATATCGCCCGACAGCGTCGTTACCGTATAGCGATACAAAGCCAAAGAAAGGTCATCGCTATCGACATAAACCGTATCGGTCAAACTTTCCGTCAACATCTCGCTCCCGGGATCACGGACGATTCTGTATCTCAAATTCTCCACATCGATATATCCGCCATTCACACCCTCTGCGGGAGCTCTAAAAGTAACTTGCGGTTTACCTTCCACATCGGTCAATTCCACATCAGTTACCGATTTCGGAGTATCTGCACCTATCCAAGCCGATTCCACCACGGCGGCCTCACCGGCATTCTCCTCGACATAACCGATGACTCTATATTCATATTTGCCCGGAGCAGGCACATCTTCATCGATCACCTGTTCCGAACCTCCTTTTATCGGATCTTCTTGTGTATAAATAAGAGTTTCGCCCCGATACAACTCCATTTTCGTCAACATCGGCAGTTGCGTACCGGCAGCCGAAAGAGAAGGATTGGTCCATGCAACCGTGGCAGACATAGCGCCCTGTTCACCGGGAGCAACGGTCAAATCGGAAACGACGGCCGGGACAACCACTGTTTCGTCCACCGACAGGTCATCGATGAATATAGCATACCAATTGGTCTGTCCGTAACAATGGAAACCTATATGGTATCCACCCGACTCGGAAACAGAAAAGACAACCTCTTTCTCTTCCATCAAAGCAGACTGAATTGTATCCCGGAACAATCGGGTAGATTGAGCTTCCGCCGTGGCGGCCCGACCAATCGTCACGCTCAAATCCTTATAACTTTCCTCAGAAGCCGCATTTTCAAGCCCAGTTTTGAAAAGTAGTTTATAATTCTTCCCGGCCACCAAATTCAATTTAGGCGTAATAAGCCACTCATCGGCATCACTACCGCCCCAATACTGAACCATTTTTTTCGAGCTATCATATTTCCAAGTCGAATTATCCCCGTTGGCACTCAGTATAGTAAACAAATCGAGCGATGATTCGGTATCGAAACTCTCGCTATACGGTAATTCTTTCGCTCCTCCGGCAACAACCTTATTGGAAGCGACCGATACGCTCGCTTTACCATCGAACATTGCGACGACCGTATAAACATAACTGCCCAATTCCAGGACTTCATCGATATAAGGGAATGGTCCCGAAAAACTTTCGGACAAGACACCACCCGGGGTACGGCCGATTTCATACGTAAGCGCCTCGGTATCGATATATCCACCGTTCTTTCCGACTGTCGGTGGCGTAAACGAAAGGCTCACAGTCGCATCTTCTGCCGAAGCCACCAAATCGGTAAACTGCCGCAGGAGTATCATTCCCTATCCACGGGGAAGTAACGGTCGTTGCTGAGCCCTGAGAATCCCCGAACGTATTATATGCGACCACTTTATATGTATAATTTCCGGCTGTCTCGATAGAAGAATCTATCCAACCAGCTTTTCCTCCCACAGTAGCCGTATCGAGAGTAGCGACCAAATCTGTCCCCCGATATATTTTAGCGCCCAAGAGGTTCGAAAGCGCACCGCCCAAATGGTCGGACGAAGGCCATGTCCATGAAAGAGTCGCCGACATCGCTCCCCTCTCCCCCGCAACGATGGAAAGGTCTGTAATTTGTGCCGGATAAACGGGAGCCTCTTCGATAACGATCTTCTGGAAATAGAGATCGCCATTATACGATTCGCTGTAACAACGCAATCCCACATAAAAAACACCGCTCTCCGCCGGTGAAAACGTCCCCGATTTTTCCACGAACAATCTACTTTGAAAAGATTCGTCATAAACCAACCGGGTCGTCAGCCCTTCTACCGTAGGCGCCGTCCCTATTTTCAATTCTATTTTTTGTTTATCCGAACCAAATGTAGAAGAATGCTTCACATAAGCCGACACCTTATAGGCTTTCCCGGCTTCGAGGGTCACCGCCGGAGCGATTAGCCAATCATCGGCGGCATTACTCTTATCTTGCGTATACATCGCATTGCCATCGTTATAGGCCCACGTATTGGCACTTACGTCGCTATTGACATCGATCACTGTCCAATCACGAGCAAAAGTCTCGGCATCGGTTATTTCCAACGTACAAGGAGGAACAGTCTGAGCCCACCCTACCGAAAAACAATAGAAAAGAAAAAGAACAGAAGTAATTTTTTTCATAGCTATTCTATTTTAATTAATATGAAGAAAAAGCATCTTTTATTCAAAAACTATCGAAATGCCATCTCGAATGCAAAGTCTCTCTATTCTCCCACTCCTAAAAACAGGCAACCGAAAACAACGAAAATTGAGTTTTACATAGTCGAATTTAATCTTATCTATATGCAAATATAATATTATTATTTTACAATCTGCAATCATTCTTTGATTATTTTTTTTAAAAAATATAACAATCATCTCCTTTTAAAAAAATATGACAACATTCATCGGCATTTTGCGACAAATGGGAAAAGCCCGATATTCGTATAAATCGAGGGCGTAAGCAATCCGACAGGGAAAACAAATACATTTGTTCGATAAAGTCTCTTCCCTTTTTCCGTATCTTTGCCCCATAAAAAAAAACGGCATATCATGAACCTCTATCTGTTCAATCCCGAAAATGACTTGGCCATAGCCTTCGGTGGAGAAAATTACACCCCTCCACCGGCAGCGCAACTCATCGGGAAAGAACTCTCCGCCCTTCCCCTTTGGTATGCCGACGACGACACCACGATATACATACCCGATAAATTACCGTCCGATTTTCTTCACACATTAGCCCCGCTCAATTTAAAGATTTCTACGGTAACACCCGACCGGCTCGATGGAGCACAAGTAAAACAGATACATGTTTGGGGGTGGAACCGCGATTTGATAAAACGTTTGAGATTAGCGGGAATCGATAAAACTCTATTACCGTCCGCACGACAATGCGATACCATTCGGGAACTATCCCACCGAAAATTTTCCGCCGAAATCGGGAAATACCTTCGTAACCGCATCGATTACCCTTTTCCCGAACTTCCGGTAGAACTACACACAGCCGACGAGATTCGATCCTTCACAGAACAATCCGATCGTAAAATCCTGAAAGCCCCATGGTCGGGTAGCGGGCGCGGACTCTATTGGAATCTTTACGGATATGACACGGCATTGGCTCAATGGAGCAACGGAGTATTGCAGAAACAAGGTATGCTTATGGGCGAACCGGTCTATGACAAAATCAGCGACTGGGCTATGGAGTTTCACAGCGACGGATTCGAAGTAAAATTCGCTGGATATTCCTCGTTCCTCACCGACCGTCACGGAGCATATAAAGAAAACCGGTTGGCAAGCGATGCCGTTTTAGAACTCGAACTGACCCATGCCGTCGGCCTCGAAATCATCACTGCCGTCAAAGAATCGCTTATCGACTTTTTCACCGAACGCATAGCCCCGTACTACACCGGATATTTCGGGGTAGACATGATGGCCTATCGCGACAAACGAGGAAACACACTCTTGCACCCGTTCGTCGAACTCAATCTACGCATGAATATGGGTATGGTCGCACGCAAACTCGCCGACCGCTTTTTGCCTCCGGAGACGGAAGGGCGATACCGTGTAGACTATTATCCCAAACCGGGAGAACTCCACAACGACCACGTCGCCCGACTAAAAACAAATCCACCCCGCATAACCGACGGGAAGCTCCTGCACGGATACCTCGCACTCACTCCGGTCTCCCCCCACAGCCGATACAGGGCAAGTATAGAAATCTAAATCCCCATATGTCCCTCTACGTCAAAATGCACTACTGTAATTAAAATAAGAGAAGGAAAAACACACTTTAAATAAAACAACGGTTGAATATACCGCCCACATAAGCCATCTAAAAAAAATAAACGAGCTGCAAATTCAAAAACATATACGATTGAAATATAATATTTTCCACCCCCTCCGTCACTACGTGCCACCTCCCCTATGTTTTGCAATGCAAAACATAGGGGAGGAGTGCACAATGTATCCTTATACCGAAACTGAAACGCCACTTCCAATCCTCTCCCCCTGTGTTTCCGTTAGGGAATATAGGGGGAGTGCCCGCAGGGCGAGGGGGTTGAAACGACGAAGAGGTTAAAAAAAGCAACAGCAACAATCGGGTTTCATACTCTCCCCCTGCCGTGTCCCGTAGCCTTACAAGGTGTTTTGTCGTACAAAATATAGGGGAGGTGGCACGTAGTGACGGAGGGGTTAGAAAATAGTTAGGAGTATTTATTACCGTTGTAAAATAAAGGGGCTATCAAACAATATGAAATAATGAATAGGCAAAAAAAATTGATTGTCTCACGACAACCAATCTTTGTTAACCTTAATCTTAATCTAATACTATGAAAAACACATTGCAAATGTATGAATTTTCTGTTATACAACATAATTTTCAAACACAATTCTAGCACATTTAACATTATTTCAAATATAAATATACTTGTACTTTATTGGATCGTCATTTTTTTCAAATTATTTTTCAATCCGATTCTCCATTGTAAAAGCAAATCGATGCGCTTTATTTTTCTCGTTCTTTGTACAACACCAAAAGTCAGAATTCCGACATAAACAAATAAATTTGCTTCGACCCTCGGCTTACATTATCTTTGCAGACATGAAAGAAACATCGGCTCTTATCGACAAAGCGTGTCGCAACTTGAATATCGACTCACTGAACGGCATGCAGAAGCAAATGCTCGAAACGGCTACACGGCCAAACGACATTATACTGCTCTCACCCACAGGCTCGGGAAAAACATTGGCATTCCTTCTGCCCGTACTGTCTCGAATCTCCCCCAAAATTGCCGGAGTACAAGCGCTCGTCATCGTTCCCTCCCGCGAGCTCGCTTTACAAATCGACAACGTATTGCGCAAAATCGCCGCAGGTATAAAAATAGTTTGCTGTTACGGCGGCCACTCCGTACGGGAAGAAAGTAAATCGCTCGCCGTAGCTCCCGCTCTTATCGTGGGAACTCCCGGAAGAATTGCCGACCATATACGCCGGGGACGAATCGTACTCGAAACGCTCGATACCCTTGTCCTCGATGAATTCGACAAATGCCTCGCCTTAGGCTTTCAGGACGAAATGCAAGAAATTATCGCTCCCTTGAAAAACGTAAAGAAAAAGATTCTCACCTCGGCAACCGACAGTGAATCTCTACCGGCCTTCACCGCTTTGAAAAAACCGATAAAGCTCAATTTCCTCGGCTCGCGGAAAGACAGCGAGACTACGCCGACCGACAGACTATCGCTCTACCGAATCGACTCGCCGATAAAAGACAAATTGGAAACGCTGCTTGCCCTATTACACAACCTCAAACCGGGACTCACCCTCATCTTTTGTAACCAACGTGAAAGCGTAGACCGTGTACGGCAGTTCCTCACCGACCGGGGCATTATCGCCGAAGCCTTCCACGGCGGCATGGAACAAGCCGACCGAGAGAGGGCGCTTTGCAAATTCCGCAACCACAGCAGCTACATCTGCATCTCTACCGATCTGGCCGCACGGGGACTCGACATTCCCGAAGTCAAATACATCGTACATTACCACCTGCCCGTCGACTTCGAAAGTTTCACGCACCGCAACGGACGCACCGCCCGCATGCATGCCGAAGGAGAAGCATTTATCATTCTCGGCCCCACAGAACAAATGCCCGAATACGCAACCGAGGCGACCGACTTCCGAATCGACCCGAAAGCCAACTTCCTGCAAACTCCGCCAATGGCCACATTCCATTTCGCAGCCGGGAAAAAAGAAAAAATAAGCAAAGGAGACATCGTGGGATTCCTCACTCAGAAAGGAAAGCTCGCAGCCGACGAGATAGGGCTCATCGAGATTAAAGACCATTACAGCTATGTCGCTGTAACTCGCGACAAAGCGCACGAAACGCTCACCCGCCTCAAAAACGAAAAGATAAAAGGGAAAAAAGTAAAGATTTCTTTCGGGTACTGAAAAGCACGTTCTATTTTCCTTCCACCATTTTTTCGAATGCCTGCCACAAATTATCGGACGGGACAGGAGCCGTCACGCTCACAAGCTCCTTCGAAACCGGGTGGACAAACTCGATATGACGGGCATGTAACGAAATCCCCCCATCGGGATTGGAACGCTCCGCTCCGTACTTTAAATCCCCCTTGATAGGCGAGCCTATCTTGGCAAGCTGACAACGGATCTGATGATGCCGGCCTGTTTTCAAATCCACTTCCAACAAGGTATAACGATCGCCCCGAGCCAAAATTTTATAATCCAATACAGCACGTTTCGCACCCGGTTTCTCCCGGTCGTATGCTACCGACTTGTTACTCTTCTCGTTTCTGACCAAATAATGTACGAGTTCGTCGCTCTCCTTTTCAGGAGCTCGTTTCACGATAGCCCAATAACTTTTCTTTACCTCGCCGTTACGAAACATATCGTTCAATCTCGCCAGTGCCTTGCTCGTCTTGGCAAACACTACCAACCCGCTCACCGGACGGTCGAGCCGATGAGTTACTCCCACAAAGACATTACCCGGCTTATTATATTTCTCTTTCAACCACGCCTTCAACATCTCGCTCAACGGAGTATCTCCCGTCTTATCGCCTTGCACGATCTCAGAGCAATTCTTATTGACAATAATCAGATGATTGTCTTCGTAAAGGACTTCCATAATTTACACAAATTTCAATTTTGTGCAAAAATAGTACAAACCGAGCGCAGAAACAAATGTGCTTGGATATATCAAGACTCCGCCTATTTTTTCGCAAGCCTTGCAAAATAGCGCAAGCCAAAAAAAAGACAAAACGAACTTTTTGTTTTTCCTATCGAATCGTAGCTTACCTTACCTTCACTTCTCTTGCCCCGACCGAGCCCCCTATTAAAATATATAGAAAAACTTATAACCAAAGACAGGACGATAAAAAAAAATTTATTTTTGCACAGTTTTTTTGCAACCGAATGTAGAGAAATTACGTCTCTATTAGAAAACGACACATACAATGATAAAAAAAGTACTCCTCCTTGCAGGTATATTAGCGGTCTTTTCCACGACAAAAGCGCATCCCGCAACCGACAACGATACGATAGAAGTAGTTTATGCCGACACAACGGGAATCGACATCGACTCCATAGAAGCCTCGATAGATCACATAGAACTCGACGAAGTAACCATAGAAGCCTCCGCTTGGGTACGTAAAGCCGATCGCAATCTGCTTTTCCCCAATGCCCAACAGATAAAACAATCGAAAAACGGATTGCAATTACTGCAAAAACTGCAAATACCGGGCATCGTCATCAACCCCACCGACAATAGTATATCGTTGACCGATAAAAGCGAATTAAGTCTGCGTATCAACGGACGTCCGGTCACAGAAAAAGAAATACAAGGCATTTCTCCCGAGCAAATCATACGGGTAGAATACATCGATAATCCGGGAATACGTTATGGCGAGGCAGGAGCCGTACTCGACTTCATCATTAAAACGCCCACTTCGGGTGGTAGTTTCATGGGGAATTTTACACCTTCGCTAAACCGAGGGTGGGGACAATATTGGACTTCGATCAAAGTCAACACCGGCAAATCAGAATTCTCCTATTCCGGTTGGTTCGCACCACGCTGGAATCTGGAAATGGGTCGTAGCAATACAGAAAGATACGAACTTGCCGATGGTTCCCGGTATGTCCGCACCGAGCAAAGCCAAAAAGGAAGCGGATTCGAGGCTTGGCACAACGGACACACATTGAACTACAACTTCCTCGACCCTCAAAAACAAATGTTCAATGCCTCGCTCAATTTCAATAATAACAATTATAAAAACAAATACAAAGGCATTTTGACCGACGAGCGTCCCGGAGGAATCGAAAACAACATGTACGACCGTACGGAATACATATCTTTGCATCCTTCGCTCAACCTCTACTACCAAAATAATTTGAAAAAAGACCAACTCATCATGGCAAATCTCGTGACCAGCTATGAAGCATCGCACAGTCACAGACTTTACAATGAAAACGATTTAGCCACGGACGCCCCTATGGTAACCATCGATAACCTCATCAAAGGGAAAACATTCTCGGTACTCGGCGAAGTCGATTATGAAAGAACATGGGAAAACAGCCGTGTGACAGCAGGTATCCGCCACACCCAGTCGTGGATTACCAACGATTATGTGGAGCAAGGTATCGACGACCACATGAATCAGGGGAACAGCTATATTTTCGGCGAATATTGGATGCGGTTGGGAAAACATTTTGACTTCTCGGCCGGTATCGGGTATAGCCTCTATTCCTATGCACCCCGTGGACGGGAGTCCCACACCTACTCCATTTGGCGCCCCCGGTTCACGGCCCGATATACCATCGACGACTATTCTTCCCTACGATTCAACTTTGTCCGCATGGGCAGCGTAATCACCCTCGATATGCTCAGCCCCGTAGTTCAGGAAATCGACGGCATACAGCAATCGACCGGGAACCCCGACATAAAGCCCTATGCCACCTATAAATACGAACTGCAATACCAGTACAACCGGGGAATATTTTACGGAAAACTCGGCGCATTCTATACCCATGCTCCCGGTGCGATCATGCCCGAGAAAGTGTGGGTGGGCGACAAAATTCTTACTCGATACAACAACCAAAAGAATGCTGAGGAGCTACGCTTTTACCTCGATACTCGGGTGATGGTTGTCCCCGATTGGATCACCCTGAGTGCCGGGCCAGCCTGGCACCGCTACTGGATGCGGGGGAACAACTATACCCACACTTATAACAACTTTTATGCCTATGCCACCTTCGAACTTTCGCATTGGAACTTTGCGCTCGAAGGTATGCTCCAAACCAACTTTAACCGGTTTTGGGGAGAAACCCTCGAAGGCGGTGAAAATGTACACACCCTTAAACTTTCCTATAACTATAAGGATTGGAATTTCGGAGTGATGGTACTCGATCCTTTTATCAACGACTACAAAGTGAAATCGGAAAACCGGAACCGATATGCTGGATACTATCGCGAAATGACCTCAAATGCCATCAAACAAATGGTCGCATTTAGCGTGAGTTGGAACCTCAACTGGGGTCGTCAACACGAAGCCGGACAACAACGAATCGACAACTCGATCAACAGCGGCTCGGTAAACGCCGCCGGGAAATAAATATAGGAACAATACAGGGGCTATATCTGAACGATATAGCCCCTGTACTATATATGCCTTGTCGTGCAGACCCGATTACATATTCATACCGCCGCAGCAGTGGATAACCTGTCCCGTTACATACGACGACAAATCCGAGGCAAGGAAAGTAGCTACATTAGCCACATCTTCGGGCGTACCGCCTCGACGCAAAGGAATTTGTTTAGCCCATTCGGCTTTCACTTCGTCCGAAAGAGCCGCTGTCATATCGGTGATGATAAAACCCGGAGCGATAGCATTGGCACGCACGCCGCGAGAGCCCAGCTCTTTGGCGATGGACTTCGCCAAACCTATCATACCGGCTTTCGAAGCCGAGTAATTACACTGTCCGGCATTACCCGATACACCGACGACCGAAGCCATATTTATAATACTCCCGCATTTTTGTTTCATCATAATAGGAGTTACGGCATGGATAAAATTAAATGCCGATTTCAAGTTCACGGTAAGAACCATATCCCATTGCTGCTCCGTCATGCGCATCATCAAACCGTCACGAGTGATACCTGCGTTATTCACCAAAACATCGATACGGCCGAAATCCTTTACAATTTCTTCCACCACCTTGTGAGCCTCTTCGAAATTAGCTGCGTTCGAAGCATACCCTTTGGCTCTCACGCCAAAAGCGGCAATCTCTTTTTCGGTAGCTTTACCGTTCTCGTCGATAACAAGATCCGTAAATGCGATATCAGCTCCTTCCGAAGCGAATTTCAGGGCGATAGCCTTTCCTATGCCCCGTGCTGCGCCGGTAATCACAGCGACTTTTCCTTCAAGTAATTTCATAACTCTTTTTTTCATAATACAGGGACAAGACATGCGCCTCGTCCCTTTGGTTCATATTTCTATCGTTTTATTCCGTATAAAATAAAATCCAATATATAATCCTTCAATCTCGATCGGTCTATTCCCGATTCCGAAAAATTATTGCGGATATAAGGGACGTCCAGCCCCCGAAGCGCATAATGAAGCACCGAAGCAGTAGCCGTCACATTAGGAATATGAAATACACCTTGCTCCACGCCCTCGCTCAATATACTCCGCAACAAGGCCACTTCTCGCAAGTCTATACTCCTCCGGGCCTTCTCCACTTTCCAAATATCCCTGAAAAACTCCGCTCGCAATGTCCCGTTACGCACGACAGCTTCTTTCACAGCCTCCAAACGGATATTGATATAGTTGAGCAACTTCTCTTCGGGAGGCAAATCCCGGTTTGTAAGCCCCTCCAATCGAGCGTATAAATGCTTCGATTCGGCTTCCACGACGGCCCAATAAATCTCATTCTTGTTCTTGAAATAGGTATAAATCGTACGGCGACCCTTTCCCGACGCCTCGGCTATATCGTTCATCGTCGTAGCGGCCACACCCTGACGGGCAAACAACTGACGGGCAACATCGATAAGCAATTCTCGTGTACGAACCATAATCCTAATTCATCTATCTGCACATCTGTACAAAACTTGTGCGAAATTACACATTTTTATCATGAAATACCAAAGTATGCACCCCGTTTTTCCTTCATACCACGGTATTTACATTTTTAACAATAAAATAATCTTCTATCATTCAACAACTTAAATAAAATCCAAAAACAAACTACATATATTTCTCTTCAAAATATTTGCTATTTAAAAAATTATCCATACCTTTGCACTCACAAACATCGCGGGGTGGAGCAGTGGTAGCTCGTTGGGCTCATAACCCAAAGGTCGTCGGTTCGAGTCCGGCTCCCGCAACTACACAAGGACTGTAAATTACAGTCCTTTTTTATTTTCCCCACTTTCAAATCTAACACCTCGTCGAGTTCAAAAATAAGAATATTATACCCCACACTTGCTTAAACTGCAAAAGAACTGCTTTAACCTCTCCCCTGCCCCATAGCATTACGGGGTACTACAAAACAGCAAAGAAAAAAGACCTATATCCGACTTCATTTCCGAAGCCGGTACTACCCTCCTCTCCCCCTGTGTTTCCGTAAGGGAATATAGGGGGAGTGCCCAAGGGGCGAGGGGGTTGAAATAGAAAAAATATAGCCCACTCCCCCTACTCATCGCAAATGAATAGAGGGCCACTTCTAAACTCCTCCCTGCCGTGCCCCGTATGCGGAGTATCGCACTGCAATGAGCGGAGGGTTACTCTCACCCTCCTCCCCTGTGTTTTCGCAAGAAAATATAGGGGAGAACTGAGGAGCGTAGTGACGAGGAGAGGGATTAAAAAGACCAGCAATGGAAGTAATAGAGGAGGGTTAGAATACAAGCAAGCCCCGATAATTGCGGCAGCCCTTCCGGGTTCATTCCTCTCGCTATTGAGAAGAATAAACGAATAAAAGTATAATCATGCCATAATTCCACTATCCCACTATCCTACCTTCGCAAAAAAACAAACGAGCGATGATAGATACAAGATTCGAAACGACCATAGACCTGAGAGGTGAAATCGAGAACTACCGACAAGTGGCGCTCATCAAATACTACAAGATTCTCCTCGAACTCGACCCCCGCCGGGACAGGCTGACCATGCTCGCCGTCATTCGTTGTATCGACAAGCTCGAAAGACATTCCCAAGAACGAAAACGACCCCGAAACGACAAGAAGAAAATGCTGGCCGAAGGAACTCTCGCTTGGCACTACCAAAAACGCAACCAACTCTTCCGAAAAGCCGGACTATACGACATCGAGTCCACACAGTTCCTCGTCGACCACGAAGAAATCTTCGACACACACGAGGAACGGGAAGAGCGCGAACGTTTCGAAGCCTGCCGTCGGGAAGCCCTCAGGAGGAAAACCGAAACGCACGAGGCCGAAGAAAAAGAATCCGTGCAACCGGCCTCCGCTCACGAAGCCGATAAGGACCTGCAAGAAGACTACACGACAGCCGGGTCCGGAATCCCGGCACACACCCCGCAGCCCTTATCGCCCCTATCCGGGAGCATCTGGTGCGGCGCTCCCGCCGGTAATCCCATTGGCGAACCTGCCCCCGGATTCCATCGATCCTCCTTCGATTGCAACAGACGGGAATAAATCCGACGGGTGGAGGGTGAACCCACTCAATCCGTTCCGATGAGTAAAACAATGGGAACTACCTTTCGCCACCGATCCGATGTAAATAGGAGAGAAAAGTTTTATAAACCCCTTCAATAAAATCCGATCGGCTCTCTCACCAGCCTAATAAGTTAAAAAAATAAAACATACTTTCAAATATTCGACACACTCTATTTCAAATCTACGAAAACTTCGTAGATTTGCGAAACAATCGTAATAACGCATGGAAAAACTGACACATCAAGAAGAAGAAATAATGCTCGTCATCTGGAAAAAGAAAAGAGGCATTATCAAAGATTTCCTAGAACAGCTGCCCGAACCGCAACCGCCTTACACGACAGTCGCTTCGATTGTCAAAAATTTGGAGAAAAAAGGATTTCTGTCAAGCGAGAAAATAGGCAATACCTATTTATATATTCCACGAATAACCCAAACCGAGTATAAGAAAAAATTCTTATCGGGAATCGTAAAAAGCTATTTTTCAAATTCCTATAAAGAGATGGTCACATTCTTCGCCCACGAACAAAAACTCTCGGAAGAAGATTTGCGGCAAATCATCGAAATGATTGAACGAGGTAAAAGCTAACCCATAAAAAACTGAAAACATGGCTTTCTTACTATATCTACTACAAATAAACATAGCACTAAGTCTATTATATTTATGCTATAAAGTTCTATTCTCGCAAAATACATTTTTCGGGTTAAGAAGGCTCATACTCATCAGTATCGTGTTATTCTCCACGACCTACCCGTGGTACAACATTCCCGACATCGACCCTATTATTCCGGCCCATCTGCAAATTACACTTCCCGAAGTACTTTACAGCATGGGAGAAACAGTCCCCCAGAAAGCCTTTGACATATACCCGTTGATAGCTTATCTATACGGAGGAATATGCTCGCTATTCTTGTTACGCATGTTTTTGAGAATAGCTTCGATAATAAAACTGCGGGCAAATGGAAAGCTCCGTATCATCGGGAAGAGCCATATAGTCATCTGCGACGAAAACATACAACCCTGTTCCTTCTTCCGATGGATACTTCTTCCTCATTCCATTTTGCAAAATAAAAACACGCTCACAAGAATCCTCCGACACGAAAATACACACATACGACAATTACATACCATAGATGTCCTATTAGGCGAAAGTATGGCAGCATTATGTTGGATAAATCCGTTAAGCTGGTTATTGCTGAAAGAAATCAGACTGAATCTCGAATATATGGCCGACAAGGCTGCGATTCCCGACGAACAAGAAAAAAAGACATACCAATACCTGTTTCTCGACATTTCACGATCAAAT
>ERZ773224.1457-NODE-1457-length-28957-cov-7.104906_pt1 | contig 28957 bp, 47 predicted proteins | sample MGYA00580526_ERZ773224 | MGnify/ENA primary metagenome ERZ773224 (study PRJEB29015, sample SAMEA2737743) | human gut metagenome | biome: human gut; feature: human-associated habitat; material: faeces | place: China | collected 2012 ... | reverse complement strand
CAAATAAGTGGAGATGAATACAATTCGATAGAGAAACTTGTTAGATAAATTACAATTTGAAAGTGAAATCATATAGAGATGAAAATACTAAATATAAAAAAACAGAGAAAAATGAAAACATTTCCTCTGTTTTTTATTTATTGTTTGGTTCATATAAATCTTCAGATTTTATATTTAAAACTGTGCAAATTCCCCATAATTCAAAGTCTCTAACAGTTCTTTCGTTATGTTCGATTTTAAAAATATCACTTTGATATAAAGTAATTCCTAGTAAAGACAATTTATTACTTAACTGTTCTTGAGATATGTTTTGATTTTCTCTTATTTCTTTTAATTTTTTACCAATTATATTATATAAATTATTATATTTATTAAATTTCATGACGACTCCTAATTAAAAACTATAAAAAACTATTATTTTTTCGATTTATATTGATTTTACACTGAATTTTAATGTAAAATAATAGAGTACAGTCTATTAAACACAAAATAATATTTAGAAATATAATTAATTTATTAAGTTAAGTATGTTCAAAAAATAAAATTATATGTAATAAAAAAGGAGATAGGAGTTATAAATGGTCATGAAACAATTGAAAGAACTACTAAAACTTACTAAAGAATGTACTTTAATATACAATAGCAAAAGAAATAGAGAAGAATTTAATTCTAGCTTAGAATCTGATAAATTAGAAATACAGTTACTATGGGATGAAATAAACAAAAAAAAACAATTAAAAGAAAAACTTCAAAAAGAAATGGGTTTTATTATACCTAATTATATTATAGATGAACTTGTTGAAAACAAAAATAATATGAGTTATTCAAATTTATTTTGCCTTATAAATATGGCAATTATAAATAATAGAATGTCTAAATATAATGCTAAAAAACTAAAAGCATATGTAACAAAGAATATAAAATAGAAGAAATATAGTATGTTATTTAGAAGCTAATATTAGATACAGGGTATGAAGTAGGAAAGGGGCAAAAATGGAATGGGAAAATTTAAAATACCAATAATACCACAAACAACATAGCGTTCAATACGATTTCCAAATGATTTAATAGATGAAGTTGAAATGATGATAAGAGGAAAAAACACTACATTTTCTGCTTTTGTAGTTGCAGCAACTAAATATGCTATAAATAGTCTAAAAGAGGAAGTAAAAATAGATTAAAATAAAAATATTGTTTTATAATTATAACTTAAAGAGTAGCTTATCAAAAAGTTGATGACAAATGGTCAAATAACTGGTATAAGAGGACTTGCAAACGAAAAAATATTGAAAATTATTGACATGTAAATACAAAAATGGTATATAAAATACACCAATGCTTATTTGGTAGAAAGGTGCTAAGGAAATCTTTTTTTATTAGGAGGAAAAATTTATGCGTAGACACTTAAAAACGATTGCAACATTTTTCACAATGGCTGTTATGCTTGTTATGTCAAGTGTACCAGCTATGGCGTCAGAAATTAATTCTGATACCAAGACTGCGATAGTAACTCAACAGAGTACAGAAGATGTTACAGCTGTATCAAATGAGGATAATATCATGGTTACTTCTGCGTTAGGTGGACAGTTTCACTATACGGGAAGACTTAGCAAAAATAAGGTACTTGGTACAGTGTACATCAATTCTGCATGTCGAACTGTAAAATGGACAGTTGGAAGAACTGGCTCAGATGGTTTAGTAAACCTTGAACTTAAAAATACTAGTACAGGTGAAGTTAGACATATTTCAGCACAGGCTAATAATGTGCTTGGATCAATGACATGGGTAGGTTCTGGAATTCCAAAAGGAAATTGGCAGGTTAAGGTCATCTATGTTTCAGGCCTTTGGAATTATGATGTAGATTTGTACTTTTACAATTAAGATACATTCATATGTATGAATCCAGTAGTATGAAATAACGATATTGTAATCTTAGCACCTTATCTAAGGGGGTTCAAACTTTGGACTCTCTTTATTTTTTTTACATGGAGGAAAAAATGAAGACAGAACTAAAGCTAACATTAAATAATTTAAAAAACAATATCAAAAGAACATTATTTACAATTATATCTATAATGTTATGTTCAATATTGATATTTACTACAACAATTTTGGTTGGTAGTATCAAAAAAGGAATTATAGAGATTTCAGAAAAAGAGAAAAATGATTATCATATAATACTTAAAGATTTAAACAATAAAGATTTTGAAAAAATAAAAAATAAAGAATATATTGAAAAAATATATATTCAAAAAACGAATGATACAGAACTGACAGAAGTGGATAAAAATTATGCCATGAAAGATAATGAAAAAAATTTTAATATATATGTTAAATATAAGAATGTGAGAAATGTTTGCAAGTATTCAAATGATATATTACAAGCATTAAATATATCAACTGATGAACTTGAAAATTCTAAAAATAAATGCGAATTTAATCAAAAATTATTAACTATATATGGGATTATTGATGTTGAAATAGAAACAGAAAACTATATACCTAAATGTATAGCAAGAATTAATTATTCATATGCTATTGAATTAATGATTATAATTATTTTTACAGCAATATCAATTTTATTTATAATAATATTATATAATGCTTTTTTGATAACTATAAATGAGAGAAAAAAGGAGTATGCAGTTTTAAACAGTATAGGAGGAACAGAAGGACAAATATTAAAAATGATATTATTTGAAGGCATAATAATGGGAACAATAGGTATTCTTATAGGAGGAATAATATCAATTTTTAGTTCTAATGTGATTTTGAAATTATTGAATAATATATTAAAAAATACAGGGTATAATTTCGGATTGATATTAAATATAAGATACATAATATTATCTCTAGGAATTATTATATTTAATATTTTTATATCATCTATAATACCAAGTATAAAAGCAAGTACAACATCAGTTATTCAAGGTATTAGAAATAATAAACAAATAAAACATAGAAAGAATACAATTATAGAACGAATATTACCAATAGAAGGAAAAGTAGCAATAAAGAATGTAAAAAGGAATAAAAATAAATATTCAATTATAATAATGCTATTAGTAATATGTATGCTATCATATATTACAATAAATACATATATTCAATATGAAAAAGAAAGTGCTAAACTAATAAATGAATATGATTCAGATGCTAAGTTATCCATAGATTCAACACAAAACATTAATTACAAAAAAATATTGAAAGACTATGAAAATAATACAGGAGATAAAATTGAATATACGGAATATAAACTAACAGGAATAAATGTATTGGTAGAACCTAAACAGGCACTTTTGACGGATAATGTTACAACATATAATGATGGAAAACAAAGTATGCATATGGTTATTGTTGGCTTAGATGATGAAACATATAATAATTATATAAAAAAACTAAATGCTCAATATGGGGATTATATAATTTATAACAAGGCTACTGAAATTTTGGAAGGACGAGATTTAGTATATACAAATTATGATGTATTAAAAACAGGTATTAATTTTGATTTAAATCTTATATCAGTATTGAATGATGAAGAAAATGAAGTTAATCAATATAAGAAAATAAATAATGGAAAATTGAGTGGGAATTATATTATTACAAACGAAAATATAAAAGGATTTAAAGAATTGCAATTTAAGTATCTTGCACCAATTATTTTTACTAATATGGAAAACTATAATAATATTCAAAAAATAAATTCTGATTATAATGATACTGAAGGATATGAAGTTGAAAATTGGATTGTAAGTGATTTGGATGAAATATTGATAAAAGTAAAATGCAAAAATATTATGAATTTTTCAAGTTATATTGATAATATAGTAAAAAAACAAAATATAGGCATTGATGCAGAATATTATTCGTTAGAAAATCAAGAAAAAATAATTTATATAGAAATAGTTCAATTAATATTAAATATTATTGTAATTTCGATAATTATAATTGGTATAATTAGCACAATTAATATTATAAATGCAAGTATATGCGAAAGAAAACAAGAATTTATTGTTTTAAATATTGTCGGAGCAACAGAGGAAAATATAAATAAAATATTAATGTTTGAATGTATATATATGTTTCTTAAAGCATTAATGATAACAATAGTGTTATCGATTCCTATTATATATATGATTATAAAGTATATGCAAAATATTATTATTGAAAATAAATTATTAGTACCATTTGGAAAAATAAATTTATTTATTATGGGATTATTTATTATATCCTTGATAATATTTATGTATGCTACAAATTTTATAAAGAAGTGGCAAAATTATAGGAGGGAACAATGAATATTTTAAAAATAGAAAATTTAAAGAAAGTCTATGGGAGTGGAGAAACAGAAGTTAAAGCACTGAATGGCGTTTCTTTTCAAGTAGAAGAAGGAGAATTTATTGCTATAATAGGACCTTCTGGAAGTGGAAAATCAACATTGTTACATTCAATTGCAGGGTTAGAAAAGCCAACAAGTGGAAAAGTGTATTTTTATGATAAAGATATATATAAAATGAATAAAAAAGAACTTACTATTTTGCGAAGACAAAAAATAGGAATAATATATCAATTTTATAACTTGATTCCAACTTTGAATGTTGAAGAAAATATAACATTACCAATAGAGTTAGACAGGAAAAAGATAGATATCAAAAAATTAGATGAAATAATAAATTTTTTAGGACTAGAAAAAAGAAAAAAGCATTTGCCAAATGAATTATCAGGTGGTCAACAGCAAAAAGTTGCAATAGGAAGAGCATTAATGATAAATCCAACAATAATTCTAGCAGATGAACCAACAGGAAATTTAGACTCAAAATCGAGTGAAGAGATTATACAAGTTTTAAGAAAGGCAAATAAAGATTATAAACAAACTATTATTATGATTACACATAATTTAGAAATAGCCAAATTGGCAGATAGAATTATAAAAATAGAGGATGGAATGATAATATAGAACCAATTATCTTAAAAAACGACCGTTTATCATTTAAGTATTGATATAAAAAATTTTTAGATATATAATTCAAACATGGAGAAATGGAAAAATGGGAATAAGAATATCGGAAAAAATAAATACAAATATTAAGAACAACGAGATAAATATTATAATTGAAGCAAATTCTAAAAATAAAGAAACAGAAAAAATTTATAATTATATAGCTAATTATAAAGCAAACAAGGTTATAGTTACAGAAGACTATAAATCCTTTTATATAGATTATAAAAATATTATTCTATTTTATAGTAATGGAAAAAATAATTACTGTAAAACAGTTGATAATAAAACATACAAAATAAGAAGTAAATTATATGAAATAGAAAACATAGATGATAGTTTTATTAGAATATCGAAAAAATGTATAGTTAATGTCAATTTTGTAAAATGCTTTGATATGAGTGAAACAAGAAAAAAAATAGTAAAATTATATGATGATACAGAAGAAAAGGTTTCTAGAAGAAGAATTAAAGATGTATTAAATTTTTTGGAGGATAAGAGTTTGTAATATGAAAAAAATTTTTAATGTTATGGTATTTTTTATAATAAATTATTTTATATTTAATTGCATATTTAGTTTAACAGAAATGATTATTCTAAAAACATGATGAACAATTAGAAAAATCAAGAGAGAGGGGGAAAATAATAGTTGCAATTGGAGTTGGTATCTTTTAAATATCAACTTCATATCTATTTAATGAAAATGGAAAAATTGAAGATGGACATGCACAATTAATAAATCATATAAAAGGTATAGAAAATGATGTTGAAAGAAAAAATCAAATAGATTATAGTTTAAATCAAAATTTAATAAATCAAACAGAAGCAAATGAATTATATTAATAAAAAGTGGAAGAAAAACTTCAACTTTTGGCATTGAGGCATAATTTTAATTGTTACAAGATAAATATCATTTTAGCCGTAAATCCAGCACTGAAGATGGACACTGGAACTTGGTGTATAAGTATTATAATGAATGGTGTAAGTTCCATTTTTAGGGAAGTAGATTTGAAGTTTTTTCTCTGCATTACCGCCAAGGTAGATATTATTTTTGAAATAACTACCATCAGTCTTCTGAATGCTTATATAAGAAAAAGCACCACTTGAACTACAATCGCTTTTCAAAGTGATTCCTGCACTTCCACTTGCACCACTCGGCACACTTACAGTAAATGAACCACTAGCAGTACCAGTTACCCGATGGCCGTAACCACCAAATGAACTACTTGGAGTTACTGTTAATGAGCTAACTGAAGTAGTAGCATCAACATCAGAGTTGGTTTCGACAGCAAAAACAGTACCTGTCATACATGAAATAGAAAGTACTAAAGCCAATAAAGTTGCAAAAAGTGTTTTTTTCATAGTTAAATCCTCCTAAATAAGTTAGAAAACCTCAAGCCATAAGCAATATTCTTTAAAAAATTGCTTATGCATTATAACAAGTATTTTTACATATATCAACAAAAAATGATTAAATATTACAAATTAAACACCGTTTGCTTTGAAAAAATACCGTTTATCTATAAAAATATTTATTGCATGATAACATTAATATAATTTATGACTAGAATGTTTGAAAGAATATTATTGAATGTAGTTTATGATGAATAGAAAGTTTATAAAAAGTATCATTTTTATTTGTAGTCTAATTCCAATGTTGTTTCCACTTTAATGATAATTATTTATTTTATAATAGACAAAAAGCAAATTGAAATGAAGAAGATAACTAAAAAAGGAAGGTAAATAGGAATAAAACATAATCCAATTACTTTCCTTTTTTAACTATTCCATAAAGATTCTGAAGAATACAATTCATCCAATTTATATATAACACCACTAATATTAAAATCTAATTTAGTATCTAGAACCATAGGAATATTTACTAAAAAATTATAGCCTAAATCATTTTTAATTTGATAAACATCATGGCAATTAGAATTATCAAACACGATTAAATTAAAACAATCAGAAAGCAATAACTTTTTCAATAATTCTTTGTGCTCTAAATTATTCAAGTTAATATAACAATGCAAAAAATTATTATCTAATTTTAATAATATAACTCCAAAAAATATATTTTTATAATTTAATACTTTAAATTTAAAATCAACTTTAGAATAGCATTTGTTTGATTTGATTCCTAAACAAACACCATTCATTTCATCATCTATTAACACTAATTTATTTGTTTTCAAATGATTAATATCATGAATTTTTATAATCGAACTCAATTATATACACACCTTTCTTATAACTTTTTAAGAAATAATAGAAGCATTATAACACAAAATAAAATATTTTAATAGACATAATATAAAATTTCATAAAATAATATAAAAAAACGTTGAAAAATGAGCGATTTAAAAAAATAGTTTCTTATATTTTCAAATTATAATAAATGATATAAAATATAAGTGTATTTAAAACAAAGAATAGAATAAGAAACAAACTTATTCTATTTACTTAAAAGTATGCTGCAAAAGCGTAATTTTAAGTTTAAGGCATTTTTATAATGCTATTAATACTTGGTATTATTCAAGTGTAGTTTGAAAGCACAGGCTAAATATTGAACTTTATTTAATGTGCTTAATATTTTATAAAAGGTAAAAAGTTAGAGAAATTTTCCCCTCAAAATTTCTTTATTTTTTGCCTTTTTATTTTTTATAAGAAAGGAGGATTTTTGAGTTAGATTCTTGTTTTAAATACGATAATAAAAAGAAAGGAGAAAATATATGGGATTTATCTCAAAAAGAAAGAAAAGTTCTATACTTAACAATATAAGTATAGAAGGAGAATTTGCTTCAGAGATTGTAGAAATTTTTGAAGAAAAATTAGAAGAATTAAATGTTACCTTGCCGGGAGTAATTTATAATAATGATGATAAAGATTCCAGAATAAAAAGTAAGGTAAAAAGAGAATTGATTTCTGAAATTGAAGATTTTATTTGTGCAAACAAAAAAACATTATTTAATAAAATTGCATAGAAGAAAAGAGGAAAAAAGATGGATGGAAAGATGAGAGAGTACATAAATAAAAATCTAATTGGAAATATTAGATCTGGTACTAGAGGTGAAAAAGATAATCCAGTAAAACTTGCTTATTTTAATGTTCATACAGATAAATCTACACCAGAATTAGCAGTAGAAATATTTAATGAAGTTTATAATAAACCTAATAAGCTTAAAATAAAATTTTTAAATCAAAATCCATTACTTGAAGGATTTCAAAGATATGATGGAAAAAAATTAGGATGCTATGGAAACGGAAAAGAAGCAAGAGCTTTAGATAATGCTGGAAAAAGACAGGTAATTGAATGTAAAGCAGATAATTGTCAATACAGAAAAGATAAAAAATGTAAAAAAGTAGGGAGATTATATTTTATAATTGACAAATTGCAAGATGAAGGAATTTGGTGTTATCCAATGGGAAGCGAAAAAGGAATAGAAAATGTTAAAAAAAGAATTGAAAGAGCCAATAGACTTGGACAAGACTTAACAAAAGATTGGTATGAACTATATTTAAGAGCTGAAGACGCAATAATTGGAAAAAATTATATACCAGATATAAAAAAATTAGAAACAATTAAAAATACAAATATATCAAATGTTGAAGAACCAAATAAGAACATAAATGATAAAAAAACAAATAAAACTAATAAAAATGTTACTTATTTAAAAATAGTTGAATTTAAAAAGGCTACATATGAAGATAAAGAAGTGCCTAAAATAATATGTATTGATACAAGCTCAAAAAGACATGAGCTTATTTTAATGCCTGAAAGTAAACAAGATATATTAAAAGTTAAAACAGAAAGTATTATTATGCCTATAAGTGTCAGTACAAGAAACAATTTTACGATATTAAATGATTATAAAATTGTAAAGGCAATAGTGGAAAATAATACAGAAAATAAAAAAGCAGTCTAATCAAACGGTATAAGAAAAAGACTGCTATAAATATTGTTTAAAGAAAGGATAAAATATATGTCAAAAATATTAAAAAAAATATTAATAATAAGTTTAATCTTGCTTATCCAATCTATAATTGTAATTTATAAAATAATAGCAAAATTTTGGAAAAAATACAATACAAATATTAAAGAATTTGTGAAAAAATTAGATAATGAATTAAAGGTTGAATTACAATGAAAAATAAATTTAGAATCGGAGAAATTGTAGTTGTAAATGGAAAAGGTAAAATACATAATAAGTATTTTAGAGCAATTGGAATTATACAATACAAAGATTATTATTTTAATGAATATTTCGTAACTATGATTTCAAGTAATATAGAAGATTGGTTTAGCGAGGAGGACATAGAAATCGCAATGGATAGGGAGTATAAAAAAACAGAAAAATACAAAGTTGTAATAGCAATTAATAAAAAGGGATTACAATTAATTTTAAATAAAATAGAAAAAATGCCGAATAAAAATAATAATATTCTAAAAAAACTTGATTTATATAAAGAATATAAAGTGTTTAAAAGCACATATGCAATATTAGTTTGGACATCTACATATTGGTCTGAAAATAATTTTGTCGTTAAATGTTTTGAGGAGTCTTTTAAAGAATTAAGAGAAAATAATTTAGCTTATAAACAGATTATAGTAGGTGAAACAAATCCAAAATTTATAAAAATAAATGAGTTTATAGACAATGATTCTAATGTTGATATATTTAATATACTTCAAAAAGTAGAATTGAAAAATATGGGAGGAATTTTAGTATGATAGGAGAAAAAATTATAAATATAATGTCAGAAATTAATCCAATCGAAAAAACAGAGTTAGATGAGGAAAAAAATTATAAATATGCAAAATCAGAAGAAATTATTGCAATGGTAAAGCCTTTACTTGTTAAGTATAAGGTTATTATTTTGCCTGTAAAAGTAACAAATTTCACACCACAAGGAAATAAGGTGTTCATTAATATGAAATACCAATTTATTGATGTTGAATCTCCAGAGAAAGATTCTATTGAAGTTGAAATACCAGGAAGTGGATTTGATGAAAAAGGTAGGGCAGTATATGGTGCATTAACTGGAGCGTATAGATATGCAATGCAAGAAGTTTTTGCAATTCCTGTTGTTGACGAAATTAAAAACGATAGCAATAATACTGAAAATAACAATGAAGATGAAAATCAGGAAGATGATGGAGGTAACGACCCAAATAACGAATTTATAGATGATGTTGAAATACAAGAAATTGAGACAGAAGATTTAGATAAGTTATTTGCTGCTAAAAAAATAGCATAAATTTAAAAAGAGTGGAGGAAAAAATATGTTTATAAAAAATGTATTTAATGTAATAAATTATAAAGGATTAGAAAATGGATTTAAAGTGGATTTTGATGATATTACATATATCGTTGGTGATAATGCTAAAAATAAAACTACAATTGGTTCATTGCCATTGTGGATTTTAACAGGATATAACATATATGGAAGTAACAAAGAACAAGTTGCAAATGATTCTATTATTACAAGTCAAAATACAGTTGCAAGTATGACAATAATAGACAATGAAGGTTCAGAACATGTAATAACTAGATGTAAAGGAAAAGACAATTTTGTCATGTTGGATGGAATAAGAACTTCTCAAGAGATACTAACAAGATTTTATAAAGATGTTCATGCTTTTATATGCAGTTATTATCCTAATTATTTCAGAAGTATGGATTTAGCAAAACAAAGAGAATTACTATTAAGAATATTACCTGCAATTTCATCAGAAGATGCTTTTAAATTACTTGAAAAAGAAGAACAAGAAATACTTGAAGAGCCCGTTGCAGATATAAAAGGATTTTGCAAAGCAAAAAGAGCAGAAATAAAAGAAATTACTTCAGAACTAGATAAAATAGCAGGAAGTAAAAATATGCTAATAAATATTGCAATACAAAAAGAAGAAAATTTAAAAACATTTGATAAACAAAATGAATTAGATAATCTTGAAAGAAAATATGAAAAATTAATTGAAAACACTGATAATATTGTAACCATTGAAGAAATAGAAAAAGATATTAACAAGTTAGACAATAAAATATCTAATAATATAAAAATAGAATTGCAGGAGTTACAAACAAGACAGAAAAAAGAATTAGAAAATTTTGATAACATAGCATCTGTAACATCTACTTGTCCAACTTGTAAACAGGAAATAAAAAATGAAAATTTAATCAAAGCACTTAAAATAACTTATAAGAAAAACATTAATATAATTGCTGGAAAAATAGAAACTTTAAAAAAGGATACACAAGAATTAATAGATAAAAGGAAGGAAAAAATAGAAAAGTATAAAGTTTTAAAAACACCTCAAATGCAAGAAAAAACTAAAATAAGAGATGAAATAAAACAAAAAATAGATATTCTTCAAAAAGAAAAATCAGAAATAGATTTATTTAATAAAGAAGTAGAATTAAAACATAATGAAATTCAAAATGCTAAAAAGCAAATAGAAGAGTTTGACAAATTAAGTAAAGAAATGTCCGAAACTATTGATAAATATAATAATCAATTAAAAATTGCTACAAGATTAAATCTATTGACAATTAAAGAGCAAATGAAAGAAGCAAATGGCTATTTAAAAAATGTTACAATAGAATTTAGCCGTGTAAATGAAGAAACAGGTGAAATTATGGATGTTTATGAAATAAAATATAATGGCAGAATGTATGAAAAACTTTCAAAATCTTATAAATTAAGAGCAGACATAGAAATTGCAACATTGATAAATAAAATTACAGGAATAAATACGCCAATGTTTATTGATGATGTTGAATCGATAACCAAAATTGATACAACAAATAATATACAAACTATTATGGCTATTGTAATAAAATATAATGATTTAGAAGTTATTTATGACTATTCAGAAGTCTTAAAAAGAGAAAGAGATTCAATAAATAAAAAAATAGAGGAAAGTAGTAGTAATCTATTACAGAATGCTGCTTAAAATAAAAACTATCAAAAATATGATGGTTTTTTATTTTGTCAAGGAAGGAGAAAAGAATGTTAAAAATTAAAAGATTCCTGGAATATAGAAAATGTTTTTCTTGTGGACAAGAATTCCTTTCATATGATGTTGAAAAAATAAATAATAAAGATTATATATGTCAAATTTGTAAAATTGGACATGGTTATTCAACAAAAAATCATAATTACAAAGGAAAACAAAGTAAAACTAGTTTTTCATTTGAATTTGAAACATCAAGCAGATCAAACTCATTATTTGAACTTACAAAATATAATTTTATTGGCTGTTTTGATGGGAGTATTAGTGGACTTGAATGGAAATCACCTATTTATTATAGTCGAAAAAGCTTCCATACCATTTGCAGAAAAATTGATAAATTTTCCAAATTTGTTGGGAACAGTTGTGGTACACATCTTCATGTTTCAACATTGTATAAAGACAAAATGAATAAATACAAAAGAGAATTATTCCAACCAATTTTAAATGAAATGAAAAATGATAAAAGAAAAACAATAAAATTTTGGGGAAGATATTTTGGACGTTATTGTCTAGGAGAAATATGTGAATATAATAGATACAATTCTTTCAATACATTTTCTAGTGTAGAAACTTTAGAATTTAGATTATTAAAGTTTATAAATGCAGAACAGTATATTAGGGCTTGTGATTTTTGCATTGATACAACTAGATATATAAATAGTTTTATTGGAAATGAAGACTTTAATGAAGAAAATGCCAAAGAAATTGGAGAAAATATTGCAAAAAAATACAGGGAGGTTATAAAAGATGTGTAGATTGCTATTAATGAATAAACAAGGAGAAAAAGAAATAGATAAAATATATGGTTTAGACAGCTATTTGAAGTATTTAGAAAAACAACTAGGTGGACACGGAAATCGGTTTTGCTCTAATGAAAAACAAAAAAATAATAAAAGTTGAAAAAGGTGTTAATTTAGATGTACGAAATATAGCAAAAATATTAAGAAATACAGATTATGACTGGGCTTTATTTCACACCCGTTTAGCTTCAATGGGAAACATATGTGATCAAAATTGTCATCCATTTAGAAGAAAAGATGTTGTAATGGCTATGAATGGAACAGAAAAATCAGTAAACTTTTTAAGCAAAATAAGAGATATTACAGATACGGAGGCTATTTTAGAAACAATAGATAAATATAATTTAAGTTTAGCAGCTTTAAAAAATTTTAGTAGTATTTTTGTTGGATTTTTTAATGGAAAACCATTTGTTGTTGCTGACAATATTTATAATATAAAGGTTTTAAATAATAAGAAAAATAAAGCATTAGTATTTGCATCAAGTTTTCCAACAAAATTCAAACATAACATTTATAAGCCAACTGAAAATTTTATTTGGACAAGTGGAGAACTTCCAAGTACGTTTGAAAAATATAAAAGAAAATATACTCGTTTAAAATATTTTAGTGATTATATATATCATAAAGATTTATATGAACAATGCTATATTGAAGCATTAGAAAAAGGAGGAATAAATTAATGATATATAAATTTAATGTTCAAGATAAAAGAGAAATAAAAAAACTAACAAATAGTAAAAGATTTTCCAAATATCCAAGCATGTTTTTAAGAAATACTTGTGAAGTAAGAGTGAACCCCGATGATGGTTTTAAGAAGGATAAATTTATTTTATATAGTAAAACTAATAATTTACCAAGAAAAATATATCTTTATGGAAAAAAGACCAAAATAGATGAAGAAAACGACATTTATTTAAATTATTGGTTAGAGGTATTTCTAAAAACAGTTGAAGAAGGAAATTTATGCAAATATGATTTTGAGAAAAGTGATTCAAAACTAGAGTTATGTATTGGATTACCATCTAAATATAGAGTATATGCTTTTAATTATTCAAGATGGACAAGAAAAAATATTATTGAATTTTTATCTTGTTTGTTTGATTGCGATTTAGAAATATTAGATTATGAACAGCAAGATCTATTAGATAATTTAATGATAGCTTAAAAATGGAGGAAAAAGATATGGATAAAAAATATGAAGCAATTTTTATTATAAAAAATAATGAAGATATAGAAAAGGTAGAAGAAGTTATTGATAAAATAAACAATATGGTTATTTCAGAATATTGTGATATTTTTCATAAAGATAAAATGGGAGTTAGAAGATTAGCATATGAAGTTAAACATGAAAAAGAAGGATTTTACTATTTGATTAATTTTAAAACTCAAAATGAAAATCAAGAAATTGGTAAAATCTCGGTTAAAATAAACACAATAGAAGAAGTCTTAAAACATATCATTGTTAGATTGGAAGATTAATAACAAAATTAAAAATATAAATAGGAAGGAAGTAAAAAATATGAATAAAGTAATTTTAATGGGAAGATTAACAAAAGATGTAGAAATTAGATATACACAAACTAATAATACAGCAGTAGCATCATTTAATTTGGCTGTAAATAGAAGATTTGTAAAAGAAGGTGAAGAAAGACAAGCAGATTTCTTTAATATAGTTGCTTGGGGGAAACTTGGAGAATTTTGTAGTAAGTATTTCAAAAAAGGACAACAAGTTGGAATAATTGGAAGATTACAAACAAGAAATTGGGAAGATGAACAAGGACAAAAACATTATGTAACAGAAGTAGTTGCTGAAGAAGCCTATTTTGCAGACAGTAAAAAGAATGCTGAGGAGTCTAATGACCCTTTTTCTAATAATACATTTGGAGAAAATAATGGAAGTGATTTTGGAATTACATCTGATGATGATTTACCATTCTAAAAGAACAAAATAAGTGAAATAAAGAAGTAGCAAAGTAAATGCTACTTCTTTAACTATAAAAAATATATGAAAGGATAAAAAAATGCAAAGTGTAATTAGTTATAAAGAAAGAGGAAAATATGGTAATTCAAACTATCGTGGAAATTGTTCAGGATATGTTATTAAAGATTTAATAGAACAATTTTATCCAAGTTCAAAACCACGAAAATTTGTTGAAATATTTTCAGGTGGAGGAACAGGTTTTGATGTTGCAAAAGAATTAAATATACAAAATAGTGTACATCTTGATTTAAATAATGGATGGGATGCACTAATAGATGAAATACCAACTGGTTCTGATTTTGTATTTTCACATCCACCATATTGGGATATTGTAAAATATGAAAAACAAAGAGGAGAATATAAAACAAATGACTTATCAAATAATATGAGCTATGAAGAATTTATTAGAAAGTTAGATATAGTTAATGAAAAAATATATCATTCTCTTATAACTGGTGGAAGACATATAACTTTAATTGGTGATATAAGAAAAAAAGGTAAGTATTATAGTATTTTAAAAGATATGAAATGGTTTGGAGAATTAGAGAGTCATATAATCAAAATCCAACATAATTGTTTTTCTGATAAAAAGATTTATAGTAATAACTCTTTTATAGCCATTAAACATGAACATATATTAGTTTTTAAGAAGAACAAAATATGGATTTTTAATACAAAAGTAACTAATACAATTAAAGATAATATTATGAATTTAACCGAGATTACCTGGAGAGATTTAATACAAGCAACATTGGAGTTTTTTAATAATAAAGCAAGTGTAGAACAAATTTATAATATTTTAAAAGAATCAAAAAAAGCACAAAATAATAATTTTGTAAGAGAAAAAATAAGGCAAACATTAAATAGTAATAGTAATTTTAAAAAGAATGGTGATGTTTGGTACTTATGTATAGAATAATATTAAAAATGAGTAATGATTTAGCGAAAGGTTTGATAAAAATGTTAGATATAAAAGAATTTATTGAGGATTTAAAACAAAATAAGAATTTTATAACAAGAGGCGATTTTCAAGGGATAGTGGAAGCACGTTGCAAAAAAACAGGTGAAGATGAAGAAAATATATTAAAAAAAATTGATGAAAAAAATGAAAATAAAAGTGGAGGAAAAGTATAATGTTAGATGGATTAAAAGATTTCATAAATGATGCAAATAAAATAATTAGAAAAGAAAATAGAAAAATAAATGAATTACATAGGGAGATAGAAAATTACAATACATTAATATATGTAATTGGACAAACAGGTACTTTTGAACAAGTATTATATTATAAAGAAAAAATAAATCACTGCTACTTTAAAATTGATATATGCATGGAAAATATAAAAAACAGTAGAGATAGAATAGCAACAATGAAAGCAGTAAACAAAATAATTAAAAGAGGTGAGAAATGTGCCTAAAAATAAGATAAGTTACGCTAAATTGTTAGAAGGCATTCAAAAAGTAATAGAAAGAGGAGATTATATAAATTTTCTAAAATCAGTAAAAAAATTACAAAATAATTATAGTTTTAGGAATAGCTTACTTGTATATGTCCAAAATCCAGATGCAACAATTGTAAAAGGATTTTGTGATTGGAATAAACTTCGGAAGGGGTGTTAAGAAAAATCCTAAAACAATTTTTATCTATACACCTATTAAAAGCAAAAGAACAAAAGCAATTAGTGGACAACAAAATATGAATGGAAAAGAAGAAAAGGAACGTAGCGAAAGTGGAACAGTTGAGATAATAGAAGGTATTAGTTATAAAAGAGTAGCAGTATATGATATAGGAGATACATATATAAAAAAAGAAAATAAAAGAATACCAATATTAGATGATAATCTGGATTCCAACAATACGGAGCAGTTATATAATATGTTACTAGAAATTTCACCAGTGCCTGTATTAACAGAAGAGATAAATGGAATTAAAAAAGGATATTTCAGTAAAAAAGAACAGAAAATTGTATTAAAAAAAAGTTTATCACAAGATGATAAAACAGCAGTTTTAATACATGAATTGTGTCATTGTCTATATGATGATTTTGTATATAAAACAGAAAGAAATAAAAGTGAGATATTCGTTGAAAGCGTTGCTTTTTTAGTGGCAGATTATTTTGGACTAGATACTTCATGTTGCAGTTTTGGATATATAACTAATTGGGCCAATAATGACATAAAAGAATTTATGAATTTGTCTAACAAAATAAAAGAAACTGCTGATAAATTCATAGAATTAATAAAAAATAATGATTATAAGCAGGAAAAAATTAGTGCATAAAAATATTACTGAAATATAGTAAAATCAATAGTTTACTATATTTTTTTGAGAGGAGAAAAGGTATGAGTCATTTTTCAGTATCAGTTTTTACAGATGAAAATACGACTGTTGAAGATTTATTGGAGTCATTTGATGAAAATCTGGAAGTAGAAAAATATGTAAGAACAACAAAAAAAGAATTAATACAAGAAGGGAAAGAAAGAATAAGGTATTTAAAGAAAATATATAAAATGTACAAGAAAGATAAAAGAAAGTATAGAAGAGAACATTTTAATAATATTCAACATTTGAGATTTATAAAAACAGTACCATCAATGGCAAAATGGAATGATGAAAAGATATACAAATATGAAATTAGGTTTTATAAAGAAGATGAGATAACAGAAGATGGAGGAATATATTCAACATATAATCCAAAATCAAAATGGGATTGGTATGAAATTGGTCGGAAGATGGTCTAATATGTTGATAGTTCCAAAACATAAATCACAAAAAGATATAGATTTTTTAAATGCTGATAAAATAATAAGAAAATCATTAAAAATAAAAGGTCAAAAAAGACAAGAAATTATAATATTAAAAGATGGGAAATCAGCTTATTATAAGTGTGTCAATTCAGCATTAGTAAAAGATATAAAATGGAATTTAATGAAAAAATTAATTGATAATAATCCATTTTATACATATGCAGTTTTAACCCCTGATGGAGAATGGAATGAACCTGGACTGATGGGATGGTGGGGCATATCAAGTGCAACACCTGAAGAAGAAAATGAATTTAATAAAAATTATGAAAATAATTTTATAAAAACTGCGAATCCTGAATGGAGACTAACTATTGTGGATTGTCATATATAAGGTTACAGAAGAGGTGAAAAAATGAAACAGCAAGAAATATTAAAAAAACTTAGTATTATAAATGTAAAAAACAAACTTGGATTAGAAGAATTGTTTTCAAAAAAAGATATAATATATGTCAAATGTCCATTTTGTAATTCTGAAAAAGGGACTATGAAATTAAATGTTACTAATAATAGTTATATTTGTAAAAACTGTGAAGCAAGAGGATATGCTATTGGACTATATGCTAAATGTAATTATATTTCTAATAAAGAGGCATATCATAAATTAATCAACTGTGATGCAGATATTAGTAATAATTTAGTAACATCAACTACAACCAATACAAAGAAAAATGATGAAGAACTTGATATTGTATATCAAGCTTTTTTAGATAGTTTAATACTAGATTCTAACCATACCATGAAATTATTACAATATGGATTTTCTATTGAAGAAATAGAAAAAATTGGATTTAAAACAATACCAACAAGAGATAGTCAAAAAGTAGAAATATGCAGAAAACTAATAGAAAAAGGAATTGATTTAGATGGAATTCCAGGATTTTATAGAGATAAAAAATTTAGATGGAATTTTAAATCACATGAAGGCATATTTATTCCAATTTTTCAAAATTGTAAAATTATTGCTTTAAGAATTCATTTAGACAAAGAATATAATACAGATACAACAGACATATGGTTTAGTAGTAGTCAAGATAATAATGGAACTAAACAAAATAATAATATTATGGTTATATATCCTGAAAATAATAGAATACAAATAATGAGTGATAATCAGGAAAATAGAGATATTATTGTAGTATCTGAAATGATTTTGGCTTATAAAATAGCATCAAGATTTAAGAACAATATTATAATTCGGAGTACCAAATGTTATTCCAAAAACTGAAATGAAAAAAATAGAAAGAATACAAGGTATTAATAATGTTTATATTGTAATGGATTCACATACAATACTTCATAATTCAGAAAATTTATTATCATGTTTAAATAAAAAATATGGTGAGGATAATGTTAAATTATGTGTTTCTTTAAATAATGGTAATATTCCTAGTGAAATTGAAAATAATTTTAATTCTAGAAATGAAAGTATTATTGAAAATATAGCATAAATAAGAGGTGAAAAATAATGAAAAATAGAAAAGTTAGATTTGCTATGACTGATGAAGAATTAAAAATTTTAAGAGAAAGTATTGATTATGCTAAAAATCTTGATATTTTTAAAGAAGACAAGAAAAGACAAAATAGCAAAACAAAAAAAATAAAAAAAGTAGCTTAATTATATAGAGTGGTCATTGGCTACTCTATATAAAATATAAAAAAGAAAGAGGTAAAAAATATGTTTATAATTAGTAAAGAAAAAAGAGTTGCAAATCAAATAAGAGAAAGATTATATCAGAGAGGATTTAAAGTAGAAACAAAGTTTTCTAAAAATACAAAAAGCGTGTATTTAGTGATAGATAATGGAGCATGTTCTTCAATTAGAATAAGCGACCATAAAAATTATAAAAACAATAGTAAATATAATGTAATAAAAAATTACCAAGGAAGAAAAACAGAATTCAATAATGGAAAAACAAAAATATTTTATAATTTTCATATGATAGGAAGATTAATTGCTGATGTTGAAAGTGAAAGATCTAACAGAATTTTACGATATGGATATAGAAACTATAAGATAATTAGAGATAAAGAAAAAATGGATGAAAATTATATTTATTATAGAAAAGCTGCGTAATAGGAGGAATAAAAATGTTAGATTACAATGAATTAAATGAAGATGAAAAAAGAACATTAAGAAAGGCTTTAGGTGTAGAAAGAATATCTTTATTTTATCTTGAAGACCATCAGGTTTTACTTATGAATGCCAAAGAATTATTTGAGTATATCTATATGTATGACTTAAAAAAGATAAAAGATGCAATTAATTTTATAGAGAAAATTATTCAATTAGAAATACATAATGAAGATGTTGATAAAAGTATTGTTCAAAAAATATTAGAAGAAAATGAAAAAGTTATAAAATTAAATGATGATATTTATGCTTATAAAGAATAAATATTACTAAAAAAGGTTACATTTCAGAAAAATTTTTTACTAGAAATTTGGAGAAAAAGCGCAGTAAAAAAGAGTAAAAATTTTTTGCAATAAAAAATATAGAAATATAAACAGAAAACATCGTTTTTGTGATAAAATTAAAAATATTTTATTGCAAAGGAGATGTTTTTTGAACAGAAGAGAAAGAAGAGAAAAAATAAATAAATATATTAAAAGATTTAGTAATAATAAAACATATATGGGATAAAGAAGAAAAATATAAAAAAATAGAAAATCAGCTCATAGCATATAATGAAGAAGGAGAAGTAAACTAAAAAAATAAAAACATAACATTCAGAATAGAAATATAAGGAAATAAAATCTTAAAAAATGGCACAAACGAAAAAATACTTACAGGAAAATTTGACATTTTTATTGTAATTTGTTATACTTATGGTGATAGATGTATAATCATTTATCACTATATAGAGGATTTTATTACTTACAATGGAGGTATTAAAATGAGAATTAAGAAAAGTGTAAGTCGGTTTTTTGGTGTAGTACTCGCAACACTTATGGTTATATGTACTCCGTTATCAGCATTTGCAGCTGAAATAAACACACCTAGTGTGGAAAATTCTAATTTTGAGAGTTCAATCTCGGAAGAGGGTTTAGCACGTCAAAGTTCAATTGTTAGTGGCACAATTGGTGCAAATGGTGGAACGATTAATATATATCCATATCTGGAACAAGGTAGTATTTTTGGACGGACAATTTGCATAAGAACTAGTAGTTCTTCTAGTACAGGTGCGATTTTCCTGTATCTGTATGATAAAAATGGAAAACTAGTGTCTAATGATTGGATTATGGGAGTCAACGATTCCCTCAATAAGTACATGGGATGGGCAGATTATGGAACCTATACTCTTAAAATAGTTGCCCAAGTAAATCAACAACCTGTAACAATAGATGCATGGTGGCAGTAATCAATAAACAAAACTAAACAACACTCAAAAATCCTCTATAGATAGGAGCATATCATATTAAATTATGCTCCTATTTTTATTATATATAAAAAATAAAAGGACACAAATATATATAGGATATGAAACAGCTACATTAGAAAAAATACAATTTAGTTCTCTTTTTCATTTTTAAATAATTCAATAATTTTTTTAATAATTGAATTTTCAATATAAAATATTATAATACCAATTACAATAGCTTCTATCCAATTATTAAATTTTAAAATCAAAAAAATACCAACTAAAACTGCAACTAACATTGAAGGTATCCAAGTTTTTTTTACCAAATAATTATATTTATTATTCATATATTTTCCACTCCTTTTTTTAACTAAGCAAAGTATGTTTATATTTGTGATATATTATAATTAAGTGTAGTATATCACAAATAATATTTGATTTCAATTATTTCTAAATATATTCAGTAAAAATGTTACAGTTCAGTAAAGTATAAAAATTATCCGTTCAAAATGTTGATATATTAAAATTTAAAATTCATTTTTTCAAATGCAATACCAAGAAGAGAAAGGGAATTTATCGCTACGTTAACCATTCTGGAGAGGTTGTTTAAAACAGTAGGTCAAAACAAATTTTAAATTTTAATATATCAACATTTTGAACTACTCTATGAAATTAATACTGAACTGTAACAATTTTACTCTTTTTTTCTGAAAAAAGCGATAATTCGTTTGACAAAAGTAATAAAAAATTGTATAATGAATATACTAAAGGAAGTAATATTGCAAAATATTATGAAAAGGAGATCCCTAGCCTATAAGTAGGGTATATTGAAGAGGAAACCCCTAGCCTAATATTTGCAAATAATATTGAAATAGGGTATTTACAAAGAGGAAACCCCTAGCCTAAAAATAGGGTATAAAAAGAGCAAGGGCGTAAAACCTTTGCTCCAATTTATTTTAAGGAGACTTATTTTGAATAGTTTAAGACTTTATAAGATTGATATTAATTATATAAAATATTTATATTCATTTGATAATAGAGTACAATACAATCCTAACAGGGAAGATGAATATTCAGCTAAAAGACCATATTTAGGGGTGGTACTAAAAATAGATAAATATGATTATTTTGTTCCATTAGAGCATCCAAGGCAATCTCATCAGACAATGAAAAACAATATATTTATTTTTAAAATACATAATGGTAAATATGGAATATTAGGATTCAATAATATGATACCTGTTAAAAGTGAACAACTTATTGACTTTGATATAAATAAAGAAAATGTAAGATATAAGCAAATCTTGATTAGTCAATATCACTTCTGTAATAAACATAGTCAAGAAATAAAAGAAAAAGCCAATGAAACGTATTTTAGAAGTTTAAAAAATCGTTTTATGAAAAAAATATGTTGTGATTTCAAATTACTAGAAAAAAAGTGTGAAGAATATAAAAACTAAAAAATAAAGCATTTAGGAGAATCCCAAATGCTTTATTATTTTTTGTCATTTTGCAATTTGTTTAGATAATTTATATTATTATCTATTATAGACTTATATTCATTATTTAAACTAATATATCCACAAAAAGAAAGATTTTCTGATAAATCGGTATTAGCATCAATATATTCACCATATAAGTCATTTAATGTAATATGGTATAACTTACATAAATTAATAATAAGACTTATACTTCCTGATGTATTATTTGTTTCTAATTGTCCAACATATCTTGAAGAACAACCTATTATTTCAGCAACTTGTTCTTGAGTATAGCCGTTGGATACTCTTGCTTTTTGTAATTTTGCTCCAATTTTAATTTCTTGATTTCTAGATAATCTCATAATATCACCTCGTAACTGTTATTATATAAAATATCAAAAAAATGTCGATGTAAACACGAAATAAAATAATCAACAATGATTGCAAAATGTTGTAGAAATTTGTATAATATGCTAAAATGATATTAATTAATAGAAGGAGGTAGTAAAATTGATGATGGGACTATCTGTTTTTGAGTTAATGGAATCATATAATATTAGTTTTGAAGAAGCTCAAATTTTACAATTTAAGATTATAGGAATTATGACATTAATAATATTAGTATTATACACAATTCAAATATTATTAAAAAAATTCTGCCCTAAAATATATAAAAAACTTGAAAAGATAAATATTGTATAAATCTTTCATTTTTTTCATAATAAATCAAAAAATTAATGTGAATTTTTTCTCACATTGATTTTATGATTACAGAAAATTATAGTATATACGAGGTGAAATAAATGAAAGATTATACTATAACTCTTAAGAAAATTTTAGGAAAAGAAAAATATGAAGAATTAGTTGATTATACATTTAAAAATATTCGAAATAAATTTGGAAATATAAAAGCGGATAAAGCAGTAAATATAGCAAAAGTAAATCATCAATTTTTAGTTATTATTGCTCTTTTAAAAGCTAAGAATTTTGAAGATAATGTTATTATAGAATTTTTACATTGGAATAAAAAGAAAGCTTTTAAATTTGTTATTACTAATAGTTTTGATAATTTTGTTTCAATTTATAAAGAATATTTGGATTCTGTTATTGATTTTTTAAAAAATTCTTAAATATTGAATTTTATGCAAATAAAATTATTATATAGCGTTATCTTTAAAAGGTTAATGCTATTTTTTTATCTCAAATTTTTTCTCAACTTTGTTTTTGATATCGTACTCTTTAAAATAAAGTGGGAGGTGAAAAAATGGAACAAAAGTTAGAAAAATTTGAAGTTATACGTAATATTGAAAAATTATATGAAGAAGTATTTACAAGAAAAGGAATGGGAAGCTTTATGAAACTTGCATGGAATAATATTAAAGAAGAATTTAATTCTGATCCTCATATATTGGAACTTTGTATTAGACTTATGATTGAAGAACTTTTAGTTTATGCTATAGCTTCAAATGGAAAAGAAGGTTATAACAAAATTGAGAATCTTTCAGCAGTTAAAGAAATGGAATTTAGGCTTAAACCATACGAGAAAATAAATGCATACTATAAAAATTATATAGATTTGCTAATTGAGTATTTTAAAAATAACCCTGAAAAGAAATCTGAAATTTTTAAAACAAATGATTAATTTTAAATTGCTCTATATATAAAATATAGAGTAATTTTTATCAAAATATAAAATACTACATAATTACACTTATGTAGTATTTTAGAAAAGAAAAATTGAAAATTTAAAGAAAAAATACTACATAAATAACAAAAAGACATATAAAAAAATACTACATAAATAAGAGGTGAGAAAATGAATGGAAATATTGGAAAGTTTTAAAAAATATTTGGAAGAAAATTACGATACCGTTGGAGAAAGAAATACCATTGAAGCATATCTAAGAGATGTAAAACAATTTATTAAATATTTTAAAGAAAAATTTAATGAAGACATTATCGATTTTTCAAGAGCTGACTATACAGAATTTAAAATTCATATTAAAGATGATAAAAGTTTTAAATTTAGTACAATTAATAGAAAAACAGCAGCATTATCAATTTATGAAAATTTTTTAATTAAAAGTGGAATTAGAAAAGAAGATAAAAAAATAATAGTTAAAAGAGATTTTTATAAAATCGATAGACCGTATATTACAAGGGATATGTTACCTAATAATACAATAAGGAAAGTTAGGTTAAAAGCAGGAAAAGAAAGCAAAAGAGACTATGCTATGTTCATATTACTTGATGTTGGGGGATTAAGAGTTTCGGAATTATTAGGAATAGAATTAGAAAGAGATGTTGATTTTAAAATGTATTCAATTCATATTATAGGAAAAGGAAATAAAATAAGAAGTATCTTTATGGAAAAAATAATATATGAAGCAATTATTGATTATCTTCCAGAAAGAGAAAAGATGTTAAATGGTAGAAAAAATAAATATCTATTTGTTAGTAATAAAACAGCTAATACTGGGGAAAGAATGTCAAGGACTGGCATTAACAAATTATTAGAAAAATATTGCAATATGGTTCAAGAAGATAAGATAAATCCTCATATTATGAGACATGATTCTGCAACAGGAAAATATGAAGAAGGGTATAGTGATATGATGTTAAAAAAGTTTTTAGGGCAGACATCTAATGTAACTGATATTTACACTCATCCAGGAGGGGAAAAATACAGAGAAAATAAGTAATAATTTACAAAATAGGTTTACAATAATGCTAAAAAGTGATAAAATATTTGCAAATAAATGAGATTGGAGGTACAAAACTTTGCTGAATGTTCTTATTGCTGAAGATAATATTCAGATAAGTGTGCATCTATCAAATAGCATTAATACTAAAAATGTAAGGTGTATAGGAATTTTGAATGATGGAACAAAAGTCTATACCAAACTTAAAGAATTAAATCCAGATGTTTTAATACTTGATCTGAAAATGCCAGGAAAAAATGGAATTGAAATTTTAGAAGAAATACAAAATGATAAAAAGATAAAAACAAAAGTCTTTATATATTCAGGAGAGATGAAATATATGACTTTAGCAAGAAAATACACTTTTATTGAAAGATTTTTTTCTAAACTAACACCTGTTGAAGAAATAGCAAAAGTATTGGAAGATATGGTTGAAAAAATATCTAATAAGAATACTGGAGATAAAATTATTGATATACTTTTTAGATTAGGATTCACATATTCTTTGAAGGGAACAAGATTAATTAATGACTGTATTTTATATTCAATAGTAGAAAATGAAGATAATATCAAGAATATTTATAACGAAATGGCAAAAAGAAAAGGAGAAAATATATATACAATAAAATCTGATATAAATACAGCAATAAATAATATGTGGAAATATACAGATAAAGCAAAAGCAAGAAGAATATTAAGACTTGGCGATTATGATAAACCGAGTAGCAAAAACGTTATTTCAATGGTTAAATATTATGTTGAAAATTAAAAATAAAAATAAGAACTATGATTTATTATTGTATAATAAAATTAGTTCTTTTTATATTTTGGGTCAAAAAAGCATTTAGCTATGTCATCTTGAAATTTATTAATTGCTTTTAGTTTTTCTATTTGTTTTTTAGTTCCTTTTCTCTTTTTATATTTTTTTATTTTTCTCAAATTAATCACCTTATGAAGATTATAGATTGAAAAAACCACAAAGTATTGAAAAGACTGAAAAGGAGCAAAAAGACACGAATATTTTTCAAAAATGGATAAAATTTTTAAAAAAAGTTTAAAAAAGATTAATTTCATTAGAATTTATTAAAATTATAGAATAAAAAATTTAAAAATATATTTTGCGATATTAATGTTTTATGCTATAATGTTAAAAAAACAAGGAGGATATTAAAATGCTAGAAGACATAGAAGTTTTATATCATAGTTGTATTAGAATGAATAAAGAAAAAATGATTTATATAGACCCATATCATATAGAAAAAAATTACAATGATGCAGATATGATTTTTATAACACATGATCATTACGACCATTATTCTGAAGAAGATATAGACAAAGTAAGAAAAAATAATACTATATTTATAGTACCTGAGAATTTGTTAAATAAATTAATTAAAAAAGGAATAAATGATGAAAATATCATTACACTTGATCCAGGAGATGCTGAGAATATAGATGGAATAAAAGTTGAAGCAATTCATTCTTATAATATAGATAAGCCATTTCATCCAAAAGAAAACAATTGGCTAGGATATGTTATTGAAATAGATGGTGTTAGATACTATATTGCTGGAGATACAGACATTACTGAAGAAAATAAAAATATAAAATGTGATGTTGCATTTGTACCAGTAGGTGGTACATATACAATGAATTTTAGTGAGGCAGCACAATTGATTAATATTATAAAACCTAAAATTGCCGTTCCAATTCATTATGGAAGTGTTGTTGGAACAAAGCAAGATGCAACTGATTTTATAAAACTATTATATCCAACAACAAAAGGTATAATTTTAATGAAATAAAAAAGAAAGAGGACTAAAAATGAAATATTCAAATAAAGACAAAGAATTATTTAATGAAGCAGGAATTAATATAGAAGATAAAAATTATACAAATGAAGAAGTAGAAAGCTTAAAAATGAGAGTAACAGATTTTATTATGAGCCAAAGTACCAAAGATATAAATAAATATAGCCAAAAATTTAGTAATATATTATAAGGATATAGATATGAATAAAGAAGAAATAATAAAGTATTGTTTGACATTAGAAGATACATATAAAGACTGTCCATTTCCAAATGATTTTGAATCAGTAACAATGAAACATATTAAAAATAACAAATGGTTTGTTCTAATTATGAACGTTAATGATAAGTTATATATTAATGTAAAAACAAATCCAGATTATTCTGACATATTAAGAAATACTTATGATTATATAATACCTGCTTATCACATGAACAAAGAACATTGGAATACGATTATTGTAGATGAAAAAGTGGACAAAACATTAGTAAAAGAATTGATAGAACAAAGTTATCAACTAACAAAATAAAAGCAAATAATAAGCTAAATAGGAGATTAAGGTGAAGAAAAAATTTTTAGTATTAATTATAGTTATTTTTCTTTCTTTTATAATAGGTATAACTTTTTTTATGATAAATAATGGGTGGTATTTAAGAATATTTAAAAATACATACACAAAAGAAATTGATGGAAAAAAATACTTATGCATAGAATCATATAGCAATAGATTAAGAAAAACAATTATTTATTATGAAGAATATAATACTTTTGCATATAAAAAGACCGAAGAATATATAGAAGAATTTTATAATGATAATGGAAAACTAGAATATAGAGAATATCATAGAGTACCACAAACAAATTCAGTAATATATTACTATGATAATAACGGAAATATTTCAGAAACAAAAACATATTCTGAAAATGGTTCAATAGTTGATATACAAGAAAATAATTGATAAATTGCAAATTAAGAGCAATATTTGAAAGTGAGTATAGTTTTATGATAAAGAAAATATTTTTTAATTTTATAAAAGTAGTATTAATAATTTTACCAATAATTGTTTTCTGCACTGATTTTATTAAGACGTTTTGGGGTCCAATATATAAATTAAATGTTAATTCTAGTAATATTACAGCTATTGAAGAAACATTACAGAAAGATAATATTGAAATTGAAAATCTAAATAATGTTATTAAAATTGAATTATGTGGGCAAGGATTGTGGGATTATGAAAGTTTGGATTTTTATTATAGTGATGGTAAAAGCAAATCTGTTAATTTATATACTACTGAACAACATTATTATATAGAAGAATATTTATATAATAATACATTTAACTATGATTATATATTTAAAATTTCTATATTTATAAGTTTGGCAACAATTGTTTTTATTATACATATTGGCATAAAAAAGAAAAAATAATTTTAAAATTAGTAAATTATTAAAAAATAGTATTTTAGAAGGAAAATGTATTTTATGAAAAAGAAATTTCCGCTTTTATATTACCAGAAGGAGTAGAAAAAGTTACAATAAAAAGTGGAATAGGGGATTTAGGAGAAAATGGAGAATATTTGACATATCGTGTAGTTTTAGTTGTGAAAACCAAAATACTAATAGAGCAATTAAATAATTTATAAATTACTTTATAAGAATGTATAGAGTAATTTTACTTTTTATGGTATTATAATAGAAAATAGTAATTTATCATTTACAGTAAAAACAAATGGAGAGCAAGAAATATCAAAAAATATAACTTTAAATGATGAGACTATAAGTAATAATTCTGTATCAATCAGCAAGATAAAAGAGATTGAAGGCTATAAAATATTCGAAATAAAAAATAATCTTAGTTTAATTGCAGATAGATTTAAAACCTATTATAAAATAGGCGAAAATGGCGATTGGGTAGAAGGAAAAGGAAAAATATCAACATTAGATTATGATTTAACCCAAAATGGTAAGGTAAATGAAGAAGATAATACAGTAACGATTT
>ERZ773224.1455-NODE-1455-length-28975-cov-4.903907_pt1 | contig 28975 bp, 24 predicted proteins | sample MGYA00580526_ERZ773224 | MGnify/ENA primary metagenome ERZ773224 (study PRJEB29015, sample SAMEA2737743) | human gut metagenome | biome: human gut; feature: human-associated habitat; material: faeces | place: China | collected 2012 ... | reverse complement strand
TTGAATTACAAGTTCACGTAAAAGAAAACGGATTGACAGGAACCTCTCCTTCCTGCAGCTGGAGGAGAGAGGCATTTTGAATTCCGCTGCGGCGGTCTGCCGCCGGTGCAAAATAATCTTCCACGGTTATAATTTTAAAATCATCTGTATCAATTGTAAGGAAAAATGGTCCTTTGTTATTTTGTTTTCCTGTAAATACTGCTCCCATAAAAAATTTTTTAAAAATAATTGAAAGTAGTTTTCAAAATCATTTATTTGTGATATACTACTTACAGGCAGAAGCGGATTCATGAAACGATTCTGCCGTTGGGAAATTTTCGCACTCCCAAGCGAAAATCACTCCTTTCCAACTTCCTTTATTTTTTTATACTCCTGAAAAGGGACGGTGCGAGCCGTCCTTTTTTACTGTATAAGAATACCAGTTGGCGGAAATGCCGCCCTCCCGTTATTTTCTGAAAAGGAAAACAAGGCTTACAGGACATTTCATGTCAATACATTGCGATAACGGATTCCGCCCTCTATACTGTTTTGCAGCAGCTTTCCATTCCCGCAATCCTAACCACGGAAATAAACATTTAATGCAAACCTGGTCCAAGACAGACACGTGAAAAGCCCGCGATGAGCTTATTTTCTCCCGCGGGCTTTTCATTTTTGATTTTATTTTTCGATGCTTACGAATTTGTAATCTTTGTCTTCGACAGCCTTCCGTACATCCGCATCAGCGACTTCTTTGGAAAGGGTGAGCACGGCGGTACCCGTTTCATGGGACACTTCCGCGCGATCCACGCCGTCAATGGCCTCCAGCGATTTCTTTACTGCCGCCTCGCAGTGGCCGCACATCATGCCTTCAATTTTTACTGTTTCTTTCATTTTCATTTCCTCCTTTGGAAATACCATTCCTTTGTAAATGTAATCCGCTTCGGAAATTGCTTTCTTCACGGTTTCTTCATCAGGATCGGCCGAGCAGGTCATATTTACTTTTCCTGTGGTATGATCCGCTTTTGCTTCCACAATACCTCTTATTTCCTTCAACGCATTTTCCACATGACGCTCGCACATTTCGCAGGTCATGCCTTCTACGGAAATAATAGCCGCCCTTTCCTTTCCTACCACCTCTTTCTTCTCTATAGCGGCGCCGGTTTCTGCGCCGGGCGCTTCCGCCGGCAGAAGCGTTTTCTTCTTCAGAGGCTTGTCCTCCCCGCTGTCATGGACTTTAAACAGATTCAGCCGAAGGGCATTCAGACAGACGGTGACACTGGAAAGAGCCATCGCCGCCGCGCTCCACATGGGATTTATGGAAATCATGGGATATACGCCGGCCGCCACGGGGATAAGCAGAATATTATAAGCAAAGGCCCAGAATAAATTTTCATGGATATTTTTCAGCGTCTTCCTGCTTAATCGGATGGCAGCGGAAACATCGGTGAGCCTGGAATTCATAAGAACGATATCGGCGGAGTCGACAGCTACATCTGTCCCTGCGCCGATGGCGATTCCGATATCCGATCCGGTAAGCGCGGGCGCATCATTGATCCCGTCCCCTACCATAGCCGTCCTTCCCCGTTTCTGCAGGTTTTTGATAACAGCCGCTTTCCCGTCAGGAAGGACGCCTGCAATGACACGGTCAACGCCTGCTTCTTTCCCGATGGCGTCTGCCGTCCGCTGATTATCTCCTGTCAGCATGATGACTTCGATCCCCATATGCTGCAGTTCTTTAACAGCTTGGGCGGAGTCTTTCTTAATCACATCGGCGGCAGCTATAATCCCCAAGAAGATCCCGTTCCGTTCAAAGAAAATCGGCGTTTTCCCTTCTCCCCCCAATGCCCGGGAGAGTTCTGTCATATCCTGCGGTATATCCGCCAGCGTGGAAATATAGGTTTCCGACCCGCCGTGAATCGTGTCCCCGTCCATAATGGCGGCAAGGCCGTTTCCCGCAAGAACCCGGAATCCGGAGGTTTCTTTCGGACTCATGCCTCTTTCTTCCGCCTTTTCCACAACGGCCCGGGCCAGGGCCGGGTTTTCCAGGGGCAGAACATGGCCCTGGTCCGTGGGAATGGCAAAGGCGAAGTTTACCATGGTGACAATGCCAAAATCCAGCTTTTCCAGCCCCTCCGGGGCAAAGAGGTATGCAACGCATTCCATAGACTTGTTCATAATGTATTCTCCTTTACAGATATTTCCTTTTTTTCACCTTTCCACCAGCTGCCGCGAAGCAGGCGGATGCTCAGTGCCACCGTTCGCACGGCCCACTCGGCCCACATGGCGATCCACAGGCCCTCAATGCCCAGCCCCAGCGGGAAGCACAGCACATAGCCAAAGCCAATGCGCACGCCCCACATGGACAGCAGGGACAGCACCGAGGGGAAGACAGTGTCGTGGCCGGCCCGCAGCACATAGGGGGCGATGTTGGAGACAGGCCAGAACAGCAGCATGGGAACAAGCAGATGGTGCAGCAGCCCCAGCACCGTCTCCCGCATGGCGGGAGTGGTAGTGTAGAGGCTTTGCAGCATAGTGGGCAGCAGCGGATAGCAGATGCCTGCCCCCAGGCACAGCAGCCCAAGACCCAGGGCAATGGAGCCATAGCCATAGCGCCGGGCGTCCCGGAAGGCCACCCGGCCGATGGATTGCCCAACGATCGTTACAGCCAGGTTGCCCGCAGCCAGACCGGCGGCGGTGATAACGCCCTGCAGGGAGCTCGCGATGGCGTTGGCGGAAATGGCGAAGGTGCCCAGAGGGACGGTCATGGTGGCGATGACGATGTTGCCGCCGTAGAGGAAAATCTGCTCCAGACCGAAGGGAACGCTGACCCGAAGGATGGAGGCGGCTACGTCCCTGCGGCAGACGAAGAGATTTTTTCGGGTGATGTGAATGGGCAGCTTCCCGGGATGGAGCAAAAACACCAGGGCGCAGCCGGAGCCCAGGGCCCGGGCGGCGATCTGGGCCAGAGCGCTGCCCAGAATGTCCAGCTTCCACACATTTAAAAAGAGAATGCTGAACAGCAGGTAGGCCACATTGATCACAATGGTCAGGCACAGACACTTTCCGGAGGCACCCAGCCCCCGGAGAATGCAGAAGATGCCGGTGTAAATTGTAAAGAGAATCAGCGAGAAGCTGCCCTGGACCATATAGGTGACGGCCTTTTCCAGAACCTCCGGCTCCGCCTGGGGATACAGGGCTGTCAGAATGGGCCTTGGGAACAGGATCAGCACCAGGCTCAGGGCCGTGCCGGACAGAAAGGTCATCCAGAGAATGTGTCCGGCAGCCAGATTCATCCGCTCCATGTCCCGGCTGCCGTAGCTCTGGGCAATCTCTACGGTACCACCGGCGGAGATGCCGTTCATCAGACAGACGATCAATGTAAAGATGGGGGACACCAGATTTACCGCCGCCACAGAGGATTCTCCCGCCGAGGAGATCAGGGCCGTGATCAGCATACTGATGAGCATAATGGAAAGAGAATCCAATATAAAGGGCAGGGTCATGGAGGCAAGCTGCCGCCTGGTGAAAACATGTGATTCCTGGGAAACGGTTCCTTTTTCTTGCTGCATGGCAGATAACTTCCTTCGTTCGGCGCTTAGCGGAGGCATTGGACTGCCTTGGCTTTTTTGTTCGACCAGAGCGTACCATAAGCAACCGCCCCCTGTCAATTCCGGGGACGAAAATTGCCCGCGCGTTGTTCAAAACCAACAACCAAAGGCAATAAAAGCCAAGGCCATGTCATGACATTTCTCTGTGGGTTTAGTACAATATGGTCAAGAAAGCGAAACACATGAAAGCAAGTTTCGTCAAAATGAATACAAGAGGAAAGCTGGTGGATTTATGCGCAGCAATACCAAAGCCGTTGCCCGCGCCGAGACCCTGCAGCAGCCCAGCCGCTTCACCAAGTGGAAGAAAACGCTGGTCCTGCTGACCATGGTCGCCCCCACAGCCATTTGGCTGCTGCTTCTGCGGTACCTGCCCATGGGCGGTATCGTTCTGGCATTCAAGAACTACAAGATCAATCCCCGGAATCCAAGCTTCTGGAGCAATCTGGTCAGTTCCCAGTGGGTTGGCTTCAAGAACTTCGAATTCCTTTTCAAGACGGATGCAGCCTGGGTAGCCATTCGGAATACGCTGCTGTATAACGTGGTCTTCATCATCCTGGGCGCCATCATCCCCGTGGCCTTCGCCATTATGATGAATGAGATCACCAAGAAGTTTGTGGCCAAGGCCTACCAGACTATGATGTTCTTCCCGTACTTCCTGAGCTGGGTCGTGGTCAGCTACTTCCTGAACGCCTTTATCGATGCCCAGTACGGCATGATCCCCACCGCCCAGAAGGCAGCAGGGGATGCGGTCATCTCCTGGTACACCACCACAAAGCCATGGCCCTTCATATTGGTTCTTGCAAACCTATGGAAAAATGTGGGCTATTCCACAGTCCTTTACTTAGCCGCAATCACCGGCATTGATTCCACCCAGTATGAGGCCGCAGCCATTGACGGCGCAAGCAAATGGGATCAGGTCCGCTATGTGACCCTGCCTCACCTGCGCACCATGATCTGCATCCTGTTCATTATGAACGTGGGCAAGATCTTCGCCGCAGACTTTGGCCTGTTCTACAACGTGCCTATGCAGAACGGCGCTTTGTTCTCCGTGACCCAGGTCATCGATACCTATATCTACCGGGTGCTCGTGACAACAGGCGACATCAGCTTCAGCTCCGCCGCAGGTCTCCTTCAGAATGTGATCGGCTTCGTGTGCATCATGACGGCCAATTCCATCATCAAGAAGCTGGACCCCGACAGCAGCTTGTTCTAAGGAGGCAGACCCATGGCAAAGAATCACAAGAACACACGGCTTAATACCGTCAGTACCGGCATGGAAGCAATCATCCATATCATGATCGGACTGTTCTCCCTGTGCTGCATCATCCCTTTTATCTTCGTTATCATCATCGCCTTCTCTTCCGAGCAGTCCATCCGTGAGATCGGCTACTCCTTCTGGCCTACCCAGTGGAGCACGGCAACCTTTGCCTATGCCTTCGGAAAGCTGCCCCAGATCTGGCGGTCCTTCTTCAACAGTGTGTTTATCACCGTAGTAGGTACTCTGGCCAGCACCACCATGTGCGCCCTGTATTCCTACGCACTGTACCGCCCGGATTTCAAGTTCCGCAATTTCTTCACCTTTTTCAGCTTCTTCACCATGATCTTCGGCGGCGGCCTGGTCCCCACCTACGTGATCTCTACCAAGGTGCTGGGCCTGGGTGAGAACTATGCGGCGCTGATCATCCCGCTCCTTGTCAGCCCCTTCAATATCATCATTATGCGTACCTTCTTCCAGAGCTCCGTGCCGATGGACCTCATCGAGGCCGCCACCATCGACGGCAGCGGCGAGTATTCCACCCTCTTCCGGGTGGTCATCCCCATCGCCAAGCCGGGCCTTGCAACGGTGGCCCTGCTGAATGCACTGGCCTACTGGAACGACTGGTATCAGTCCCTGCTGTATATCAAGCAGAACAAGGTCCTGCAGCCCCTGCAGGCACTGCTGATGGAGCTGCAGAACAACGTGGAGTACCTGAACCGTATGGCAGGCTCCATGGGCACCGCAGCCATTCAGGAGGCCGCAAAGGCGCCTACCCAGACCCTGCGTATGGCCCTGGTCGTCATCATCGTGCTGCCCATCGCCTGCGCCTATCCCTTCTTCCAGCGCTACATCGTTGCGGGCCTGACCGTTGGCTCCGTGAAGGGTTAAAAACCATTTGGCACATTCAGCGAAAAGCTGTTTGGCAATATACCAATAAAAATTGGAGGATGTATCATGAAAAAGCTACTGGCCCTGTTGCTGGCTGCGGTTATGGTCCTTGGTTTGGCCGCCTGCGGTTCCGGCACATCTACCCCCGCTGAAACCACTGCCGCTCCCGCCGCTTCCAGCGACGCAAGTGCAGACAACGCTGCGGATACCACCGCAGCTGCCGCTCTGGATCCCGTGACCATCAAGATCTGGTTCCACGGCAGCAACGTTACCCCTGACGCTTCCGCAAAGGTCATGGAGCAGGTCAATGCTTACCTGAAGGACAAGATCAATGTCACCGTTAACCCCATCTGGGGCACCTGGGGCGATTTCGATACCGCTTCCGTGACTGCTCTGGCCGGCGGCGATGACGTGGACATCTACTTCACCTGCAACTGGTCTGCTGACGAGTACAACAAGTACGCCCGTGACGGCTACTGGGTCAAGCTGGACGACATGCTGGACACCTACGCCCCCGAGCTGAAGAGCACCATTCCCCAGGGTATTTGGGACTGCGCCGTGACCAACGGTATTGACGGCTCCGGCATCTATGCCGTTCCCGCTCTGAAGGACACCGCCACCCAGAACACCTGGGACGTCAACGGCACCCTGCTGGCCGAGCTGGGCTACGACGTAGACGCTGTCTGCGCTGCCGGTATCGACTACTACTCCGACGAGTTCGAGGAAATGCTGAAAAAGGCCAAGGAGTACAAGGCTTCTCAGGGCGAGACCGACTTCTATCCCCTGGTTGTTGAGCCTGTTGTCCTTGAGAGAATGGTAACCGGTTCCTCCATCGTCACCGGCGACCTGAACGGCGCTTACATGCTGTCCTACTACTACGACACCGAGCATCCCTCTCACGACCTGGGCAGCCAGCTGGTCAACAAGTATGGCACCGAGGAATTCAAGAAGTACGCTGAGCGTACCTACGATCTGGCTCAGAAGGGCTATATCTCCCCCAGCACCCAGAACGTCGGCACCTCTAACGACTACCTGTCCGCCTGCCAGGCTTCCGCTTCCTACCTGTTCGGCACGCAGTCCTATGCTTACGGCTATGAGGCTACTACCCGCGGCGTCCGCGGTATCGATGTCCGCTACGTCCCCGCTGATGCACCTTACATGGATGCTACCTCCGGCCAGGGCGCTATGATGGCCATCTCCGCTACTTCCAAGAACCCCGAGCGCGCTCTGATGTTCCTGAACCTGCTGAACACCGATCCCGCTCTGATGACCCTGATGAACTACGGCGTTGAGGGCACCAACTACACCACCAACTCCGACGGCACCATCTCCTTCGTGGACGACACCCACGGCGGTTATATGCCCTGGAGAAACGGCATGGGCAACGTTCGTATCCTGCCTCCCACCGCTGACGAAGGCGTCACCTATTGGGATGACTTCTCCGCTTACTACAACTCCGCTGAGGCCCTGCCTTACGGCGGCTTCATCTTCGACAACTCCCCCGTCAGTACCGAGGGCGCTGCTCTGGCCAACGTCTATGCCGAGTACGCTTTCAACCTGATGTCCGGCGCTGTCAACCCCGACACCGTTCTGCCTGAGTTCCTGAGCAAGATGGAATCCGCCGGTATCGACGCTTTCGTCGCTGAGGCCAACAGCCAGCTGAACGCCTATCTGGGCAAGTAATTAAGCTACTTCACTTTTCTGTTTCTCCTCAATGAAAACCACCGGGCCGTCTGGTCCGGTGGTTTTCAATCTAACGCAGTTCTTTTTCAAAAGCAAAATCCGGTAAACAGGAAAGAGGTTAGATTTTGCCCACAGAGGGCATCGCCCCCTACGAGAGATAGAGATTTTTTGGAGGGGTAAAAATCGCAGGGCACTGCTTCAAGGCAGTACCCTGCGGGTTTTGAGACGGCTTATACAAGATCCATTACATATTTGGCAGCCTCTGCATCCAGCAGGAATTCGCAGTTGGGATGCAGCTGCAGGACCGATGCGGGGATGTCCTCGGTGACGGGGCCCCGGAGCATCTTCTCCACCATTTCCGCCTTGTGAGCGCCCTTGGCAATGAGGATGATGTGCTTGGCGTGCATGATGGTTCTCACGCCCAGGGTCAGGCCCCCAAGCTCATGGTCCGGGCCTACGCCGGTTTCCTTCCGGACTCTGGCCTCGAAGATGGGGTCCATGGGGGACACCCAGGTTTCGCTGCCAAAGGGGGTCCCGGGCTGGTTGATGCCGATGTGGCCGTTGTAGCCCAGGCCCAGCATTTGCAGGTCAATGCCGCCCCGGTCCTCCAGGGCTTTCTGGAAGTTCCGGCATTCCGCTTCGTAGTCATCAGAGATGGTCTGGGGCATGATGAAACGTTCCTCGGGAATGCCCAGGGGGTCCGCGATCTGCTCGCGGATCATGGTGTAGCAGCAGCCTGCATAGGAGCGGGGCAGGTTGGTCAGCTCGTCCACATTGAAAAGGGTGACGCGGCTGGTATCGAAGGGATAGCGGCTGTAGATGTCGGAGACGATGGCGTGCATGTTCTTGGTGGTCTGGCCGGTGGAAAGACCGATGACGGCATCGGGCTTTGTGAGCATCTGGCCGATGATCCGCCAGGCGGCGGCTACGTCAAAGGCGTGTTCGTCCTTGCATACGGTGATTTTCATATTGTTTCCTCCATTCCGATGATTGCGTTGCTTGCAGCCCCCAGCAGACCGATGGTCCGGGGGTCCAGAGTCGTTAAATGAATGCCTGCGGTGACATAGCGCAGAGGATGGGCCTGGGTGTAGCCCAGGGCTTTTTTCAGAAGAAAGCCGTCGGATACCACGCCGCCGCCGAGAATAATGGCCTGGGGGTCATTGAAGCGGACCAGATTCATCAATAGATTGGAAAGGGCTTTGGCCGCCTGCTCGGTCAGCCGATGACAGAGGGGGTCTGTGTCCGACAGACGGAAGATCTCTGCTGCGCTGACCCGTCCGCCGTCTGCCGGAATGGTCAGCCTGGTATCCGGGTATTCCGGTGCCAGCAGCCTTGCGCAGTTCGAGAGCCCCAGACCGGAGATGACGGACTCCACACAGTCGTCCCGCCCGCACTCGCAGCTGATCCGGAAGGAGAGGCCGGAGCTGGTATGTCCAATCTCCCCGGCGTTGCAGTGCCCGCCGGTGACGATATGCCCACCGGTGACAAAGCCTGCGGCTACACCGGTGCCCACATTGATGTAGATCAGATCTTTGATTCCCCGGCCCTGGCCGAAGCGCAGCTCTGCCTTGAGGGCGCTGCGCACATCGTTGTCCGCAAAGGCGGGCAGGGAATAGCGCTGGGAAAGCATCTCGCAGATGGGAAGCGTTGCCTTCCTGCTGCCGGAGATCTCCAGCCAGAGCCCTTTTTCACTGTCGATGCGGCCCACCAGCCCCAGGCCTATGGCCTGGACCGCGGGGCTGCACTCCGGCAGAAATGCATCCAGTGCGCTGCAAATCAAGTCCATGGCCTGCTGCTGGGTCAGTGCGCCGGTGGGGTAGCTGCGGGTGCGCAGAACCTCGCCTGTTTCTGTGATCTCGCCCACAAGCAGCTTGGTGCCGCCCAGATCGATGCCAATATAGGTGTTCATGCTTCCGGTTCCTCCATAAAGTCCGCGCACAGAGAGAGCCAGCGGCAGGCGGAGCCCACCCAGATCTCCCGGAACGTGGCGTTGTTGTTCTGTGGCCAGTAGGGCGCATCCTCATTGCCCCGGGTCTCAATGCCTACGGGGATCTCGCCCACGCTTTCCCCGGAGAGGACGGCGTACTGTCGGCAATAGCGGCTGCCCGCACCGTAGACAAGGCTCTGACCAAAGGGATTTTTGCCCCACATCCAGTAGAGCTGCTCCCGGCCCAGCTGCAAGAGCTCCTCGTCTGCAAAGTATCTGCCCACGATGGAGGCCGCCTTGCCCATGGACAGCAGCACGGCGGAGTTGCCCCGGAAGGAGAACCAGATCGGGAAATTCCGCAGGATGAGCCCGGCGCCCAGGGGCGTGCCCTCCGCCAGCTGCTCCCGGTAGTTCTTCCGCTCCTTGCGGTAGTCGCAGGTGACATGGAGGTAGGGGAACAGGGCGGCATCCTCGTATTCGTCCGCCCGGTGTACACCGGCGGGCAGCATCCCATAGGGGGCTGTATTTCCGGCGATGGCCTTCAGATAGCTTCCGTAGAGGGCCATGGCGTGCTCCCACTTTTGCTTGTCCGGATGGTCCGGCTGGGAGCGGCACAGGGCATCCAGTGCCTGCATGAATTGGTGCTCCCGGGCCTGATGGTTGAAGTGGACAATGCGCATATGGCTTTCGGACCGGTAGAAGAAGCCGCGGATGGGCATCTCCGGATTCGTCTCCTGGCAGAGCAGCAGCTTCCGGGCGGTTTGGGCCGCATCGGAGGCATAGCAGGCCTTCTGGGAGGCGGAAAACAGGCAGCTGGCTGCCCATACGATGACCGCATAGTACTGGGACAGTCCGGAATTGTAGGTGTGCTCAAACATATGGGCAGGGTCTACACCGGTCTGCCGGAATTTCTCCCAGGCGAAGCCGTAGTCCTCAATGGCGGCGTGGAGGGCGTTGCCGCTGAGCGCATCGTCGTAGCCCCGGAGGGTTTCGGCGGCATAGGCCTCAATGCCTGCAAAGAGAAAGTTTTCATAGGCGTGGTTATGGACCCGGGTGGGCACATCGTCAAAGTTGCCCATGAGGTTGTCTGTAATGCGGGTGGCCCCGGCAGAGGTGGCCCGGTAGCCATCGCCGAAGCGGGTGCGCAGGATGAAATCCAGGCCCCACTGGGCCTCCTCCATCAAGCGCAAATAGAGCATCTTATCCTCTTTGCAGGCTTTTGCGTTTTCAAAGAGCGCCTGGACCACCTCGCCGGTCTGGGCGGCCTGCTGGGAAGCGTCTCCCGCGTCATGCCAGCCGCCGCCGAAGGAGATGGTCTCTCCCAGGTGGTTGGCCAGAAAATCCTGGTGGCAGGTGCTGTGTTTTCCGGGTACCGGGAAGCCGCAGCGCTGGCAGAAGAAAAAGTTTGTGACCTTCCACAGGCTTTCCTTTGCAAGGTCCTGGGCAATGGCAAAGGTGCAGCTCACTTGATTCCCAGCCTGGAGATAGTAATTGCCCGGGGTGGTGAAGTCGGAAAAATCCAGCACGCTGAAGCTGCCCCGGGCATTTTTCTCCCGGATCACCGGGGCGGAGAATACCGCCTTGCCCGTTTCGGCATCCACCAGAGAAAACATATCCGCTTTCACGGTGCCCACGGCGGTCTTGCGGCCCTGGGGCCAGTAGCCCACGGTGGAGGGGTGGATGCAGGGGGCTGGGTGCTCCCAGCCGTGCTCGTGCTCCGGGCGCTCTACCTGCTCCAGAACGATGTCCCGGAAGACGTATTCCAGGCTGTCTCCGGCGCACAGGTCGTGACCGCTGCAGAAGACGTAAAACCGCAGCTTGGTAACGGCATCCCGGGGCATGGACTGGAATTCCCAGATGCAGTCCTGCCAGACCCCGTTTTCCAGGTCAAATACCGTAGCACCCTCCCGGAAGTATTCATCGGGCACGGGGATCTTGCCCTGATTCTCAATGGAGACATTCAGGTGCAGCACCCGGGCACCCCGGATATGGGGCCGGACCTGAAAGCGCAGACGGTTGAATTTTTCCCAGCTGCGCAGGGGGAAGGAAAAGACCATCTGGGCGGTTCCGAAGTTTTCATAGTCGCCATCGGATTCTGTTCCGCCGGGCCAGACGGAGGCACGCAGGGGGGCTGTCATGGTCAGTGTGGTACTCTGCCGCTGCAGTGTGGCCGTCCCTTCGGCAGAGGGGACAATGCTCTGGCAGTCCCGGGTCCAGATGCTCTGCCTGTCCAGGACGCGTTTGGCCGGGAAAGAGGCTTCCAGGCTCTGCTCCCGGTGCAGGGGAAGGGGACGGTGCAGATAGAGGCTGTCCTCCAGCTCGCGGAGAAATTGAGGGTTCATAACATGGCTCCTTTCGGTTTCATTGGGCTGGCTTTGAATTTGTTACCATCGTATTATGAAAACGTTTTCATTTCAAGTGGTCAAACTATATAATTCGTGTCTCCCTGATTTGTGGGAAAACCCGTATTTTTATCCATCGCCGAAAAAGGACTTGAAACATTTTTCATACTGGATTATACTTTGAGAGAAATCAAAGGAGGGGTGCCCATGGGGAAAAATGTGACCATTGTGCAGATCGCGAAGGAATGCGGCGTCTCCGTGGCTACGGTGTCCCGGGTGCTCAACGGCACGGCTCCCGTCTCAGAGGAGAAGCGCAGGCGCATTCAGGAGACAATGGCCCGCCATCACTACAGCCCCAATGCCCTGGCCAGGGGACTGGTGAACCGGCAGAGCATGACCCTGGGTGTCCTGATCCCGGACATAACAAACCCCTATTTTTCCTCCATGTTCACGGAGTTCGAGGCTGCGGCCCAGGCGGCGGGATACTCTCTGCTGCTGTGCAATACGGCCTTTTCCGCAAACCGGGCCGGGGAGAGGACAAAGCGGGAGACGGACTATTTCCGCACCATGGTGGACAAGCGGGTAGACGGTGTGCTGATCGTAGGCGGCCAGGCGGACCTGAATGCGCCCAGCGAGAGCTACCGGGCAGCCCTGCGGGAGCTGGCGGATACGCTGCCTGTGGTGGTGCTGGGCAATCCCATTCCCGGAATCAACTGCCGCTTCCTCCAGCGGGAGCGGGGGAGAGGGGTCTTTGCCAGTGTCAGCTATCTGTCCAATCTGGGCCATAAGCGGATTGCCTTTGTAGGCGGCGAGGACGGCGTGGACATCACCCTGGAGCGGCTGGCTGCCTACCGGCAGGCGCTGGCGGTGCTGGGCCTGCCCGAGGACGAGGAGCTGGTGGCCCTGTCCGACTATTATGCGCCGGACGGCTTTGCGGCGGCAAACCGGCTGCTGTCCCGGGGAACGGATTTTACGGCGATCCTGGCCATGAATGACAATGTGGCTGTAGGCGTTTATCGGGCGCTGGCGGATGCGGGGCTGGAGATCCCCCGGGATGTATCCGTTATCAGCTGCGACCAGTTTTTCACGGCGGAATACATGGTCCCCAGGCTCAGCAGCGTGGACCAGCACAATGCGCTCTTCGGGCAGTTCGTCATCAAAGCGCTGCTGTCCGCCATGGAGGGTGGCCGGGAAAATGTGCTTCTGCGCTATGACCCGGAGCTCATCATCCGGGAGAGCTGTATGCCTCCCGCACAGAAAGAAAATAAGGAGAATCAGACAGAATGAATGGACTTTTTACACCGAATTCCCGGTTTATGCGGTATTTGAACCGCTTTGCGGACCTTATGATTTTGAACCTGCTGTTTTTGCTCACATCCATCCCCATCTTCACCATTGGTGCGTCCCTGACGGCGCTGTACTCCGTGTGCTTCCGTCTGGGGACGGACCGGGAAGGCAGCACCTTCCGGGATTACTTCGCGGCCTTCAAGGAAAACTTCCGCCAGGCTACGTCGCTGTTTCTCCTGCTGCTGCTGTGGCTGATGGGAACCGGCGGCGCTGCGGTGATCTTCTGTTTCATGGCCGGGTGGATGCACTGTCTTTTCGTACCCTTTGCAGTCCTGTTTATCGTGGTGGTGCTGGTGGCCAGCTATGTCTTCCCACTGCTCAGCCGCTTTGAGAACAGGACGGCCACCACGCTGAAAAATGCTGTCCTGTTGAGCCTTGGCTATCTGCCCAGGTCCATTATAATAGGAGCCATCAATCTGTTCCCCTTTGTGCTGTTGGCCGTGGATCTGCTGACCTTCCTGAAGGCGGGCTTTGCCTGGCTGATTATCTGGTTCTCCGCAGCGGCCTACTGCAACTGTCTGCTTCTGAAAAAAGTATTTGCCCCGTATTTGGAGGAGGAAAACGATGATCATTCGCAAGACGAGACCTGAGGAAGGAAAACGGGTAAACACCCTGTTTGCCATTGCCTTTGAGCAGCCCATGGAGAACGGTCCCGGAGAGGAGCCCGGGGTGACCAACTGGGGAGCCTTTGAAGAGGACACCATGTTCAGCACCTTTGCCGTGACGGATTTTACCCAATTTTTTGATGGAAATCAAGTGAAAATGGGCGGAATCGGCGGCGTGGCAACTTTGCCCAGCCACCGCAGAAAGGGCGGCATCCGTGGGATCTTCCAGGCGGCCCTGGCGGATATGTATGAAAACGGCTATGACTTTTCTTATCTCTATCCCTTTTCCACGGCCTATTACCGGAAATTTGGCTACGAGAATTGCGTGAATCGCAGCTTTGTCACGGTGGACCTGGGGCTGCTGTCGCCCCGGAAGGCGGAGACCGTGAGTGTCCTGGCAGAGCTGGGCAGCGATTTGCGGGGACCCATCCGGGAGCTGGACCGGGTCTGGGAGCAGACCTACAATATGGCTGTGTGCCATCCGGAAAAGGACTATGGCTGGGTCGTCAAGGCGGATCCGGCGGGCAAACAGAATTTCCTCTATGTATGCTTTGATACCGACCGAAAGCCCTTGGCCTATACCCAGTTCCATCTGGAAAACCAGACCGACGGCCGGAATCTGGTGTGCAGCCGGTTCTGCTTCCGCAACCGGAAGGGCTTTGACGGCCTGATGAACCTGTTCAAGGGCTTTTCTGCGGACCATCGCTTCCTGAAATTTTACCTTCCGGAGGACAGCGCCATGGGCTATCTGCTGCCCGAATGGTCCATGGGGGCGGCCTGCTGGAGTACGGCGCCCAGCGGCATGGTGCGGGCTGTGAATGCCCGCCGGGTGCTGGAGAAAGCGGCCTATCGCGGCTCCGGCAGGGTTTGCCTGGAGCTGCTGGATGGGCAGATCCCGGAGAACAACGGCGTTTTTGACGTGACCTTCGAAAATGGCAAGGCGGTCCGGGTGGAAAAGACCGGGGAAAAGGCGGATGTGACCTTGGGCATCAATGCCTTCTCCGCCCTGATCTGCGGCACCACAGACTGGGGCGACGCACTGCAATGGATGCCGGATGTGACGCTCCACCGGGAAAACCGGGCGCTGGAAGGGGTTTTCTATCGGAAAAAGCTCTGGATCGGGGATTATTTCTGAGGAAAATTTGTTTACACAACCTTCGTTGACTTTTGAAAAGTGCGCTGATATACTGAATGTACGATCAACATAAGGAGGCACAAATTATGGAAGAAATCAAAAAGTTCTGGAATAGCCTGGATGGCGTGTTTATTGTCCGCAAGCGGGAGCTGTTCCTGGGCGGTGCCCTGTGCGCTATGACGGGCCTCTCTCTGGGCCTGCTGCTGTCCCCGAGAAAGACGGTGGTCATCGAGGCAGAGCCCGAGAAGGTGGAGAAGAAAAAGCACCATTTGATCGGGAAGCATTGAGAGTAAGGCTCCCCTGAAAGGGGAGCTGGCTCGGCGTTAGCCGAGACTGAGGGGTTCTGGCTTTTCACCTGAAAAGCGCCTGCTGGAAGCGGAATATCAGTCCATATAAATTCAAAATTTAGTAATTTGCCTGTTGTAATGCTGGGCAATAGCCGTGCCAGAACCCCTCCGGCCCTCCGGGCCACCTCCCCTTTCAGGGGAGGCTTTTTTTGCGCAAAGCGGTTACAACCATTTTGTAACCAAAATGACAGCCTGATGCGAAAAGTTACGCGGTTTTGCTGCATTTCCTTGAAAAAAGCGGGGCTTGCGGCCAATGGAAACAGAAAAAAACAGAGACCGTAACTTGCTTGTAATTATTTTTGTAATTTTTTGTAATTTCCCTCTTGACGAATCGGGAATTCCGGTATATAATACAGCTACAAACGAAAGCACCCGGAGCCAACCACCATACGGCTGGGGACTTTCACCAACCGCTGGTGCGTACCGGCTATTTATTCCAATCTATTTAGGAGGAAAACAAAATGAAGACACTTAGCAAGAAGCTTCTCAGCCTGCTGCTGGTAGCAATCATGCTGGTCGCTGCAATGCCCTTCGCGGCATTCGCTGAGACCCTGGCGCAGGAAGTGGAGGGAGTCAAGGTTTCCGCTGTACTGGAAAATGGCAATCCCGTCGCAGGCTATGAGACAACCACAACGTTGGCTCAGGGCTTTGATACAACGAACGCAACCCACCTGACAAACGCTTTCCTGTATGGCAACCCCAGCATTACGGTTGATACTTCTAAGTATTCCGTTGTGAGCGGTTCCTTCGATGCAGGTGCAAATAAGCTGACCGTTACCCTGAAGGAAGTTGTAGCTGCTCACGTCCACGACTACAAGTGGGACGGCAATGTGGGCGATGCAAACGGCCACACCTTGAAGTGCGCCAATGAAGGCTGCGACCAGCCCACCAAGACCGAGGCCCACAAATTTGGTGCTGACGGCAAGTGCACTGTCTGCGGCTACGAGGTGCCCTCTACTACTTACACTGTTACCGTGACTGTTGACGGTAAGGCTGTTGCCTCCAATGTCAGCCTGGTCGTGAAGGAAGGCTCCGCTGTGAATGTCAGCGATCCTCAGTCCGTGCTGAATGCACTGAACCTGGCCTATACTTACGCAGACTACAACACCAAGTCCTTCGACCGCAACGGCACCACCATTACCATCGCCATGGCGGACAAGAAGAGCACCACACCTACCGCCAAGACGGTCAACATTACTCTGGTCAGCGGCAACAGCACCACTACTCAGACCGTTGAGGTTGGCAAGTACTACTCCGACTACGCTGCCTTCAATCCTGCTGCACAGGATGGCCGTACTCCCGAGAGCCTGAAGATTGAGTCCAACAACGGCACTACCCGTTTCGTGAATGTCAACACCAAGACCGACAACGGCAAGATTCTTGATACTGATACCAAGGTTACCATTCAGTGGAAGGCTGCTGACCGTCAGATCCGCTTCTACACCGATTCCACCCTGGGCAAGATTTACAAGACCCTGACTGTTTACTCCGGCAAGGCCATTGGCGAGCTGCCCACCGAGGTCAACGGCAAGGCTGTTGAATACTGGACCGTTTGGGGCTCCAGAATCTACACCACTACCACCTACGACTGGACTGCTGACTATGTGGATGCAGTGCCTCACTTCGCAGGCGAGACCGGCAAGGTTTACCTGGAGATCTATGTCAACGGCAACCGCACCTCCAAGTACGCTCAGGTTGATATCACTCACAAGCTGCAGGACGGCGTCATCTACCGCGACACCCTGCTGGATACCATCCGCAATGCTACCAAGAATAACTCCCTGAAGCTGTCCTCCGTCAGCTACCTGTTCAATGAGTCCGAGTGGAGCCAGTACGTCCGCAACGTGAACAATACCACTACCAACACCAAGCTCCAGATCGGCACGGATTCTCAGAACGCTCGTTATGTCTACGTCATGGTCAACGGTGTTACCACCAAGACCACTGACCCCTCCAACCCCAAGACCGGCGATTCCGCCAAGCTGGGTGTTGCAGCAGCAGTCCTGGCCGTAGCAGTGGTTGGCTTCGGTGCAGTGATTGTTATCAACAAGAAGAAGGGCGCTATCTGATCCCCTTCCCCTTGAAATGAACCAAACCCCCTCCGGAAAACCGGAGGGGGTTTTTCGAAAGGAAAATCAGTATGCGGTGTGACTGTCATATTCATATGGTCCTGGACGGCGAAAACTGGCGGGAGGCCATTGCCCGGCACAGGGCTGCGCCGGATGAAGCATTCGTTCGGAAGACCCTGGAAACCTATGCCCGCCTGGGCTTTTCCTATCTCCGGGACGGCGGCGACCGATGGGGCGTGGGACTGCTGGCCAAGCGCATTGCCCCGGAGTACGGCATCCGCTATGTTTCCCCCGGTGCGCCGCTGTGCAAGGCGGGACATTACGGGGCCTTTATCGGGGAGAAATATGCGGACCGGAAAGAATTCACAGCCCTTGTGGAAAAGCAGAGAAGTGCAGGGGCAGATTTTGTGAAAATCATGATCTCCGGCATTATGGACTTTGACCGGTTTGGTGTTCTGTCGGAGCCGGGTATGGACCCCGGAGAGATTCGGCAGGTCATCTCCGCTGTCAAGGCCAGAGGAATGTCCGTTATGGCCCATGCCAATGGGGCCGAAACCGTCCGGGCGGCTGCGGAAGCGGGGGTGGACACCGTTGAGCACGGGGCCTACCTGAGTAGGGATGCTTTGCAGGCCTGTGCCGACAATGGGGTCATCTGGGTGCCTACCCTGTCGGCCATTGGAAATCTGCGGGGGAAAGGCCGGTTTTCGGAGCCGGATGTGGAGAGAATCCTGGCAAGCGCCATGGAAAATGTGGCGCTGTACGCCTCTATGGGGGGCCTCATTGCCCCGGGTACCGATGCGGGGGCATGGGCCGTGCCCCATGGGAGTCTGACGGAATACGCACTTTTGAAAGAGTGCCTTGGCTCCGGCTGGGAAACGCTGCTGGAACGGGGCGCCAGGGCGCTGGAGGCGCGGTTTTAATGGACGGAAAGATCACGTACTCCCGCCGGAAGCGTTTGTCTTTGCGGATCGCCCCGGACGGCAGCCTGGACATCCGTGCACCCATTGGAATGCCCCGGCGGGAAATTGACCGGTTTCTGGAGGAGAAGGCGGACTGGATTGCCACGCATCGGGCCCAGGTCCTCCGGGATCGGCAGCAGGGGGCGCTCCATGCCATCGGCGCAGAGCAGCTGGAAACCCTGAAGGAATTGGCCCGAGAGCCGATTTATGAGAGTCTGCGCAGGTTTGCCCCCCAGATGGGCGTGAACTATGGCCGGGTGACCATCCGCTGCCAGAAAAGCCGCTGGGGCAGCTGCTCCAGCGCCGGAAATCTGAACTTTAACTGCCTCCTGGCCCTGGCACCCAGGGAGGTGCTGGATTACGTTGTGGTCCACGAGCTGGCTCACAGGCTTCATATGGACCATTCCGCCGCCTTCTGGCAGGAGGTGGAAAAGGTCCTGCCGGACTACCGGGTCTGCCGGCACTGGCTGCGCCAAAACGGCGGCGCACTGCTGGCGAGAACAGGAGAAAATGGTTAGAAAAGAATTGAAAATGGAATTGCTTTCCCGGGCCAAACATGATACTATTGTTTTATCAAAATGAATTGCTGAGAGAGGAGTAAATGCTTATGTTTTACAAAAATGCACGGATTTTTTGCTCGGATTTCCAGTTCCGTACCGGCGCTTTCGAAGTGAAGGACGGAAAGTTTGGCGCGGTTCTTCCGGAGAATGTCCCATCTGACGCGGTAGACCTCCAGGGCGCTACCGTGATCCCCGGCCTGGTGGAAATTCACAGCCACGGCAACTCCGGCGCGGACTTTTCCGACGGCGACTATGAGGGCCTGAAAAAAATGGCAGCCTTCTATGCCCAGCACGGCGTGACCTCCTTCGCACCTGCCTCCATGACCCTGCCCTATGATGTGTTGGAGAAGGCCTTCGCCACGGCTGTTCAGCTGAAAAAGGAACAGCCTAAGGGCCTGAGTGTCCTGCGGGGCATTCAGATGGAGGGACCCTACTTCTCCTATAAGAAGCGCGGTGCCCAGAATCCGGACTATTTGAAGGACCCGGATTTTGAGGGCTTCCGGAAGCTGTGGGAGGGCTGCGACGGCCTGGTGAAGATCGTGGACGTGGCCCCTGAGCTCCCCGGTGCAAAGGAATTCACCGAGCAAGCCTCCAAGCTCTGCACCGTCTCCGTTGCCCATACGGATTCCGACTATGACCATGCCCGGGCGGTGTTTGATGCCGGTGCCCGACACCTGACCCACCTGTACAATGCCATGCCCGCCATTTCTCACCGGGCTCCCGGCGTGATTCCCGCCGCTGTGGAGACTCCGGGCGTTCGGGCTGAGCTGATCTGCGACGGCTACCATGTGCACCCCGCCTCTGTACGTCTGGCCTTCTCCATGTTCGGCGGCGAGCGGATGTGCCTGATTTCTGACTCCGGCCGCTGCGCCGGTATGCCCGAGGGCACCCAGTTCCAGCTGGGCGGCCAGGACTGCTGGCTGCGGGACGGCGTTGCCAAGCTGGCGGACGGCACCATTGCCTGCTCTGCCACCAATATGTGGACCTGCCTGACGAATGTCATCTCCTGGGGTGTGAAGGAAGAGGACGCTGTCCGCGCCGCCACCTATAATCCCGCCTGCGCCATTGGTGCGGAAAAGGAAGTAGGCACCATCGAAGAGGGCAAGGCTGCGGACTTCCTGGTCTGCGCTCCGGATTACTCCGCCATGCAGGTGTATCTGGCCGGAGAGAAGCTGTAAGGTCAAAAAATATTCGCCGCTGCGGGAATGGGGAGACCCGGCCGCAGCGGCTTTTTCACTCTATTTCAAGGAGATTTTATGCTGAAAAGATATATTGGCGATCGGGCCTTTTACAAGCGCGTATTCCAGATTGCCGTGCCGATCATCATCCAGAACGGCATTACAAATTTTGTATCCCTGCTGGACAATATTATGGTGGGCCAGGTGGGGACCCTGCCCATGAGCGGCGTTTCCATTGTGAACCAGCTGATTTTTGTATTCAACCTGTGCATTTTCGGTGCCAGCTCCGGTGCCGGAATTTTTACGGCCCAGTTCCATGGCAGGGAAGATGCCGAAGGCGTCCGGCATACCTTCCGGTTCAAATTTCTGATCTGCGCCGCCCTGTCTCTGGGCGCGGGGGTGCTGTTCTTCCTATGCGGGGACAGCCTGATCGGGCTTTATCTCACCGGTGAGGGAGACGCTGCGGATGCTGCATCCGTCCTGATTTATGGCAGGGAGTACCTGACGGTGATGCTCTGGGGCCTGCTGCCCTTTGCCATCTGCAATGCCTATGCCAGTACGCTGAAGGAAAGCGGCGAGACCTTTGTCCCCATGGCGGCCGGTGTGGCTGCGGTGGCCGTCAATCTGGTGCTGAACTATGTGTTCATTTTCGGGCATTTCGGAGCACCTGCTATGGGCGTCCGCGGTGCGGCACTGGCGACGGTGATCTCCCGGTATGTGGAGCTGCTGCTGGTTGCCGGTTGGACCCACCGCAATGGGGGAAAGCACCCCTTTATTCGCGGGGCCTATGCCTCCATGGCGATCCCCAGGCCGCTGCTGAAAAACATCATCGTCACCGGGATGCCCCTGCTTGCCAATGAGCTGCTGTGGTCCCTGGGGGTGGTTACCATGAACCAGTGCTATTCCACCTGCGGCCTGGATGTGGTGCCCGCTATGAATATTTCTTCCACGCTGGGAAATCTGGCCGGTGTGGTCTATCAGTCCCTGGGTGTCAGCGTGGGCATTCTCATGGGCCAGATGCTGGGGGCGCGGCACAGCGAGGAGAAGGTCCGGGATACCAACCGGAAGCTCATTGCCTTCTCCGTGACCTCCGGCCTCTGCTTCGGGCTGCTCATGGCCCTTGGGTCCGGACTGTTCCCGGCGATTTACAATACCACGGAGGCAGTGCGGCATCTGGCGCAGAACCTGATTCTCATCAGCGCCATGGTGATGCCCTTCCAGTCCTTTGCCAACGCAACCTATTTCACCCTGCGCTCCGGCGGTAAGACCTTTATCACCTTCCTGTTTGACAGCGTGTTTATGTGGGTGTGCAGCGTAACACTGGCGTTCTCCCTGAGCCGCTTCACGTCGCTTTCCATTCTGCCGCTGTTTGCACTGTGCCAGCTGCCGGAGGCATTGAAGTGCGTCCTGGGCTTTGCCATGCTGAAAAAGGGCAGCTGGATCCAAACTCTAGGCGATTGAGTTCGCTTTATAGAAAAAACGTTCCCACGAAAGGGTGAAGATCTCTCGTGGGAGCGTTTTTATTTGCCTTTTTTGGGACTGGGGCAGGGGGCATTGCGCGGGATGAGCCAGGGGCTATAGGGAGCAACCTGTTCCGCACCTGGAATTTTGCCGGTTTGACACCAGCGGCTGACGGTATTCTGGGGGTAGCCCCAGAGGACCGCAGCCTCCCTGGTGGACATATATTGCTCCGGATGGGTCAGAATCATTTCAGCGAACCTCCTTGAGCCCGATTGCTGCTTTATGCAACTTATTGTACAACATATGCGCTCATTTGTCAATATTTCAATGATAAAATCGAAAAGGCACGAAAAATGTCGAAGAAACAGGCCGTGCCTGAATTTCAGACACGGCCTGTTTGGGCACTGAATGGTTTTAACCGGGATTCTGGACTGCCAGCAGATAGTTCTCCTCGCGGGTCTGCTTGGCGTCGGCGAGATACGCCTGGGCCTTGGCGAGCCCCTCGCCTACGATCTCCTCCGTCCGGTCATAGGAGCGCTGAGCGGAATTGAACTGGTTTTCTGTCATGTTGAATTTTTCCATCCACTGGTCCCGGATGTCGTCAACCAGGGGGACGATGTTATACTGCCGGGAGCCGTCGTTGGAATTCAGGTTTACCCAGGTGGGAATCAGGTCGACCCCTTCCAGGTATACGGTATCATCGGAGTATTTGGAGAAGGTGACGCTGAACAGCACGCCGTCCTCGGTGTGAGGGGTGGACACATAGCTGATGTTGCCCAGACGCTGGTTGGAAACCGCATTGCCCATGGAATAGAGAATGACCGTCTTGTGCTCCGGGTCAACGGTGCTTTGCAGCAGGTCCACAGGCTCAACGACGTGGGGATGACCGCCGACGATGACGTCAATCCCCATATCGCAAAGCTGCTGAGCAATGGCCTGCTCCTGCTCTCGGGCATAGGTGACGTATTCCACACCCCAGTGCATATAGATCATCGTGGCTTCGGCCCCGGCGGCTTTCATCTCGTCCAGATAGCCCTCCACTTCACTGTAGAAGGCGGACAGATTCTCATAGGTGAAGTAGTTGCAGATCCCGGCCTCGGCAATCGCTGCATTGCCATTGAGCTGGGGAGCGCCCTTGGCATCTACGCCGGTGGCGTAGGTGTAGCAGAGCATACCCACTTTGATACCGTTGATATCCTCAATGGTCCATTTCTGCTCGTCGGGGGAGAGGTAGGTGCCCAGGGTCTGCTGCCCTGTAGCCCGGACCACTTCCAGGGTGCGCTTATAGCCCACCAGGGTGGTGTCGTAGCTGTGATTGTTGGCAGTGAGCAGCATATCAAAGCCGGCGTTCTTTGTGGCGTCCGCCAGGGCATCGGGGCAGTTGAAGTGGGGGTAGCCCGAATAGCTGTAGCCGTTGTCCGTACCCGCGAAGGTGGTTTCCAGGTTGACTACGGCGAAGTCCGCAGCGGTTACATAGTCGGCAGCATATTTGAAGATGCTGTCGAAGTTATAGCTGCCGTCCTTTTGCAGACCCGTATCGAAGACGGGCTTGTGCATGACCAGATCGCCGGTGGAGAGAATGGTGGCTGTGGAGACCACATGCTCCGGCTCCGGCATGGTGGTGGTAGGGGGCTCGGTTTCCTCTGTGGTGGGGACGGTGGCTTCTGTGGTGGCTTCCGTGGGCTGCACGGCGGGGCCGGTGCTGCTTGAAGTCTGAAGATGCAGGTAGATCACGGCTGCATTGGCAATCAGCAGCACCGCAATGAGGATGGTGAGCACAGCAACCAGGGCGGAGCCCCGGGTATTTTTCAGTCGTTTTGGCATTTGTCTTCTCCTTTGTTATGCGGCATTGTCCAGGGGGAGATTTTCTTGAGGCTGCTTCTGCTGGGTCAGATAGCTCTGCACCTTTTCCATGCCCGTCAGGGTCAGCGCCTGGGTTCGGTCAAAGGATGCCTTGGCATTCGCCAGCTGGGTGTCGGTCAGGCCAAACTGGGCCTGCCACTGGGCGGCGGTGGATTCTTCCAGGGGGAGAATGTTGTATTCCGTAGAGCCGGAATTGGCGTGCATATTCACCCAGGTGGGGATCAGCTCCGCGCTGTCTACGCACACGCTGCCGTCGGAGTATTTGGCAAAGGTAACGCAGAAGAGCACGCCGTCTTCGGTATGGCCGGTGGGTTCGCTCTGCTGCATTTCCTCCTTGCGCTGGTTGGAAACGGCGTTGCCCATGGAGTAGAGGACAATGGTTTTGTGTTCGGCGTCCGTGCCGCTGGTCAGCAGATCCACGGGCTGCACCACATGGGGGTGACCGCCGACGATCACATCCACACCCATGTCGCAGAGCTTCTGAGCCATGGCAGTCTGGTTGGCGTTGGGGCCCTCACCGGTTTTCCATTTGTATTCTTCACCCCAGTGAAGGTAGACGACCGTGGCCTCGGCCCCGGCGGATTTCATCTCATCCAGATAGCCCTGGAGCTGGGTGTAGAATTCCGGAAGCTTGTCATAGGTAAAGTAGTTCAGAATGCCGTTTTCGCCTACTTCGTTGTAATTCAGCAGGGGATAGCCGTTTTGACTGAAACCATCGGAATAGGTGTAGCACACCATGCCGATCTTGATGCCGTTGACCTCTTCGATTGTCCATTTCTGCTCATCGGCGGAGAGATAGGTCCCGAGGGTGTCCAATCCCTTTTCACGGACAACGTTCAGCGTCCGCTTGTAGCCCACAAGGGAGGTGTCGTCTGCGTGGTTGTTGGCGGTGAGCAGCATATCAAAGCCCGCCCCCTTCAAGCTGTCCACAATGGCATCGGGGCAGTTGAATTTTGGGTTTCCGGCGTAAGCGTAGCCGTTGTCCGTACCGCAGAGGGTGGTCTCCAGGTTGGCGACGGAGAAATCCGCAGCCTGGGAATAGGATTTGACATACTGGAAGATGGAATCGAAATTGTAGCTGCCGTCATCTTGCTTGCCGGAGTTGATGACCTTGCCGTGCATGAGAATGTCGCCGGTGGAGAGCACTGTGGCAGTAGAAACCAGCTGAGGTGTTTCCTCCGTTGGCACTTCCGTGCCATCCGTGGGGGACGGTGTATTGGAATTGCCCTGAGAAGCAGAGGGCTTCTGGTTCGATTTTGTGCTGCCGGGTGTTTTCAGGCAAAGCCCGATCACGATCACATCCGCTACAAATAGAACGGCGATGAGTACCAGCAGAATTTGAATTATTGGGGAACGTTGTTGACGGGACATGAAAGACCTCCGTTATGATTGAACTTACGTATCCAGCAGATACCGGACCTCGTTGACCACCCGGCCGCCCTGCATATAGATGCGGGGAACCCGGCGGCTGATGCCGCAGACGAATTCATAATTGAAGCTGTCCGCTGCTGCGGCAATCTGCTCCACGGTGATGCATTCGTTGCCGGAGCGGCCAATCAGCACCACCGGGTCTTCCAGCTGCACATCCGGAATGTCGGTTACATCCACCATGAGCTGGTCCATACAGACCCGGCCCAGAATCGGCGCTTTCTTTCCGCGAATCAGCACATAGAACTTTCCGGATAGGCTCCTGCGGTAGCCGTCGGCGTAGCCAACGGGGATGGTTGCCACACGGGTGGGGTGTGTCGTCACATAGGTGCCGCCGTAGCTGATTTCCCGGCCGGCCTCCAGAAGCTTCAGGTGGGTGATGCGGCACTTCCAGGACAGGGCAGGGGTCAGAGAGAGCGCGCCGGGGTCCACCTCGTCGCTGGGGTAGAGGCCGTAGGTGATAATGCCGGACCGGACCATCTCGCAGGGGTGGTCAAAGTTCATGATACCGGCGGAGTTGTCCAGGTGGCGGATGGGAATCTCCACCCCCCGCTGCCGGAGCATATCGTCAAAGCGGTAGAAAAGCTCTGCCTGGCGTTTTGCCCGGGTCAGATCGGCGCTGTCCGCCGTGGCAAAGTGGGTGAAGAGCCCCTCTGCTTTTATGCAGGGCAGGGCGGCAATGCGGGCGCACTGGTCTGCGGCGGCAGCAGTGGCCTGGAAGCCGATGCGGCTCATGCCGGTATCCAGGGCGAAGTGAAACGGCACGTCTGTGAGCCCGGCGTCCTGGGCGGCCTGGGATAGGGCCAGCGCATCCTCATAGTGGAAGATGGAGGGGCGGATTCCCTGACGGATGGCGGTGGGGTATGCGGCCACCGGGGTGTAGCCCAGAATCAGGATGGGCGTTTGCAGCCCCGCCCGCCGGAGCTCCATGGCTTCCAGCATGGAGCTGACGCCGAAGAAGGCGCATTTGTGCTCCAGAAGCCGGGCCACCTGAATGGCCCCGTGACCGTAGGCATCGGCTTTGATGATGGCCATAATGGGCAGCCCGGTTTTCTCCCGAACTGCGTCTATGTTTTTTTCAATCGCATCCAGGTCAATGACTACCTGGGTATTGTCATAATGCAAGTAAATCAACTCATTTCGCTAAACTCTTTCCCATTTTACCACTGATTGTCCGAAAAGGCAACCGGAAGAAGATTTTTTTAAGGTTTAAAATGGGAAGAGAACCCAGCCCTCGACATTTTTGCCCGGCTATGCTATACTCTCCATAGAAGCAGGAGGTGTTTCTATGGAACGAAGGAATAATTATGCGGTCCAGGCCCAGAGCGCGAAGCAGATTTTTCTGTCCTATGACCAGAATGCCCTGGCTGAAAAGCTGCATTTGCCCATGGATTCGGATTATCTGTATACATCCTTCCTGGGGGCGCCCTACCGAATTGCTCACAGGACCGGCGATTTGGAACGCAAGGACGGCGACGTGTGGGTAGACGGAAACAGCTTCGATGAGGTGCTCAGCATTTTTGACCTCGTCTGCGACAGCCGCGAGGACCGCAAAATCACCGGCGTGTGGAAGAATATGACGGACTTCGGCCTCCAGTTTCACCAGAACCTCATGGAGAGCAGGGATGTCTTGGCGGAGTTTGCCCAGAGAGCCCCGGCGGAATACCGGGCAGCGCTGGAAAAAATGGGCGGCAGACCTCTGAAGGGCGCGGACATTGCCTATGCGCTGCCGGTGTTTGAGGACCTGGAGCTGGCCCTGTTTTTCTGGGCGGGGGATGAGGAGTTTTCTCCGCAGATCCGCTATCTATGGGACGAAAACGCTCTGGCATATATCCGGTATGAAACCATGTACTATGTATTGGACTGGCTGCGTACACGGCTGGACTTAAAATGAAATTTTTATTGCATTCTTGTGAATCGGTGCTATAATAAACTGAAATTTGCAATTCTCCAACACCGGAAGGATGAGAAAAGAATGATACTGAAATCAGACCGACTGACCCATGTCCATTCGGACATTCGGGGCCCGCTGTATGTTGAAGCCCTGCGGATGCAGGCCGCCGGTACCCCCGTGCTGCGGCTGAACACGGGCAACCCGGGGAATTTCGGCTTCCAAATGCCCCAGAGTGTTCGGCAGGCACTGCTGGAAAATGTGGATAAGGCTGTGCCCTATTGCGATGTGCGGGGTATGGCGGCAGCGCGGCAAGCAATTTTGAAATATCACAAGAGCTGCGGCATTCAGGATATCACGCCGGAGGATATCTATATTTGCAACGGTGTCAGCGAGGCAGTCTCTATGCTGATGTCCGCCCTGGTGGGCACCGGCGACGAGGTCCTTGTTCCGTCTCCCTGCTATTCTCTTTGGAGCAACAATACCTATCTCGGCGGCGGCAAGCCTGTCTATTACCGCTGTGACCCGCAAAATGCCTGGAATCCGGATTTGGAGGATATGCGCGCCAAAATCACCGGCCGCACCAAGGCAATTCTGGTGATCAACCCCAATAACCCAACCGGCGCGATCTACAGCAAGGAGACGCTGCTGGCCATTGCCCAGCTTGCCCGGGAGAACCACCTCTTGCTGCTTGCGGACGAAATTTACGATCGGTTGACCCTTGAAAATGCGCCTACCTATTCCATGGCGGCGTTGGCACCGGACCTTCCCTGCGTGACGTTTAACGGCCTGTCCAAATCTCACATCATCTGCGGGTTCCGCTGCGGCTGGATGGTATTTTCCGGCCCGAGGGCAGAACTTGCCGAGGTGGAGCAGGGCGTGACGGCCTTGGCTTCCATGCGTCTGTGCGGCAATACCCTGACCCAGCTGGTCATCCCCGCGGCCTTGCAGGACCGGGACAGCACCCGGGCTATGATGATCCCCGGCGGGCGGCTCTATGAGCAGAGCAAGGCCACAGTGGAGGGGCTGCGCAAAATCCCCGGCGTGACCTTGGTCCCCAACCGGGCTGCGTTTTACCTGTTCCCGGGCCTGGAGGCAGGTGCATTTGATTTTGAAAGCGATGAGGACTTTGCCATGAAGTTCCTCCATGAGAAGCACATTCTGGTCATCCCCGGCCACGGCTTTGACTGGTTTGAGGATCTGCGCTTCCGCATCGTCATGCTGCCGGAACCGGAGCGGATCACGGCTGCCATGGCCTCCCTGGGTGAATTCCTGGACGAGCACAGAAGATAAAACATTCCCTCGGATTTCGACAGATCCGGGGGAATTCTTTTACTTTGCAAGCTGAGCGGTGTAGCCAAGATCTACAAGGGAATGAAAGGCATCCCATGCGGAGTCTGGGATATCCTGATGGATTTGGTAGCCCTTTTTGGCGTAGAGGTCCATGCGCTGAAAGTCACCTACCAGCATTTCAATGGTGGCCCGTTCCGAGCGGTCCCGGGCGGAATTTGCTTTCAGATATTCTTCCATGGTTTGCGGGTAGGAGGTGACGGAGAAGGGCATCTGGGGCCAGTAGTTTTTCCAGGCTGCATAGATGCGCCGCTCCATATAGGGCTTGTGCACACCCAGGATGGAAGACACGGCAATGCCCTTTTGCGCCAGCAGGTCGCGGGTAAAAGCGATGTTCTCTGCGGTGTTGGTGGACTCCGTTTCCAGCAGCAGGGCATTTTCCGGTACGCCTTCGGACAGGGCTATGCGACCAAAGCGTTGGGCCTCGCTTTCCGTCCACATCTGGGCGGTGTTACGGCCCAGTCCGCCGGTAAAGAGCACCCAGGGGGCAAAACCATCCCGATAGAGCTGAGCGGCCCGGCGGGGAATATCCTCGTTATAGCAGCCGAAGCCCACAATGCAGTCCGCTTTCTTGGGGGGCTGATTCATGCACAGATAGTCCCAGAGAACCTGCGCACAGGCAAGCGTATCCATGAAAATCATCCTTTCATGATGTATTTTCGCTATCATATCAAAAATCCTTCCCAAAAGCAAGAATTTGGGGTTGACAAAATGAAAAAACGGTGATATCATACCCGAGCTGTCAGCGAGACGCCTCCTGTGAGGCGCTGAGAGCGGCTCTACAAACCGAAAAACCTTGAAAAAGACAAAAAAGAGTCTTGACAAGTTGAACGGCTTGTGGTAGTATAAATGAGTTCAAGCGAGAGCGCGAACGGCTGTACCTTGTAAATTGAATAACGTAAAGACAAACTAAAACACCTTGGACAATTAATGGAATTGTTTAAGCGTAAGCGAAAAACAGCCAACGAAAATTCTTGAGTAATATTGCTAAGAGCGAATTATTCAAAAACTTGATTTGAAGCCTTCGGGCTTTAGATACAATTTTTTGAGAGTTTGATCCTGGCTCAGGACGAACGCTGGCGGCGTGCCTAACACAT
>ERZ773224.1454-NODE-1454-length-28979-cov-4.417577_pt1 | contig 28979 bp, 17 predicted proteins | sample MGYA00580526_ERZ773224 | MGnify/ENA primary metagenome ERZ773224 (study PRJEB29015, sample SAMEA2737743) | human gut metagenome | biome: human gut; feature: human-associated habitat; material: faeces | place: China | collected 2012 ... | reverse complement strand
ACAAAACGCACAACACGTTTGATACCATGCCCAGCGTCGACGGCAGCGGCAATGCGTGGTACATGGGCGGAGGCCTCCTCGCCAGCATGGATTTCAAAAAAACGGGTGATGGGCATTTCTACCTCGAAGGCAGCGCCCATACGGGCATGCTCCACAACAGCTTCGACGGAGACGCCCTGCGGGATGCCTTTGGCCGCTCCGCGGAATTCGACACGGATACCCCCTATTACAACCTCCATGCCGGTCTCGGCTATCTCTGGAACTTTGCCGAAGATCATTCTCTCGATATCTACGGTAAATACTACTGGACGCGGGTTCTCGGAACGGATGAGACCCTGAATACAGGCGACCATGTCGACTTCGATGACATCACGTCCAGCCGCACGCGTCTTGGCGCCCGCTACGCCTATCAGGCCACCGAACATGTCAGCGCATATATCGGCGCGGCCTGGGAGCACGAGTTTGAGGGCGTCTCCGATTCCTCCGTGTTCGGCTACGGTATCGATTCCCCGAAAATCCGGGGCGACTCCGGACGCGGCGAGATTGGCCTCAGGTTCACGCCCACGGATGACCTGCCGCTCACCGTTGACCTCGGTGTGCAGGGCTACGCCGGCACAAAGGAAGGCGTAACCGGCAGTCTCTTTGTCCAGTACGAGTTCTAAGCAATCCTCAGGAAGGGGGCTCCGGCACGGTCCGGGGCCCCTTCTCTCTTCTTCAGGACGCTGTCATAACAGAGGCCCCCAGCCCGGGAAAACGGCTGGCCGTATTACGTCGGGACCTTCCGCATCAGGACGGAGCTTCTCTTCTGCCGACATAGGATTTCTCCGGATGGGATGGATATTTCCCCTCCCCGTGTATGCGGGTGCTGCATTCAGACCGCAGCTCCTCTTTCGGAGCAGAGCGGAGCTGCTGCTGTTATTTCCCGTTATACTGCTCGTCAGTCACCTTCTCCATCCACTCCACCACTTTGCCAGGCTCTTTTTCCTCGCAAATGGAGATATGCGTCATGGAGCTGTCCGGCGCGGCCCCGTGCCAGTGTTTGACGCCGGCAGGGCAGATCACCACGTCACCCGGCCGGACTTCCCGGATGGGTTTGCCCCATTCCTGAGTCCGGCCCACACCGGAAGTAATGATCAGCACCTGTCCCACAGGATGAATGTGCCAGTTGGAACGCGCACCGGGCTCAAAGGTCACGTTGCCGCCGCTGGAGCGCATGCCATTGCCGGCTGGATATAAGGCGTCAATGCGCACGCTGCCGGTAAAGAACCGGGCAGGCCCCCTGATGGCGGCCTGTCCGCCATTGCGGATAATCGTCTGCCCTCTGTCCGTTCCTGCGGCAGAAGCCTGCTCCGCAGACTCTAGCCGGCCGTGCATCCCTGTCTCAGCTGCGATCCTCGCAGGTTTTTGCCTATTCCTCCAGGACACATGTGTCACCGCCTGCCAGAAGGCGGCAGGGAGCTCCGTCCTTCCGTCTCTGGCCGGTAAAACGGGTTTCCAGAGAAGGACGCATGCCTCCGCTGCTGGCACAGCGTCATGCTGATGCTCTCTGTCTGACGTCTGCTCCGGATGGCGGAAAAAGCGCCTTTTCAGGCGTGCCGCTGACCTTTGGAAACCTCAGTCTCTGAACGTCAGACGCATTTCATGCCACGTCACACCGCCGTGGCTCGAATCCGAGAGGCCTTCGTCCTCAAAGCCGAACGTCCTGTACCAGGGAATCAGTTTTTCCTTGCAGGTGAGCACCACGCCGAGGCGGCCCTCCCTTTTCACGTCTCTGATGAGTTCTTTTATGAGCGTTCCGGCGAACCCTCTGCCGCGGTATGCGGGATCGGTATCCACGCCGAAGATCATCTGCCAGCTGCCGTCCTTCTCATGCAGGCCCGCGTCATCATACATTTCGTCCCTGAGGTGAGGCTCGCCGGTGCACAGGCCGTTGACGAAGGAAACAACGCGGCCGTCTTCTTCGTACAGCCAGAAACGGTCCGCGTAATGCGCGAGCCTGTTCCTGAGTGACTCCCGGCCCGCCCCCTCGCTGGGAGGAAAACAGAGGTTTTCGATTTCGGAGAGGCGGTCAAGATCGTGTAAATGGGCGTGGCGTATGGGCATGGTTGTTCTCCTGCGCTTCTCCTGCATGAAAGATGCCGGATCTGTCAATATTTTCTGCTCAGAGCTGGTCAGCTTATCAGGAATGTATTACAATAATAAAAATTTATGAGGAGATTTTTGCCATGCTCAAACCAGTGTCACCAGCTGAAGTCAGAGACCTTCTCAGGAACGGCGCCCGCCTTGTGGATATCCGTGAGCCTGACGAATACGAATCCGTGCACGTCGAAGGAGCCGAGCCTCTGCCCCTTTCCCTTGCCCGTTATATGCGCCCTGCACCCTCCACGCCGGAAAAGCCTGTCATTTTTACCTGCCACTCAGGCAACCGCGTGGGCCAGAACGAGCACATGCTCGAAGACCTCGCCGGGGGCCCCGCTTATAAGATGGTGGGAGGCATGGATGGCTGGATCAGCGCGGCGCTGCCCGTGCGCCGCGGCATGAAGTATTCCCTCGAACGCCAGGTGCGCATCGCTGCGGGATCGCTTGTCTTCCTTGGCACGCTGTGCGGCGTCGTCATTCACCCGGCCTTTCTTGCCGTGCCACTCTTTGTGGGCGGCGGGCTTGTTTTTGCCGGACTGACCGGATTCTGCGGTCTCGGAGAACTTCTGAAGAAGCTCCCCTGGAATGTCAGGGTATAAAAAACGGGCCGGTTTTTTCCTCTGTTCCTCTGTACGCGCCCGGAACCGTGATCTTCTGTTCCGGGAAGAAAAATTGTATAAGAAAGGCGAACGCCGTTACAAACCGGACGCGGCGGGAAGTGCGTGTTTTCTTCAGACAGGCACAGCCCGGCGCCCGTAAGCGAGGAAACAGGTATGGATGCCAAGAAACTTCTTATTGTCTGTGACAGGGACGGGAAGGCAGGAGCCCAGCTTCTGGCTTCCCTTATCAACGCCGAAGGAACCGTACGGGGCGTGCCGGATCCCGTGAACGCCTCGGTCATGGATCTGTATGACTGGGCCAGGGTAAAGCCTTCGGACGGATATACGCTTTTCTTCGGCGACTCGGACGATCTGCTCCTGGCGAGCGACGGGATCCCCTTCTCGTTCCAGCATCTCGGCCTGCGCTATGGCTTCATCGGCACACGGGCCCTCGCCAGTGTTTCCCTGACCGACAACGTGCTCAATAACTACAAGGATTTCCTCTGGTACTACAGGTCGGTCTTCCCTGAGGCACGGGATCTCTTCGCCTCTGACGCGAAAGGCAATTCCAGCCTCTTCGACTTCATCGTGCCCATGTCCGTGGTGATTTCCACGGATATCATCAAGATGCGCCGTTCCCGCGTCGCCGTCATCGCCCAGAAGTTCGAGTGCCTGGCGAGAGTCCTGCAGAAAACCCTGCTCGCTGATTTTCTCAACGGCAAATAAGAGCAGACTGAAAAATCTCACGCAGTAATTGAAAAAGCCGCCCCGCCTTTCCGGCGCGGGCGGCTTTCAGTTTTTCCGGAACGTCTGCCTCTTCCGGGAAGACGCTGCTTTCCGATGCCCGGTGGCTGAATCCGCGGGGACGCGTTACCGGATCTGTTTCAGTTCAGCGGAGAGCCCGTCCTGTCCGAAGCGGATGACGACATAGCCGCCCTCCCCCAGCATGCCGGGATTGATGATTTTTGTTTTCCCGATGCTGTCCTCAGCCATGGACTCATGGATGTGTCCGCAGATACAGAGTTCGGGCTGCACGTCCCCGATGAAGGAACGTACGGCTTCGGAGCCCACATGCATGCCATTCGTGAGGCGGTCGCATGCCGTATCCTTCGGCGGATTGTGGGAAGCGAGAATGAGGTGGCCGCAGCGCCGGGCCTCTTCCGTGAGGGGGCTGAGCCAGGCGCGGTACTGATCCTCGGTGAACTCGAGGGGCGTGTGCCCGGGCGTGGGCGTGGAACCCCCGAGACCAAGAACGGAAACACCCGGCGCCAGTCCGGTTATCTTTGCGTGGATATTGCAGCCCTGATCCGTGAGCCACTCATCCACGGAAGGGGTATCCAGGTTGCCGGCCTGCGCGAAAACACGGGGACAGCGGGCGCGCAGAACCCGCATGATTGAGGCTGCCTTCCCGGGGCCGCCGTAGTTTGTCAGATCGCCGGTGACAATGATGCCCTCCGCTTCCGCCAGTTCAGGAATGCTGTCAAAAGGGGCGTAGTTTTCGTGAATATCGCCGAAAGCTATCCAGACGTGGTTCTGAGACATGTTTCTGCCTTTCGTTGGAAGTTAAACCTATGCTCTGAGAGTGCCCCTGAATGACGGATCTGGCAAGCGTAATTCCGTATTTCTGGCGTATTCCGGCGGAGAGGCCCGGACAGACGCGCCTGCGTCCTTTCACGGCCAGGCCGGGAGGCGGAAGCCCTGTTCTCCTTCTCCGTACTGGATTCGGCAGCCTGTTCACGCTCCACCGGAATGTTGTTATCGCCATCATATTACTCAAAATGATGGAGATAACTGTAAGATGACGGAGATACCGGTGGAAAGATTTACGTCCGGGGAGGAAGCGCGCAGGCGGCTTCCCCGAGCCTCGGTTTCTGTCCTCTGTCATGGACACACAGGCAGGACCCGCCGCAGAAAATGGGCGCTGACAGTCCGTGCGGCGTACAGGGCCCTCTCCTTCCGCCTGCCGAATGCGCCGCCCGGGGCTTTACACACGGTTTTTGCGCGGCTCCTGCCCGTCTTTGTTCGTCATCATGCGTATGTAGACCATCATTTCCTTGTAGGAGGAGACGTAAAGCTTCGAGTAAATGTTTCTGTTATGCGTGCGGATGGTGTTGATCGAAAGGTTGAGCCTGCCCGCTATTTCATGCGAGTTCAGCCCGGCCGCGTACATATCGAAGACCTGCCGCTCCGCCCTGGAGAGCGTTTTAATCTGTTCGATGAAGGTCAGGTAGGGGGTGATGTCAGCCTGATGGCCGGCCTTTTCCTTTTTCCCTATGGCGAGTTCGCGTTCCTTCTGCTGCGCGAGAAGTTTCTGTTCCTTTTCCTTCATGTACGCGAAGAGATCATCAATTTCCCTGACATTGGTGCTGTCCGTGGCGCCGCCTTCGCGGACGCGCTGTATGCCGAGCAGCAGGGGCGAGGTATACCTGTGCGCGAGGACAAGGGAAACAACGAAGGAGATGCCGAGAAAAAGCAGGAAAAAGCATCCGATGATGGCGTAGCGCTTCAGGCAGAAGCTGATCGCCCTGTCCCGCGGCGTGAGCGCGGCGACGACCCATGTGCCGCTCTGCCCCGGCAGGGAAATGGGGGCCAGATGCAGGGGCCTGTCGAGGCCCACATAATCCAGATCCCCTCCCGTGTAGCGGTTGAAATTCGTTCCGGTGGAAACGGCAAAGTCGACAGGCGTTTTGAATTGCCCGGCATTTGTTCCGCTTGTGAAACCGCTGCCCACGCGCAGCAGGGCGCCGCCGGACGTTTCGTTCTTCAGGGCCAGCACGCCCAGCAGGCCCTTCGCCTCGTGCTGGGGAAGCCTGTGCGTCAGGCGGTACAAGAGAGAGTTTATCTCGAGGCCGCAGATCCCGTAGACGGTTCCATCGCTGCCGCGCAGCGGGACGGAAAGAAGCATGATTTTTTCCCAAGTGCCCGGCAGGGGAATCAGCCCGGAAAGAAAATATCCCCGGGCCGCATCCGGGTTATCAGCCGCCGCCTTCAGAAGTTCCCGGTAGAAAGGAAGCTTCCTGACGTTGAACTCGAGATTCCAGTTGTTGTGAAGCTCGATTTTGTGCCGCTGCGAGAGCCCGGGCTGGCCCCTGACAAGGAAGAGCTGGGGATCCACAGGTTCGGTGACAGTGATATGACCGATTTTCAGATAGACGCCGGCGCGGGAATCCCCGGAGCCGGGAAGCGCGCTGTTTACCGTCGCGTCCAGAATGACGAAGCTGGCGCTGCAGTCTGACTGCAGGAGGACGATCCGTAACCAGAAGACGGATTTGTTCTCGAGGGTCCCTATTTCCACGGGATTGTCGGAAACCCGGCTGAAGGGGATGCCGTCCACCCTGAGTGTCCGCTCGATCATTTCGGACAGTTTCTGTCCGAGCAGAATGGCCCTTGCCGCGGCGGAACTCATCTGATCAGAAACGCTGCGCTCATAACTTATGATATAGGAATCGAGGGCCCTTCCGATCTCCTTCTGGGGCATGGGGCAGAGCCCGAACGAGATGAGGAGCGGAATGAGGCAGGTCAGCAGAATGGTGCTCAGAATGAAGAAGTAGAGAAGCACCCTCCCCCGCAGGGTCAGCGCAAACGGCCTGTTCCGGAAGATTTTCCGCAGGATGCCTCTCATGATGTCCTACCTTCCCGTCCGCGAGCTGAGGTTCCGGGCTGTTTCCTCCATTGTCACTGCCGTGAAGTCCGGCGGGAGGTTTCCGGAGGACATGTTCTTCCTGTAGTTCCCGAAAGCGTCGAGCATGGCAGAGGCAAAGCCGAATTCGATACCCGCGTATCCCTCAAAGACCGGCGGCCGGTAAAAGGACGAATTCGCGTAAATGTCCAGCATTACTTTATACTGATCCCTGTGCCTGTTATCAGGAAATTCCGCCCCGCCTTCCCTGCCAATCCGTCCGAGCGCCTTCTTCGTGACAGGATAATACCCGCAGCGGATGGCGAACGGGAGGTTGATGTCTTCAGAGGCAAGCCACCTGCAGAATATGGACGCCGCGTATTCACGATCGGGCGTGGACTTGAGCGCGCAGAGCCCTACCCCGCGCTGTATGGCAAGCGGTTTTGCCCCCCTGAAGAGCGGAACCGGCAGCATGACAAGGCGCAGCGGAACAGTCGTGTTGTCGGCAAAGGTAACGGTATCCTTGAAGTACATGACGGATGCCGATGAGCCGATGCCGCAGACCGCTTCGCCGATCATCATGGCCTTGGTGCAGTATCCCGGGGACAGGTTGACTTCGCCTTTAAGCGCGGCCCGGGCCAGAGGCGTCCAGATTTTCTTCAGAACGGGACTCTCCCAGCTGATGCTGCCGCCTGAGAAGAAGGAACCGCCCAGGGCCTCGGTATTGATCATAAAATAATGCAGCCAGTCGTCGTACTTGAAAAACGCTTTGCCTCCTGACCACTGGTAATATTTGTCAGCCGCGCTGAACATGCCTTTCCATGTGGCGAGATCCGCGTAGGTGACGCCCGTGTCCCTGCTGAATTTGTCGAAAATGGAGGCGTTGACGTAAAGAATATTGGTGGATTTGGTGATCGGGAAAACCCGCAGGCCGCCATCAAGGACGCCTTCTTCCAGGAATCCGGGAACAAAGGCTTCCTTCTCTTTTTCTGAAAACCATGCGTTCCAGTCGAGCGCCCTGCTGCTGCCCATGGCCGCCAGTGTCTTGGGGTAGCAGACGAAAAGGTCGGGGAGATCCCCGGATCCGGGCTGCAGGCGCGCTGCGGAGACGAGAGCGGAGTGGATGGCCGTGGAGTTCGATACGGATGTCACTTCGATGACGATGCCCCGCTCCTTTCCCTCTGTCCTGTTGAAGCGCTCGACGAGATCATTCATGGGAGATTCGGTCTGCGCCCCATAGACATGCCACATGGTCAGAGTGATTGGATAATCCCGTGAAAGGGGATCGCTGTCGCAGGAAGGGAGCAGACAGAAAAGGAGGAGCAGAACAAGGACGAGGCCCCTGTTTCCGGGCTGGGAAGAACTTCTTCTACCGAGAGGAATGCATGGGCCGCTCATCAGGATCTTTCTCCTATTCCCCGGCCGCGGTCCGGCCCTGCGGCACGTCCCCGGACGGAAAGCCGTTTTTGTCCTGCCGGTTCTCCGATTGTGCCCGGCGGATCGTCAGAAAGATGATTTTCTCTATCTATAGCGGTATTTTTTGCAGAAGTCATTACGGAGATGATTTATTCCGGTGCCGTTTTGCGCATACTGCTGTTACGAAAACGGGCGTCAGAGGCAGAAACTGAGTCAATCTACTTTTACGGGAAGGAGTGAAATATGTCCGACAATGACAGCTTTACCGAAACCACAAGTACAAGCTGGGGCTCACGGCTTGGCAGTTCCTTCGGAGGAATCGGCATGGGCATCGTCCTCTTCATTGCGGCGACGGCCCTTCTGTACTGGAACGAGGGCCGCGCTGTCCGCACGGGCGACGCCATAGCCGAGGCACAGCTTGCCACCGTCCCTCTGCCCTCCATAACCAAAGTCGATCCCGCCTTTGATGGTAAGACCGTGTACGCGACCGGACGGGCGGTGACGAAGGACGTGCTGACGGACCCCGACTTCGGCGTGAAGGTCAACGCCATCGGGCTGAACCGCAAGGCCGAATTTTATCAGTGGACCCAGCAGTCGAAGTCCGAAACGAAGAAGAAGCTCGGCGGCGGTGAGGAAACCGTCACCACATATACCTACTCAAAAAAGTGGGTTTCCTCTCCCGTGGATTCCCAGAGCTTCAAGAGCCCTTCCGGACATGAGAATACGGTCCGCGTCCAGACGGATTCGCAGAAGTTCATGGCGGATAACGTCACCTTCGGCGCCTACCGTCTCCCCAAGTTCCTGGTTAAGTCCATTTCCGGCGCAAAGCCCCTCGACATCAGTATGACGGAAGAACAGCGCGCTGAGCTGCAGAAGAAGCTCTTCTCCCGCGACCCGAATCCCTCTGCCCAGAGCGCCGGCGGTCCGACCACCATGGTGCACACCCAGGGCAACATGCTGTACTTCGGCCGCTCTCCCAGTGAGCCCCGCGTGGGCGACGTGCGCCTGACCTTCACTGAGATTCCCCAAAACGATATTTCCATCATCGCCACGGTTTCCGGCAGTACCTTTAAGCAGTTCCGCGCTTCCAACGGCAATACCTTCTCGAAGCTCAGCATGGGCGAGCAGGACATGAACGCCATGTTTGACGCAGCGAAGAGCTCCAACAGCATCATGACCTGGGTCCTGCGTCTCGCCGGCATTCTGCTCTGCATCGGCGGTATCAGGATGCTCGTGGCTCCCCTGCAGGTGCTGGCTGACGTCGTTCCGTTCATCGGCAGCATCGTGGGTCTCGGCACCAGCCTCGTCTCCGGCGTTATCGGAACGGCCTGGTCGCTCCTGGTCATCGCCTTTTCCTGGATTCGTTTCCGTCCCGTGCTCGGTGCCTGCCTGCTCGGTGCCGCCCTTCTGCTCTGCGCCGCCCTCATACTGAGAGCCCGCGCCAGAAAGAAGCAGGCTCCCGCGAGAAGCTGACATTCCTTACCCCGCCCGGGTTTCCCCCTGACAGCCCTCCAGAGCTGGCAAAAAACGGGGAAACCCGGCGTACCTGTCAGAAGGGGCGTGTGGCAGAGCGCGCCTGAAAAAAATCAGATGGAGATTACACCATGCTCATTGCCCTCGTTGTGTCTGCCGGCATTCTCCTTTTTTTGTGCCTCTTCCTCATCGCGTACTACAATAAATTAGTCCGCGGCCGGAACCTTGTGGAGGAGGCCTGGAGCGGCATCAGCGTTCAGCTCAAACGGCGCCATGACCTCATCCCCTCGCTGGTCAACACGGTCAGGGGCTACGCGCAGCATGAGTCTGCCGTCCTCCGGGAAGTGACCGAGGCCCGCGCCTATGCCCTGGCCGCCTCTTCCGGAGCCGTGCAGGATGTCGCACAGGCCGAAAACGTCCTGAACCGGGCCCTGCGCTCCCTGTTCGCTGTCTCTGAAAATTATCCCCAGCTCAGGGCCAGCGAAAACTTCCTTCAGCTCCAGGAGCAGCTCGCTGAACTCGAAGACGCAATCCAGGCCTCCCGCCGCTACTACAACGGGACGGCCCGCGATCAGAATGATAACGTCCTCCAGTTCCCCGGCAACCTGGTTGCCAGGCTTTTCAGCTTTAACAGGGTTGAGTACTTCGAACTGGACAGCGAGGAGGATCGCCGCGTTCCCGAAGTGAATTTCGATACCGGCACCGCTCCCGCTCCGGCTTCCGCTCCGGCGCAGGCCGTTTCCCGGACAAACGCCGAATCCCCGAAGCAGGAATCCGGCCTCCAGAATCAGGGCCGCAGAATAGGTTTTTAGAAGACGCGCTTCTGACCGGGCTGAATGCTGAATGTTAAAGCAAAAGATGAAGAACGCGCTTCCAACATCCCTGTAATATAAGTTAACAGGCTGAATTCATGTAATATATGAGAGAATATCTGGCACACCGGGACAATGCCGGTGTGCCAGGAAAATATGTCTCAGAGCTCCGGCTTCACCACAGACCGGGAAAAACGCCCCGGGCCATTCCCGCTGCGGAAGACGCTGGCCGGGGAATCCGCCGGACATGACCATCCGGGATACAGGAGGCCTGATGAAACGAACGCTGATCTTATTCCTCATGCTGCTGGCCATGGCTTTTCCTGCCCTGTCCCAGGCTGCCGGCGAAGGCGGGGAACGCATCCTGGATTATGCCGTGACAGCCCGTGTGGAGGAGGACGCCTCCCTCGTGGTGACGGAGCGCATCACCGTCAGCATTGAGCATAAGGCCATCATCCACGGCATTTACCGCATCTATCCCGTGAAGATCCGCGAAAACGGCGACGTCCTGCGCCATTATGGCTTTGAGGTGCTTTCCGCGAAGCTCGACGGGAAAGACACTCCGTATTCCGTCACGGAAGAAGGGTATACAGCCGGCGTGGCCATGGGTGATCCGGAGAGTAAGGCTCCCAGAGGCAGTCATACCTATGAGCTCACCTACAGGACAACGGGACATGTGCGTTTCCTTCCTGCCCGCGATGAGATTTATTACAATGTGACCGGCAACTTCTGGAAATTCCCCATAGATCACGTGTCGTTCACGCTGGAACTCCCGGGCGGCGCTTCGCCTGAGGCTGTCACGGCTTTCACGGGCGCTCTGGGCGCAAAAGGCGCGGAGTACCGGATGACCGGCCCCTCCTCCCTCGAAACAACGGGGGCGCTCAGCCCCGGAGAAGGAATTACCGTGGCCTTCGGGTGGAAGAAAGGAATCGTCACGGAGCCGGAAAAAAACCTCTCCGACTTCATGGGGGACAACCGTGCGCTGACGCTCTCCGCTATCCCCCTCTTCCAGCTCCTTCTCTTTCTCCTTCTCCGCCTGCTGTGGACGCACCGCCGCAGGGGCGTTGCCTACCCCCTGTTCCACGCTCCCGAGGGGATGTCTCCCGGCGCTGTCGCGTGTCTCAAAAACCGCTCTTATCCCGCGGCCCTGATTCAGGCCGACATTCTCTGGGCCGCGGTCAATGGTTTTCTGCGCATGCGCCTGAGCGACAAAGAGACCATCACCCTTGTCAGAACAGCTCCCGCACCCCGCAGGCGGCGCCCTCTTCCCGAATGGTGCGCGGCCCTTCTCCGGGGCATACAGAGCGCGCTCTTTCCTTACGGGAAGGAGTCGGTCATTGACCTCCGCAGTGCTAAGGAAGGCAGAGACCGGGACACGATAACCCGGAGTTATCTGAACCTTAAGAAAAAGTATGAAAAGAAGCTGAAAGGGGCATGGACCGAAACAAGGTTCCCCGGCATCATCAGCACAGCCGCCGGACTGGGGCTTTTCTGGTTTGCCATGGACTGCGGCATTTATTACCCCGGCCTGAACTTTGATCCGCCGCTCACTGCATCGCAGATGCTGTTCTTTGTGGGAGGCTTTGCCGGCCTGTGCATGCTCTTTGCCTACGGCTTCAGAAAAACACGCGCCGTATTCTCGGGAGTGCGCCGGATAGCGGGCATGGTCCTGAGCGTGGGCATGATTCTTCTGCTTGCGCTTCTCCTTTTCTTTTTGCTGGATTTCGACCTGGCGTTCTTCGCCGGTTCCGCTCTTGTCATGTGTATCGCCGTGTGGAGCCTCTACCGCCCCTGCGCGCGCCTCAGCGACAGAGGGGACAGGATGGACACGGAAATGCGCGGGCTCGAGATGTACATCCGCACGGCTGAAAAGCACAGGCTCGCGAAAATCAACGCTCCGGAAGACACCGTGGAAAAATACGAGGAGCTCCTTCCGTACGCGGCGGTCCTGAACTGCGCCGAAGCCTGGCAGAAGCGTTTTGATCCCCTCCTGGCCCGCCTGAATTACGTGCCCGACTGGATTGACGAGCCCGGGACCCAGGATGTGTTCACACCGAAGAGAGTCAGCCGGATCATCAGAACCGTCGCCGGCCCCTCCGCCATGACGAAAGCGGTGAGCGCGGGGGCAGCGGCGTACGCTGCTGCCACATCGGGCTACGCGGGCAGCGGCAGCACGTCTTCTTCTTCCGGATTCAGCGGCGGTTCATCCGGCGGCGGATCCGGCGGCGGTGGCGGAGGAGGATGGTAATCCGTCCGGAAAGAAACCCGATCTTCCCCGGCGTCCACCGCGTCAGCGCTGTTCTTCCTCCCTCCCTGTGACCAGACTCCTTCCTCAGGCCCCGGCGGCTGAAGCTCCGCGCTTCCTCCGCCGGGGCCGCTTTATATCCGCCGTCCGGAAAAGAGCGGCGGAAGAAAGGTACCAGCCAGGGAGCTGACCGGAGGAGCGGAAGACATACGGGAGACGGCCGCGGAAGTATGGCGGACAGGTGTCTGGCCGGATGGAGCGGGAATGCCGCCCTGCCCTTTCGCGGGAAATGACGCCTGTTCCACTCAGGTTATTTTCCGAGTGCCCTGACGGCCTCTTTTTCTTCCGCGGAGAGCTTCGTGGATTCCAGGATTTTCCGGATGGCTTTCTGCCGGATAACCGGATCGAGTCTGTCCTTTCTGAAATACGCCGTCATCTTTTCCGGGTGGCGGAGATACAGGATGGAGAGAGCCCACGCGGCGGCCATCATGGCATAGTACGGCTCATTCCGGAGCTTTCCGAGCACAGCCAGATCCCGCTCAAGCCATTCCTCATCAGGGTAGTAGCAGAGGAGCATCACGCAGGCGAAACGCACGTCGAATTCCCTGTCTGAGCGGAAGTACGGGGCAAGAAAGTCCCAGACTTCTTCCAGGCAGGTCCTGGCGAATTTCAGTCCTGAGCAGAAGCTGTCACAGACTGACCAGTTGCGGATCCGCGGAACGAAATCCCGGATGAGCCGGAATCGTTCTTCCACGCTGCACCCTGCGTACCCGATGACCATGCCCTGAAGCATCACTTCCTCGAAAGTCTCGTCTTCACCGGCCTTCAGGAAGGCTCTCCAGTTCTCTCCGGCCGCGATGCTGTGGGCCAGCTTTCGCAGATCCGGCAGCCGCACGCCGAGAACCCGCTCCCCTGGCGGCAGGAGATGAGCGGAAAAATCCCTGTACTTTGCGTCCGCCATTCCGGCGAGCTTTTCCCGTATGGTCATGGTGCCTCCCTTTCCTGGACAGTGTGCCGGCATTCTGTTTCTGCTCCCTGCCGCAGAAGGGCGTTCCGCCCCGCAGCGGCTGCCGGGCACAGGGAAAAGCCAGGGGAAAACGTTTTCCCCGGCTTTCATTCCTGATCAGCAGCCTGTGCCGTCGATACGGCAGGCGCTTCCGTCAGCGGGCCTGGATTTAAGTCCCACGTCTTCAGGCTTCAGCGTCACGGTTCCGTCTTCAAGGACAAAGCAGGGGATTCCCGCGTAGCCGTTCTTCTTCGCGTCATCGAAGGCAGGGCTGGTGTCGCGGAGCCTCAGGAATTCCTTGAGATTTTTCACGTGAGCGCCGATGTCGACACAGTGGAATTTCTCATTTCCTTCTATCTGGGCATCGACATAGCTGCAGTCCACGCAGGTGGGCATGCCGTATACGGTAATCATTGGTCTGCTCCTTTTTTTGTTTTCTGAAAATCTGCCGCAGACGGGGGAAAGTCCGCGGCTAAAACATGTTCGTCGAAATTTCCGCGGAGTCGTTTTTCCCGCCGCGGTGATCCGAGGCGGATTTCGCCACCGTGGTTTTATAGCGGCTGTCCCCGTAGTAGGTAAGCCTGTAATGCTTTCCCTTGTCCCTGATGGTAAACCCGAGGTTCATGAGCTCCTGACGGATGGGATCGGTCATCGTCCTGTAGCCTTTGAAAAGATTTTTGATGACGGTTTTGCGCTTTTCCGTCAGATGCCTGTACCCGTTTTTCTGCAGAATATCGCTGTAGACATCATATCTCCGGGATTTCGGCGGGCAGTCCTTCAGCTTTTCGCTTATGGCGTCCAGGATCATCTCACGGATTTCGCCGGGATAGAGATCTTCCTCGTCCCCGCGGACCAGAACCGGCGTATCGGGAGCCGCGGATGCGCGTGCCAGCATGGCCTGGTTTTCCTGCTGCAGGGAGTAGTTAGCGCGCGTGAGCTCATTCAGCCTGGTCCGGAGCCTCTCGTTTTCCTGATCAAACTCTCCCATGTACTTCTGCACTTCCGCCTCGGCCTCCTGCCGGGCCGTTTCGGCGGCCATCTTTTTCTGACTGTCCCACTTCTCCCGCACGATGGCATTGGTGACGCCGTCCCAGGTATAGAGCTGCGGTATTTTCTGGGCGTTGTCGTACTGAAAGACGGCACTGGTTACTTTTTCCAGAAGAATATTGTTATACTCGTCGTATTCCCTGTCGATGAAGCGCCGGTGCCGTCCGTTGGGATAATAAATGCCGACGCTTCCATGATATTCACCCTGGTCACCGCACGCTTTCCTGACTGCGTGATTCAGAGAGATATCACTCTGCAGCAGAACGTGAGCCGCACCCTTGAGCCTGCTCCCGAGCCTGGCGCAGTCCAGGGGATCCGCATTGAGGCTGGTCTTCGAGACGTAAACAATGGGAAGCCGGTATTTCCGCTCACCGCTGATAATATCGGGAAGTATGCCGAAATTGCCCTGCGTTATGAGAAGGGGCTCCCTGGCAACGGGGAGATCCAGATCATCCTTCAGATATCCCTTCCCGATAAGGAGCGTCAGAAAATGCGGGGTTGAGAACGCCAGGTTTTCCATCGCTGCGTCTTCGGTGTAGCTCCTGTCCAGCCGGACGGCCATCTTCATTTCCCCGAAGTTCATAATGTAGTCCGTGTCCCAGACGGCACCGTTATCCTGCTGCTTTTCGTAGCGGACAGCGATGATATTGTGCGCAGGGCATTCTTCTATGTCGAGCCAGAGACAGTCGCTGCCGAAGCGGATGTTCCGCTCGCCATTCCACCGCAGATCCCTGATAATGTTTTCTTCATGCTGATCATTCTGGTTCCAGTCTATGACCAGATGAATGAAGTTATCCTTTGTCAGAGCCGGACTGATATCGAGTATGGTCGAGTAAAGTAACATCTCAGATCTCCCCCGCCTGTGTCAGGCCTTTGTGCATGCTTTTTCCCTTTATACCATGAAAGTTCTATCTTTTCCGCACCCGGGATGCCGCGTCAAGCATCAGCCCTGCCCATCAGCCCCGTAACTTTGGAGCGGGCAGTGCTATCCGGACCAGCTTTTCGTCCTCGCCATGAGCCCAGCCTCCTTGGAGGAAGCCCGGGCGGAAGCTCCCGGAAAGACCTGGAAGCCCAGTTGCTGTCTTCCCGCCGGAAACGCTGCCGCAGTCTTTGCGTGATACTGCAGATGCAGGGGGCTGCAGGCCTCAGGAATGGAAGCCCCCGGGACCCGGTCCAGAGGATATTGTGGGCTGTTCCCGGAACAGACCATGAGAGAAAATCGCGGATAAGGGGGTATCCATTTGGAATCCGGGGGACCGGAGACCTCACCCGCCGGCTTGAGACCGGATGCTTCAGGGCATCAGAGGGAGCCTGCGCCCCATCCGGGAATGTCAGGGGATGCTTTTCCGGTTCTGCAGAGTCCGGATGTCTCTGTCAGGGGGAAAAGCTGAAGAATTGAGTGAACATTCAAATAAATTTTTATTACAGAGAATATTTTCAGTGTGGCGATACAAAAATGATAATCTGAGACACAAAAATATCTGCCCGGGAGAAAATTCCAGCTTTCTGATTTTTTCTCTTCCCTCATAAAATCAGACATTGTGTCTGATTTTTTTCAATAAAAGAGGGCTTTTTTACGGATATTCAAAATTTATGCTGTATATGAAAAATGATGATGGATGAACTTCGCATTGCCCCGGGTCAGGATGACTGTATCTGGCCGGCTGCAGTTAAAAGAAATTTTTGTATTGTTAATGAGACAATACAATATTTAAAATTTTATATAACATGAAAAATTTTCTGTAAAAATATGTTAAAAGTTCTTTCTGGGGGAAGATAATACCCACCCCGAAAAGCAGAGAAAAAACAAGTATTAGAAAATTATTATCATTATCATTCAGACAAACATAGCCCCCATCTGTCTGGCGATTTTCCATTACTACCTGAATTTTAATGGTTTTTTATTATTTTGCAGGCAGGCGGCCAGCCGGAAAGACGTTTTCTGCCCTTGTTAAGTATGAAAGTTTTTTGAATGTTTACAAAATATCCTATTGAAAAAAATTTTTTTTCATTATAATGTCACGCAGGAATCTAGCCGAAGAGTCCTTTGAAACATTTTTTATGGACTCAGCTATCAGAGGAAACAGGGACGCGCGCTCTTTTTGCGCCATTGAGCTGTCGTATCTTGTGTGCTGGAGCCATCGGAGGAAATGCTATGCAGACGAAAAAGGCCATTGGGAACCTGCTCAACAGGTATAGGGCAGTACTGAAAAAATGTCACCTTCTGAATACCTTCGGGACGCTGGCACTGGCGTCAGCGTTGATGGCGGCGGGAGCTGGTTCTGCCCTTGCAGCGAGCTGGGGATGGGTGAATAAATCGGCCGAAGGTCCTTACACAGCTTGGACATCTATTAACAAAGATACAACAATAGTAAACGGCAAGGTCGGAGGCAACACACTTAATTCCACTGCTGAAAAGGATGTAATTGGGTTTGTTTATTTTGCTGGTTTTGAAAAAGACAGCGGTACTGCAGTAACAATCGCAGATAGCTCCTTTAAAAATAATACGATCTCTGCCAAATATGGTGTTAGCGCTGGTGGTATTATGAATAAAGGTATGACCATCGATCTGAATAATGTTGAATTTTCCGGCAACAAAATCAGTTCTGGTGGCTATTCCAATGGCGGAGCCATTTACGCCGATGCAGCTAAAAATGACGACGTTGGAGTCAAGGAGGGAATCCTGAATTTTAATGTCACGAAGGATATGATTTATTCCGGCAATACAGTTGAAGGAAAAGCAGACACCTGGACGGATACGTATGGAGCCGTTGCCGCTCCTGTCTCCGGCGGCTTCCTTTACCTCGATAGGAACAGCACCGCGAACTTTAATATCTCTGACGGCGCGACCCTGACTATTGGCGCTGAAGATGCCAGCGGACATATGGACTCCATCGCGAGTTCCCTTGCTATCGATGAAGCCAGCAAAGTCAAGAGTTCGACACTCGTCAAGAAAGGCGGCGGTACGCTGACCGTCAACAGCCAGCTCAACGATTTTTACGGTCATGTGGCTGTCCCGGAAGGCACCATGAACGTGACCAAGGACTGGGATGTCAAGAACGACATCTCCGTCAGCGGCGGCACGCTTAATCTGGCGAATGCCAGCCTCGTCAAGGTTCCCGATATCGAATACATCGGTACTGACGGGAAGACAAAAAAGACGCTGACATCTGACAAGACCCCTGCCGGCAGGATCAATATTTCCGGCGGCACGGTAAACGCTGACAGCCTGACTGTCGGCGAAAAGAGCTCTGTGGACATGACCGGCGGCGAACTCAACATGAAGAACTCGCTCACGCTGAATGGCGCCATGACGCTTTCCGGCGGCGCAGCGGCGACTGTTGCTATGCCGGACAAGGGAGGCGTCAGCGCCGGTTCCGGTGAATCGCTGCTTGCTCTCGGCCAGCCGGTTACCCTGGGTAACAGCGCCAAACTCCATGTCGGTACGGTAAGCGGCGATGCCACCGCTGCCTTCGGTTCGGACTCCATTCTTGTGGTGAACGGCGGCGTCTCTTCCCAGAACGCCATGATTAACGGCAGCGGCAACCTTTCTGTCGGTGATGGGGCCCAGCTCTATGTCACTGACGCCAAGGCTAACACGAAGTACATCATTACCAAAGGTCTGAGCCAGGACTCTTACTGGAGTAACGCCAACCTCATGGCTAACCGTCTTATCAGGGGCACTGTCTCTGAGGAAGGTGACCAGGTTGTCGTGACGACGGAAGTGCAGGACGTCTCTCAGGCTCTTCCCGGTGTCATTCCGGCGACAGCGCTGACGACGATGCTCTCTCAGAACCTGAACAATACCGAGTCCGATGCCATGGGCGTGCGTTTCCTGAGCCGGGCCATCGAACCTCTCTACATGCCTGATGACAAGACCGCGGTCACGACCATCAATGAAGTCTCCCGCGCCGCTGTCATGGCCGGTGTGCAGAACACGGCACTCCGTCTTGCCAACGCCGCTTCAGATACCGTCCTTCATCATATGTCTCTCGGAAACTTCGATTCCGGCAACACCGTCCACAAGGATGGCACCGATGTGTGGGCTACGCCCATGTATGGCAATATCTACACTCACGGCATGAACGTCTCTGACGATTCCGTTGTCGGCAATTACGGCGGCCTCGCCATTGGCGCCGATACCGAAATCGGCTCGTTCGGAGGCGGCATGCTCCGCATGGGCCTTGCCGTGCACGGCGGAGCCGGCCGTTCTGAAAGCCAGGGCGCCGTTACCTCGACGGATGACAACTACAACTTCGGCGGAGCCAACCTGTACGCTGGCTGGAACCGCGACAGCCTGAACATCCTTGCTTCCGTGGGCTACAGCATCAGCAGCCACAGCCTGAACATGGATCTGCCCTCCTCTCTCGGCATGGACGATGCCGATGCCGACGTGCAGACCGGCGCTTTTACTGCCGAGCTGCGCGGCGAGTATCAGTTCAGGACTGACTGGCTGGACATCATGCCGCATACGGGCGTGCGCTACACGGCCCTGCATACCTACGGTTATGATCTGGAAGTGGACGACCGCACGCTGAACAGCGTTGACGATGACTTCCAGAACATCGTGCAGTTCCCCACGGGCGTGACGCTGACCAAGAATATCGCCGCCGGCGGCTGGAACATCAAGCCTCAGTTTGACGCCTCCATCATCCCCGCGGTCGGAGATACCAAGACCAAGACCAGAGTCACCTACTCCGGCATTGACGCCGAAGACAGCATCCGCAACACCATTACGGATACCGTCAGCTGGTCCGGTATGGCCGGCCTGCAGTTCGAAAAGGGTGATTTCACCGTTGGCGTGAACTACAACATCCAGGCCTCCACGCACGAGACTGATCAGAACGTCTCCCTGAACCTCGTCTACAAGTTCTAGGGCAGGAAATCCTTCCGGTTTCCTTCGGATAACGGGCAGGACGCATACAGATGCGCCCTGCCCGTTTTTGGCTTCCAGACGGGGAAAAACGGGCTGCTCACCCCGCAATGAGATGAGAACGATGCTAGAGCTCGGGTATCTTCTCGCGTCCCGCCGCTGAAAGTAGCTCATAGACGGCAGACGTTGTTATACGGACGGTATGCCGTCTATGAAGGGACCCCCAGAATCATATCAGCCATGATCGTGAGAAGGAACTGTTCATTGTGTGAATAGTTTTCAAAGGCATAGTCCTGAATGACTGCTCTCTGTATCTGGGGATATTCAGGGGGAATCTGTCTATTCGTGTCCCAGTTCACGCGTGCGCACACCGTTTACTGCTCCCAGTGTGCGCCTCTGTGGTGTATGTGTTTTGCCTCTGCTGATAGAGAACTCTCTGTCGGGCATGGCGTTGCCCCCTTGGGAGCAGCAGACGAAGTTCTTCATTTTTAGCCCCTATCGTAAATGCCCGTAGAATTTCGTTGGATTCTAAGTTAAGGAAAACATGAGCCATATGCTCTTCTTTCGGTTTTTGTGTTTTTTTGATGATTCCAAACATACCGAAGTCGCTTACATTGCTCAACTTTTTGCCACGGAAATCTACACTACTATATGGACTCTACCATAAGTACTACCATGGAGAAGTAATATGGCGAAGCAGTTCAAGATAAAAGACTGGTTGAGTAGTTTTCTGGCCAGCAGGGAACTTGACGCCCCAGACGGCCGCCATCTGTACTCCTACCATGCAACCCCGGATGAATTTCTGACTCTGGAAGAAGGTCTAAAGCAAGACATGGCATTGGCCTACAGGCTCGGGTATTCAACACCTTTCCGTCTGTGGTACGATGTCCCCTCTTTTGATGCTGTTTTTGTGCTTTATGCCGCTTTGTGCTGGCAGCAAAGATACGGAGGAACGACATGGTCATATGACGTCATTCTGAACGGTTTGAACGTCTTTCTTCCCACTCCCAGCTTGGAGCTAAAGGATATCATTGAAAAGGGACTGCACTTCTGGGGTCTTGACAAAAACAAGCGAGGCTATGTCTATCTCGGAGCTATCGCTCGCGAGGCCGGACTTCCGCAGAAACTACTCACTGAAAATAGAGGTGCCGTAGGGCGCCTTCTCCATTCTGTTTTGAGAGAAGCTCTGCGTTCTGGCCAGTCCGGCAACATTATCACAAGCTGGATTAAAAGTTGTGAAACAATTCTGCCTCAATCCTACCGGAATGAGGAAATTATCGATCTGTTGGCCGACTCCATCAACGCTATTCTCAATATAAAGAAAAATCTTTGTGCCAGTACGCTCGAAGAAGTCATGGCAGAGCTGGATGAAAAAACTCCAGACTGGCGTTCCTGCTTCCCGCTTCCTCTTTACGATGATACTGCGCGTGACCTTTTAAACCGACTTTTGGAAGATGCAGCATCTTCCACACAGACAGTACAGACCGGTAGTCCTGTATCTGCTGTCCGCAGTCTTATCAGAAAAGCTGGGCAGGGTTGGGATATTCTGGCTCGTCTGAATATACCATCTCGCATAGAAACCGGTATCCGCCAGGATAGGCCGCGCGTGCTCTCCATGAGTATCACTTCCGGCCAAAGTTCTTTCGAGTCCGTACTGAAAAAACATGCAGATAGTAAATTTTATTTTTTTCAGCAAAAGAAAAATGTAACTTTTTTCAATCCAGACGCCGTGCAAGAGATCATTGTCCGGTATATGGCCCCTTCGGGGTTCTGCCTGACTCATACTTGTCCCGGTGGAGCAGAACTAGACTCTGAACTGCCTTGGATTTTCGAGGGAGAGCAATATGGTTACCGTTTCCGGCAACAGGGAGGCGGCAGTGTAAGAGGAACGGTCTGTTATGTTGCGCTTGCTCCTGGATGGGAAGCCGAAAATGCGGAAGACCTAGGTCCTTTGCTAGGAACAGACAGGCATATCCACCGCATGACACACTCTGGCCGCCTAAAAAAAGACAACCTCGAGTTCCCTATACGTACCTCTGAATTGTTCAGTGAGGAGTACGACTGGAGCAGGGATAACCGTTTCTGGGATGTGGAGGTGCTTCATCCCTCCTTGGCATTCCGCGGTATTCCCAAGGTCGTTGCATCCTTGTGTGGCATGAAAAAAATTTCACACGGCAAAATATTGCAAAAAACAGCGGGGATGGAAGATTTTATCCCGTTATCTTCCTCAAATACGCTTGTAGGAGTCGCTCAGGTATGGTTTAAAGCCAACAGCGGTGCAAGCTTGCGCAGCCGCATGCTCCTTCTGCCAATGAAAGCCTCTATTAGTCTGTCTGCAGATGAGGAAGGAAATGGCCTTCTTTGTCTTGAAAACTGGAGCGCGGAAACAGCTACGTTTGATCAACCGCAGCCAGGGTTGGATCTTGTCTGCCGCCCTCAGGGAGACAGCCTGGAACTTGCCTTTAAAACTTTGCCTGGGCATGTGCCTCCTGCTACGGTGGATCTTCGCGTGTCTTGGAGGAATAATCCTCAGCCCGCTTGTATCCGTATTCCATTTCCCCAGACAGGAGCTCACCTCTTCAACGCCGACAGTCAGGAAATCCTTTCAAGCAGACAAATCTGCGCGTTGCATCTTCACGGCCTGCGCTTGTACTGTTTCAGCGTGGGAGTGCATCATATTGTGCTTCGTCTTTCCCTGTCCGACAAGAAATTGGACTATCCTTTGGAAATTCATGAGCATTGCACGGTGATCCGCCTTATTGACTGGCAGAATGCCCTTTTGGAAATGCTCGCCTTGACAAATGGGCTGGACGATTACGTGTCGCTTGATATTCTCTTCGATAGCCAAAAAGTAGCTGGCTGGAAAGTAGCCCGCTATGAATCCTGCCTTTTCCCTGAGGGAATGGATGCCGTGCTCGCTCTATCAGAGTTCGGAATCCGACCTTCACGAGGCTATGCCATGAAGGCTTTACCGCTCGACCATCCGGAACTCGGTCCGATGTTGCTTGAGGAAAGCCTGAACGAAGACGGCACGGCTTCGGGTAAGTGGGATCTTTCAGAGGTGTTGGACAGGCCCGGCCCCTGGCTCATTTTTGATGATACGGAAGGTACATCCCTGCGTCCCCTTGTCTGGACTGTAGACGGCGACATCGATGAAACGTCCCGCAACCGTCTCCAGATCGCCATTGACGAAAAGGACAAAGAAGCCCGGCTGCAGGCATTGCTATCCTGCGTTGCTGTCATGGAACACGACCTTGATGCGCCGGAATGGACGACCCTTCTTGCGCTTCTCGACTGTTTGAAGAATCAACCACTTTCCACGTTGGAGATCTGGCAGGCACTTCTTCGTTCCCCACTCATCATGGCTATGATCGCTCTGCATCCGGGAATTTCCTTTCAAAGCGTTACATCCAGAATTGAAACGGAATTTCCTTTCTTGTGGAACTTTATTTCCCGGCAGAACTGGAGTGCAGCCAGTCAGTGTATCAAACACTATTTTGAAAAGTTGATTCCAGGACAGATGGCATTCAGCATCTGGCAGGATCATATGCAGAAAACCATGGAAAACCTTGGTTCATGTTGTCCGTCCGTCAATGCCCTCGTGCATATCGCTATTCCTCTGCCCTGCCATGAACAGGAATTGAAAAAAATAGAATACTTTTCCCTGGCAAAGACACAAAAAATACTTTTTCAGGATGACAGTTCCTTGCTGCAGGCTCTTCTGCATACTCATGCCGATGACGACTATTGGCCGATGACATTTGAGTCGCTTGTTAACTATGAAAGACATAATGATAATGTCAGGCCGTTTTTATCTTTCTCACAAGGGCATAGGAACAGTGTGATTGGTTTGCCCGTTCTGCTTACGCTTCAATCTTTTGAGCCACGATTGGCTTTCTTCTCAGTTCCACCCGATCAAAACACTGTTTTTCACATCAGAGAACATCTTCATTTCGACACCGAATGGTTTGAGCAGGCGTCTACTTTCACTGCCTGTAGCTGCGCATCGGTTCGTTTTATCATAAAGGAATCATAACCATGCCCCTGTCGTATTTTTCCAGAATTTTTCCTCTCCTTCAAGAACGTATCCGGCAGGATGTGTCCTCCGCATTGCCTCTGAATAATGATTCTTTGCGCCACTGTCTGGACACCATGCTTTCCTGTGCGCCGGGTGAAGAAGGAAGTCTCACAAACGATCCGGCATTTGAAGCCATGTACGGCTGGAAGCAGGCAGATCTCAGCATAGCCGACCTTGCAGGGAGTCTCCTGGACGAACGCTTGGCTCGCTGCCTCAACGAGCCGCCCGAGGAACTGCGGCAGGATTACCAATTCCCATCCTTTCGCAGGCCTTACACACACCAGCTTGAAGCGTGGAAAACTCTTTGCAGAAAGGAACCTTCCTCTGCAGTCATCAGCAGCGGCACAGGATCAGGGAAAACGGAATGCTTCATGATTCCCATCCTCGACAGGTTAGCCAGACAGAGCGCAGCCCTCGGCGGCCCTCTGGAGGGTGTACGTGCCCTTTTTCTCTACCCGCTCAACGCACTCATCAGTAGCCAGAGAGACCGGCTCGATGCCTGGACGCGAGGCTTTGGCGGCAACATCCGCTTTTGCCTCTACAACGGAAGAACTCCCAAAAGTTTGCCTGCTCATGAAAAAAAATACGCCAATGAAGTACTCTCCCGCGATGAGCTGCGGGCAAGTCCGCCCCCTATCCTTTTTACCAACGCATCCATGCTGGAATATATGCTGGTGCGAACGGAAGACGCACCCATTCTGCAGAAATCCCAGGGCACACTGGAATGGATAGTACTCGATGAAGCACACTGTTATATAGGCTCTCAGGCTGCGGAGCTTTCGCTTCTGCTGCGCCGTGTGCAGATGGCCTTCGGAGTGACTTCCGACACAGTGCGTTTTGTGGCTACATCCGCAACCATTGGGGATCCGGACGGCCCGACCGGATTCGAACTGAAACGCTTTCTCGCAGATGTGGCAGGCGTTCCAGTTTCTCAAGTCTCACTCATTGTGGGAGAAAGAATGATTCCCACACTGCCTCCGCTGGAAGAAAAGCCCATCACGCTGGAAGAGTTGGAATCCATGGCTCCCGAAGAAGCCCAGGACGGCTCTCGGAATAAAGCTCTCTACCGTTCGAAAACGGCAAGGGCATTGCGTGCGCTGTTCACCCGGGACAAAAACGTAGCACGCCTCTCCGAGGTACGGACTCTGTTGGAAAAAGAAGGCCTCCCTTCTAACACGAGTGCCGCTCTGCGCTGGCTCGACGTACTGTCATGGACAAAGGACAGTGACGGCACGCCGTTTCTCCCGCTGCGCGCTCATATATTTGTTCGAGGATTTTCCGGACTCTGGGCATGCGCGGATCCGAACTGCCCACATAAGCAGAAAGAATTACAGGATGATTGGCCTTACGGCGCAGTATGGACTGAGCCGCGCGAACACTGCACATGCGGAAGCCCTGTCTTTGAAGTCGTCACGTGCAGAGGTTGCCGTACACCTTTTCTTCTGGCGCAAAAAAATGACAGTTGCGATAGCGATGGACGGCCCGCAGAATTTCTCAGTCAGAAGGAACACACCTTAGATCAGGAAGATGAAGATGACAGCCTCATCGATGAAGAGCCGTCCGGTAGCCACATTGTAGATTCCTACGCCGTTTTGTTGTGGCCAAGTGTATCATCAGACTCCTTCTTCCTCGACAAGGAAAGCTTACAACTCATGGACACGGATAACGGCCATGCCATCCGTGTTTCTTTGAAAGAACCGGATCCTGAAAAAGGCAGTCTTGACTGTCCGCTTTGTCTGGAACCTTCACGTGGACAACGGGAGTTTTATTATTACAACGCAGCCCGTACGTCCTATCTGCAGAACACCATAATTCCGTTGCTTCTGGAATTTGCTCCTAATGGCAAGGATCCTGTTCAGCATCCTTGCAAAGGCCGCAAGATGCTCACTTTCAACGATAGCCGACAGGGCACGGCTCGTTCAGCCATGAGGATGCAGCTGTTCTCAGAACTCACGCGTATACGTGGACTACTCTATCATATCGGCCTGCGGGAATGTCAGAGGGGAAATGATGCAGAGAAAGCCAAGTTGCAACAGGAGATCGCTAACTTTGAGACATTGCCCAAAGAAATTCTCCCACGCTTTCAGAGCCTGTTAGACGAAACAAAGGCAAAGCTTGCCAATCTCAGGGATATGCGCCCTATTTCCTTTACAGATATGGCCGAGCAACTTCAGAAACAACGTTCCAGTTTTGAAGCCCTGTTTCGAATCTATCAGGAAAAGGCTCCTGTGCTGTTCTCCGCAGATTTCGGTATGGCGGACTTTTCCAAGATGCTCGTTTTCCGAGAATTCGGCAGGCGGCCGGCAAAAGCCGTCAATCTTGAAACCATGGGACTTATGACCGTATGTTATCCGGCACTGTCGCAGGTAACCAGACTCCCTTTGGAATTAAGCCGTGAAAATATTACGTTGCAAGACTGGAAAGATTTTTTATTGATCTGCCTTGATTTCGTGTTTCGGGGCTCAGGCGCTATCGATTTTCCCAGAGAGTGGAGAAAATGGCTGGGCATGGCCTACAGGCAGAACTTCATGCTGCCTCCGGATAGGAAGGAACACAAAAAATTCCAAATCATCTGGCCTCTATGCCATCGAAACAGACAAAGCCGACTTGTACGGCTTCTCGAACGGGCGCTCCATCTCAATGCTGACCAGTTGGAGCATGCTGATGTCATCGATAGCATTCTTTGGCAGGCATGGAATCAGCTCACACGTATCCCAGAAATCTGCTCGCGTCACGAAGACGGTGTCCTTCTCAAGTACACAGCCATGGGCTTTGCACCTTTGAGAAAAAAATACCTCTGCCCTTTCACTCGTCGTTTTCTCGATACTTCATTCCTTGGCATTTCTCCCTACATTCCTCTGAAGGGCGAGCAACTTGCGCCATGCTAAGAATATAATATACCACTCTATCCCTCTCCGTTTGGCCCTACAACCGAAGAAGGCATTCAAAAAGCCCGCATATGGCTTACGAAAAACAAAGAAGTTCAATTGCTCCGACAGGCCGGACTTTGGTTTGGCTCTCACGATAGGGTCGTGGAGCTCGCCCCATACTTTAGGGTTCAAGAGCATTCCGCACAGCTTACATCTACTGAGCTTGATGCTTGCACTCAAAGATTTCGGGAGGGGGACATCAATGTGCTCTCTTGTTCCACTACTATGGAAATGGGCATCGACATTGGCGGCATTTCCATAGTGGGCATGAATAACGTTCCTCCCCATCCGGCAAACTATCTTCAGCGTTCCGGCCGTTCCGGCCGCCGCGGGGAAACGCGTGCTCTCACCTTTACCATGTGCAAAGATTCTCCCCACGAAATGGCAGCGTTTGCCAATAGCCGCTGGGCTTTCGACACAGCCATTCCCGTCCCCCGGGTATCGTTAAACAGCCCAGTTATATTGCAAAGACACATCAATGCCCTTCTGCTCACGAGCTTTCTCAAGGAACGGCAGCAAAAGGATGTCCGGGATATGGTTAAACTTTCGTGTGATACTTTCTTCACCGGCAAAAATCCGGAAGCCCGCCTCTTCTCTCAGCGCTTTAAAACGCTGAAAACAGACTCGCCCCTTCTGGAAGGCATACGTTTTCTATGCCGCAATAGTATCTTTCAAAACGAACGCCCGGAAGCAATGGCTGAAAAAGCTTCCGAAGCCATGGATAGAGCTTACGAACGCTGGCACAATGATTATGACAGCCTGTGCCAAGAAGAAAAAAATATGCAAAGCGATGGCGAAAAAGAAAACTCTGCGGCCAAGAGGGCTGTCACTCTCCGCAAAGAACGCATGGCCAGGGAGTATTTGCTCAAAGAGCTTATCTCGCAAGAATTTCTGCCTGCCCACGGTTTCCCTCTTCATGTGGCCACTTTCGATACTATGCATCTTGCCCTTTTTCTGGCTCAGCAACACCGAAAAAAGGAAAACAAAGAAGAAGCGGATAACCTGTTCATGCGCCGAGAACTGCCCAGTCGTTCTCTTTCCTCGGCCCTCTCCGAGTATGCCCCGGGTAATAGCGTGGCACTCAACGGCCTTATCTATGAATCGAAAGGAATAACCCTAAATTGGCATATTCCCGCTTCCGAAGAGGCCGTTGCAGAACTACAGAATATACGGAGCCAATGGCGATGCCCAAGTTGCGGCAGCTTCGGCACAGCGGCTAACCGTTCCCTAACGTCATGTAGCAATTGTGGCGCTCCCCTTAAACAAGAAAACTGGCATGAATATCTTGAACCTGCTGGCTTTGCTGTCGATTTTTTCAGTGAGCCATCTAATAACGTCACGCTCGGCATAACGAATCTGAGTCATGCCGAGGCCAATGTGTGTGCTTGCGGCCCGTGGGTATCTCTGGGGCTTCCCGAAATAGTCCGTTTTCGTTGCACTACGTCCGGCACGGTATTTCATCGCTCCCGTGGTCTTTATGGCAAGGGATATGCGGTTTGTCTGGCCTGCGGTAGAGTGGAATCCATCTCTGAAACTGGGGAAATACCCTCGGCCATGAGGCATCATAAAAAACTCCGTGGAGGAAAAAACGAAAACGATCCTGCCAACCATATCTGCCCCGCATGCCGAGAAGGTATGGAATGGAAAATAAAAGCGCCCATCTGGCTTGCCAGCGAAGGTAGGACTGATGTCCTTGAGGTGCAGATACGAAAAGAAGACCTCTCTTGGCTCAACGATAAAACGCAGGCCTTTCCTGTAGCTCTCGCCCTCAGAGACTCTCTGGCTGCACGACTCGGCATTCAAACTGAAGAGTTGGAATGTACTGTAGACACTCGCAAAAGAGAAGACGGAAAGTTCTGCACCTCTATCTTTGTTTTCGACAAAAATGCCGCGGGCTACGCCTCTTCCGCCGGGGTGTATATGACGGATCTTCTACGTGATGCGCGTGAGCGGCTGCTTTGTAGGGAGCATGAGTGTGAAACGGCCTGTCCCCACTGTATTCTCAGCTTCGACCTGCGTTATCAGAGCCGGGATCTCGACAGACACAAGGGACTAGAAGTTCTTACACCTACCTGGCTCACTTTGCTTGATCTTCCTCCGCAGGCACGTATTTTCGGCCCCTCGACTACAACGGAAACTATGCCCCTTGAAGAATCCGTGCTGTCCGCATCCTTGGCGGCCCCAGAGGCAACTATTATCCTGCATCTCGGGGCACATTCGCTGTGGTTGCCCGGTGACGGAGATATGTTGCATCTTTTAAACATTCTGAGACAGCAACAAAGGCATGTCGAGCTGGCGTTGGAAAAAGAACTTTATGAAAGTTTCAGCCAGGAAGAACGAATGCTCCTTGTCCCTCTTATTCAGAGTAACGTAACCTGCTCCATTCATGAAGGGAATGTTTGCCATTCTCATGCCCGCCTTGCCGTCACTATGGACAACGGAAAACTTCAACGCTGGGCCGTGTATGAAGAAGGGGAAAACCGTCTGTTGCTTAAGGGCTTCCCAGAAGGAAATACGGGCATACGCAGACCGCTTCTGCAAAAGAATCTTCAGGCAAAATGATTATTCCGCGCGATCGGAGCATGCGCTGAAACCGTTCAGCGCATGCTGACCGTAGTTTAGAGCAGCCCTGAACGGAGTCAAGTCCGGATTAGTGTGTAAAATTGCCTTTCGGGGGACAACGGGTGATGGCCGCCTAGGCGGCCATCACCCGTTGCTGCTCGTTCGCGATTTCAATCAGCG
>ERZ773224.1446-NODE-1446-length-29109-cov-4.631204_pt1 | contig 29109 bp, 24 predicted proteins | sample MGYA00580526_ERZ773224 | MGnify/ENA primary metagenome ERZ773224 (study PRJEB29015, sample SAMEA2737743) | human gut metagenome | biome: human gut; feature: human-associated habitat; material: faeces | place: China | collected 2012 ... | reverse complement strand
CCTTTACCGGTCTTATTGAAAACCTTGATTATATAGAATCGGTCAAGCTGTTAGCCGAGCGTTCGGGCGTTACCCTGCCGCAGGACGGCTACGACGACTCCATGCAGCGCCTTAAAAAAACGGTTTACGATATTAACCGAGATACCGCAAGGTTTTTTCACGCTTACCTTATGTCGGGCGAAGGCAAATGGGCGCTCGATTACCTTACGGGGCGCGGCCTTACCCTTAAAACAATAAAGCATTTCGGTCTCGGCGCCGCGCCGGACAGCTGGGACAGCCTTATAAAGCACCTTAAAGTCAAGGGCTATTCCGAAAGCGATATGATAACCGCAAACGTTGTGGGCAAAAGTCAGCGCGGAAGCCTTTACGACAGGTTCAGAAAACGCGTAATGTTCCCCATAATAAACATAAGGGGCAACATAATAGCCTTCAGCGGCAGGGCAATGCCGGGCGAAGACAAGCAGGGCGGCAAATACGTAAACACGGCGGATACGCCCGTTTATAAAAAAAGCGATAATTTATTCGGAATGAACTTTGCCAAAAACTCGTGCGGCGACAGGGTGATATTGGTCGAGGGAAATATGGACGTTATTTCCCTTCATCAGGCAGGCTTTACAAACGTTGTGGCGCCGCTCGGCACGGCGTTTACCATGGAGCAGGCAAACCTGCTTTCGCGCTATACTAAGGAAATCGTGCTTATGCTGGACGCAGACGCCGCAGGCCAAAAAGCGATAAAGCGCGCTTCGGAGCTGTTACAAAACACGGGGCTTTCCGTAAGGGTGGTAGTTATACCGGACGGCAAGGACCCCGACGAATATATAAAGAAAAACGGGGCGGACAGATTCAGGGCTCTCCTTGAGGGCGCCGTAAGCGATATGGAATACAAGCTGCTTACCGCCGCAGCAGGCATTGACCTTGCAAGCGACGACGGCAGGCTTAAATACCTTTCCGCCGCCGCCGAAATAATAGCGGCGGACGACGACGTAATGGCGCGCGACGTATATATAGGCAGGCTTTGCGATAAATACGGCGTTTCAAGAACGGCGCTTACCGCAAAGGTAGCCGAAATAAGAAAAAGAACCCGAAAGCAAAGGCAAAAAAAGGAGTTTACCGAGCTTGTAAGCCCTAAATTTACAAAGGAGGATATAAACCCCGAACGGCGCGTTTCGCCCAAGGGCGCCGCGGCGGAGGAAACGCTTATAGCCGTGCTTTTAAAGCACCCTGACCTGTATAACAAGGCGCGTGAAAAGCTTCCGCCCGATAAAATGATAACCTCGCTTAACCGCCGTATATATGAAACGATAATAAACACGCTCGACAGCGGCCGCTCGCTTGATATATCGATGTTTGCAGAAAAGCTGCTCCCCGCCGAAATAGGGTATTTAGTATCGCTGCAAAACGGCGATAAAGCGCTTAAAAACCCCGAAACTGTATTAAAAGACTGTATAGGGGTAATATTAGAAGAGGATATTATTTCCGCGGCGGACGGAAAAAACGAATCTCTTGAGGATTGGGCAGCCAACCTTAAAAATATTATCGATATCAAATCGAAAGGAAAAACATAATGGAACAGAACAACAAAACACAAGAAATTAAAAAGCTTACAAACCTTGGGAACGATTACGACGCCGAAGAGGAGAAGGACCTTACAATAGACGATATTGAAAACGCGCCCGATAATCCCGAAGAGCTTTTTTCGGAGCCGCCCACCCTTGATATCGATTTTGACGAAGAGCCCACCGACGACGAGCTGAAGCTTGAGGAAATGGACCTTGACCTGTTAAACGACGATCTAAGCGTGGAAAATATGAATCTTGACGATCCCGTTAAGATTTATCTGCGCGAGATAGGCAGGGTGCCGCTTTTATCCTCCGATGAGGAAATAGACCTTGCGGTAAGAATATCCGAGGGCGACGAATACGCTAAACAGCGCCTTACCGAAGCAAACCTGCGCCTTGTTGTAAGCATTGCGAAAAAATACGTGGGCAGGGGAATGTATTTCTTAGACCTTATTCAAGAGGGCAACGTAGGTCTTATAAAAGCGGTTGACAAGTTTGATTACAAAAAGGGCTTTAAGTTTTCTACCTATGCCACATGGTGGATAAGGCAGGCAATAACCAGAGCCATTGCGGATCAGGCGCGCACAATACGCATACCCGTGCATATGGTGGAAACCATAAACAGGCTTAAAAAGGTTCAAAGCCAGCTGCTGCACGAAAACGGCGTTGAACCGAGCGAGGAGCTTATAGCCGAAAAAATGGATCTTCCCGTTGAGCGCGTGCGCGAAATAATGCGCGTTGCGCAGGAGCCGGTTTCAATGGAGACCCCGATAGGTCCCGAAGAGGATTCCCGCCTTATGGACTTTATAAGAGACGAGGACGCCTTAGCGCCGGACGACGCCGCACTTAAAACCATAACGAACGAGGATATAGACGGCGTGCTTAAAACCCTTACCCCAAGGGAGGAATCGGTAATACGTCTGCGTTTCGGGCTTCAGGACGGCCGCTGCCACACCCTTGAAGAGGTAGGAACCGAATTTAACGTAACAAGAGAAAGAATACGCCAGATAGAGGCAAAGGCGCTGCGTAAGCTCCGCCACCCCGTAAGAAGCAACAAATTCAAAGAAAGATAAGGAAGCATAAAAGCAATGGAATTTTCATATAAAACTAAGGGAGTATGTGCAAGAAGCATTTTGATCGACGTTGAAGACGATACCGTTAAAGGCGTTCGCTTTGAGGGCGGCTGCAGCGGCAACACCCAGGGCGTGGCAACGCTTGTTGAGGGCATGAAGGTTGACGACGTAATAAAAAAGCTTTCCTCGATCAAATGCGGATTTAAAAATACCTCGTGCCCCGCGCAGCTTGCCGAGGCGCTAAAAGAATATAAAAACCGCAAAGGGTGATTGATTTGTATTCGGACAGTGATATAAAAATTGCGGGCAGCAAGCCCTCGCGCGATATTGAAAAACGCCGCGAAAAAACTGCGGCGCCCAATGTGCCGAATAAGGAAAAAACAGAAAACGCAAAGGCGCTCGGAAAACGCGTCGCCTTAGAATTTATAAGGGATTCAAAGGACTCCTCCTTCCCCGATGAAAACGAAGATTTTGAAATGGCGGCGCAAAGAAGACTGCTGCTTTCCTTTACGGCAACCGTGGGATTTGAGCAGTTTTGCCCGGACGATACCCTTTGCGGCATAGCGCAGAAAAGCTTTATAGATACCGTAAAAAAGGAGGATAACGGGCTTTACAAGGCCTCAAGCGATACCGGTGCGTTTTCGTTTTATTATCTTGCTTACCGCCGCGGCAGCGAAATAGACCGCAGAATAGGTCAAACCTTTGCAATGCTCTGCTCGCATGACGGCGATCCCGTTTACCAAGAGCTCGGCGAGGCGCTTTACTGTTGGTTTTTATCGGTTGTTAAAAAGGCCGCAACAGAGCTTAACTTAAAATAAAGAAAGCATAAAAGAAAATCTCCTTTCATATTTTAGAAAGGAGATTTTTTTGTTTGGAGTGACCCATATGCCTAATATTTATCTAAGCCCTTCAACGCAGGAATTCAACCCCTATGCAGGCGGCGGAAATGAGGAATACTATATGAACCTTATTGCCGACGCTATGGAGCCGTACCTTGCCGCAAGCGGCATTACGTTTACAAGAAACACGCCGGATATGACGGCGGCAAGCTCTATTGCAGCTTCAAACGCGGGAAATTACGACCTGCACTTAGCCCTTCATTCAAACGCGGTAGGCAGCGGCAATCCCACCATGCGCGGAACCGACGTTTATTATTACCCCACAAGCATCGAGGGCAAACGGTTTGCGGATATCGCTGCCGAAAATTTACAGCTTATCTATCCCCTGCCCGACAGGGTAAAGACCGTTCCGACAACGCGGCTCGGCGAGGTGGCGCGGGTAAGAGCGCCCGGCGTGCTTATAGAGCTTGCCTATCACGATAACCCGCAGGACGCCGATTGGATAAGAAACAACATAAACGCAATAGCCGAAAATTTAGTGCTTTCCCTTACCGAATTTTTCGGCATACCCTTTAACACGCCGCAGCCCATACAAACAGCTACCGTTGCAACAAACGGCTCTAACCTTAACATTCGCTCAAACCCAAGCACTGCGGCACAGATTATAGGTAAGGCGCCGAACGGTGCGGAAATTATTATATATAACCGCCTGCCCGACTGGGATCTGATAGGCTACGGCGGCGTAACAGGCTATGTAAGCAATAAATACGTGCTTATTTAAGAATAAGCCTTGATAACAGCTTTTTAATATACACTGATACAAAAAACGCCGCGGCAAGGGAAATTACGTCCTTAATAAGATACGGCGCCGATACAAGCAAAAACGACGGGACAAACGCGATTTTGTAAATAAGCGCGTACTGCGCGGAGCCGAGCAAATGGCAGATCGCCAGCCCCGCAATACCCGGCAGCGCCTTTAAGTATTTGTTTTTTATAAGCGCGGCGGCGCCGCAAAAAAGCGTTAAAAATATAAAGCCGAAAATAAAGCCGCCGGTTGCACCGAAAAGCACCTGTACGCCGCCCTTAAATCCCGAAAATACCGGCACTCCCGCCGTGCCTAACAGTATATACGTTAAAATCGAAGCCAACCCCCACTTAATACCCAAGGTATAGCCGCAAAGCGCCACCGCAAAGGTTTGCAGCGTTAACGGCACGTCAAACGGAGTGGGTATAGCCGTTTGCGAAAGCACGGCGGTAACGGCGGTAAACAACGCCGCCAAAATTAAATTAAGCGTTCTTTTTCTTGTGTTTTCATTCATTTCCCTATCCCCTTTTAAGGGATATTGTATACCGCGGCTTTAAAATTGTCAACCTTTATTTTAAATTAGGTTTACAATTGTGCCGTAATCGCTCCCCCGTCATTCTTTCGCTTACCCGTCATTGCGGTGCGGGTGTCCGGCGGACACCTCTGCAAAGCAGAAGCACCGACCGAGCCGGCAGGCGAGACCGCCGCAAGGCGTGCGGCAATCCGCCCTCTCTCTTTTGGGTATTACGGATTCATTTTATTTCCTGTTCAAGACTATTAAATTCATCTGTATTAAAGAAATCTGCCAAAGTTATACCTAAACCGTCACATATCATTTTAATTGTAAGCAATTTTGGGTTTTGACTTTTGCCGTATAGAATGTTTTTAAGTGATGACGGCGGTAAAGCGCATACGGTTGCAAGCCTATTTATTGATATATTTCGCTCGTAACATAAGTTAAATATTCGGTTTTTAACAGCTGTTATGGTATCCATATTATCAACTCCTTTTTGTTATGTTACAATAAACACTTGCAAAAAGTAGGCTATGTATAATACTATTAGTCTATACATAGCCTATAAGGAGAAGTTGAATTATGACCGTAACATTTTTCGGACACAGAAACACGCCTGACAGCGTACAGCCGATACTTAAAAAAACGCTGATACAGCTTATTGTAAATGAGGACGCAGATACCTTTTATGTCGGCAACGAGGGGAGCTTCGACCGTATGGTATACGGTACGCTGAAAGAATTAAGGAAAATATACCCCTTTATAGAATACAAGGTTGTATTGGCTTATCTTACAAAACGGAAAAGCGATTATTATACGGTTGAGCCTGCCGATACTCTTTTTCCCGATGAGCTTTTAAAAACTCCCCTTAAATTCGCCGTATCTAAAAGAAACGAAATTATGTTAAAGCTTGCGGATACGGTTGTTATGTATGCCTGTATGCCGGGGAACACATGGAATTTAAAGGCCGCGGCGGAGGACAAAGGCAAAAGAATTATAAATTTATATAACGCGGACAGAAAATAAAAAACGGGAGCGGAAAATTCCGCTCCCAAAGAATTGCTTAAAGATATGTCATTGCGAGCGCCGCAAGGTGCGCGGCAATCCGTTTTCCCTTTTAAGGGTATCGCGGATTCTTTCGCGCTGTGCGCTCAGAATGACATCTCTTTTGTCATTGCAAAGCCGTGTAAACTGCTGTGGCAATCCGTTCCCCTCTGTACAAGATTTGTATTATTTTAAAAACCAAAAAAAGCAAACGCCGTGCAAAAATACACAGGCGTTTGCTTTTTTAAGCGTTTTATGTAAAACGTTTTTTAATATTATTCCTCGGCGATAGCCTCTACCGGACATCCGGCAGCGCAGGCTCCGCAGCTGCAGCATTTATCAGCGTCGATCTCGTAATGCTCTGCACCCTCTGAAATAGCGTCGCAGGGACATCCGGCAGCGCAAGCTCCGCAGCTTATGCAAGAATCGGAAATTTTGTAAGCCATCAAAAAACACCTCCATAGCTTCGTTGCTTTTATTGTATCATATTTTTTAAAAAAAGCAAGTAAAATATTATTCCAATTATCAGGTTCCGGATACCGCATTTAAAACTGTTTATTCTTGCTGTTTTATCGTATAACGGTCTTATCTGTACTTTTCCGCCTGCAAGCGGAACATTTCGGCATATTTGCCGTTTTGTTTTATAAGCTTTTCGTGAGTGCCGCTTTCAATAATTTCACCGTTTGCCAGCATATAAATTTTATCGGCAAAGCGGGTTGTGGAAAGCCGGTGAGAAATAATTATAACAGTTTTATCACTTGAAAGCTCGGTTACGGTTTTATTAAGGGTATATTCCGCAATAGGGTCAAGCGCGCCCGAAGGCTCATCAAGTATTATAATATCCGAGTCCGCATATAGCACCCGCGCAAGCGCTATTTTCTGCTTTTCGCCGCCCGAGGGGTTAAAGCCGCTCTCATCAAATTCCTTTGTAAGCTGTGTTTCATAGCCATTCGGCAGAGTTTTAAACTTCTCCCAAAACGCGGATTTTTTAAGCGCCTCGTCAGCCTTTTTTATATCAAGCGGTTTATTATAGGCCGATATGTTGTGCGCAAGGTCGGTTGCTATAAGCTCGTAATCCTGAAACAGAACGCCGAAGCAACCCCTGTAATCCGCAATTCGGTAGTTTTTTATATTTTCCCCGCCGTAGCTAATTTTTCCGCCCGTTGGGTCGTAAAGCCTTAAAAGCAGCTTTATAAGCGTAGATTTACCCGCGCCGTTAAAGCCCACAAGCGCCACCTTTTCTCCCCTTTTAAAGGAGCAGCTTACGTCCTTTAGGGTCGGCTCACTGTTGCCGGGATATGTAAATTCCACATTACGCAAAACTATATCGCCGCCCGCAGGCAGGGCTGTGCGCCCGTTATCCTCCATAGTGTTTTCGGTTTCCGAAAAGCGGCGCAGCTTTTCAATATAAAGGCTGTGGTTTTGAAATTCCGATAAATTTGAAACGGCGGTCAAAACCTTTCCGTTAAGAGTTTGGGTTGAATTATAAACGCCGAGCAGCGAGCCTAAGCCGAACTTGCCGAGCACCAAAGCCTTAAAAAACAGGTAGGAAAGATATACGCCGCTTATTATAAGACCGGCTGCGGAGTTTGTTGCGACATTCAGCGCGATTATGGGTTTTTGGCGCTTTTTAACTATTGCGCGCATTTCTTCGGTAGAATCGGATAAATCCTTTTCCAATTTCGGGCTTATATTGCCGGTTTTTAGATCTTTTACATAATCGGCAAGGTAAAAAATTCTGCTCACATAGTCGCTGCGCCTTTGCACGGGCACAATTTCCTCTTGCATTTTCATTGCGCGCTTATTTATCGCACGCCCGGAAAAATATGTAAACGGCATTAAAAATACTAAAATTAAAAGCGAGGACGCGTCAACCGAAACGATATACGCACCCGCAATAATGCTTACCGTAATTCGGCTTAAAAGCGTATTAAACGCCCCTACTGCTCCCGTTATGTGGTCGGGCGCTTTTTGCATTGCCCAAACAAAGTCGTTATAAAATCCTGAGTCGTCATACCTTGCAAGCTCTAAAGAAGCCGCTTTTTCATAAAGCCGCATACGCGTTTTCATTTGTATTTTTTCCCTTTCGGCGGGCGCTATGTAAGCGTCGAAAAAGGTGTTAAGCATTAGCTTTATAAACACGGCTATTGCCACCGGAATTAAAAAATACAGCACATCGGTAAGCGTTTTCTTCTGCTCAACGCAGTTTATAATATACGCCGTTAAAAACGTGTGCTCAAAAAGCGTTACAACATCGCCGAGCACGGTCTGCATAAGCGTAAACACAGTGTAGCCGGGCGCAATTTCAAACTGCCACTTAAGCGCGAAAAGCGTATTTGACAGGGTGCTGTGTTTTTTGGGAGTTTTCTTATTCATACGCCGCCTCCGTCAAATAATTTCGCGCCTGCTTTTTAAACATTTCGGCGTATACACCGCCGTTTTCAAGCAGCTTTTTATGGGTGCCCTGCTCTGCTAATTTGCCCTTATCAAAAACAAATATTTTCTCGCACACCGCAGCCGATGAAAGGCGGTGCGATACTATTACGGATAAAACGTCTTTATTTTTGCAAAGCCCCGCCATAGTTTCAAACATTTTGTATTCCGCAATCGGGTCAAGCGCGCTTGAGGGCTCGTCAAGCAGTATTACGTCGCTGTTTTTCGCCACCGCGCGGGCAATGGCTATCTTCTGCCGCTGCCCGCCCGAAAGCTCTGCGCCGTTTTCGTCAAATTCTCTTGTAAGCACGGTGTCCATGCCGTTTTTAAGCTTTAAAACATCCTCGTAAACATCGCTCTTTTTAAGGGCTGCCGTCACTCGGTCGCGGTCTTCGTCAGTCTTCACCTCATCCAAAAGCACATTTTCCGCCACGGTTGCCGAAAACATGGCAAAATCCTGAAAGGCAACGCCTATATGCTTTCGGTATTCATTAACGTCATATTTTTTTATATTAACTCCGTTTAAAAGTATTTCGCCCTTTTTGGGGTCGTAAAACCGCAAAAGCAGCTTTAAAAAGGTGCTTTTGCCGCTGCCGTTTATACCCACAAGCGCGTTTCTGTCGCCCCTGTTTAAAACAAGGCTTATATTTTCGAGCGCGTAATTTTCCGCTCCGTCATATTTAAAATATACATTTTTAAATTCTATGCTTTCCACACGTTCGGGCTTTTTAATTCCGCCCGCCGTCTCGTCTATTTTAGGCTTGTACGCGAAAAACTGCTTTAAATTTTCTATAAACTCCGCGTCGGTAAACAGCCCCGAAACAGACCGTTCAAAATTGTTAAGCATCCAAGAAACGCTTACTATCGCGTTTAAAAGCACAATTAAATCGGGAACGCCTAATTTCCCGCTTATGCCGAGTATTGCGGCGCAAAGCCACATTCCCTCGTAACCGAGCAGAAACATTAAAATGCTTTTTGCCCCCGAATAAAGCGATTTTTTAAGCGCGTATTGCCGTGCCACCTCAACCGTTCTTTTGGCGGCAAGCCCATATGCCTCTTTAAGCACGCCGAAAAATCCGGTGGTTCTGATTTCGGCAGCGTATTTGCGGAAATACAGCACACGGTTTACATAATCCTTTTGCCGCCGCGCGGGGGTTGAATCCCTGTCTATCTCAAAGGTTACGTGACCTAACTTTTTGCCGAAAAACAGGTTGCCTATAAGCGGCAGAGCTATAAATATAAGCGCAAGCGGAGTTATTTTTGCCATTGTAACAATAACGGTTACAGAGGATATGAGCGCGGAAACGGCAGCGGAGCAATTATTAAGCACCGACATTGCGCGCGCGGCAGCCTCGGAAGCCGCCTTGGTGTAAATATTGTAAAACTCGGGAGTTTCATAGCAGGAAATATCGGCAGTTTGCGCCTTTTTAAAAAGCTTTAAATTAAGGCGATAGCCTATTTTAATATATTCCCTGTACATATAGCTTTGGTAAAACCAGGCGTTGTATATACTTATAAGAACATCTATAACAGCCGCCGCCCAAATAAAAATGAGAATATCGGAAAACTTGCGCGCACCCGCCGCGCCGAAAAGATATTGCAGGAAAAATACCGAATAAAACACCCACTGTGCAAAACCGAGCAGGGTTGTGAAAAAATTGAGTATTACCGCCGCCGGAGAAATTTGCCAAACGAGCTTTAAAAAATAGAAATTATTTTTTATTGCCGAAACCTTTTTCTTTCCGTTCTTTTTCATATGCTCCCCCAAAAACTTCCTTTATTTTGATTTTACCATATAAAGGAATTTGCCGCAACGGCGAATATTTATCTGTTCTTAAATATTTTTTATATAATTCCCTCTTAAAAATATCGCCGCTCCGTTATCCCGATTGACAGTGTAAACAGTTTAGGGTAAAATACTTATTAAGGAGTTGATTTTAAATGGTTAAACACATAATTTTATGGAAACTGCGCGAGGATATGGAAAAAACCGAAATACCCACCGTTAAAAGCGCCGCCAAAGCCGCGCTTGAGGGGCTTTTCGGCAAAATAGAAGGTCTTTGCGAAATACACCTTAAAACAGAGGGTCTGCCCTCTTCAAACGCGGATATGATGTTAATTACCGTTTTTAAAGACGAAGAAAGCCTTAAGGGCTACCAAAAAAGCCCGCTTCACAATGCCGCCGCCGATAAATACGTACGCCCGTATACCGCGCAGAGACTTTGCTTTGATTTTGAAGAATAATGCGTTCTCTTTAATTTGAAAACGCCGCCTTTATTGTAGTAAATTACCAAAAAAAAATTATTTTATTTAATTTTGACTGTTTTTTTATGTGATTTATACAAATATTCGGCTAATAATAGTTGCAGTTACATCTTGAAAAAGCTTAATGAATATTGTATTATTGTAATGTAAATAATAACCTTGATTAGTTAGGAGATGCTTTTATGACTAAATATACAATAACCGCGCTTTCTTCTATGATAGAGCGTAAGCTGTCGCACAACTTCGGCGTTACGCCCGAACAGGCTTCAGACGAGCTTTTTTACAAGGCATGCGTGCTTGTACTGCTTGAAATTATGAACGAGCGCCGCGCCGAATTTAAAAAGACCGCAGACGGCGAGGAAGCCAAAACAGTTTATTATTTAAGTATGGAATTTCTTATGGGGCGTTCTCTTAAAAACACCCTTTTTAACCTTGACCTTACCGAAACTATGCGCAAGGCGCTTGCAAAATTCAAGGTAAAGCTTGATAAGCTTTACGATTTCGAGCCGGACGCAGGGCTCGGCAACGGCGGTCTCGGCCGTCTTGCCGCCTGCTTTTTAGACGCGCTTTCAACCGGCAGCTACCCCGCTATGGGCTATTGCATACGCTACGAGCTCGGCATATTCCGCCAAAAGCTGGTAGACGGCTGGCAGACCGAAATGCCCGATTTTTGGCTGCCCGGCGGCGGCGTATGGCTTGAACAGCGCCCGACTTCTGCGGTTGACGTTCATTTTGACGGTAAAATAAACGAATGGTGGGACGGCAGCTACCATCATATAGAGCATACGGGCTACCACACCGTTCACGCCGTTCCTTACGACCTTATGGTTGCGGGAAAGGACGGCAAAACCGTTAACTTGCTAAGGCTTTGGAGCGCAGAGTGTCAGGATTTCGATATGTCCGCCTTTAATCAGGGCGACTACGTAAGGGCGCTTGAACAGCGCGCTATGACAGAGACTATTTCTAAGGTGCTGTACCCCGAAGATAACCATATAGAGGGTAAATCGCTGCGCCTGCGCCAGCAGTATTTCTTGGTTTCCGCCTCTGTTCAGGATATTCTTAACCGCCATTTAAGAAAGTACAACACGCTTGATAATCTGCCCGATAAGGTTGCAATTCACATTAACGATACCCACCCCACCCTTTCAATACCCGAACTTATGCGCTTTCTGCTTGACGAATGCGGCTACGGCTGGGACAAAGCGTGGGATATTGTAACGCGCACGGTGGCGTACACCAACCACACCGTTATGCCAGAAGCGCTTGAGTGCTGGTCGGTTGAGCTTATTAAGGAGCGTATTCCGCGAATTTACCAGATTATTAAAGAGATAGACCGCCGCTTCAGGGGCGAGGTGCTTTCAAAAACGGGCGATCCGCTTGTGGTTGAGCGCACCGCAATAATCCAAAGCGGAATTATTCGTATGGCTAATTTGTGCGTTGCCGCCTGCCATACCGTAAACGGCGTTTCAAAGCTGCACAGCGAAATACTTGTAAACGAGCTTTTTACCGATTACGCAAAAATGACCCCCGAAAAGTTTACCAACGTAACAAACGGTATTGCGCACCGCCGCTGGCTTTGCCAGGCTAACCCCGCGCTTACCGCATACCTTACCGAGCTTATAGGCGGCGGCTTTGTTAAGAACGCCGAAGAGCTTGAAAAGCTTATGGCTTATAAAGACGATAAGACCGTGCTTACAAGGTTAGAGGAAATAAAGCGCGAAAACAAGGTTCGCTTTGCCGATTACGTTAAGGAAAGCACCTCGATTGCGCTTGATCCCGATTCTATATTCGATATGCAGGTAAAGCGCCTGCACGAATATAAGCGTCAGCACCTTAACGCGCTTAATATAATTTCGGAATATCTGTATTTAAAGAGCAACCCGAACGCCGATTTCACGCCCAAGACCTATATATTCGGCGCAAAGGCGGCGGCAGGCTATCTGTTTGCAAAGGAAATTATACAGATGATCTACAAGCTTTCAACCGTTATTGATAATGACCGCACGGTTAACGACAAGCTTAAGATCCTGTTCCTTGAGGATTACAGGGTAACCATGGCGGAGCTTATGATCCCCTCTGCCGATATAAGCGAGCAGATCTCTCTTGCCTCTACCGAGGCGAGCGGCACGGGCAATATGAAGCTTATGATGAACGGCGCGATAACCCTCGGAACGGAGGACGGCGCAAACGTTGAGATACACGAAGCGGTAGGCGACGATAACATTATAATCTTCGGTATGCAGACGCCCGAAGTTTTGGCGCTGCAGAAAAACGGCTATTCGCCGATGCAGTATTATAACAACAACACAGAGCTGCGCGAAGCGCTTGACTTTATAGGCAAGGGAATTGCAGGTCAGCCGTTTGACAACATTTACACCACCCTTAAAACGCACGACACCTATATGGCTCTTGCAGATTTTGCGGATTACAGAAACGCCCAGCAAAAGGCAAGCGCGCTTTACCGCGACCGCGATACTTGGAACAAAATGTCGCTTACCAATATTGCAAAATCCGGCATATTCTCTGCCGACCGCTCAATTGAGGAATATGCAAAGAATATCTGGCATTTAAACAAAGTAAAATAAACTATGCAGTATTATCCTTTCGATTCAAGAAAAATTCTATACAGAAGTAAATTAGGAGCTTTAGCCGAAGGTGACACCCTTCGGCTAAAGCTGTTACTGCATAATGACGCCCGCGTACATAACGCATATTTAAAGCTTAGAAACGATAACAGCGAAAATATAAGAGAGCTGCGTATGCAGCCCGGCGGCCGACTTGAGGATTACCGCTTTTACGAATGTGAAATTACCTTAAGCGAAGGGCTTTACTGGTATCAGTTCCGTTACACAAGCGATTACGGCGAATTTTGCGTAACAAAGACCGAAACCTCGCTCGGTATAGTGTCGGGCGGCGGCGATTGGTGGCAGCAAACTGTATACTGCCGCGATTACACCACGCCCGATTGGTTAGACGGCGGCATTATTTACCAAATATTCCCCGATCGTTTTTATAATTCCGGTACGGAAAAGAAAAACGTACCCGAAGACAGGTATATCTGCACCGATTGGTACAAGCAGCCCGAATACCGCCAAATAAACGAAAAATGCACCTTGGGCAACGATTATTACGGCGGAGATTTTAAGGGTATTGAACAAAAGCTGCCCTATCTTGAAAAATTAGGCGTTACCTGCATATATTTAAACCCGATATTCGAGGCGCACTCTAACCACCGCTACAACACGGCGGACTATTTAAGGGTAGACCCCTCGCTCGGAACCGAGGAAGACCTTGTTTCACTTATAAAATCGGCGAAAAAGCGCGGTATCTATATCCTGCTCGACGGCGTTTTTTCCCACACGGGGGACGACAGCAGGTATTTCAACTCAAAGCACCGCTATGATACGGTGGGAGCGGATAACTCGCCCGATTCCTATTACCGAAGCTGGTATAAATTCGGTAATTACCCCACAGGCTACGCCTGCTGGTGGGGCGTTCCCTCCCTGCCCGAAACAGAGGAAAACGACCTTTCCTTTTCAAGCTTTATAACCGGAGAAAACGGCGTTATACGGTATTGGCTGAAAAAGGGAATACGCGGCTGGCGGCTTGACGTTGCAGACGAGCTGCCCGACGAATTTCTTGATAAGATCCGCCTTGCGGTTAAAGCCGAGGGGGAAGACAATTACCTGTTAGGCGAGGTCTGGGAAGACGCCACAAACAAAATAAGCTACGGCAGCCGCCGCCGTTTTTTGCGCGGCAGACAGCTTGATTCGGTTATGAACTACCCGTTTGCAAACGCCGTTACCGATTATGTTAAGGGCGGAAGCGCCGAAAAGCTTTTAAACACCGTGCTTAATATACTTGAAAACTATCCTCCGCAGGCGGTAAAGCTTTTAATGAACCACATCGGCACGCACGACACCCCAAGGGCGATAACCGTTTTGGGCGCACACGACGGATATGTGGGCGACCGCAAGTGGCAGTCCGAGCGCGTTTTATCCGCCGAAGAATATAACCGCGGCGTAGGGCTTTTAAAGCTGGCGGCGGTGCTTCAGTTCACGCTGCCGGGCGTTCCCTCGATTTATTACGGGGACGAGGCAGGTCTTACAGGCTACGGCGATCCGTTTTGCCGCGCCGCATACCCCTGGGGGCGCGAAAACACCGAGCTTTTAAGCTTTTACAGGGCATTGGGCGCTTTAAGGCGTTCCTCGCCCGCGTTTGCTTCGGGCGAGTTTGTACCGATAAGGGCAGAGTCCGGCGTATTTGCATTTTTGCGCAAAAGGGGCGGCAGCACGGCGTTTATCGCAGTAAATTCGGGCGATGGCACCGCCGTAACCGACCTTCCGCCGGAGCTTAAAGACATAAAAACCGCTTTCGGAGAAAAGCCGCAGGGCGGCAAGCTTACGTTAAGCCCCAAAACATATGCGGTTTTTACAGCCGAAAGCTAAAAACTAAAAGAAAAACGGATTGCCACGCACCTTTCGATGCTCGCAATGACCAAATAACCTGTCATTCTGAGTGCGGGGCACGAAAGAATCCGTAATTTCCCTTAAAAGAAAAACGGATTGCCACAGCCGCTTACGCGGCTTCGCAATGACATATGGGGTGGATTGCCGCACCGTACAACAGGCACTGTTTGAAATAATAACATTTAAAATATACCGCGGGACTGCCTTACGGCGGTCCCGTTAATTATATTTTGCGCCGTAAAGACAAAATCCCGTTTTCGCAATTGACTTTAAGGCGCGTTTATTGTAAAATATAAACTGATAATATAAAGCCGTACGGCGGAACGGAGTTAATAAAAAATGAAGCCTGTTTATAATCGTATACTTTTAAAGCTCAGCGGCGAGGTGCTTGCCGGTGAAAAGGGCGTGGGAATTGATTTTGACAAGGTGCTTGAGGTGTGCGCAAGCGTTAAGGAATGTGCGGATATGGGTGTACAGGTTGCCATTGTTGTCGGCGGCGGAAACTTCTGGCGCGGCCGTTCCAGCGGCAAAATGGACCGAACCAGAGCCGACCATATGGGTATGCTTGCAACCTCTATAAACGCGCTGGCTCTTGCCGACGCGCTTGAGCAGTTAGGCGTTACCGCGCGCGTTCAAACCGCTATTGAAATGCGCCAGATAGCCGAACCTTATATTCGCAACAAGGCCGTAAGGCATCTTGAAAAAGGCAGAGTTGTAATTTTCGGCTGCGGAACGGGCAACCCGTTCTTCTCAACCGATACCGCCGCGGCTCTGCGCGCCGCCGAAATAGGAGCGGACGTTATATTTAAAGCCACCAACGTTGACGGCGTGTACGACAGCGATCCGAAGCTCAACCCGAACGCCAAAAAGTACGATACCCTCTCGCATATAGACGTACTTAAAGACGGGCTTCATGTTATGGACAGCACCGCCGCCTCGCTTTGTATGGATAACGGCATTGAAATACTTGTTTTCAACCTTAACGATCCGAAAAATATAGTAAAAGCGATAACGGGCGAGCATATCGGAACAATAGTTAAATAATATAATATTAAGGAGATTTTGTTTATGAAAGAGCTGCTTAAAAATACCGAAGAAAAAATGAATAAAACCGTTGCCGTGCTTGAAAGGGATTATAAGTCCATAAGAGCAGGCAGAGCCAACATTGCGGTGCTTGACCGTATTACGGTGGATTATTACGGCTGCCCGACGCCGATACAGCAAATGGCGGCGGTTTCCGTGCCGGAGCCGCGCATTTTAATGATTCAGCCGTGGGACGCCACCACCCTTAAAGAGATTGAAAAGGCAATTTTAACCTCGGATATAGGCATAAATCCGCAAAACGACGGCAGGGTTATCCGCCTTTCATTCCCCCCGCTTACAGAGGAGCGCCGCAAGGATATTGTTAAAGAGGTTCGCAAGGCGGCAGAGGAAAACAAGGTTGCGATACGCAACACCCGCCGCGACGCGATTGAAAAGCTTAAAGCTCTTAAAAAAGCGAATACAATAACCGAGGACGACGTTACGGACGGCGAAAAGAAGATACAGAATTTAACCGATAAATTCTGCAAGGAAATCGACGATTTAGCTTCTCTTAAAGAAAAGGAAATAATGGAAATATAAAAAACTTGCGGGCATATTTTAAATGCCCGCTTTTAAAGCAGGTGGAAAATTGAGTCTTTTCGGCAAAAAAGCAAATACGGCGCGCACATTGCCGCGCCATATCGCAATTGTTATGGACGGCAACGGCAGATGGGCGAAAAAGCGCGGTCTGCCGCGTTCGGCAGGTCATGTTGCAGGGGCTAAAACCTTTAAAACAATAGCGCGCTACTGCAATAAAATAGGGCTTGAATATTTAACCGTTTACGCCTTTTCAACCGAAAACTGGAAGCGCCCTCGTGAAGAGATCGACGGCATTATGAACCTTTTGCGCGACTATTTAAAGGACGCGGAAAATTTCAAGGACGAAAACATTAAGGTTCGTTTTTTGGGCGACAGAACCCCCCTTGCCGACGATATTAAGGCGCTGATGCTTAAAAACGAGGACGGCTCAAAAAACGCCACGGGGCTTAAGCTTAATATAGCGATAAACTACGGCGGGCGCGATGAAATAGTACACGCGGTTAAAAAAATAATCAACAGCGGCACGCCCGAAAGCGATATTACCGAACAGCTTATATCCGATAATTTATATACCGCGGGTATGCCCGATCCCGATTTTATTATAAGACCCAGCGGCGAATACCGAACCTCTAATTACCTTTTGTGGCAGTCGGCTTATGCGGAATATTGGTTTTCGGATATACTGTGGCCCGATTTTAAGCCCCGCCACCTTGATAAAGCAATAGAAGACTTTAATCACCGCAGCCGCCGTTTCGGCGGTGTGTAAAGGAGTGTAAAATATATGAAGACCCGAATTATCTCAGGCGCGGTTATGGTAATCATAGCGGCGGCGGTAATAACGCTTGGTATGACGGTAAGCCCGCTTTTTATAACCGCCTGTATTGCGTTTATTGCCGCGGTGGGAATTTACGAGCTTTTACACAACGCCGCAAAAATCGAGTCTAAGGCGGCGTTGATCGGCGCCTGCACTTATGTTGTGCTTATGGTCTTTGCAATAGACGGCAGCACGGGGGCAAAGCTTCAGGAAACTCTTAACGGCACCCACAAGGCGTATATAAAATTAACCTTTACTTTAGCGCTCAGCGTTATTTACTTTATATATTCGGCGGCGGTAACGCTTAAAAACCACAAGACCTTTGAGCTTTCGCATATTGCCTTTCTTTGCGGTATGCCTATACCCGTGGCGTTTGCGTTCAGCTCGCTCGGCGTGGTAATAAACCACGAGCACGGGCTTTATTACCTTTTTATGCTGCTCAACTTTTCAAGCGTGTGCGACGCAGGCGCGTATTTTGTGGGCAGCACGTTGGGTAAGCATAAGCTTTGCCCGAATATAAGCCCGCACAAAACGATTGAGGGCGCTGTGGGCGGAATAGTATCAAGCATAATTGTAACCTATATTTTAGGCTTTTCTTTCTCATTTGAAAAAAATCTTACAAACGCGGCGCTTTTAACCGTGCCGTTCTGCATTTTGGGTATGATAGGCGACCTCTTCGCCTCTGCCATAAAGCGCGCGGCGGGAATTAAGGATTACGGAAATTTAATCCCCGGTCACGGTGGTATACTTGATAGATTTGACAGCATAATTATGACCGCCCCGCTTTTGTATTTGTTTATAGCTTTAGGGGTAATATAATGAAAAGGCTTTCTGTTTTAGGCTCAACCGGCTCTATCGGTACGCAGGCGCTTGAGACCTGCAAAAAAAACAATTGGCAAATAACGGCGCTGGCGGCAGGCAGAAACGTAAGGCTTGCCGAAGCACAGGCAAGAGAATTTAAGCCCCTGTTTGTTGCAATGTTTGATAAAGCCGCCGCAGACGAGCTTAAAATAAAGCTTGCCGATACCGATATCAAGGTGTATTCGGGCGAAGAGGGCGTTATTGCCGTAGCGGAAAGCGATTGCGATACCGTGCTTAATTCGGTTGTTGGTATTGCGGGACTGAAACCTACTTTGGCGGCGATAAACAAGGGCACTACCGTTGCCCTTGCGAATAAGGAAACGCTTGTAACAGGCGGGGAAATTGTAAACCGCAGGCTAAAGGAAACCGGCGTTAAGCTTTTGCCGGTAGACAGCGAGCATTCCGCAATTTTCCAATCCCTGCAGGGTGCGCCCGAAAATTCGCTTAAAAAAATATTGCTTACAGCCTCGGGCGGTCCATTTTACGGTAAAAAACGGGGTGACCTTGAAAATGTTACGGTTAAGGACGCGCTTAATCACCCTAACTGGTCTATGGGCGCTAAAATAACCGTGGACTCCGCAAGCCTTATGAATAAGGGGCTTGAGGTTATAGAGGCGGTGCATTTATTCGGCGTTACGGCGGATAAAATTGAGGTTTTGGTGCACAGGCAGAGCATTTTGCACTCGGCGGTTGAGCTTTGCGACGGCGCGGTTATAGCGCAGTTAGGCACGCCCGATATGCGCCTGCCGATACAGTATGCGCTAACCTACCCCGAACGCGCCGACAATGCGTTCCGGCGGCTAAGCCTTACCGATATCGGCACCCTAACCTTCGAAAAGCCCGATACCGAAACCTTTAAGTGCCTGCCGCTTTGCATTAAGGCGATAAACGAGGGTGGGCTGGCGCCAACCGCGGTAAACGGCGCTAACGAAGAGGCGGTGGCGCTGTTTTTACAGGGTAAAATCAGGTTTTTGCAGATAGCCGATTTGGTAGAAAAAGCGCTTGAGGAAGTTAAAAACAAAAGGGATTTTACATTAGAGGATATTTTTGAGACTGATAAAGCGGCAAGAAAGCTTGTAAGAGACAGTATTTTTTAGAATCGGGTGGTTGTTATTTCGGCTTTACTTAATGTTTGGAGCAATGTGTGGCCGTATTTGGTGGCTATTGCGCTGTTTTTGGTTTTAATTGTAATACACGAGTTCGGGCATTTTATTGCCGCAAAGCTTTTGGGCGTTCGCGTTAACGAGTTTGCGGTGGGCTTCGGTCCCAAGCTTTTTTCAAAACAGGGCAAGGAAACAAAATATTCCGTAAACCTTGTGCCCTTAGGCGGCTACTGCGCTATGGAGGGCGAGGACGAGGAAAGCGGCGACGAGCGCGCTTTTTGCAATAAAAAACCGTGGCGGCGCTTTATAATAGTGGCAATGGGCGCTACCTTTAACCTGATTTTGGGGCTTATAATAGTCGCCGTTACCTTAGCACCGCAAAAATCCTTTAACTCAACCGTTGTGGCGGAGTTTAAGGAAAACGCGGTAAGCGAGCAATCGGGGCTTAGGGTAGACGATAAAATAATAGAGGTAGAGGGCAGAAAAATTTTCTCCACCTACGATTTAAGCTATGCCTTTACAAATGTTAAGGGCGGCAAAATAGATATGGTTGTAAAGCGCGACGGCGAAAAGGTTGAGCTTAAAGACGTTAAGTTCGATTCTTCCGAAGAAAACGGAATAAGCTATTTAGCCGTTGATTTTTATGTTTACGGCATAAGAAAAACCTTCGGTTCATATATTAAGCAGACCTTTGCCACAGCCGCGTCATACTGCGCTGTTGTGTGGCGGTCGCTTATAGACCTTATAAGCGGAAAATACGGCATAAGCGCGGTTTCAGGCCCCGTGGGCGTTACCGCGGCGATAGGCTCCGCCGCAAAGCAAAGCCTTGAAAACCTGCTGCCCATTATGGCGCTTATAACAATAAATCTCGGTATATTTAACCTGCTGCCCATACCCGCGCTCGACGGCGGCAGACTGCTCTTTATTTTAATAGAAATGATTTTTAAAAAGCCCGTGCCGCAAAAGTACGAGGCGGTAGTTCACGCCGTGGGCTTTGCGCTGCTTATAGGCTTTATGCTGCTTATAACCGCAAAGGATATTTGGACGCTTATAGCAGGGTGACTTAAAATGCAGGAGTATAAAACAAAAAAGGTATTTGCAGGCGGTGTTCAGATAGGCGGCGGCGCGCCCGTTACGGTGCAATCAATGCTTAATATCCCCGCGCACGATACCGATGGGAATGTAAAGCAGGCAAAGGCGCTTGAAAAGGCAGGGTGCGATATTATACGCGTTTCCGTGCCCGATAAAGAGAGCGTTAAAACGCTGGCGGCGCTTAAAAGCAATATATCAATACCCGTTGTGGCCGATATTCATTTTGATTACAGGCTCGCGCTTGAAAGCGTTGCGGCAGGGGCGGATAAAATAAGAATAAACCCCGGTAATATAGGTGCGGACGATAGGGTAAAAGCCGTTGCAAATGCCTGCAAGGCGGCGGACGTGCCTATAAGAATAGGGGTAAATTCAGGCTCGCTTGAAAAAAATATTTTGGCAAAATACGGCGCTCCCACGCCCGACGCTATGGTGGAAAGCGGGCTTTACCATATATCACTGCTTGAAAAATTTGATTTTGACGATATTGTGCTTTCCCTTAAAAGCTCGAATGTAGTTACAATGTATAATGCATATGTTTTGGCGGCGGAAAAATGCCGCTATCCGCTGCATTTGGGCGTAACCGAGGCAGGCACCGCAGCAAACGGCACGGTTAAGTCCGCCGCCGGCATAGGCGGTCTTTTACTGCGCGGAATAGGCGATACAATTCGCGTTTCATTAACAGACGACCCCGTGCGCGAGGTTGAAACGGGCAAGCGGCTTTTAAAGGCGCTGGGGCTGCGCACGGGCGGTGTTAAATTTGTTTCCTGCCCCACCTGCGGCAGAACGAAAATCGACCTTATAAAAATTGCACACGAGGCGGAACAGCGCCTTAAGGACTGCGATAAAAATATAACCGTAGCCATAATGGGCTGCGTTGTAAACGGACCGGGCGAGGCAAGAGAAGCCGACATAGGCATTGCCGGCGGCGATAATTGCGGCGTGCTTTTTAAAAACGGCGAGATAATTAAAAAGGTGCCCGAAAGCGCACTGCTTGACGAGCTTTTGGCGGAAATAGAAAAATTATAAACGGAGTGTAAAAAAGTGGGCAAGGCATTGTTTTCTCAAATATTCGATACAGCGGTTTCGCATAATATTTCGGAAATATTCGGCGGCACCGTTATAGAAAAATGCTCGCTTGATACAGAAGAACGCGCTTTAAATGCAGTGTTAAGGGCAGAAAAATACATATCCGTCGAAAGCCGAAACGAGCTTATAAATCAGCTTAAAAGCGCGCTCAAACTAAATGAATGCCATATTTCCTGCATTTTTTCAGAGGACGCTTTAATCCCTGCCGCCTGCGCCGATATTGCGGCGGAATTAAAGGTTAAAAACGCCGCGTTTAACGGCTATTTCAACGGCGCGGAATTTAAATTTAATGATAACAACGTTAATATTACGCTTAAATACGGCGGGTATGACACCATAACCGACTGCGGCTTTGAAAACGCCTTTAAGCGCATTATAAAGGACCGTTTCGGGCGGAATATTACCGTTTCGTTTGACGGTCAGCTTGAAAAGGTGGAAATTGACCTGCCGCCCGCAGAGCCGCCGAAGCCCGCAGAAAAAGCCGAAAGGCAAGCCGCTCCCCAAAAGCAGAACGCGCCCGTGCGCCCCGCAGCGCCCAAAAAGGAAATTAAGTTTGAAAAAAGAGAAGGCATACCCGATAACGGCATAGTCTACCTTGATAATCCGCAGCAGTTTTACGGCAGGGGCGGGATTTCGAACCATACCCGCGATATGATAAGCATTACGGGCGACGATACCGAAATTGCCTGCTGGGGCGAGGTTTTCGGGCTTGAAACCCGTGTTATTAAAACCAAGCGCGGAACGGATATGACAATAGTCAACTTCTCGTTCAGCGACCACACAAACTCGCTCAACGCCTCGCTGTTTATAGATACCCACCGTATGGGCGATATTGCCCCCTTAAAGGACGGCGCTTTTATCCTTGTAAACGGCTCGTATGAATTTGATAATTACAAAAAGGATTTCGTTGTAAAGCCGCGCGCCATGGCGCTTTTGCAAAAATATACCGAAAAGGACGAGCACGAGGGCGAAAAGCGCGTTGAGCTGCACTGCCACACCAATATGTCCGCAAAGGACGCGGTTTCCTCTGCCGACGCGATTGTAAGACAAGCCTACGAATGGGGACATAAGGCGATAGCCATTACCGACCACGGCGTTGTTCAGGCATACCCCGCCGCCGCAGGCGCGGTTAAGGCAATACGCAAAGCGGGCGGCGATTTTAAGGTTATTTACGGTGTTGAATCTTATTTTGTGGACGACGTTAATAACGAAGTAAGGGATTTAAACGCAAAGCAAACGGCGAAATACCGCTACCACCAGATTATACTTGTTAAAAACCTTACGGGGCTTAAAAATCTTTATAAATTAGTGTCCGAAGCGCATTTGCACGATTTTCGCGGTAAGCCGCTGACCATGCGCAGTAAATTGGATAAGCTGCGCGAGGGCCTTATTTTAGGCAGCGCCTGCGAGCAGGGCGAATTATACCGCGCGATAATCGATGAAAAGCCCGAAGAGGAGCTTTTAAGAATTGCCGATTATTACGATTACCTTGAAATTCAGCCCTTAGGCAATAACGCGTTTATGGTGCGTGAGTCTTCATATCCCGATAAAAAGGATAAGAAAACGGGAGCAGTTATACCAAACCGCTTTAAAAAGGTTACCGATTTTGAGGTTATAAAAAGCTTTAACCGCAAGGTTGTCGAATTGGCGGATAAGTTAGGCAAGCCCGTTGTAGCCACGGGGGACGTGCATTTTCTTAAAAAGAGCGACGATATAATCCGCAAAATACTTATGGCAGGTCAGGGCTTTGACGATTTTGACAATCAGGCGCCCCTGTACCTTAAAACAACCGACGAAATGCTTGCCGATTTCGATTACTTCGGCGAGCGAGCGCGCGAATTTGTAATTGACAACCCGAATAAAATCGCCGATATGGTAGACGGAGACGTGATCCCCGTGCCCGACGGCAACTATCCCCCTGTAATTGAGGGGTCGGACGAGCTGCTGCACGATATCTGCTGGGACACCGCCCACAAAACCTACGGCGAAAATCTGCCCGAAGTGGTTGAAAAGCGCCTTGAAAAGGAGCTTAACTCCATTATCAACAACGGGTTTTCAATAATGTATATTTCGGCGCAGAAGCTTGTGGCATACAGCGAAGAAAACGGATACTTGGTAGGCTCGCGTGGTTCGGTAGGCTCTTCCTTTGCCGCTACCATGGCGGGTATTTCCGAGGTTAATCCCCTGCCGCCGCACTATGTTTGCCCAGAGTGCCGGTACAGCGAGTTTTTCCTAAAGGGCGAGGTAGGTTCAGGATTTGACCTGCCCGAAAAAAAGTGCCCTAAATGCGGCGCACAGCTTAACCGCAACGGCCACGATATTCCGTTTGAAACGTTTTTGGGCTTTAAGGGCGATAAGGTGCCCGATATAGACCTTAACTTTTCCGATGAATTTCAAAACTCGGTGCAGAAATACACCGAAACGCTGTTCGGCAGTGAAAACGTGTTTAAGGCAGGTACTATTTCAACGGTTGCCGAAAAGACCGCCTACGGCTTTGCAAAGGCATATGCCGAGAAAAAGGGCATTACCTTAAGCAACGCGGAATTAAACCGCCTTGCATCGCTTGTGGAAAAGGCGCAGATAAAGCAAACCACCGGTCAGCACCCTGCGGGTATGATAATTGTGCCCAAAACCAACACAATTTACGATTTCTGCCCCATCCAGCACCCGGCGGACGACGTTAATTCCGATATTATAACCACGCACTTCGACTTCCACTCAATTCACGATACCATTTTAAAGCTTGACGAATTAGGTCACGTTGTGCCTACTACATATAAATATCTTGAAGAGTATACCGGTATACCCGTAAACGACGTATCAATGAGCGACCCCGAGGTTTACAGCCTGTTTACCTCAACCAAGGCGCTCGGCGTTGAGCCGGAGGAAATAGATTCAAGAACGGGCACCTACTGCCTGCCTGAGTTCGGCACAAAATTCGTGCGCGAAATGCTTATCGACTGCCAGCCCAAAAACTTTTCCGATCTATTGCAGATTTCAGGTCTTTCCCACGGTACGGACGTTTGGCTCGGCAACGCAAAGGACCTTATTGATAACGGCACCTGCACGATTTCCGAGGTTATAGGAACGCGTGACAACATAATGGTGTACCTGATTCATAAAGGCCTTGAAGAAGGCAGAGCCTTTAAAATAACCGAGACCGTGCGTAAGGGCCTTGTGGCAAAGGGCAAGGTTTCGACAGAGGACTGGAGCGCTATGGAGGACGATATGCGCTCGCACGGCGTGCCCGAATGGTACATTGAAAGCTGCCACAAAATAAAGTATATGTTCCCGAAGGCTCACGCGGCGGCTTATGTTATTTCGGCTTTGCGCCTTGCCTGGTACAAGGTGCACCGCCCGCTTGAATTTTACTGCGCTTACTTTACCGCCCGCCCCGAAGACGTGGACGTGCCTACCATAATGAACGGCAAGCAGGCGGTAAGGCAGTATTTGCAGAACATCAAGGCAAAGGGCAAGGAAGCCAGCAAAAAAGAGCTTGACGTTTACAACAATATGCTTATATTCAACGAAATGATGTCCCGCGGAATAGAGGTTCTGCCGATTGATATTAAGCACTCGCACGCTATGAAATATCTGCCCGAAAACGGCAAGATGAGACTGCCGTTCGGCGCGCTTTCGGGCGTGGGCGAAAAAGCGGCATACTCTATTTACGAAGCGGCGCAGAAGGGTGACTTTGTATCGCGCGAGGACTTCCAGATCGAGGCGGGCGTTTCAAAAACCATTATTCAGAATTTGGCGGACTTAGGCGCTATGAACGACCTGCCCGATACTAACCAGATATCTATGTTTTAACCGGCGGTGATTTATTATTATGAAGCAAGGAATAAGCCTTAAAAAAACAGCATATGCGGCGTATGCCGTTGCTGCGGTTTTGTTTGTTATATTCTCTGTTTATATGCTTTGCTTTGAAAAAACCGTCACATTCAACTCGCGCGGTGAGCCCTCGTTCGAAGAAATAAAGGATTACACAAAATCTGAAATTTCCGCGCCCGACGCTCCGATAGGAATAAAAAAAGAATACCGCTTTAAAACAGATAAAATATCTTCGGGCGATACAAGCCTTATGTTTTACGTGGTTCACAGCTATATTGACGTAAAGCTTGACGATACCCTGCTTTACAGCACAAGCGCAGGGAAAAGCAACCGTATCGGCTCCACCCCATCAAGCTATTGGGTGGTTATACCGGTTTCCCAGCTTGATAAGGACAAAACCGTTACGGTTACCGTAACCCCCGTATTTAAAAGCGCCGAAAACAGAAAAATCAGCTTTATGATAGGGTCAAGCTATGCGCTGTTTATGAAACAGCTTAAAGCCGACCTGCCGCAGCTGGTGCTTTCTTCGCTTTGTATTGTTATGGGCGCTCTGATTATTACCGTGCAGCTTTACCTTATATTCAAAAAGCGTACTGCCGCGTGGAATATATTTTTCCTCGGTAATTTTTCGCTGCTGCTCGGAATATGGCGCATAACCGATACGCGCTTTTCCGCCTTAATTTTTAAAAACCATACTATGCCGATAGGATATATAACGCTGGCGGCGCTTTTTACATTGGCAGCCCCCGTATTGCTGTATACCGATAAGCAATACAAGGAAAAGAGCTATATTGTGCTTGATATTGCCTCAATTGCAAACTCTGTCATCTGTGCCGTCGCGCTTATTTGCCAGTTCCTTTCAATTGTTGAGCTTCGTCAGATTCTTATTGCCTGCCATATAATGCTTATAGCGGATATTGCCGCTATTGTCTCCTCGGCTGTGTTTTACAACACGCGCGGCAAAAGAGATACCGAAGCCGTTATTTTCACGGCGTTTCTTGTATCGGGCGGAGTTTTAGATATAATTATATTTTATATCAAGGGCTCGTCGTCGGGTATGATAATTACAATGGTGGCTTTTTTAATTTACACGGTATACGAGTTTGTTGTAAGCCTTTTAAACACCAATAAAAAAGCGTACATAGATTCAAAAACAAAGCTTTTAAATAAGGCGTATTGGGAGGATTTGGTTAAAGAGGTCTTCTCTGCCGACGAGCAAACCGCCATGATTATGTTTGACCTTAACAGCCTTAAGCACACAAACGATACGTTAGGTCACAATACGGGCGATAAAATGATATCTGAATTTTCCTCTATTCTTAAAAACGAGCTCGGCTCAAAAGAGCTTTTGTGCCGTTGGGGCGGCGATGAATTTACGGTATTTGTGCGAAACGCAGACCGCGAAAAAACCGAGGAATATATTTCAGCCGTAAATAACGCGGTTGCCGCCTACAACCGATCGGGAAAAACACCTGAAATATACTTTGCCTGCGGTTATGCGCTCTCGTGCGACTTCCCCGGCATTTCGTGGCCGGAGCTGCTTGCAAAGGCAGACGAATATATGTACGAAAACAAAAAACGCTGGTACAGTGAAAATTTAACCGATGTGCGTTAAAAATAAAGGACAATAATGTTAAAAAGCGCTTTTAAAGCCGCATTCCCTAAAACGATTCCTATTTTGGCGGGGTTTTTGTTTTTGGGATTTTCCTACGGCGTTTATATGAATGTTTCGGGCTTCAGCTTTGTTTACCCTATGGTTATGAGCATAGTTATTTTCGGCGGCTCGCTGGAATTTTTAATCGTTTCAATGCTGCTTTCCCCTTTTGCGCCGCTTCAGGTGTTTATTGTAAGCCTGATGATTCAGGCGCGGCACCTGTTTTACGGCATTTCAATGCTTGAAAAATATAAGGGAACCGGTCTTAAAAAGCTGTACCTTATTTACGGTATGTGCGACGAGACCTTTTCGGTAAATTACGTTACCGATGTGCCAAAGGGCGTTGACCGCACTTCACCTGTGGCGCAAAAATATGCTTTTGTCAATAGCGGGCGGAACGGTATGCTATATGCTGCTTGTGCAGCTCGTTTTTTAAACGATTGTGCAGTTTTCACAAAAAATTAAATAATTATTTGTGTATAAAAAGGTTGCAATTTTGTAACCTTTTTGTTATAATAGCATTATGCTGATTACAAATTGTAACTTTTGAAAGAGGTGAAGCTATTTTATGGATATTCTGAAAAAGGGTGTTTTAAAGGAAATGTTATCGCAGTATAATATTTTCAAAAAGCTTTTTGCGTTTTTAAAATCCAACAGAATTCCTATGAAAATATGCTCCCTTTGTCTTATAGGTATGCTGGCGGTGGGCGTAACGGTTGTTACCGTTGGGATCACCTTAGGCTTTAAGGTTAATTATGCAGGCTCGTTTATAGCCACGGTTAAAAATTCAGGCGTGTTTGACGCCGCTAAGGATATTGCCGTTAACCATATTTCAAGCAGCAATGCAGACAGCGCCATTAAACGTCCGAGCTTTAAAATGACTCTTACGGTCTCAAATCGGCTCGACAGCGCCTTTAAGGTTGCCGACGCGATTATTGAAAACACCGACGATATTGTAGAGGCTGCGGCGCTTACCGTAAACGGGGAAGCTGCTGTATGCGGCGAAAAGGAACAGCTTAACGCTTACCTTAACGCGCGCCTTAACAGCTTTAATATAGAGGGTGCCGAAAACGATCCCCAATTTACCGATAAGCTTGAAATCGAAGAGGGCTATTACCTTGCAAAGGAAGTAGCCACCCCCGGAGAGATAAAGGCCGTAACCGACGCGCTTAACGTTAAAAACACGGCGGTTATTACAAGCGAAGAGGAAATTCCGTTTTCAAAAACAACCGAAAAGACCTCAACCGAGCTTATAGGCTATTCGGCGGTTACAACCGCAGGTCAAAACGGCATAAGGCGCAAAACCGAAACTAAGGAGCTTATAAACGGCGAGGTTGTGTCGTCCGCAGAGCTTTCAAGCGAGGTTATAAAGCAGCCTGTAACGCAAATAACGCTTATAGGAACTGCCAAAACCACCGCTTCGGCAAAGCAGCGTTCAAGCGAGCGCAGCGCAGGATTTATCTGCCCGCTTGATAGGGGCAGCTTTACCATCTCCTCTTATTACGGAGACGGTAGGGGTCACAAGGGTATGGATTTGGCTGCCGATAAGGGTACGCCTATTTACGCCGCCGCCGCAGGCACGGTAGCGCTTGCCAAGTACGACGGTGCATACGGCAACTGCGTTGTGATAAATCACGGCAACGGTCTTAAGACACGTTACGGCCATGCAAGCGTTCTTAAGGTAAGCGTGGGCGCCAGGGTTGAGCAGGGCGATGTGATTGCACTTGTAGGTAATACAGGTCAGTCAACAGGCAATCATCTGCATATAGAGGTGCTTGTAAACGATAACCGTGTAAATCCGATTTCTTATTTAGGTCTTGATTGATAAAAAGGCGGTCTGTGACAGATATCACAGACCGCTGTTTTTTATTAAGTATATAATTTTAAAAGAGAACGGATTGCCGCACGCTTTATGTATTCAACAACTAAACGGCTTGTCATTCTGAACGCGTAGCGTGAAAGAATCCGTAATCCCCTTAAAAGAGAGACGGATTGCCACAGCCGTTTGCACATCTCGCCTGCCGGCTCGGTCGGTGCTTCT
>ERZ773224.1437-NODE-1437-length-29258-cov-6.475910_pt1 | contig 29258 bp, 25 predicted proteins | sample MGYA00580526_ERZ773224 | MGnify/ENA primary metagenome ERZ773224 (study PRJEB29015, sample SAMEA2737743) | human gut metagenome | biome: human gut; feature: human-associated habitat; material: faeces | place: China | collected 2012 ... | reverse complement strand
TATGTTTGGATAACAGGGCACGGTTGACAAGGATTTTGTGCTCTTTTTTGTCCTGCGTCCGGTATTTAACCCATACCGTGTCAATTTCGAGTTTGTCTAAATATTCAACGGTTGCATGTCCGAGATTGGCTTCGTTGCTGTCATAATAGCGGTTGAGTTCCAAGTCCATCCCGCCGGTTCCTTCTAAGGAAAGGTCGGTACGGGAAAGCATGAGCCGCCCGCTTGCCGTGTCGACACCGTCCGGGTTCTCTGCCTCTAACGGAGAACCGGCAAGATAGTTCTCATAGACGCCACGGAAAGTATCTCCATAGGCTGCCTCCACTGCTGTCTGATAAGTTTCTCCGGCAGCTTTGCTGATGGTGCTGCAGGAGAAAACTGCCACGCCACACAAAACTGCTGTTGTAATTCCGTGAATCACTGCTCTTAAGTCTCTCATAAATTTAAACTCCTCTTCTTCCTGTTATGTCTTTTTTATTTCGGAACCTCGGTCGTTTCTGCCGCCTGCAGTTCCTCTTTCTTTACCACATCGGACCACTTCCGATTGTCCGAGGCTTTTCCTTTTGCCCGAATCAGTTCCATCGCTTTTTTTCCGGTCTGTACCGACAGTTTTTCCGCTTTTTCCAAATCTTCTAAGCGATAGCCTTCTTTCTGCATCTGGTACTTTATATTTTCATCGATTGTAAAAAACTCTTTTTCCAGCTGTTTGTTTGTCTTTTCCCAGTCGTTTGTCTTTTGATATATCCGCGATACATTTTCCGCAGACTCTTCATAAAGTTCTGCATAAATGTCCGCAGCCTTTTTATCCGATTCACTCAAAGTTTTATAAATGCTTTTCTCTTCTGTTTTCGTTTGCTGTTCTTTATGGATATTTTTTTGTACCAGCCAAAAGCAAACACATCCAAGAATGCACATCATAATGCTGACAACAACTATCCATCGTTCTTTTGTCATGAGCTCTCCTTCTTTCTAAGCCTGTTTTCTTTCGGTCAAAGTAATTTCAACGGTTGTCTTTCCATCCATTTTAGCTTCTACCGGAACCGATTGATAGGCTTCACAAGAATTCCCTCGTTCCATGCTTCCTGTCAACTTTAGAACCATAACGCCTTTTTTCGGTTGATATTTTAAGAGTTTTACCCCATCAACTCCCTCTTTCAAATCCGCTTCTTCCTCAAAAGAAGATGCGGATTGAAAGTTCAGTTTGTCAGGATCAATTGACAATGTTACAATCTGACTCTGATCTTTTGCCAAATTTCCGGCAGTTACCTGTAGTTCGTAAATTTCTCCCTGATTAATTGTCATCTGCTTTTTTATCGTTTGAGTTTTGATTGTATACTGCTCTACCACATCCAACACACCAAAGCCTGTCATTTCGCCACCAATGCTGTAAAGTTCATTTTCGCAGGCAGAAAGCAGCGATTCTTTTTTTGTTAAATTCATTGCTGAAATTTCGCTCCATTCATCGGAATAAGCATCATATACAAAAACATTCTTTGTTTCCGTTTCCTTTACCATATAAATTTTCCCACTGATGACCACCGGTGTGGCAAAGTGATCTGAAGTTGTATAAGGACATACTATTCCGGCTTCTTCAAAAGCATTATCTTCCGGAAGATACTCGACCCAATATATGCCTTCCCCTTCTTCCTTCAACACAAATATACGGTTATCCACACAAACTGCACCAAGAATCGTACTGGTTCCCGGCATAACAGCACTTTCCCATGTGTCCGCATCTAAGTCATATACATCTAATTTATCCGTTGCCCCGGCCTTAGAAAAAACATATACTTTGCCTCCGCAAACAGCTGTTGCCAAATTGGTTCTTGCTTCTTTCATATCTGCTTTTGTTGTCCATTTTTTGGATTTCGCATTAAATACATAAATATGCTTGAGTGCTGCTGCATTCGCACCTGTACCGGTTTGACCACCAATAACATATATTTCATTCTTATACGAAATCAGGGATGCTTTGCAGATTCCGGTTTCCGAACCCGGATATTCTGGCAGTTCTTCCCATACCTTTTTCTTCGTGTCATATGCTGCGAAAGATTTGCAGGCACCTTGCTCATTTTCACCACCCAATACATAAATTTTATCATTTACTGTTACCGAAGATGCGTTCTTCCGCGTTTTCAACATTGGTGTCTGATAGACCCATTCGGACTGACTGTCTGCACTGTAAATCATTTTGGAACTCTCGCCTGTTAAGGCTTCACTTTCTCTGGCTGTAACAGTAAAGCCAAGTATCTTTCCACTTGTTGCATTCGTATATACATACTCATAAATCGTACCGGTTACTACCGTTTCGCTGATTTTCTTTCCACCGTCATACACACATACCAGATATTCCTTCGCATTCTCTATCGAATTCCATGTAAGTGTATATTTATCCTGTCCCTTCATTCCGTTTACTTCCGGAATGGCAAAACGTTTTTTCAAATGCAGCGTATAACTGCCGGTTGCTTTGTTTTTTGCACTAACCTTTATGTAGCGTCTTTTATTATAACTGCCCACAAAGGAAAAGTTTTTGTTCGTTCCGGTATTATCCGCATAGCCAACCCGCTCTTTGCTCTCGTCATACATGGTTGCCTGCGTATCCATGGCAGAATCGGTATATACCTCATACGCAATGCCCGGTTTCGTGTCAAAGTAGAAATAGTTTTCCTGACCTTCTTTGATAATGTCTCTGGTAATTGGCTCATTTTCTTTTAACTGAACAGCTCCGTCAAATCCTACCACTTCATAATTCACGGTAAAATACGGATTTCTGTCTAATTCCGCCTGATATGTGCGGTTGGCATTGTTAGACACCAGTGCCACACCGTAGTTTGACTCTCCTTTTTGCCATGCTTTCACAATATCCGTCACGTCACAAGCATAACTGCCCTTTTTCTGGATGCTAACCTTAGCCCCGGACACTTCTTCGTATGCCGGACGATTATTATAAGTAAGCTTTTTACTTGACCAGTTTTCTTTTACCTTGTGCACATCAATATCATACGTTTTGCCCGCACCCATTTTTAATGTCTTTTTATTTAGAATATGTAACGATGCACTTCGTATCTGCACATTTGGATTACTAAATTCTGCCAAATTTGTCATTTTAGTAAATCCAATACATTTATTCGCCTGTAAAAGCAGTGATTTATCATAGGTAAATGTTCCGTTTGGTGCTCCACTATAGGCTGCTCCTACTTTTACATTTCTGCTGTGTTTATCCGTCAGATAACTGGTTCGCATCTCCATCGGGAATTTTCTCTTTTTACTGTTCCACCATTTCTTTGATGGGGTCACGGTAAGTGTCTTTTTCTTCTTGTTATATTTCACTTTTACTTTAGAAGTAGAAACTCCGTTGGCATCGGTCACAATTGTATGCAGACGCTGGTATTTTTTCTTGCCCTTTTTCGTTTTGAAATATACCTGATTTCCTTTACCCTTGATTTTCATTTTTCCTGCATTGATCTTGAACGTCCACTTCTTTGCCTTCTGCTTTTTCGACACGGTAATAACTTCCTGCACACGTTCCGGAAAAATGTTATAAGTGATGCTTGTGTTTTTTAACACTTTGGGGTAAGAAACGACATTTTGGTTTAATACATCGGTTTGTTTGGATTTCTTGGAATTGCTGATTTTTACATTTGCTGATTTTACTTTTTTCCCTTTCAAAGCCCACGATATAGAATTGGAACCACGTTTTAGGGTAATCACCGATTTTTTATTGGATTTTTTTGATACTTGAATGATTAAATCCGTAGATTTTGTCTGATATTTTTTCTTTCCCACTTTTTTCATTGTTGTATCAATTTCTTTCCATACGCCCTTCTTTTTATAGTGAACCGGCATCGAATACGCGACTGCCGTAAAACTTCCATCGGATAATGCAAACTGTTTAACAAAGGAATTTCTCTTTTCTGTCAATTCCTTTGTAATATCTGCCTTTACAGATACAGCATCCGCTTTTATTTCATTTTTTGTTAAATTAATTTCAGATACGGATGCAAATAACAATGCTCCCGCTAACACTCCACTAATAATTACTTTTCTGTTCCCTTTCGCTCTTTTCACTTTCTTTTCCTCCATCTCTATTTTCTGTTTTTCCTATCATTTATCAAAAATGCAAATAACAAGGAAGCGCTTTGTACATAGACTACATAACATAAAACTCCTGCCAGTCGAAAGATATTAAAATAAACAAACAGTACAAAAAGCACAAGTATTACAAACAAGATTCCTCGGATTACTTTTTTATAATAGACGATTTCTTCATCAGACAGTCTTTTGGCTTCGCTATCCATAGGTGCCAGAAACCATATGGTCAAACAGGATATTCCCATCAATATCATCCACAAATTTGTACCATATTGAAATAATTGGTCTTTCCCAACAAAAACTGAAAACAATAAAACAATTGCGGATGTCATAGTACACAACCATGACTTTCCAGCATGCCATCCTCCGCAGAACCCCCGTAATGGTATAAATATCAGATTAAACAATATTACAATACCAATCTCCCCCAAGGCAAAACCAATGAGCAGTGACAGAATTACATTTATCGTCACTTCTATCAATAGAGTATAACCGTAGCGGTAAATTGGTATTGTTTCATCTTTTAGTAAACCACTCTTAATTTGAGTATCCAAAAGTTTATTAACAATTTTTTCAATCATTGTAATGCTTTCTCAACGCATTTGCTTCTTTTGGAAACTCCGGCTGGTGAAAATACCAAGCACATGCTGCATTCGCTGTTGCCGTTACTAAAACCAGCGCTAAACAGTTCAAAATACCAAATTTACTTTTACCAATTCTTTTTTTCATAAATATCATTCTCCTTTTTTTCTGAAACACGTAGCCAATGCACATATTTCTTTTTTTGCCTTTTACTATACATATTTCAACAAAATATTCAATAGAAATGACAATTTTGGCAGAATGAGGGGCCACTTTTGCAAAAAAGCAAAAAAATCTGATAGACCACTCTAAGCAGTACTATCAGATTCCTGTTATATTTCTTCATCAGTAGAGATTAGCAACACCGTTTCAAATGTTTTATCCTCTGCCGTACACATCAAACATCCACCATATTTTTCTGCAATCCGCCGCACGGAATGAAGTCCGATTCCATGCATGCCATCATCTTTTTTTGTAGTAGCAAAGTCTCCATCCTGCGTATGTTTTATATTTTCAAATGGGTTTGTGATTTTTATTACGCAGAAACCGCCTACTTCCTTCATATAAATGTAACTCTTAATATACTTTTCCCCTTGCGTCTCCGCGGCCGCACGAATCGCATTATCCAAAAGATTGCCAAGCATGGAAATCAAATCCATCGGTGCCACATGTTGTAATAGGACTCCGGGTTCTACATAAAAGTCTGTATGAATCCCCTGCTTCCATGCTTCCCGTCTTTTTTCATTTAACAATGAATTTAATACCGGATTGTCGCAGTACACCATCCTGGAATCCTTTTCCATTTCTTCACCAATACTATCTGTCAATTCTAAAATCGCTTTCGTATTTCCATCCTTTGCAAAGACATAAATCATTTTTATCTGATTCGTAATATTATGAATCAGTTCCTTTTGTTTCTTGTCAATTTCCGATATCTGCATATAATATTCCAAGTCTTTTTTCTGCTTTATAATTATGATATTTTGTTCCATCGTTTCATATAAGCGCTCCGAATACCGTTCAAATGCATAAAAACTCATTACATTCCCCAAAAACAAGACCGCAAAACTGCACCCAAGGAATGCACTCGCATACCCTGCCATATGATGAACTGCTCCCGAATAGAATACAATTATCATAACAAATAAGCTTGCAGCCGGAATCATCATATACATAATAAATATTTTGGAATCCTGTATTCTCTTTCGTTTGCCTATTGCTTGATTCGTAATCAGAACCAGTATATAGGTGAGAAATTTAATGACAAGCATCAAAATCATAATCAATGTGGAATTTTTGTAATCCGATGCGTCCGGATGTACCAAAAGCATAAATAAAAACTCACATCCACACAAAACGCAAAACATCGTAGCGAAGCATAACAAACGATAACATACTTTTCCCTGGAATTCTAAAACCGTATACAAGAAAAATAATGCAGGCGTAATTAAAATATTAACATCCCCATTCCCCAAAAGGTTGCATATGGTTAATAGAATAACGATGCCGATTTGACAGCTCTTTTCTTTTAATACTGAATCAGCAAAGAACTTTCTCTTGCTAAAATAATTTTGAAAAAACAAATGGAACAAATACACATCGATGATGCAGCTTATTACAACACTTAATACCTTCACTTTATCCTCCGTTTTTATTTATATTTTTCACTCATTACCGCAGCCAGTGCCCGTCTGAACTCTGGCATTCTGGAACGTGAAACATTCAATTCTTCTCCGTTTGATAGTTTTATCACACCCTCTGATTTTAATTTAACGACATGATTTAAGTTTACAATATAACTATTATGGGCATATTCAAAACCGTATCCCTTCAAATCCGTATACAGCTCTGCCAACTTCTTTTTTGTCGTAATCCTATCCTCAAATGAGTAGTCTTTATAATTCTCCTGCACATGGATTTCGCTTCCGCGCTTATAATTATCTATGTATAAAATATCATTCGGATACACCTTCACTATATTCATATGATTTTTCCCCATTACATAGGTTCTTTTTTTCATTTGCTTCATTTTCTCTACTACTGCGGTCAACTCCAATAACATTTTGTCATCTCCATAATTTTTCCGCAAATATCGAAAAGGCGTGGTTTTAAATGATTCATCCGTAGGCTTTGATACACCAGAACAAAATACTAATAAAGAATCCGGAAATAATTTTCTAAAATGCTTTGCCGTGGCATGTCCGTCCATTCCACTCATCTGCATATCAAGAATGATCAAGTCACAAGATGTCATTCTCTCTACTGTAAGAAGACACTCTTCCCCCGACGTAACTTCATAAAAGGTAACTTGACGCTCACTCAAGTCGCATCGCAAAAGCATTTCTTTCATATAGGAAATAAAATTTTTATCATCATCACAAATAACAATCTTATACATAACGTCCTCCCCTATTTTTTTGTTCAGTATAGCATACGTGTCTATCTTTGTCAATTTTTGTAATGTCTGGGGATAGCGTAAATTGTTTTTCGGAAAAATGTAAGCAGACCAGCCCTTTGATAATTTCAAGATTTCGAGCTCAGTTTATTATACTACATCTTTCCTTATATTTCTATACTTTTTCATTCCTTTGTTCTACACGCTATGCTTATGCAATAGTTCCCCGGCATTAATAATAGATCTCATCCATGAGAATTGCTTTTTCTCCAATCCCGGGATTGCTTTTCTTAACACTTCTTCATTTCTGCTGCTTTTCCTTTTTTGTACACCGTGCTATCCGATATTTGAGTTACTGTAATCTGTTCTTTTCTCATAATAAAAATCTCCTTTTTCATTGATTTGTGACAGATAAGGAAAAAGCCAGAAGGGAATGCATACATTCCACTCCGGATGATTTCCGAATGGAATAATACACATTCCTCTCTGTCTTTGTTATTTGTTGCTATATGATTATCAGGCAGTGCCTGTTGGAACGATTAACCGGGCTTTCCCCGATGCGGTATGCTGTGACCACCTCCTTTCATGGTATGAAAAAAGCACCTTAACCTGTTGTGGCTAAAGTGCTGTATAAGTTTGTTATTAAATTGTTGTGAGTCAGACAAACTGGAATTTTCACTTCTTTACTCTTAGTAATAAGAAATCTGGCTTATGAAACAAATCCTTGTAATCTGGATATTGTTCAAGTATTTCATCTGTTGGTAATGGTTCAATCATTCTTTCTATCGAAAATCCTGCATTAATTAATGTGTTTATGATTGTTGAGAAAGTTCTATGGTATTTTTTTACATTATCAACAAACCATACTGACTCTCTTTCTCCCTCGATACCATAATTCGCAAGATTAAGATGTATCTTATTACCTTGTTCGTCTCTTGTCCATCTGTTACCTCCAGAATGGCAAGTGCATAATGGATTCTCTTGTGAATAAAGAAATATTCCTTCTGTATCAAGCATATTGTAAATGTCGCTAACTACTCCCTCAAAATCTTCAACATAATGGAACGCTAACGAACTAACTACTATATCAAATTGTTCATTTAATTCTGCAATCTTTTCCATAGGCATATTGATGTAAATTATATTTTGGTCACTATTTTCATTTCTGGCAACCTCTAACATCTTTTCGGATATATCAATCCCAACTACCTTTTTTGCTCCACACTCAATAAATCGTTTGCAATGTTCTCCAAATCCACATCCCAAATCTAATACTCTTTTATTTTTTAAATCTGGCAACATAGAAAACAATGCAGGTATTTCAAATAAGTTATTGGCATTTATTTTGTTATCTCTAATCTTTTTATATCCCTCAAAGAATATTTCATTATCATATATATTCTGTTGTGCCATATTCTCCTCCACAATCATGAAAATTCCGATTTTTCAGTTTGACCTTATCCATTGATTTTTACTCTTGTTTTAGCTGTATAATCAGAAATCTCAACTTTAATAACTGCTACTGTACCAACCATTTGATTACTAAAATCAAAAGTTCTACCTGTCTGATTTTTCATAAGAAGATTTAGACCATATTTCTTTTCCTCTATATCTTCAACTATGGTTGCTTTTCCTTGTCCTATCACAGATGAATAAAAAGAACTATACTGACACGGAATATCTTCTGCGGCATCAAGCTCGATATCAGTTTCCAATTCTATACAGGCGTTACCATTTTCTTTTATTAATTCAATCTTATGTCCCACCTTTGCGCTATGCATATAAAATACAAAAATGTCCTTTGTAGCGTCATATTCATATCCATAATGTAGTGGCACAATATGAGGAAACCCTTTATCTATTAGTCCAAGATGCAAAATCTTAGCCTCATCTATAATTTTTGTTATCTTGTTTATATCTGTTACTGCTCTATCTTTTCTTCTGATTTCTTTATCCAATGTTTTCCTCCAAAATCCCGAGCTATATATTTGATTATAAAATAGATGTCTGCTGTTTGCAATGTACATTTATAAACTCATTTCCCATGGGTACACAATACCTAAAAGGGAAAAAATAATTTAATAAAAGGCTTTGCACAATGAAGTGTAAAGCCTTTATTTATTCGTTTATGCTTGATTCTCTTTTCATAAAAAAGAATAATGTTGAGTACCTTTTTGAGTACCTTTGAAAAAATCAAGTGGCTCAAACCCAGTGTTTAAGCCACTTTGAGAGTGGACTAGACGGGAGTCGAACCCGTGTCCGAAATACAATTCCCTGTCCTTCTACGAGTGTAGTTTATTATTTAACATTCCCTCTGCCACACGATAACAAACAACCTTGTGGTTTCAGTAGCTTCATGATACGCCCGATGGCTCAAAGCTTTGCCAACGTCGTTTCTCACATAGTCGAAGCCTGGGTCCTAAAGTGTGAGTGCTCTAGGTCAGACTGCTGCCATTAGGCAGCGTATGCTAAATTATCTTCAGCGTTTAATTTTAATTTGGCCATTTAACGCATCGCCATACGACTCGCTTCTCCAGCTGCATGTACCCCGTCGAAACCTTTACTAGCCCATATTCAATTTTTTTGCGGGGTACATGCAGCTACGCTCCATGTTCTCCGCTCCGCTTCGGTCCGCCCAAAGCCAAGGTCCACCGGACCTTGTGGGCCCCGTCGAAACCTTTACTAGCCCATATTCATTTTTTGCTAACCAAGATTTCTGATTTTGAAATCTCTCTGTGCCTCTCGCTTTTGATCCTTCTTGGCTATGTCTGCTCTCTTATCATAAAGCTTCTTACCTTTGGCAAGTGCTATCTCTACTTTGACCAGACTCCCCTTAAAGTATACCTCCACAGGCACAATTGTGAAACCCTTTTCCTTCATCTTTGATGAAAGCTTCTCGATTTCCTTCTTGTGGAGTAAAAGCTTTTTAGGTCTGAGTGGATCCTTGTTGAAGATATTTCCCTTCTCATATGGTGTGATATGCATGCCATACAGGATAATCTCACCGTTCTCAATACGGATGAACGACTCCTTTATGCTGCCCTTTCCCATTCGAAGTGACTTCACCTCAGTTCCTGCAAGTGAAATACCGGCTTCGTATTTCTCAAGCAAAAAGTAATCGTGATAGACCTTTTTGTTGTTGGCTATTAATTTCTTTGGTTCCTTAGCCATGTCGGTATCTCCTTTCCTCAAACTGCTTTACAATACTAACACATTTTTTTACAATTGCCAATATCTAAAACGCAAATTATTGTAAACCGCTGGTTCACATTTCTGTTTATTTACACTATATAATATATTATGACATCTTTTTCAATAAATCTATCGCACAACGACCGACAAATAACAGATAATCAAATAAGTATTTTTAAATCATAAAAAAATTTCGTCATTATTGTCATATTATTCCGCCGGTTTAAAATCAATTGTACGCATAATTTTGTCAGTACTGTCCACAACAACCTTGATTTTTTGTCCAAGCTTGTATCTCTTATTGGTGGCTGAACCGGCCAGCTCATAGGTATCCTCGTAAAACTCATAGAAATCATCTGTCAGGTCTGTCACGCGCACAAGTCCCTCAACTGTATTTGGAAGCTCCACGAAAAAGCCCCACTCCGTGACACCTGATATAACTCCTTCAAAGCATTCACCAATATGCTTTGACATGTACTCACATTTTTTAAGCTTGACTGTTTCACGCTCTGCCTCTTCTGCACGGCGTTCAGTCTCGCTTGCCTGCTTCGCAACAGCATCGAGTATAGACTCATAGTGCTCCCTGCGGTTATCGTTCATCCTACCGCGGATATTTTCCTTTATGATACGATGTATCTGCAAATCAGGATATCTGCGGATTGGTGATGTAAAGTGACAATAATAGTTTGCCGCCAGTCCAAAATGTCCTGTACATGCTGTTGTATATCGTGCCTGTTTCATAGAGCGCAGTGTCAGTCTGCTTATCAGGGATTCTTCATCTGTGCCATCCACCTTCATCAAAAGCTTCTGAAGCTCCTTTGGGTGTACCTCATCAGTGCCAATATGAAGCGTATAGCCAAAATTATTGATAAATGTGGAAAGCTTTGCGATTTTTTCTGAGTCCGGCTTGTCATGTGTTCTGTATACAAAAGGTATTTCCTGCCAGAAATAATCCTCAGCCACAGTTTCATTTGCTATAAGCATGAAATCCTCAATGAGCTTTGTTGCCACATTTCTATCATACGGCTTTATATCTATCGGATGACCATCTTCATCGAGCACGACTTTAGTCTCCGGAAAGTCAAAGTCTATAGAACCTCGTTTCATTCTCTTTTTGCGTAGAATTGCTGCAAGCTCTGCCATTTTTTCAAACATAGGCACAAGCTCCTTATATTCTTCAATCACAGCGGCATCCTTATCTGCAAGAATCTTTTTTACATTTGTGTATGTCATCCTGCGTTTTGTCTTTATGACTGTCTCTGCAATCTTATGATCGATAACTTCACCCTTTTTATTTATTGTCATAATGCATGAAAGAGCCAGCCTGTCACATCCCTCATTCAAGGAGCATATGCCATTTGAAAGCTCTCTTGGAAGCATCGGAATTACTCTGTCTACAAGATAAACCGATGTTCCTCTCTTAAGTGCCTCCACATCAAGGGCACTGTGCTCCTGCACATAATTCGACACATCTGCTATGTGTACTCCAAGTACATAATTGTCGCCATCCATGTATAAAGACACGGCATCATCAAGATCCTTTGCATCTTCTCCGTCTATCGTGACCATCATCCAGTCGCGTAAATCCATCCTGCCGGCCATATCCGCAGGTGTCACATCCTTTGCCACATTCTGCACCTGATGCATGATTTTCTCCGAAAAATCCACCGGCAGATCATAAGCCTTTACTATAGAAAGAATATCTGTACCCGGGTCATCTATATGTCCGATTATTTCAACAACCTTGCCCTCCGGCTTTTTGCCCTTTTTACCATAGCTTGTGATTTCAACCACTACCTTATGGCCCGACATAGCACCCTTTGAGCGCTCCTTTGGTATGAAAATATCTGTGCCAAATCTGGTATTGTCAGGCACTGCAAAGCCAAAATTATCACTTGCCTCATAGGTGCAGACTACCTGCTTCATGCCTCGCTCTATGACGGAAACAACCTTTCCCTCCTTGCGACGTCCTGTTGTGACAGGTGAGATTGTAATCTCAACAGTGTCCATGTGCATCGCACCATTTACATACTCTGCAGGGATAAAAATATCATCAGGCTCTCCCTCCACAGTAACAAAACCAAATCCCCTTTGATGCGCTGTGAATACGCCGACTGTCTTTTTAATTTCCGACTTCGAGTATTTCCCGCGCTTTGAGAGTGTTATCCTTCCCTCTGCCTGCAAATCCAAAAGAATCTGTTCAAGCTGTGGTCTGTCCTCTTTTTTTACTCCGAGTACTATGCAAAGTTCCTTGATTTTCATCGGAACATACATGTCATCACACATGAAGTCATAGACCATCTTTTTTCGTGTTTCATATTTATCTATATTACTCATTATCTCTCCTTTTCGTTGCCCCATTTGATTTCAAATGCACAGGCTTTAAATAAAATTTCCTCCATTGACATTTTCATCCTATGGATGTTGATGCGATAAAAAAGACTGCCGATTTCTCGACAGTCTAAGTATTTACCATATTCCCATATTTAAGACAATTGATATAATAAAGAAAAGAACAACACATACAATTGTCGCTTTAACCAGACGTCCTTCCTTTGAACGTCCCTTGTTCTTGCCCCAATATGTATCAGCAACTCCGGCGATAGTGCCAAGTCCTGCTGACTTACCCTCCTGGAAAAGAATAACTATAGTAATTACTAAACTGACGATTATAAATAATACCGATAAAACAATTTTTAAAGTTGCCACGATAAGACCTCCTAATTTCAATTCTAAATAACAGAACTAATATACTACGTTTTTATTGCACAGTCAAGAGTTTTATACTGTATATAACAGATTTTCACACTTTATGCAATGGATTTTATTAGTTTCACGCAATAAATGTATCGCTATTTTTCACTTTCATCTGCTGTACCAATCATTGATGTACAATTCGGGCATCTTGTTGCCGCAATGGCAATCTTGCTCTTGCAGTATGGACACTCCTTTGTGTCCGGCTCTTTTTCCTCTTTGTGTCCAAATCTCTCTCCTGCTGCATTCATAGCCTTTACAATGCAGAATACGATAAGTGCCATAATAAGGAAATTGACTACTGCGGTAAGAAATTTTCCATAATACAATGTAGCTTCTCCAAAGAGTTTTACCGAGAGCTGGTCAAAATTCATGCCGCCAAACACTCCAAGTATAGGGTTTATAATGTCATTGACCAAAGATGTGACTATGCTGGTAAACGCACCACCTATGATAATTCCAACTGCCATATCCATGACATTCCCTCTGCTGATAAACTTTTTGAATTCATTAAAAAAATTTTTCATCACTAGTATCCTTTCTTTTTACTCTCTTCTTTTGATAATCTAAACCATTTTTTAATATTATACATTTTTCCATTTTATTTTACAAGAAAATACATTATAATATAATTAAAAAAAGAAACAACTTTATATTTAGGAGATTTTTATGAAGTGCATACTGTATAAAAAAGCACTTCCACTCATATTATTATCATGCCTTTTGCTTGGCGCATGCGGTAATTCCAAAAGTGACGATATATCAAAGGAGCCTGTTTCCAGTCATTCTACTGAAAAGGGCACCTGGGACTCTGCACCAAAGGTGCTCACTCCAACCGCCGACGGCACACAAACCTATACCTGTGATGTGGCTACTATCGACGCATCAAACAGCAGCAGCGGCTATATCATAGTGAATTATCACGGTTCTAATCAAAAGGTCAAGCTTCAGATAACCGGGCCTGACGGTGTCACGTACACCTTTGATCTGCATGGAGGAAATGAAGTGTTTCCTCTTGTCTCTTCAAGTGGCTCGTATACTGTAACCGTTTTTGAAAATGTTGAGGGGACACAATATGCTACCGTGCTGTCGCAGGTGATTTCCGTCTCCATCACCGATGAATTCGGACCGTATCTGTACCCTAACCAGTATGTAAATTTCACTGCCGATTCTTTGGCTGTGAAGGAAGGCAGCTCACTGGCGTACTACTGCAGCAGCGATACTGAGGTCGTGGAAAGTGTATACAATTATATCATTTCAAACTTCAAATACGACTATGACAAGGCTAAAAATGTCAAAAGCGGCTATCTGCCTGATGTGGACAAGGTCTTTACCGAAAATACCGGTATATGCTTTGACTATGCGGCAGTCATGGCCACTATGCTAAGGACTCAGGCTATTCCCACACGTTTAGAGGTAGGATATGCCGGTGAAGAATATCATGCCTGGATCAGTACTTATATAAAGGACAAGGGCTGGATAAACGGCATCATCGAGTTTGATGGTACCTCATGGAACATGCTGGATCCAACATTTGCATCTACCAGTGATTCGCCAAAGAAGTTCATAGCACAAAAAAATGATTACATTACCAAATACGTCTATTAGGAGGACATAAATGTCTAGAAAATCCAAGATTTTGAGCAATGCAGAGCTTTCTGCCTTCTGTCAGCAGATTTCTCTTATCATAGCAGCCGGGCTGCCTACATACTATGGTGTTTCCATATTATGTGATGAAGCACCTGATAAGCAGACACATGATCTGCTTGAGCAGATATATAAGCCAATGGAGCTTGGTGCAACGCTTCACAGTGCACTTAAAGATACAGGATACTTTCCAAAATATATGATTAATATGATACAGCTGGGTGAAGAAACCGGCCGTCTTGAAGAGGTCTTAAACTCACTCTCAAAGTACTATGACCGCGAAGACGAAATAGCTTCAGGCATTAAAAGTGCCGTTACCTATCCTCTCGTGCTTTCTGCCGTGATGATTGCCGTTATTGTCGTTATGATTGCCAAGGTTTTACCTGTATTCTCACAGATATATGCCGAGCTTGGAAGTGAGCTTACCGGCACCGCTGCCGTGCTCATGAAGCTCAGTAAATACATCAACAGGTATCTGCTTATCATTATAGCTTTCATGCTCTTTGCCGCACTGGTTCTTTTTATATTTTTTAAGACACGCTTCGGGAAAAAGTTCCTTATGAAAACTGCTCTTTCCATGTCAATCGCATCCAGCCGCTTTGCAAACTGCATGTTTTTAGCACTCTCAAGCGGACTTGACACAGACCGTGGTCTTGATCTGGCACAGGCTCTTGTAAACAATCCTGTCCTTGATTCTAAAATAAATGACTGCCGTAAAAATATATCTAACGGCGAGACATTTTCGGAGGCACTGCTGCACTCCAATATTTTTTCAAAGATGTACTCAAGCTGGATTGCAATCGGCAGCAAAACCGGGTCTATGGACGAGGTCATGCAACATATATGTACATCCTGTGAGGATGACACAGATGCAAGGCTGTCACGATTCATATCAGTGATTGAACCTGCTATGGTTATCCTGCTTTGTATATTCATTGGCTTCATACTAGTATCATTTTTACTCCCACTGCTTGGAATTATATCAAGCATAGGATAGCTTACGGAGGCACAGTATGCTGTTTTTTGTTCAGAAAAAGAAATCAACCATATGGAAATTCATACCAATTGTGCTTTTAGCCGCATGTACCGTTTTGTTTAGTGCTTTCTCTTCAAAGCTGTCAGATGACAATACCAAAAGAAGCAAGAGCACGCTGGAACGCGCCCTCACACGAAGTATCACACAGTGCTATGCTCTTGAGGGAACATACCCTCCTGACATAAATTATCTAACAGACCACTATGGTCTCACCTACGACAGCGACTATTATTACATAGACTATCAATACATCGGCTCCAATCTGCGTCCCGATGTGACAATAATAGAGAGGAAATAACCCATGTTCAAGCTAAAATCAAGATCACATCAGGCTGACAGTTTTTTTGTGATGCTGCTTTTTTTTCTTTTTGCGCTGACTGCTTTTATCCTCGTGCTGATTGGCGTAAAGCAATACAAGTCCACTGCCAATGCCATGAATTACAACTACGAGGTACGCACTGTCACATCTTATCTGCGCGAAAAAGTCAGACAGAATGATTCTGACGCTGCAATCAGTGTAGAAACAATAAATGGCACGAAGGCTCTATGTCTGAAAAACACAATAAATGACATCGTGTATAATACCTTCATATACTACTATGGCGGTTCTCTAAGAGAGCTCTATGTACAGGATGGTTCCTCATACAATCTGGACAGCGGACAAAGGATTGTCGAAATCGGAGGACTTGACATGACAGAAACCACCGACAAAATGATTACCGTAACTATCACCGATACATCCGGTGGCACTACCGATACCTACTGCTCCGTCAATTCCGACTAACCATCGTACGACAATAAATGTAGCAATATCAAGTACACCGCTCCCTGATATGCCACTCGATGCCACACAAACTTACATACCACAAGGAATAAACCATGATTTCAACAAAGCTTAAACAATCAAAAAACAGAATATTCCTGCTTGAGATTACCATTAATCTGCTGCTTTTTTCAGCTCTTTTGATTGTGGGACTGCTTTTCTTCATAAAGACCCACAAGCTGACAGAAGAAACTCAGGTGCTGCATGAGGCTGTTAATGCATGCAGCAATGCAGCAAGCGCATACGAACAGGAGCATGGCGATTTAAACGCCGTATCATCGCTCTTTGACGGCTCCATCTGTGCAGATGAAAAGCTATTCATTTATCTTGACAAAAGCTATCATCCATGTGATAAGGATGATGCCGCATACAAGGTTATTGTAAGCAGGCTTGGGCAGGATGCCTACGGAGTACAAAAGGCTTACATAGAGTTTATAGCAGCAGACAGCCACTGTGTATACAGCATTACTGCGTGCAGCTATACTGCACTTTCCTCTGATGGAAGGACGGTGAGCACCCCATGAAAAAAAGAAGAGAGTTTTCAAATTTCGGTTTTTCCACCATCCTGCTTACCTTTTCCATGATATGCATTGTCACGTTCTCGGCACTCGCCTTTGTCACAGCAAACTCCGACTATAAGCTGAGCAAACGCGTTGCTGATAACAACAGCTCGTATTACCGTGCATGTGAAAAGGTATGGGATGAGATATCACAGATTGATGCCATTCTTGCATCCGCCTACGATGGCAGTCCTGATAAAGCAGCATACTATGAGGCCATAAAGACTGCTCTATCAGACAACGATACTGCCATAAATAAAAACCTCGCTGAAAATGAATCAAACGGCAAGGTTACCGGTCTGACCTATACCATCACCTGTACTGTAAGCGATACTCAGACTCTCACTGTAAAGCTTGATATCAACTATCCTGTCCACAGGCAGGATGCTTTTTATAAAATAAAACAATGGAAGCTCAATACCGACACAGCTTTCGAGGAAAATGATACACTAAACTTAATTGGAGGAAACTAAAATGGATGTTAAAAAGATATTAAAGGAAGCGACTGACAACGGAGCATCGGATATTTTCATAGTGGCCGGCCGCCCTCTCACATACAAATCAAAGGGAGTGATGGAGTGCCTCAATGAAATCAGAATGATTCCAAAAGAAACCTTTGAATTTGTCACATCAATCTATGCTCTTGCCGAGAGAGATATTTCAAAATTCGAGGAAACCGGAGATGATGACTTTTCCTTCGCTATACCGGGAGTATCACGTTACAGAGTGAGCACTTTCAAGCAGCGTGGCTCTTACTCTGCTGTCATCCGTGTTATCTCATTCACACTGCCAAAGCCAAGCGATTTACATATACCGGACTCTGTTATGGAGCTTGCGGAAACAAACAACGGCATGGTGCTGGTTACCGGTCCAGCCGGAAGCGGTAAATCTACCACACTAGCATGTATTATAGATCAGATCAACCATGAGAAGGAAGAGCATATTATCACTCTTGAGGATCCGCTTGAGTTTTTACATCGTCATGACAAATGTATTGTGTCACAGCGTGAAATCAACACAGATACAGAAAGCTATCTTACTGCACTTCGCGCCGCACTCCGCCAGAGTCCTGACGTCATATTGCTTGGAGAGATGCGAGACTATGAGACCATCAATACAGCTGTCACAGCGGCTGAAACCGGTCATCTCATATTTTCATCACTTCACACAATTGGTGCCGCAAATACCATTGACCGAATAATCGATGCGTTTCCTGCTTCCCAGCAGCACCAGATAGCCATCCAGCTTGCATCTGTGCTGCAGGCTGTCGTCTGCCAGAAGCTTTTACCTGCCACAAACGGTGAGATGGTGCCTGCTTTTGAAATCATGGTACTCACGCCTGCAATAAGGAACTTAATCCGTGAAGGCAAGGTCCATCAGATTGACGGTATCATCTACACCTCTGCAGCTGAGAATATGATTGCAATGGATACAAGCATCTTCAATCTGTACAAGGCCGGTGTAATCAGCAAGCATGTGGCAATCAGCGAGGCCACCAACCCTGAGATGATGACAAAGAGAATTAATTTAAACTAACTTCATACTTGACGGATATATAAAAACCCGGCATATAAACCATGAAACAGGTTTATATGCCGGGGCTTTTCATTTAGATAAATATGTTAACACTAGCAAATTACCGTTATCTATACTTTCGATATTATACGTTAATCTCTGCCTTTACTCCACTCTCATCCTTATGTGCTTCAAGCACCGGATTAACTACATCACGCAGATATACTTCTACCTGGCGAGGTGCACGTCCCACATAAAGCTCAGGCTTAAGGTTCTTTTCGATATCAGCCTTTGTCAGTCCAAATGCAGGGTCTGCAGCGATTAAGTCTACGAGGTTATTTTCTTTTCCCTCTTCCTTTACTGTCTTTCCTGCCTGCATTGAGAGCTGTCTGATCTTCTCATGGAGCTCCTGACGATTTCCGCCGTTCTTTACAGCATCCATCATGATGTTCTCTGTTGCCATGAATGGTATCTCTGCCATAAAGTGCTTTTCAATAACCTTTGGATATACTACCAGTCCATCCACCACATTGAGGCAGAGGTCAAGGATTCCGTCTATTGCAAGGAAGCCCTCAGGTATTGAAAGACGCTTGTTTGCTGAATCGTCAAGTGTTCTCTCAAACCACTGTGTAGCTGAAGTAATTGCAGGATTCATTACATCTGCAAGAACATATCTTGAAAGAGATGCTATTCTCTCACTTCTCATAGGATTTCTCTTGTATGCCATGGCTGATGAGCCAATCTGGTTCTTCTCAAACGGCTCCTCTACTTCCTTAAGATGCTGGAGCAGTCTGATATCGTTTGACATCTTTGTAGCTGATGCAGCGATGCCTGCGAGCACATTTACTACTCTCGTATCTACCTTACGGGAATATGTCTGGCCAGACACCGGATAACAATCCTTAAAGCCCATCTTCTTTGCAATCATCGGATCAATCTTGTCTATTGTCTCATTGTCTCCGTCGAAGAGCTCAAGGAAGCTGGCCTGTGTTCCTGTGGTGCCCTTAGAACCAAGGAGCTTTAATGTGCCCTGCACATACTCTAAATCCTCGAGATCCAGCATAAACTCATTTAGCCACAGTGTGGCACGCTTTCCAACTGTTGTCGGCTGTGCCGGCTGGAAATGTGTAAATGCAAGAGTTGGCTGATTCTTATACTTATCAGCAAAGTTTGCAAGCTCCGCAATAACACTTATAAGCTTTTTGTGAACGAGCTTTAATGCTTCATTCATGATGATGATATCTGTATTGTCACCTACATAGCATGAGGTTGCTCCAAGATGTATAATTCCTGCTGCCTTAGGACACTGCTGTCCATATGCATAGACATGGCTCATTACATCGTGACGCACAAGCTTCTCACGCTCCTTTGCCACATCATAATTGATGTCATCCACATGTGCCTTTAATTCATCAATCTGTTCCTGTGTGATAACCGGCTTGCCATCCTGTGAAAGCCCAAGCTCCATCTCAGTCTCTGCAAGAGCAATCCAGAGCTTTCTCCAAGTGGTAAATTTCATATCCTGCGAAAAAATATACTGCATCTCTTTGCTGGCATAACGCTCAGAAAGAGGACTTGTGTATCTGTCTGTACTCATATTCTCTCCTTTATTAGCGATTAAGCATTTTTCTCTCGAGGTCTATTTCTTTATCAAAATACTCGCCTCTGATATCATCCTTCGGTGGCTCCATCGGATATTTTCCTGTGAAACAGCCCATACAGATTGGCAATCCCTCTACCATCTCATGAAGTCTGTCAATTCCAAGGTAGCCTAAAGAATCTGCACCTATAATCTGTCTGATATCCTCAATAGTCCTGTTGTAAGCGATAAGCTGCTCTCTTGCAGGAATATCTGTACCGAAATAGCAAGGCCATAAGAATGGCGGTGAACTGATGCGCACATGTACCTCTGTGGCACCCGCCTCTCTTAACATACGCACTATTCTGTCTGAGGTTGTTCCTCGCACAATTGAATCATCAATCATAACAACTCTCTTGCCCTTAACAGCCTCCTTTAATACATTGAGCTTTATCTGCACGCTTGATTCACGGCTTGACTGCTTAGGTTTGATAAATGTCCTGCCGACATAACCATTCTTGACAAATGCTGTGCCATATGGAATGCCCGACTCAAGTGAATAACCAAGAGCAGCGGCATTTCCTGACTCCGGTACTCCTGTCACGATATCAGCCTCAACCGGTGAATCCATTGCAAGGAATCTGCCAGCCTTGATACGGCTGCCATACACGCTTACTCCGTCAATATGGCTGTCAGGTCTTGCGAAATAAATATATTCAAACACACATCTGGCCTGTTTTTCAGGGGCAAGTGCCATAGTCATATCAGACTCAATGCCCTTTTCAGGAGTGATAGTGATAACCTCTCCCGGCTCTACATCCCTGACAAACTCTGCACCGATTGTATCAAGCGCACAGGTCTCAGATGTAACGATATATGCATTGTCTCTCTTTCCGATGCAAAGAGGCTTAAAACCAAATGGGTCTCTGGCTGCAATAAGCTTTCTCGGGCTCTCAACCACAAGTGCATAGGCTCCCTTAAGCTTCTGGCAGGCACGTCTGACCGCCTCCTCCGCTGTTTTTGAGTTAAGACGTTCTCTTGCGATATGATAAGCTATAACCTCAGAGTCGATTGTGGTCTGGAAAATAGCTCCTGTATACTCAAGCTCCTTGCGAAGCTCCTTTGCATTTATAAGGTTTCCGTTGTGTGCCATGGCAAGTGTGCCCTTGACATAATTTAATACGAGAGGCTGTGCATTCTCACGTGTTGATGAGCCTGCTGTTGAATAGCGCACATGTCCCACTCCGATATCTCCCTTCATTGGCTCTAAGATATCAGGAGTAAATACCTCATTTACAAGGCCCATACCCTTGTGTGTGGTCACCTTTCCCTTTGGTCCATGTGTATCACTCACTGCAATACCACAGCTTTCCTGTCCTCTATGCTGAAGCGCAAAAAGGCCATAATAGATAGTGGATGCGACATTTCCTCCATCAAAATCATACATGCCGAACACACCACACTCCTCATGAAGCTCATCAAATACATGGTTATGCTCGTCAATATCAGAACACCTTTCTAATTTTGTACCGGTATGACTTTTTGTATCTATACTAGTATTTATATACTGATTTATGTTATTGTCCTGGTTCATAATATCTCCGTTTATAATTGCGAAATAGTAACGCGGAATAAATAATATATTAGCGGCTGAATTTGCTTCCTGTAAGAAGCTCAAATGCCTCTTTATATTTCTCTACAGTCTTCACAACAACCTCATCAGGTAAAAGAAGGTCATTGTCCGGATTTGCCTTGAGCCAGTCTCTTACATACTGCTTGTCAAATGAAGGCTGTCCCTGTCCAGGCTTATATCCATCAAGTGGCCAGAAGCGTGAGCTGTCAGGTGTGAGCATCTCATCGGCAAGCACTACCTCACCCTGCTCATTTAAGCCAAACTCAAACTTGGTATCTGCGATGATGATGCCCTTTGTAAGAGCGTACTCTGCACATTTCTTGTAGAGAGCAATTGTATAATCGCGAATCTTCTCTGCGTACTCTCTGCCCTTCTCAGGATAAATCTTCTCTAATACTTCTACTGATTTTTCGAATGAGATATTCTCATCATGATCTCCAAGATCAGCCTTGGTAGATGGTGTATAAATAGGCTCAGGGAGCTTATCAGACTCAACAAGTCCCTCCGGAAGTCTGATTCCGCAGACTGTACCGTTCTCCTGGTAGCTTGCCCAGCCGCTTCCTGTGATATATCCACGAACTATACACTCGATTGGAAGCATCTCAAGCTTCTTGCAGAGCATGCTGTTTCCGTTGAATCTGTCCTGACCGAAGAACTCCGGCATATCCTTTGCGTCTACTGAAATCATATGGTTAGGCACAACATCCTTTGTGAATTCAAACCAGAACTTAGACATCTGTGTGAGGATGGCTCCCTTGTCTGTAATTTTATTCTTTAAAATATGGTCAAAAGCGGAAATACGATCTGTTGCGACCATAATAAGGCTGTCCCCGTTATCATATACTTCTCTTACTTTTCCTTCTTTGAATGGTTTAAATTCCTGCATGATTGTCCTCCATCTTATGTGTAATTTATTTTACAAATCAAATGCTACCCTTAAATTATATACCAGCTCAATTTGTAAAGTCAACGTATATTATAAGTTTTTTTAAATAATTTTGCGCCATTTATAAGCAATTCTTATATTTATTATTATATCTTTAATATATCAAAACAAAAGCTCCGGTTCAAACCCTTTGTCTGCGCCGGAGCCTATATAATACAAATTTTATTTAACGATAAGTGACTTTCCTGTCATCTCTTTTGGCTGTGGAAGTCCCATAATCTCAAGCAGTGTTGGAGCGATATCTGCAAGACATCCGCCCTCACGAAGCTTGTAAGAAGGGTCAGCGTTTACAAGAATGAAAGGAACAGGATTGGTTGTATGAGCTGTATGAGGTTTTCCTGTCTCATAATCAATCATCTTCTCTGCGTTTCCGTGGTCAGCACAGATGAATAATACTCCATCCACATCCTTGATTGCCTGAACTGCATCACCTACGAGTGAATCAACTCTCTCAACAGCCTTTACAGCAGCCGGAATCACACCTGTATGTCCAACCATGTCAGGGTTAGCAAAGTTGATGATAATAACATCATACTTATCTGACTTGATAGCCTCAACAAGATCCATTCCAACCTCAGGAGCGCTCATCTCAGGCTTTAAGTCATATGTTGCAACGTCCTTAGGACTGTTTACAAGAAGACGTGCCTCATCGATATTCGGCTCCTCTACTCCACCGTTGAAGAAGAAGGTTACGTGTGCATATTTCTCTGTCTCTGCGAGACGAAGCTGTTTCTTGCCATTTGCTGCAAGATACTCACCAAATGTATTCTTGATTTCTTCCTTCTCAAAAGCGATAAGCTTGTTAGGAATTGACTCGTCATAATCCTTGAAGCATACAAATGTTGTCTTAAGGAATGGGCGCTCAAAGCCAGTAAACTTATCATCGCAAAATGCTCTTGTCATCTCACGAGCACGGTCCGGACGGAAGTTGAAGAAGATAACAGAATCATTGTCCTTTACAACAGATACCGGTGTGCCATCCTCGTTTGTGATAACTGTAGGAAGTACGAACTCATCTGTAACGTCATTTGCGTATGACTCCTCCATAGCCTTTACAGGGCATGTAGCTTTTACGCCCTCACCCTTAGTGAGTGAATCATAAGCCTTCTGCACACGATCCCAGTTGTTATCTCTGTCCATCGCATAGTAACGTCCTGAAAGAGATGCAAGCTTTCCTACACCGATTTCCTTCATCTTGGCGAGAAGCTGCTCGATATAGTCCTTGCCTGATGCAGGAGGTGTATCACGACCATCAAGGAATGCGTGTACATATACTCTGTCAAAATTCTCCTTCTTGCAAAGCTCAAGAAGTCCGTAAAGATGCTCGATATGGCTGTGAACTCCACCATCTGAGAGAAGTCCCCAAAGATGCAGATCGGAGTCATTCTTCTTGCAGTTTTCGATTGCAGAAAGTAATACCTTGTTCTTGAAGAAATCACCATCAGCAATTGCCTTTGTGATTCTTGTAAGATCCTGATATATGATACGGCCTGCGCCGATATTCATATGTCCTACCTCAGAGTTTCCCATCTGTCCGTCAGGAAGTCCAACTGCAAGACCTGAAGCTGCACCCTTTACAAAAGGACACTCTGCCATCAATTTATCCATAACAGGGGTATTTGCCATAGCGATGGCATTTCCCTCTTTGTGGTCACTTAAGCCGTAACCATCAAGTACCATTAATACTACCGGTTTCTTACTCATTTATATTTCCTCTATTCTTCATATGAGGCTTGCAAAATGCTCTATCACAGTGACATATGCAAGCTCACAAAAAATTTCATTACATAATAAATGCCACTAAATGCAGCTAAGCTGGTGAATTTAGTGACATTTAGTTATTGTGATTGTCAAATCAAATATTAAATTATGATTTAATAATTACTTGTAGTTTACGATCTTTCCAAAATCAGCCTTGAGTGAAGCGCCACCAACTAATCCACCGTCGATGTCAGGCTTTGCAAAAAGCTCTGCTGCATTTCCTGCATTTACAGATCCGCCGTACTGGATACGAACTGAATCTGCTGTAGCCTGATCATAAATCTCTGCTACACACTCACGGATTGCACCGCAGACCTCCTGAGCCTGGTCAGAAGTAGCTGTCTTTCCTGTTCCGATTGCCCAGATTGGCTCGTAAGCGATAACCATGTTTGCAACATCTGATGCAGCAACACCTGCGAGATCTGACTTAATCTGAAGTCTGATCCAGTCAAGTGTAACACCGCTCTCTCTCTGCTCAAGTGTCTCACCACAGCAAAGGATTGGTGTAAGTCCAGCCTCGATAGCCTTCTTTACCTTCTTGTTGAGAAGTGCGTCATCCTCTTTGAAGTAATCTCTTCTCTCTGAATGTCCGATGATAACATACTTAACACCTGCATCAAGAAGCATCTCTGCTGAGATTTCTCCTGTGTAAGCACCCTTCTCCTCGAAGTACATATTCTCTGCTCCAACAGCAACATTTGTACCCTTTAATGCTTCTACAACAGGTACGATGTCAATTGCAGGTACACAGTAAACAACTTCAACATCATCTGAAACTACGAGTGGTTTTAACTCTTCTACTAATTTAACAGCCTGGCTTGGAGTCATGTTCATCTTCCAGTTGCCGGCTACGATTTTCTTTCTTGCCATTTTATATCTCCTTGTATTTATATACAAATATTTTAATGTAGTTCTTTTTGCTAAGCTCAACCTTCGCCTACAGCTCGGTTTCACTAATCTCAAAGAACAGCCTCGCACTAAATTCAATCATCGCCTGTGGCTCGATTTCATTAAGCTGCTTTCGGTCTATTTATCATCAGCACAAGCTACGCCAGGAAGCTCCTTGCCCTCAAGGAACTCAAGGGAAGCACCGCCACCTGTTGAGATGTGGCTCATCTTGTCGCCAAGTCCCATCTGGTTAACTGCTGCAGCTGAATCTCCACCACCGATGATTGTGATAGCATCTGATTTAGCAAGTGCCTCTGCTACTGCAAGTGTACCTGCTGCAAGTGTTGGGTTCTCAAATACACCCATTGGTCCGTTCCATACAACAGTCTTAGCTGATGCAACAGCGTCAGCGAAAAGCTCACGTGTCTTAGGTCCGATATCACAGCCCTCACGGTCTGCAGGCATCTTGTCATAATCATATGTCTCTGTCTCTACAGGAGCATCGATTGGATTTGGGAAATCCTTGATTGTAACTGCATCAACAGGAAGAAGAATCTTCTTTCCAAGTTTCTCTGCTTTTGCAAGCATCTCTTTACAGTAATCAATCTTTGTCTCATCAAGCATTGAGATACCAATCTCATAGCCCTGTGCTTTAAGGAATGTGTATGCCATTCCACCACCGATGATAAGTGTATCAGCCTTCTCGAGAAGGTTGTCGATAACATTGAGCTTGTCAGCTACTTTAGCTCCACCAAGAATAGCTACGAAAGGACGTACTGGATTCTCTACTGCCTTGCCAAGGAAGTCAATTTCCTTCTGCATAAGGTATCCAACAACATTCTCTCCACCCTTAGCTGTGATGAACTTTGTAACACCTGCTACAGAAGCATGTGCTCTATGAGCAGAACCGAAAGCGTCACATACATATACATCAGCAAGGTCAGCAAGCTCTTTTGCGAATGCATCTCCGGCTTCCTGTGGCTTTGTCTCCTCTTTACCTCTGAAACGTGTATTCTGAAGAAGAACTACATCTCCCTCTTTCATCTCTGAAACAGCCTTTGTTGCAGCCTCACCTGTTACGTTGTAGTCAGCTACAAATGTAACCTTCTGTCCAAGCTTAGCCTCAAGAGCTGCAGCTACAGGAGCAAGTGACTCACCCTCGTTTGGTCCGTTTTTAACTTTTCCAAGGTGTGAGCAAAGGATAACCTTTCCCCCGTCCTTGATTAATTTCTGGATTGTTGGAAGAGCTCCGTTGATACGGTTCTCATCTGTGATTTTTCCGTCCTTAAGTGGCACGTTGAAGTCACATCTAACGAGAACTCTCTTGCCTTTTACGTTGATATCATCAATTGATTTCTTGTTTAATGACATAATATGTCCTCCCTTATTTCAAGGCATAAGCCATGTGGCCACGCCATATTGTGCATATTAAAAAATATAATTAATTCTACAATTCACAGATATTCAAAAGAAATAGCCATGTTTTAAAAAAGAGGCGCGGTTCAATTAAGACCGCGCCCCTTGAGTAGTCTTGAGATATACTGTTCTTGTGGGTACAAGAATTAAGCTAACTCTGAGAAGTACTTGATTGTACGAACCATCTGAGATGTGTAGCTGTTCTCGTTATCATACCAAGAAACAACCTGTACCTCGTACAGATCGTCAGAAACCTGGTTAACCATTGTCTGTGTTGCATCGAATAATGAACCAAATCTCATTCCAACGATATCTGAAGATACGATCTCATCCTCGTTGTAACCGAATGACTCGTTAGCTGCTGCCTTCATAGCTGCGTTGATATCCTCTTTTGTAACGCCTGCTTTCTTAACAACTGCTGTAAGGATTGTTGTAGATCCTGTTGGTGTAGGAACACGCTGTGCAGATCCGATTAACTTTCCGTTTAACTCTGGGATAACAAGGCCGATTGCCTTAGCTGCTCCTGTTGAGTTAGGAACGATATTAACTGCTGCTGCACGTGAACGACGAAGGTCTCCCTTTCTCTGTGGTCCGTCAAGAGTCATCTGATCTCCTGTGTAAGCATGGATTGTTACCATGATACCAGACTGGATTGGAGCGTACTTGTTAAGTGCATCTGCCATTGGAGCTAAGCAGTTTGTTGTACAAGAAGCTGCTGAGATGATGTTGTCATCTTTTGTAAGTGTCTCGTGGTTTACATTGTAAACGATTGTCGGAAGGTCATTTCCAGCTGGAGCAGAAATAACTACTTTCTTAGCACCTGCATCGATGTGAGCCTGAGCTTTTGCTTTGGATGTATAGAATCCTGTACACTCCAGAACAACGTCAACACCGATCTCTCCCCAAGGAAGTTCAGCTGCATTAGCCTTAGCGTAGATTTTGATCTCTTTTCCGTCAACTGTGATGGAATCTTCTCCTGCTACTACTTTGTCAGCCAGAGCATATCTTCCCTGAGTTGAGTCATATTTTAATAAGTGAGCAAGCATCTTAGGAGATGTAAGGTCGTTGATTGCTACTACCTCATATCCTTCTGCTCCGAACATCTGTCTGAAAGCAAGACGTCCGATACGTCCAAAACCATTGATCGCTACTTTTACTGCCATGATTAATTCCTCCTAAAGTTTGTTTATTAACTACTTATGCAGTCTACATTGTGAAATCTTTCTCAAGCCCTTTAGAAGCTCTATCAAGACCTCTCAACTGCTAATAATTGTACTTTATCTGATACAAAATTTCAAGAGGTTTTCCTATTTTTATATAAGTTGCTTAAAAACAGGCTTTTGTTCAAAAAATTCTGTATAATATTTAAAGCCGCAGGACTTCAAAATTTCTTCTGCCTTTGCAAAATCATACGCAATATGCTCCGGTTTATGTGCATCGGCTCCAATCGTAATGATCTCACCGCCAAGCTCACGATAACGCTTCAATACATCCGGATGTGGATGTGCGAACGGAAGGCCATACTTCAATCCGGCCGAATTCACTTCCAGACCCTTTTCCTTCTCAATCAATAGTTTCAAAATCTCGTCTATAATATCCGCATAATCTGTATACGAATATTCTTTTTCCCTTGATTTTCCATATCTTACAACATAATCCAGATGACCAAGTGTCTGAAAGCAGTCCGAAGTTCTCACATTTTCCAGCGTTGTCTCCATCATCAGACGGTACGCCTCTTTGTCGGTACGGTCTGTAAAAAGCTTTTCTGCCGCAGGATCAGTATATAATATGTTCCCTTCCGCATCTTTCTTATACGGAACATTGTGAACCGATCCAATCACGAAATCAAACGGATATTTCTTCGTCAGTTCTTCATAATAATCTTTCAGATATGTCCTAAGTCCCAGTTCTATTCCAATCCTGATATTCAGTTTTCCTGCATATTCTTCCTGAAGTTTCTGCATTTCCACAAAATAAGCATCCACATCAAAGATACCTTCTTCTCCCCATTCCAGATCATCCTTGTCAAAATGATCCGTAAAGCAAATGGTTTTCAACCCTTTTCTGACTGCCTCATCCGCCATATCGCGTGGGCAGGCTTCGGAATCCGTTGAAAACCATGTGTGCATATGCATATCCGCCTGTATCATAACTTATTCCTCTTTATTTTGTATTTTATCAATATTCTTTATGTTTCCTACTTATCCGCAATGATCGTTCCGCCGCCAAGTACGTATTCTCCGTCATATAATACGACAGCCTGTCCCGGTGTGATCGCTCTCTGCGGCTCTTCAAATGTACAGAGGATCTCATCTTCTCCCGTCTTTTCAACGGTACACCATGCACCTCTGTGATTATAACGAATCTTCGCCCACACTCTTTTCGGCTCTGTCAGATCTTCTACCGTCATGAAATTCACCTGATCTGCGCGCACATAACGGG
>ERZ773224.1430-NODE-1430-length-29330-cov-20.554979_pt1 | contig 29330 bp, 33 predicted proteins | sample MGYA00580526_ERZ773224 | MGnify/ENA primary metagenome ERZ773224 (study PRJEB29015, sample SAMEA2737743) | human gut metagenome | biome: human gut; feature: human-associated habitat; material: faeces | place: China | collected 2012 ... | reverse complement strand
TATTGAATTTCAACAATTTCAAAGTACTCTTATGATTTTTCAGTGGACACTAATGTGTCGGGATATATGGAAATTCATTAGTGGACACTAATGAGCCTCTTAAAACTTTTCAAAAGGTATCGTAAGCTCGCGCGGTTCTTCCTTTTCGCCTTCGGGAGAACTTTCAACCGATTTTTTACATTGATGCTATAAAGTTGGGGCCGCGGCTTGCCGCGACCCCAACTTTGTAAATTTCACTTCGACAGTGATGAAGAATATTGATGAGGCGCAATCGCACCATCTATTTTATGTATACCTTCTTGCCATTGATAATCAAGATGCCTGTAGAGCCTCTTGGCACACGTATGCCGGAAATGTTATAGATGGCGTCGGGAGTGCTGTGGTTGTCGTTGTCGGTTTCGACACCGTTGATGCCTGTTTCCACATATTCGCTGCCGCAGATGTCACATTTGCCATTTGAGTCATTATCAATGTGCTCTTTGTCAGGGCATACAATAACGAAATTAGCAGTTTGCAAATCGCTACTTAATGCATGTCCGTCTTTATCCGCTAAAATCACGTTGAGGGTATGTCGGCCATTGCATAGATGTTCAACGCTGATTTCCGTAACGTCCGTGTCGATGATGGTGCGTCCCTCGTCATTATCGAACCAATAGTAGAGTTTCACTACCTCTTCGTTTAATTTTAAGAATAACTGAGAGCGGGGAGGAGTGAGAGCGTTTTGCATGTCAATCAGCTGGAAGTGAACGGCATGCATACCGGTAGGCAGCATATCGCAGTCGATGGCGTTATTCGACAAGGTTGTTCTTACTTGTTCTTGGTCGAACCAGTATTCGACACCTTTATACGCAGAAGAAGGAGTCGTTTCGTGGATAAGTACCAAAAAATTTTTCGACTTCACCGGTACCACCTTTCCCTCCGTGTCAGTAATCTGGAAGTGGGCCGTGTGTCTGCCGGTGGTAAGACCTTCCGTGCTGATTGTATTTCCGGTCAGCACTTGTCGCTCCGTCTGCTGGTCGAACCAATAGTGCACGGTTAGTTGAGCAAAACAGGGCGCTGAGGCTATCAGAATAGATATTATGAATAAAAACCGAAGCATAGAATCACGGATTATGTTGATAACTTCATTTATTCGGTAGCCACTTCAACGCTCAGTTTGCCGTCCACAGCCTTTTCCGCTACATTGAAAGTGGTAAAGTGAGGATAAGTTACAGTCGAGGTATAAGGTACCTCGCCATTGTAAATACCCAGCAAATTGCCGTCAACTTCTTCACTTGTAATCTCTTTCAGCTGATAATCATTGGTGGCATCGTAGGAACTATGGCTGGTAAGAGTGGCGAACACTTGTTCCATGGGCATCCAAATAGTTTTATCGCGCTCAATCCCATTGTTGAATAAGTAATTTACATCGGAACCAGTATATAAAGAACCGGATATTACACAATTTTGAAAACTAGCGGTGGGTGGGATAGAATTTTCATTACTTTGACGAGACGTGCGAAGGAGTACTACGGAGTTTTTCGCATTGAGATAAGATACACCTACCGGATATGAGTCGGTAATGATAACGCAGTTAAGCATATTGACTTTTGGACTAATCTCTTGCTCTCCATATTTACTGGGTGTATATCTATACCTTCTTACGATACTGTTGATGAAGGACACTTCACAGACATTATATAAATTAATTGCGTCGGTGATACGGCAGTTGATAAATGAGCAGTTCTTTAGTGTCGAATAGTAGTAACCATCGGAATAATAACTATCAAAATAGAAAAACCTGATATCACATTTTTTCATGCACAGGTCTTTCAAAACATAAGGCTCCGAACTGCTTGGTTTCTGGATTGTTATATCGGCATTGAAAGTAATGCCCTCGATGTTGAGCCAATGGTTTTCTTCGTTTTCATCGGCAGATTTATCCAATGTAACATTGGATGTTATTACGGTTGAGCCTACACCATTACCTCGAATATTAAGGCTCTTGTTGATAGTGGTGCCTTTAAATAGACCCTCCGAAAGGGTTATCAAGTCTCCATCTACTGATGCCTTAACAGCATCAACAAAGGCATTTTCGCCATAGTACTCAGTTGTTACCCCGGCGTGAGTAAGTGTTGCTACACGAGTCGTTTGAGCCATTACGCCCAATGCAGCAAAGCTCATTACGATTAATAAAAAGTACTTTTTCATAATAAATCAGGTGATTTTTTTGGTTTTATAATGGCAAAGGTACTATTCACCGCTATAAGAATTATACCACATCAACAAAACGTATTCTCATGTTAGCAAAACATATTCCCATATTAGCAAAAACACGCATTCTCATATTGGCAAATACACTATCTACAGGCCTTTACACAGTGTGAATACAAAATATTTCATAACTTTGCATCCGAAAAATTTTCACCAACAAGAAAATCAAATGGCCAATCTCATATTAACTTCCCTTCCAATGTTTGTTTGCGGCTTTTGGGTCGTAATGATAGCATTGAACCAATACTTTGATGGTCGCAACAAGGCCCGCATGATGCTTATGCTGTTTATGGTAGTGGCAACCTTACTCTATGCCGGTCACTGCGTGTTTCTTAATCGCTTCTACAGCAACATGCCTTTGTTCGACAGTCTTTACGCCTTTTCCAATCTTGCCGTCTACCCGATGTTCTACCTTTACATCGACAGTATGACCTCGTCGGAGAGTCACTTGCGTCGCACATGGTGGTATCTCGTCCCGGCGGTGGTGATAGGTATAATAGTTTCGACCATATACACGATAATGTCGCCTCATGAGATTGACACCTTCGTGCGCATCATTTCTTATAAGGAGGACTATGGTAGTGGCACGGGACTCTGCCGGGTAATGGGCCTCGTGAGGTTCGCGGCTAAGATAATATTTGCTATCGAAGTGGTGATAGTTCTTGTGGCGGGGTCGCGAAAGATTTCAGCGTATAACAAATCCATTGAAGCATATTATGCCGATACCGAAGGGAAGCGACTTGTCGGATACCAATGGTATATGTATATATTCACTGCTTGTGCCGTTGCGTCTATCATATTCAATTTTCTCGGTCGCTACCGCTTCGACGACTCACCTTGGACTACAGCCATACCATCACTTACTTTTGCCTCATTACTGTATATTCTGGGCTTCATCAGTTTAAGGCAGACATTCACTATCGATAACTTTGTGCAGGAAAAAGCAGAGGATGCTTCCATATCGGAGAATCTCCCCGCCTGCGAATCGGAAAATTCACTTGCTCGACGCATCGAAGAGGTTGTAACGCAACAGCAACTCTTTTTGCGACACAACGTGAAAGTTTCGGACATAGCAACTGCACTATTTACCAATCGCTTATATGTTTCAACTGCCATCAACAATGAAATTGGCGTATCTTTTTCAGATTACATCAACAAAAAGCGAATTGACTATGCCATTCAATTGATGCGCACAAATCCGCAGATGACAATGTGCGAAATTGCCGACCGCTCCGGCTTCTCATCCGATAAATCATTTTACCGCAACTTCAAGCGTTTTACAGGCAAATCACCCAAGAAAATCAATGAGTAAATTGGGTGTTTTCAGCGTGAGGGATTTAGAGGAAGTAAACTAAGATTATGGATAAATTATCTTTGGATATACAATACTGGAATGAGGTAGAGAAAGCCAAATTGCCAGTGTCTGATGAGGAACTGGTATCCCCTCTGTCAGATGAAGACAAAGGCAAGCTCCCTGCGGACGTGTCAAACTTCTATATTTATGGAAGATGGTTCTGTCGCTTTATGCAGAATGTGGCTATTCCTTACACGAGAGTCTCAATTCTGTATAGTGAGCGTCACATCTCTGAATTTTTCAAGGCGAGTATGGTCTTTAATGAGCATCAGATTGAAGATTCTTCCCCGTATGAGACCTATGACGTGCTGACAGCTATTCCATTCGATTCCGCGAAGAGTATATGTTATACTATATGTGGAAATACAGCCGATGCTCAGAATTTATTGAGTTATATCAAATTAAATGATTTGGCTGCATATACAAGTTATTTTTCACGATTAAACCTGAATAAGCGGGTCTTGAAGGCTTTTACCAGGACTAAAAGTGTCTTACGACAAATAGAATCCTCAAAGTCATTATCTGAACTGGAGGACAATCTTGACACTCGGGCATATACATTTGCTGCGAAATCACTTATTACAGATGTTTCTTTGGAACCTGATTTTGAGATTGCTAACTACGATTTTACATATAAGATGGTGGAAGCGCTCATGGAACTTGCAGAAGATAAATACAATGCTGAAATTCATGAGTATATCATGAACAATTATTCTTATTATCTTTGGGAGATAATAGCAAAGCGATTTTTCTGCATGCTGGTTTATAATATGCGCCGAATATGGGATGATCTGTCACAAGAAGAAAAAGAAATTGCAAACGAAATAATCAATCCGGAAAAGATGACTGTTTTTACTGTGAACGGTAAGGAGGTTTGTCCGACTCAGCATATTATTCACCTTGCATTGAGATGGAGCAAGATTTCTCGGAAAAAAGTTCTTGAGCGAGATGAGATAATGTCATATTCTGAGCCGAAGACCACTGCTCCGGAAATTTCTTCCATTGAAGATTACCGGCAGTATTTTGCTCCGGATTCTCCGAATATTGATTATAAGACAATGGTCAGTATAGCAGAGATGCTGGCTTGTACGAAAAAAATTGATAAACCTTCAATGGTGCCGTATATACATGCTAAAGATATAAAACGGTTTTGCTATTTCTTCCTGCGCAATTCTTCCCAAGCTTTTAATATTGCGAATGAAGACTTCTCTAAACCGATACGATGGATCGGCAACTGGCAGAGCTTTAAATATTTTGTGCATGTTCTTTATAGACAGCCTCACCCGTGGCCATCCAATTTGGTGCGTGAAATAGTAAAAGCTTTCAGATTCAGGCGTGACCGACAGTCAACAAAACTTTCATACGGAGAGATAAGTTTAAAAACTTTTGATAATTCTCCAAACATTTATAAAATAGTCAAAGACGATGATAGATTCCGGATAAATGACATCTTAAAGGAGGCTGGACTTTCGGTGAAAGCCTGCCCTCAAAATAGCGCAAAATAACTACTTCGGGGACTACTTTTGGGGACTACCTCTCGCCTAAAAAGCAAAACCCGCTGAAAATCAGCGGGTTTAAATTAAACTTGGCGGAGAGAGAGGCTGTTATACCTAATTTTCAATTCATTAGCAACCGTTATCAACTATCCTCATACAAGAGGACTTAGGGGGTAACGGTTGTTTCATTGGTAACACGTCCTATCAAACATTAACGCTAACTTTGGGTACTTTTTTGGGTACCCGCTTTTTCTTCTTCTTCCGGGTTGGAACGATTGGCATCGAAAGAATTAAAGCGTTCCATATTTTCCGCCTTTGCCGCGTTCACAATTTTAATATAAGGCTTCATAGCCTTATAGTCGCTGTGTCCTGTCCATTCCATAATAACGGGCGCGGGAATACCGAGCCGCAGGGCATTAACTATAAAAGTACGTCGCCCGGCGTGAGTAGTTAAAACGGAATACTTAGGCACGACAACCTCCGAGCGTTCACTGCCAATATAGGAAACGATATTAACGGGTTCATCTATCCCAGCTTCTTGCGCCGCGTCGTGAAGGTTCTCGTTCATTTTGACATTACTAATAACGGGTAACGCCTTATCGTTGGGAAGCCCTACGCCGTCGTATTTGTCAAGGATAGCAAGGGCGTATTTATTCAGTTCTATATGAAGCCGCGCCGTCGTCTTTTTTGTAACGATAGACATATACGGCGGCGTTTGTTCCCGGTGGATATCGGAAACACGGAGTTTTGCAACGTCCGAATAACGAAGCCCGGTAAAGCAACAGAAGCAGAAGACATCGCGCACCGCCGGGAACGAAGGCTTATTAGCCGGAAAGTCATAATTAAGGAAGTGTAGCAATTCTTCCCATTCTAAATATATAACTTCTTTGCAGTCCAAACCCTTAAAGCGGGGGCGGTATTGAAGATGAGCCAGGCCGGAGTAATAGCCGTTCGCCGCAGCCCAACGCAAGAACCAACGAAGGAAGCCCACGTTTTTAGCCACGGTAGTATTAAGTTGTTTTACGGTAGTTTGGAGATAGGCGACGAAGCCCGCGAAGTCAGACTTATCAAACCCTTCTAAGTTATATTTGTGTTTCTTATTATAGTCAGTAAGATGTTTTTTTAGGCTACTGAATTTTGTGTAGGTAGACTTAGACCAATTATTAGTTATACCCATTTCCCCGGTAAACAAGTCGAAGACCTCAAAGAACCCTAACGGCTTTTGTTCCGGCTTCGCTTCTTCGGGTTTGGCACGTCCGGCGGCAAGGTCAAACGCCGCCTTAAATTCCGCGACCGAAGGCGGCCGCTTATTGTCAAGTTCAAACCGGGTTAAGACTTCTTCAATAAGCCCGGACAGGGATATAACGCCGCGATTGATAGCCCCGGCTGTTTCGCCGTGGCTATTCTTATTTCCCAATTTGACGCAGTTATTAACCGGATCCCATTTTGAAGGAGCAATAACGAAGCCGGAACGGATATCGCACCGAAGACCGGCCCACGATACCCGAAGCCTTATGCCGACTTCTTCCGCAACGTCCTTCCCTTTGTTATTGGGTTTGATGTGCAGCCCTATATTTATTTTGAACTTCATACCGTAAGCATATTTCCGCGCCCGGTAAGCAGCCATTTAGCCGAAACGGGATAGTTAGCCGTAAGATAGTGGGCGGCTTCTAATTCGATGCCCTTATAACGTGGAGTATAGCCCGGCTTCGGAGTAACGCCATAACCTAACCTAAGTTCCCTATAACGGGGCGCACTTAACCCGTGAAGGGTGCAGAACGCCTCAAGGGAAGCCACCTTATTGAGTTCGACAAGACGCTCCATCGCCAAGAAGAAACGCCGGGAAATTTCCGCCCTAACAGGGCAAGACGTCCTAACTAAACGTGGCATATCCCGGCGGCTTTTGCGTTTGACAGGATAGCGTTATATTCCGCTTCGTCGATAGTTATAATTTCCTTTCCTTCCAAGTAGGCGGCTTCTAAGGCGTCGAAAACGTGGCGGGGGATAAACGGGTATAATTCCCGATTGGAATAGAGGGTATTTATTGCAACTTCCATATAGCTGAGTTATTTTTTCCGAATTTTGCGTTTAACGGCGTTCGCGGGTAAAATGGCAGGAATTACCACCCCGGAAATTAAAGCGCGAATTTGGGGCATTTCTGCGCGTTTTATGGGTATCACTTTAATACGGGGTTGAAATACCTACTTAACTGAGTTCCACGCGTTTATATATAATAAGGTGTAGCCAAAATTTCAGTAAAGCGGCACGACTTCCCCGAAGACTACCCGACAGCGGCAGAGGTGGCATCGTCGGCCCGGTGGACATCGGCTTTTTTAGTAAGTTCCGTAAGCCTTTCGATAGTCCGCTGTTGGCTTTCGATTATTGAGAGAAGCCGGGCTTTTTCATTTTGGGCGTCGTCCAAGAGTTTAAGAAGGACGTCCGACGGGGCTACTTCGGGCTTCTTTTCTTCTTCGGGCTGATACATATCGCCATCCCCAAGCATAAGCCAAATAGGGTTAAGACGTGGAAATTGTATGGTAATTTGTTGTAGAGTGTCCGGCATTATAGATTTACGGATACTTTGGATGTAGGCAGAACCCACCCCTACACGCCTACAAAATTCGCGTTCGCTAATTCCTTCGGCTTTTATAAAGCGTTTAAGTCGCTCTTTTACTGTTTCTTCCATTCGTTGAACGGGCTTCTATGTTAATAGTTCTTAAAATTTGCCGATTTGTATGGCAAACACTTGCACGGTGTATGGCAAAGCATTAACTTTGCGCTGTGTAAGGATTTCAGGTGCAAAGTTACTAAAATTCCGAACACGAAGCAATGACAAAAATTACTTAAATACAAGTTATATGGACTTCACGACAGCACAGATTAACAGGAACTTCCTAATTAAGGTTAGCGGAGTGAACGGCGACGGCGAACGCCTTAACACCCTCGTAGGCGTTTCGGGCCTTCTTCGCTTGATTGGCGAAAAGTTGGCTAACAGCCTTCTAATTCGTGCCTTCAAGTGCATGCTTGACAAGTGCGTATGCAAACTTCGCCGAGGCTTAAAAATTACCTTCTATTCAAAATAAGCGTACAGACGTATGGCAATAAAGACAATAAAAGCAAAGGCCCGCGTAAAAGTGCTAACCGACTTCGGCTATTGGTGCCTCGCGGAGATACGCGGACTTAAAGAAGGCACGGAATTAGAAGGCCGGTATAACCCGGTAAACAAAGCGTTCGACTTCACATGGAACGGCAACGACGCGATGCTGTGGATAGGTCAGAACGGCGAACTAATACAGGACAACAACTAACACCATACAACTATGAGCATGAACGACAACCGGGGCTGTAGCGTTTGCCCCGCCGGAAGTGAGAACTACGAAATATTCACTACCCGCCTTCGCGGGAAAAGGGTTAAGCGCGTACAATACGACTACCGAACCCCGGACGGGGAACTTTTTGCTACGGTAGCGTCGAGCCTTACCGAGTGCAGACACCGCCGCGACGAGTGGCTCAGTAAACGGGAAGCCGCAGCGGGTAAGGGCTAATTTGTCTGCCGCCGTATCACTTTAATACAATTAACTTCAAACTTCATACCCAAAAATATGACATTGATAGCGACAACAAACACGACCTTCCGGGGCTTCCGTTCCGGGTTAGACCAAGTAAAATCGGGCGACCTTCGCGCTTGCGTGGCTGACCTTTGGAAGGCATTGGGAATCAATAACCGCAATTCCTTCTATTGCTACCGCGACGGAAAGCAGGAACCGAAGGCAAGCCAGGCCGCCGCAGTTACGGAAGTATTTGCCAAGTACGGAATAACGGAAAATATTTGGGGGCCATGCGACTAAACGCCGAACTAAGCCCACGCGAAGGCGAGATAGCCGAACTATTGGCATGGGGCGCGAGCAAGAAGGAAGTAGCCGACAGGCTGTTTATTTCCGCCCGCACGGTTGAGAACACCGCCCGGAACATATACCAAAAGTTAGGCATACAAAAGGCTACGGAACTTTGCGTATGGTGGTTCTGCACCAAGTGCGGCGTACCCGTCAGCTTAGACCCGCTTAAACGCGCCTTCATAGCGGTAATTCTCCTGTTCGCCTTCGTTCCGCGTGAGTTCGTTTGCTTCGACGACAACTTTACGCCCCGGACACCAAGAACCGCCCGAACGACAAGAGTACAACGCCCCGGACGCCGGAGCGAGGAAGAAACAGACTTTAACGACTTCTTTACCCCAATAGTATGAAAGAAAGAATCTTAACAAAACTTTTCGGCAAGACCGAAAACGGCGAACGCTACACGTTCGGGCAGTGGCTTATTTACGTTTGGTTTGCCCTTTCCCTTTGCATATTGGGGATGACAGCCGACGACGCGCCCCTGTGGTGGTTAGGGTTATGGCTTGCAAGTTTCGCAGCCGCCGGACACTACCTAAAAAAACTTCCATTACCCGAAGACCCCGAAAAAGACCTTTACGACGATGAAGAAGAATAACCCCAACACCCGAATAATAGACCTTACACTCGGCGAATTGTTGGACGCCGTGGAAGAAAGGGTAAAGGCGACCTTAGCCGGGAAGCCCCAGGCCGACGACAAGAAAAAACGCTACGTCTACGGGCTTAAAGGTTTGGCTAAACTTTTCGGCTGCAGCAAGACGACGGCGAGCCGTATCAAGACTTCCGGGAAGATTGACAAGGCAATTACGCAGATAGGCGCACTGCTTATCATAGACGCGGACTTAGCCCTGTCCTTAGCCGGGAAACAGGAAGCAACAGACAACACCCAAAAATAACAGCTATATGAGTAAAAAACTAAAAATTAAAAGCCTTACCCTCGTTAACTTCAAGGGTATGCGCAACGTAACCGTAGACTTCGGCGACGGAGTTACCGCTATAAGCGGACGGAACGGCACAGGGAAGACCACAATCGCGGACGGCTTCGCGTGGCTTCTTTGGGGCAAGGACAGCGAAGGCAACAGCGACACGAAATTTGGCATCAAGACCAACGACGAGAACGGGAACTACATACCCGACCTCGAACACGAAGTAAGCGGATCCTTCGACGCCATAGACACCGAAACGGGAGAAGTAACAGCCGTAGAACTTCGCCGCGTCTACGTCGAGGAATGGCAGACCCCGAAGGGAAGCACCGAACGCATCCTCAAAGGACACCACACCGACTATTTTTACAACGGGGTGCCTTTGAAGACAAAGACCGAGTACGACGCGAAGGTAGCCGCCCTCATTCCCGAAGACCTGTTTAAGGTCATTACTGACCCCTACTACTTCCTTACGCTTCATTGGAAGGCGCAACGCGAATACTTGCTACGAATGGCCGGCACCATTTCCGACAGCGATATAGCCGCCAACCGCGCCGAGTTCGCCGAACTTCTACGCCGAGTTACGGGCAAGTCGATGGAAGAATACAAGAAGGAGATAGCCGCCCGCCGCGCCAAGATAGAAGCACAATTAGAGAAGATACCGACCCGCAAAGACGAGGTAACGCGCAATACCCCGGTAGCCCCGGACTACGCCGCGCTTGAAGCGGAGAAGGTGCAGATACAGGCAGACCTCGCGGACATAGACGCCGCCGCTACGTCGGCCGCCGAAGCCAACCGCGTAGCCTACGAACGCGCCGCCCGAATACAGGGCGACATCAACGCCAAGCGTACAGAGCAGAACCAAATAATTTATAACGCGAAAGAATCCGCCCGTAAAGCAGCCTACGAAACCAACCGCGTAGCAGACGACGCAGCCCGCGACCTCGCCCAAGTGGAGCAGTCCGAAGCAAACGAAACCAACTACTACAACCGGGAGAAGGCCGTAATTACGGCGTCCATTGCCACCGAGAAACGCCGCAAGGAAGAAGCCGAACGGGAAGTAGCCGCACTTCGTACCCGTTGGGATGCCGTCAATAACGAGCAGTTCCAAGAAAAGACCTACCAAGCCGCCGGCCCGCTTCTTTGCCCTATCTTCGGGCATCAGTGCGCCGACTCGTCGGCAGTCAACCGTCATCAGTGCGACGCAGCGGCCGCCGCCGAAGCCTTCAAAAAACGCCAAGACGACGAACGCGCCGCCTTCTACGCCAACCAAACCGCCCGGCTTGATGCTATGGACATCGAAGGCCAGGAACTAAACAAGCGTATAGCGCAGCACGACGCCGAAATAGCCCGGCTTACGCAGGACGCCGCCACACTCGACGCCAAACACGCCAAGTCCGTACAGGACTACGCCACCAAGAAGGAAGCGTTAAAGAAGGTCATAGCCGACAACCCCCGCGTAAGCACCGACCCACAAATAGACACGCAGACGCTCCCCGGTTGGGTAGCCCTTCAACAGGAGATAGACCGACTTACCGCCGACCTAACCGCCGCTACCGCCCCGGAACAGCAGACGGCGACCGCCGACCACGCCACAAAGAAGGCGCAACTTAACGCCCGCCTTTCCGGGATAGACCAAAAGTTAGGGCTTCGTTCCACCATTGAAGCCAACGAACGCCGGATAGTGGAACTTGACACGGAAGCCGCTACGTTGGCACAGGAGAAGGCCGGGCTTCAAATCGAAGAAGACCTTATAGACGACTTCGTAAAAGACCGCATGGCGGAAGTAGAACGCCGCGTTAACGGGCTATTCGACGGCGTGGAGTTCCGAATGTATAAGAACTTAGTAAACGGAGAGAAGGAACCCGACTGCGTGGCATACATTGGCGGCGTCCGTTACCAAGACAAGAACCACGCCGGGCAGATAAACGCAGGCCTCGCCGTGATTAACGCCCTTTGCGCCTTCCACGGCGTTACCGCGCCTATCTTCGTCGATAACGCCGAAAGCGTCAACACCTTCATCCCGGTAAACAGCCAACTAATAACGCTGTCCGTGAGTACCGAAGACAGCCTACAAGTCAACCACTATTAACCCTCACAGCTATATGTGTAAGACCCCCGAACTTCCGGCTACCATAGTGGCAGCACAGGAAAAATTTGAAGTTGCACTACGCGACGCTTCGGCGATTGACATCGTGAACAACTTCGGCGCAGCGTTCAACGCGGCGCGAGTAATAACGCTTCTTCGTGAAGCATTGACCGACGAAGTAATGGCGCGGGTATTCATGCCTTTAATGAACACAAAGGTAGGCTTCCGCACCGACCGCGACGGCAAGCCCGACAAGCAAGGCCGGGTAAAGCCCCTCTACGACGTTCCCACCGTCCGCGACGCGATAATAGACGCCGCAATAATTGGGCTTCTTCCGACCGGGAACCAGTTTAACATCATTTCCGGCACGATGTATCCGACGAAGGAAGGCTATACCGTCCTCCTTAAAAAGATAGGCGCGAAGTACGTTATCGACGTACAGCAAGACCGCAGCCAAAACCCCGCCTTCGCGGAGTTCCCCTGCAAAATAACCTATTCCTACAACGGGGAGAAAAACAGCCTTACAATTAACGCCACCGTCCGCCGCGACCAATACAGCAGTAACGACCAATTGCGCGGCAAGGCGGAACGACGCGCTAAGAAGGCACTTTATGAATACCTTACGGGAACGGACTACGGCGAAGCCGACGAAACGAGCAGCCGCCCCAACGCGGTAATAGATACCGTCGCCGTGGAAATTTCCGAGAAGGGCAACGCCGGCCCTGCTATTGGCTTCGACGACGCCGAAGAAGCCACCATAGAGGAAGCAAGCGCACCCGCAGCAGCCCCCGAACCCGTGGCGGCACAACCCGCCCCGGCACAGGCCGCCGCCCCGGTTCAGCCCGCAGCAGTTCAGCCCCAGGCCGCCCCGCAGACGGCCCCGGCATATAGCGCACCGAGAAAGCCCAATTTCTAATGGTTCTTAGTGTTTTAGGTTCAAGCAGCAGCGGCAACGCCTACGTTTTGCAAAACGTGGGCGAAGCCCTGCTCATTGAAGCCGGCGTAAACTTCAAGAAGGTAGTAGCCGCGTTGGAAGGCAATATTTCCAAAGTGGTAGGCTGTCTTATAACCCACGAACACGGCGACCACGCCGGACGAGTTAACGAGGTATTGAACGCAGTTATTCCCGTCTACGCCACCCGTGGCACGATAGACGCCGCAAAGATAACGAGCGAGTGGAAGCCGCGAGTATTGGAACACGACGGCGAAGGCTACAAGGTTCAGACCCTCGGACGCTTCAAGGTTATACCGTTCGCCACCAAGCACGACTGCGCCGAACCCGTAGGCTTCTACATTTGGCACCCGGAAACGGGCGGCATATTGTTTGCGACAGACACCTACTACCTTCCCAACACCTTCAAAGGCTTAAACAACGTCCTTATAGAATGCAACTACGACCCGGAAATATTAGACCGAAACGTAGAGGAAGGCCGACTTATTCCCGCCCTTCGGGAGCGAGTGAGAGAAAGCCACCTAAGTATAGACACCTGTATAGGCGCACTTAAAGCCAACGACTTGAAGGCGGTAAATAACATCGTCCTAATACACCTGTCAAGCGGCAACGGCGACCCCGTGGGCTTCAAGGAAAAGGTTTACAGGGCGACCGGGAAGCGGGTACACATTGCCGCCCCCGGACTTACTATTAACTTCAATAAAACGCCCTTCTAACCATGATAAAAGGCTTTAATTCCGAAACCGCGCCGCTTACGGAGCAAGAGGAAACCGTAATACTTCCCCTCGTCCTTCAAGGGCTAAGAACCAAGATAGGCAAAGCGAACGCAGTAACGAACCGTACTATCGTGCAGCGGCTAAACATAGCCGGACACACGACCTCAGAACCCCGGATAAGGAAAATTATAAACCATATCCGAATGACCGACTTACTACCGGGGCTTATAGCCACGTCCGGCGGCTACTTCTTAGCGACTTCGGAAGCGGAGTTATTGGACTACGAACAAAGCCTTATAGGACGCGAGGACGCTATAAAACAAGTTCGGTTAGCGATAGCCCGCCAACGGCGGATCCTATACAACGACGCCAACCGCCCGGACAAAGACAAACCCGAAATATTCTAACAACCAATTAACAATTTACACAAATGAAGAAAATAGCATTATTCCGAAAGTACGGCGAATCCGCCGACTTCGTAGCCCACTTCGACAGCGTGGAAGAAGCAAGCGACGCCGTGAAGGAAATCATCAACGAAGACGAAGACGCTAACGTATTCGACTTCTATACCGAAGAACAGGAGTACACCGACATCTGCGAGCGCGTGAAGTCCTACGCCGACGCTTGCGCCGTCTTAGGCGTAGGCAAGATGGACGAGAAGGCTATGAAGGCTTCCGGCTTCCGCCCCGACGAGATAGCCCGCCGTAAGTTGGAAACCATTACGGAAGCCCTTAACGAAGGTTGGCGGCCCGATTGGAACAACACCGACGAACCCAAGTATTACCCCTGGTTCTACATCAAGCCGGGCGCAGGGAAGGACGCCGAAGGGAAACCTTACGGCGCGGTTGCCGGGCTTGCGTTCGCGTATACGCGCGACGCGGCTTCGCCTACGGATGCGTTCATCGGCTCCCGGCTTTGCTTCCACGAACACCGTACCGCCGCCTACGCGGGCGACACGTTCCGCGACCTATACGCCCAAATCTTAGTAGAAAAATTCTAACCCCACACCCGACATGACAAAGAAAGAATTAGCGGCGAAAGTCGCCGCAGCTTGCGCCGGAACACCGGCCCACGGCATTAACGCCACCGTAACGGAAGAAGTTATAACCGCCACTCTCGGCGTAATTAAGGACGTCGTTTATTGCGGCGGCGAAGTAACCCTGCGCGGCTTCGGCACCTTCGGACACAAGAACCGAAAAGCCAAGATAGCCCGGAACATCAGCACGGGCGAAGCCGTCCGCGTTCCCGCCCGCGCCGTCGTCAGCTTCAAACTGGCCAAAGACTTCAACGTAGCACAGGACTAAGATGGAAGCACAGGAAAGAATCGAAACCCGGAAGGACGAAATACGCTACCGCACGGACGACACCCGCCGGATGGTTGGCAAGTTCTTCGCGTCGAACGTCTTTAAGACGTGGTACGAAGAAGTATTAGACAGCGACACCGGGGAAGTTATAAGCATTGAACGGAACGACTTGCTTTTTGAGGTTGGCAAATACATAGACGAGGAAACCGCCCAAAGCATATCCTTCCACATTCAATGCGGCGATATTACCGACGTCGAAGTAAGCAACCAACGCCGAATAGCCCGCCCCGACAAGCGTTACAGCCTTCTGCCCTTCAAGGCTACGGCCGTAATAGGGAATAAACGTAAAAGTTTCATTTTACAGGCGCAGAGCGCGACCCTCGCTATTGAAGTCGTAACGGACTTCATAGAACTAAACTTTACTTCCCGCTTCGTGGTGGATAGCGTCAAGGCGATGCCCGGCTGCATAATTCTAAACGACCGCTTCCGCCGCGCCGTCGAGGAAGTGGAAGGCGGCAACGAAGCCGGGGAAGAAACCCCGGACGGAGAAGAAGCCCGCGACGATACCAAATACTACCGTATTGAAGCGGACATCGTAGCCAAGCGCGAAGACGACGAAGACGAGCCGCGCCCGTCGTCCTACGACTTCATTGTTAAGACCCGCGACATCGACACCGCGAAGGCGGTAATAACGGCGTGGCTTAACACGCAGCTCAAGAAGGAAGCCGAGAAGGAAGGACGCGAAATTACAGCCTTTGAAGTTTCGCTTACGTCCGCGTCGCCCTTCAACCTTAACGCGATAATACCCTACGCCTTCTGCGCCGCCTACAAGGAAGTGGAGAAGATAGAAGTAAAACCCTAATAACAACCGGGGGCGCGTCGCCTACCCAGTAACGCGCCCCCATTAAACCAACCGCTATGAGCCAAGACAGCATAGTAATTTTTCGTTCCTACATAGACGCGATAGCCGAGCTTCCGGCGGAACTTTATAAGGAAGTTTCGCGGGTTCTTTACGCCTACGCCTTCGACGGAATAGAGCCGGGCGACGAGGCAAGCCCGACGGCCCGCGCCTTATTCATAGCGTTAAAGTCGCAGATAGATTTTAACGTAGCGAGGTACGAACGCGCTGTTAGGAACGGCAGCAAGGGCGGCGCACCCAAAGGCACCCGGAACAACCCCAACGGAAGACGCGGGAAAAGAACTAACCAAGAACTAACCGAAACTAACCAAGAACTAACCAACCCCGAAAAATTAGTTATTTCGGACGTTTCGGGCGTCGAAGCCGTGGAAATTTTGCCGGAAGGCGAAGAAGAAAATACGCCAAATTTGCCAAAAATTCGCCGAAAAGGGTTTGTTAAAACTAACCAAGAACTAACCCAAAACAAACCGAGAACTAACCAAGACGGCGAAAAAGAACTAACTGACGCCAAAGAACTAACCTTAATCAGTAATCAGTTATCTATAAATAATTATGTTGTTGTAGATAACGCGCACGAGGTTTGTTTTTTGGATAAGTTCTTTGCACCCGAAAACCAATATAGTTTAGACGTCCTTTGTATGCAGAACAGCACGGACGTAGAAACCTTAAAGCAATACGCCAACGAAATAATAGCCGAGTGGCAGCTGCGCGGCGTGGAACATACCGACTACAAAGAAGCCGCCCAGCACTTAATAAATCATCTTCGCCGGAAGTTTGAAGCCGACCGCCGCAGGGCCAGGGAAGACGCCGCCGCGCCCAAAAGCCGCCGACAGGCAAGACAAGACCTAATGCAGGGGGCTGCCGAACGCATGGCCCGCGCAATAAAGAGCGACGGATCCGCCGCAAGTCCTTCCACCGCCGGAGATACCGAACCCTTCTAATTCTAAAATTCAGCGATATGGAAATGTTACCTTCAAACCGCCGCCCGGACAATTCCGGGGCATTGGCAAAGACAGACCCCCGCGCCTTAGCCGTCCGTCAGCAGTACGGCGACCTTCCGCAGCTTTGCAAGACGTTCGGGGTATCGGCACAGAGATACTGCGCCAAGAACGTGGAAAAGGCGGTACGTTCCGGCGTTCCTACCTTCGCCGTCATAGTGAGAACCTACGGGGAAGACGGCGTAGCCGGGCTTATTGGCTTGCACATTACCGAAGCAATTCTACGGATGGGAGAAGACCAAGACGTAGACGAATACGACGTAGACTTTATAGCCCACGCCATTTGTGAAAGTGAACGCTTCCGGCTTTTGTCGATGGCTTCTATTCTTCGCTTCTTCCACCTTTTGAAGTGTGGCGAGTTCGACATCTACGGCAGGGTAACGCCCCGAAAAGTGTTAGAAGCCTTCCGTAAATACGCCATAGACCAACAGGCGAAGGAAAACCGAATAGCCTACGAGATGGAGAAGGAACGACAGGAACAGGAGCGCGAGGAAGCCCGGCGGAACGCCGTACCGTGGGAAGTTTGGGCGGAAAGTCAAGGCATAGACCCCTCAATAGGCTTCCACGGGTGGATGGCGCAGAAGTTCAAGGAAACTACCGAATACGGGAAGAAGAAGGCTACCGCCCTTCTTTTCGTGGAAGTCTTAGAAAGCCTCGTAAGAATAATAACCTTCATAGCCGACTATATGAAAAGCGAGAAGCAAACCAAACCCAAATAACACCGTGAGAGCCACGGAAACGCCCCAAATTCCGCGCTTCGACCCTTTGGCGTGTAGTTGAAGGGCAGCAAGGAATAAACCGCCTACAAAGCAAAATAAACAACCATTTCACAATGCAGAAAAAGAAAATATATATTTCAGGCCAAATCAGCGGCTTAACGCGCCCGGAATACGTCGCCAACTTCTTAGAGGCGGCCCGGCTTCTTAACGCACAGGGCTACGACGTAGTTAACCCGCTATTCAACGGGGTAGACGCTACGCAACCGTGGCAAGTTCACATGAAGGCGGATATTAAGTTATTGCTTGATTGCGACGCGATTTATATGCTTCCTAATTGGGAAGTCAGCAACGGGGCGACCTTAGAACGTGAGATAGCGAAGACGTTAGGGCTTGAAATAGTCTATGAGCGTCAGCCCCAACACCGGGATATTAAACACGCCATTTATACGGCTATGTCCGTACCCTTCAAAGTCATTGCGGCGGACAGCAGGGAGCGTTGGCACGTATTCGCCCGGATGATATACGCCCACCATTGCAAAAAACGCGGAGTAACAACGCAAGAGATAGCCGAGGAAACGCGGCACGACACCTCGACAATTCACTACTATTTGCGCCGCTACGAAAGCGAATACAAATATACGCGAGAGTTCCGCGCAGCCGCCGAAAAAGTGGCTACGCTATTGAGTAAAAAATTAACTACGCCCTCGGACGTATCACTATAAGACGAAATGAACGAAAAAGGTATAACCGTCCTTAGCCTGTTCGACGGGATGAGTTGCGGACAAATTGCGCTTAGGGAAGCCGGAATCAAGGTAAATAAATACTTCGCTTCCGAGATAGACAAACACGCCATTAAGCAGACACAACACAACTTCCCGGACACCGTGCAGCTCGGAAGCGTTACAGGAGTACGCGCCGCCGACCTTCCACACATAGACCTCCTTATAGGCGGTTCGCCCTGTCAAGGGTTCAGTTTCGCCGGGAAGCAGCTAAATTTTAACGACCCCCGAAGCGTCCTTTTCTTTGAATACGTCCGTATCCTCCGGGAGATACAGGAGTATAACCCCGGCGTTCTTTTCCTACTTGAAAACGTCCGTATGCGCCGGGAGTGCGAACAGGTCATAACCGAGCAATTAGGGTTAGAACCCGTCGTAATAAATTCCGCCTTAGTTTCGGCACAAAACCGCGTCCGGCTTTATTGGACTAACATACGGACACGGGAAGAAGCAAACCTTTTCGACACGAAGGTATTTACCGACATTCCACAGCCGGAAGACCGGGGTATATTCCTTCGGGATATTTTGGAAGACGACGTAGAACCTAAGTACATCTTAACTTCCAATAGGATAAAGAAACTTATCGAACACCACAGACGGCAAGCCGAAGCCGGTACCGGCTTCGGCTTCCACCCACGGGCGGAAGACGAAAAGAGTAACACCCTCCGCGTTGGCGGTTCGTGCCACGACGATATAGTATTACTTGAAGGGGAACGCGCCGCCCGTTGCGTGGCAGTCCGTGGAAGGTTCAACCCCGAAACAGGACGTAACGAACAGACGCCCGAACTTCGTCCGGATGGTAAAACTAATTGTCTTACAAGCGTGGAGAAGGACAATTTAATTTACATAGAAACCGCCTGTTTGACACCCCGCCGAACGGAATACGGCAAGGCTATACGCCGCCAATACGAAGCCGGGGAAATACAGGAGAGCCGCCACAACATGACGGAATTAGAACCACGGACAGACGGGAAGACCAACACGCTAACGACGGTTCAAAAAGATAACTTGATACTACAATGTCCGCACGGCTTCAACGCCGGGGCGGTATTCCGAGAGAAGGCCCCGACCGTAACATCGAGCCGATACGATGCCAACAACGTAGTAGTTACCCGCGAAGTCGTGCAGCTTAACCCGGACACGGAAAGCAACGGGCGACAGCCATACCAACAAGACCGGGTTTACTCAGTCGACGGTATAAGCCCCGCCCTTTGTTCCGCCCACGCCGGACACCCCCCGGCGGTATTGACCCCCGAAACGGTTCTACGTCGCCTTACCCCGACCGAGTGCAGCCGCTTACAAACCGTTCCAGATTGGTACGAATGGGCTTGCAGCGAAACCCAGGCCTACCGAATGCTCGGCAACGGGTGGACGGTAGAAGTAATTAAACATATTTTCTCATTCATAAAACTTTAATAATTCAGCCTTATGGACTTATTGACACTACAAGAAGCCGTCGATTTATCCTACGACCGTGGACGCTACCCGGACTTCTTCCCGGTCAACATCGGCGACGACTTCAAATTAGCAAGCCGCCCGGAACTATTCGTACAGATACCGAACCCACGGAAAGTTAGAATAGAAATATCCTCCTTCCGTGGTGCAAGTTGCGGCGCCGTACACTACTACGCCGACATAATCGCCGACGGTATTAACCGCCGCTATTACGAGGAATACAACGGAGAAAAGCGGCTCTTTGGGGCTTACGGGTATTTAGGCGAAGAGCTTGACAACCTTCCGAGAGAGAAACGGGATATATGGGGCGGCAACTACCACATAGGAGTAGCCCGCGAAGTAACCCAAGACGAGATAAAGAGAAACCCACAGAGATGGGAACACTACGACCCCGGCGACCATACCAACGCCTTCAATACAGCAGAGGAAGCCGAAGCCACAGCCCTCGCCATTGTCTACGCGAGATTTAGCGAAGAATGGAAAGTAATAGTAGTCAACCCCTATATAAAAATAAAACGATAACAGCATGAAGAAAAAATTAGCCGCGCTTTTGCGCCGTTGGGCCTACGCCCTACACCCCGAAACCCCCGCGACCCTGCCGCCGGGCTACCAAGTGGCTAAATTAGTTAGCCGCGAGAACTTCCCGCTTGAAGACGGCACGATGCCATCCCCGGAAATTCACAGCCTTATAAGGGGCGGACTTGAAACCGACGTATTGGAACAAGTCATGCAAGGCGACTACATAAGAAGCCGCGCCGACATTGCCCCCGTACCGGGCGGCTTAGTCGAATACGAAGCAAGCCTTTACGTCGGCTTCATACCCAAGAAAAAGAAACAACCATAACCCCCAACAAAACCAAAGAACTATGTTAAAAGTAGAATTTGTCGGACACATAGAATCCGACGCGGAAATTAAGGACTTCAACGGGAAGCGTTACATTGCCTTCAACGTGGCGACTTCCGAGCGTTTCAAGGACGCGCAGGGCAACCCGGTAAGCCGGACGACGTGGGTAAGTTGTCTAAAACCCGGCGACGGCGCGGTAGTCAACTACCTCAAGAAGGGAACACAGGTTTACTGCCGTGGCAACCTTACCGTAAAGACCTACACAGGACGGAACGGCGTAGAAGCCGGGATAAATTGCACCGTTTCCGAGTTGGAACTGCTCGGAAGCCGACAGGACGCGCAGCAGAACCAACAGCCGGGCGCAGCTTCCCAGGCCTACGGCGCGGGCAGCTACGGAAGTGGCTACGGAACGCCGCCCGGCGGCTACCCCGCGTTTGGCCCCGGTCAAGACGAAGCACCATACTAAGCCGGACGACCGATGGACGTAAGAGAACACTATCCCGACCGAACCGTAACGCTTCTTCCGGGCGATACTATATGGGCGACGTATATAAAGCCGAAGGACGACCCGTTTAGCCCCACGACGCTAAAACGCCTGTTCGGGTGGACTAACGGGCAACGCTATATAGGGCGCGTCCGGGAAGAAGCACCACGCCGGGGAGTATGCCCCGAAGGTAGGTTAGTCGTGGACTTATACAAGGACGACGAGCGCGGGAAGTTCCAATGTACCCACGTCGTCTATAACATTGAATTGGATATAGCGAAAGGCGTACTTACCGACCTTCGCTATAAGCCGAACCCAAGCCCCTCGTTATTCGACGATGAACGCTAAACAATTTTTCGACAAAGTAGTAGAACTTCGGGCGACGCAACGCGAATACTTCCGTACCCGTTTTCCGGAAGTTCTACGAAAGTCGAAGGCGATAGAAGCCGAGATAGACCGCGAAATAAAGCGGGTGCAGCAGATAGAAAAAGACCGGGCAAGAGCCGAAGCCGAACGACAGCAAGGCTCGTTATTTCCCGATAGTTAAGAACTAAATATAACAGGAAGAATGAAACCTATTAAGTTCCCCGAACAAAACGTAGTATTTGGGGAAAACCAACAACCGTTATACGAACCGCTTCCGGCATATAGAAGCCCGGACGGGCAAGTAATATGCTGTTTTGAACTTACCGACGAAGAAAAACAGCGCGTAGCAGAAACCGGGCATATTTGGCTCAGTGTGCTAACCTTCAACTACTCGCTACAACCCGTTTACTTAACAACGGAGAAAGGCGACATATTTAAGAACCCGAAATAACTATGGCACTAATAACGAAGAATTGCGAATATTGCGGCCGCCCCTTCCAAGCCGATACCCGAAATTTAGCGCGGGGTTGGGGAAAGTGCTGCAGTAAGTCCTGCGCCGCTTCCCTTCGTGAGAGGTCAACCGCCCAAATAGGAACGGCTACGAAGCCCCGCCTTACCTACGACGAATTGGTAGCAAGAGCCAACGCCGAGCCGACGAAGGCGAAGCCCCGGCACATAGAAAGCAACCTACAACGGAATTGCTTTACCTGGTTCCGGCTTCAATACCCACGCCTTCGGTTATTGCTTTTCGCCGTACCTAACGGCGGCTTCCGCAATAAACGGGAAGCCGGGATAATGAAGGCAGAAGGCGTTACGGCGGGCGTGGCGGACGTGATACTATTGAAGCCTTCCGGCGGCTACGCTTCCCTTTGCGTCGAGTTCAAGACCGAGGACGGCACACAAAGAGCCACGCAGAAGGAATGGCAGAAGGCCGCCGAAGGCGCGGGTAACAAATACGTCATAGTCCGCAGCTTCGACGCCTTCAAGGAAGAAGTAGAAAAATACTTAATAGCCGACAACGACAATGACTAACGAAGAATACGACAAGCGAAAAGCGGAGATGGCGGCCCGCCACCGAAAGGAAGCCACCACCCTCGCTATTCAGTTCGCCAAAGAAAACAACCCCTACAAAGTAGGCGATATTCTTATGGACGACAGCGGGAAAATAATACGGGTAGAACATATTACCTATTCGCAAGGGTATTACGGGAATTACCCCTATTGTAACTACGAAGGCCCGGCCTTAAAAAAAGACCTTACCCCGCGAAAAGTCAGCCCGACACGCGGCACGATATGCCAGCCCTGCGTAAAAGAAAAGTTAGGCGACTAATTCCGACTTGAAGTTTTAACGAAGTGTTTTAGGCTTTGTCGTATCACTTTAATACGATAAAGCCTTTAACTTTGCGCATAGAAACCAACGCACCCATGAAACCGAAACAAGCAATAGAAAAAGTCGCCGCCTTCATTAAGCGGCTGGCCTTCGACAAGAAGTTACACTACTTCGCCGGGCTGATTATAGCCGGAGTTCTTACGAACTTTTTGCCCGTCCTTATTGCCGTGGCTATCGCCGTAGCCGTCGGCATTGCAAAAGAAGTCTACGACCGCGTAACCAAGAAGGGAACGCCGGAATTTGCCGACTTCTTATGGACGACCGCCGGGGCTATAACGTGGCTTATTCTATACTACGCCGTTTCGGGCATCGTTTGGGCGTGGATAAATTAGGCTTCTACACATCCATATAGCTGAAAGCAACGGCGACAGCCGAAGCGGGAAAGGGCGCGGCGACCAAACCGCGCCTTTTCTTCAATAAAGACACAGGAACAATGAGCAGAAGAAAGACCAAACCCAAGACCCAGGCCGAGGACGACGGCTTAGACTTCAACGTAGGCGACATCGGGATAGAAACGCCCGACTTCGATACGGCGTTATTCGACATATTGGAAGACGAGGTAGGAGAAGAAACGCGCTACATAAAGCCGAAGGTTTACGCTACTTCGTCGGACTTCGTTATGTACGACAACGCCGTAAAATTGGCGCGGGATATAGAGATAGAAGCAGGGAGCCGCTACGACGTAGTGGTAAACGGTTCTTTTATCTTCGGCGACTTCTTAGAAGCGTTCATAGTGAGGAATAACGCCAAGTGTAAGAAGTTGACAATTTCCACGCTGTCGCTTAACCAAAACAACGTAGACAGCCTCCACAACCTTATAACCCACGGCTATATAGACGAACTTAACCTTATAGTAAGCGCGTACTTCTACAACATGGAGATACGGGCTTTAATTCCCTACATATACCGACAATTAGACATCGACAACCGCCTACAATTAGCAGTAGCGAACGTCCACACCAAGACGGCGCAGCTTGAAACATTAGGCGGGAAGAAGATAATAGCCCACGGCTCGGCGAACCTTCGCAGTTCCGGCAGTATTGAGCAATTCACAATAGAGGAAAACGCGGAACTTTACGACTTCTACGACGAAATGTTTAGCCGGATATTGGAACGCTACGCCACCATACGGAAAGCGGTATGGGGTAAGAGCCTATGGGCGGACTTGATTAAAAAGAAGTTTAACGATTAACACCTACGACAATGGCAGAAGAAGACAACGGATCCACAGGAAGCGGCGGCAACGGTTCGACTATTCAGAGTTTCACAGCAGCAAGCGGGCGCGGCAGTTCTATGCCGTACTTTGACCCCTTCGGCGGCCCGACCGGCCCGGCACCCTTCTAACCTTAACCCCCGGACACAATGGCAAAGAAGAAGACAGCACAGGACACGACCACGAACGCCAAGCCCCTCGCCGGGTTGGTGCAAAGCGTCGTAGTCAAACTTAGCGATATCGTACCGAACAAAGGGCAAATTCCGGGCGTACCCAAGAACCCGCGCCAAATGAAGGACGACGTTAAGTTTAGGAAGTTGAAGGCGTCGATACAGGACGACCCGGAAATGCTTGCACTTCGTGAAGTCCTGATATACCAATATAACGGGCTTAACGTGATTATAGGCGGTAATATGCGTTACCGCGCCCTCAAGGAATTGGGCTATACGGAAACAATAGCGAAGGTCATACCCCCGGAAACACCGCCGGAGAAGTTACGCGCTATTGTGATTAAGGATAACGTATCCTTCGGCGATTGGGATATGGACGACTTAGCCAACGAATGGGAGTTAGACGAGTTAGACCATTGGGGCGTAGACCTTCCCGACGTCGATACGGGCAAGAACGAGAACGACGCCGAAGAAGACGACTACGACGTAGCCGGGAACCTTCCCAAGAAGCCGAAAGCCCGCTACGGCGACGTCTACCGATTGGGAAACCACCGCCTTATCTGCGGCGACAGCACAAGCCCGGAAGTATTGGATATCCTTATAGGCGAAGGGAAGGTAGACTTACTTCTAACAGACCCGCCCTATAACGTGGACTATTCAAGCAAGAACGAGGCCCTAAACGCCGCCGACAAAGGCAACCGGGTACAGAAGGACATCGCCAACGACAAGATGGACGACGGCGCGTTTTTGGACTTCCTTACGGCAGCTTTTGAGAACGCCAACCGCTACCTCAAGAAGGGCGGCGCGTTCTACATTTGGCACGCCGGAACGGAAGGGCTTAACTTCAAATTGGCGGTAAAGTCCGTCGGTTGGGAGTTGAAGCAAATACTTATATGGGTCAAAAACAATATGGTATTAGGGCGACAGGACTACCAATGGAAGCACGAACCCTGCTTATACGGTTGGAAGCCCGGCGCGTCGCACTTCTTCGTAAACCGCCGCGACCTTCTTACGGTAACGGAAGACCCAGGCCCGGACATAGACGCGATGACGAAGGACGAACTTAAAACCCTTCTTCGTTCGCTATTGGGCGAAGCGACACCTACGACCGTCATACACGAAGACAAGCCGCTACGTTCCGCCGACCACCCGACGATGAAGCCTATAAAACTTATGGGCCGCGCAATTAAGAACAGCACCCGCCCCGGCGAAGTCGTCTTAGACCTATTCGGCGGAAGTGGCAGCACCTTAATGGCGGCCGAGCAGTTGGCGCGTTCGTGCTATACCGTGGAATTAGACCCCGCCTACATAGACGTGATTATAAAGCGTTGGGAAGAATACACGGGCGACAAAGCCGAACTATTAGGCAACTTCGCCCCGGACGAGGATGCCCCGGAACGCGAATAAGGGAACAGAGAGGATAGCAACCAATATCAGAGAGAAACGATGGCAAACGAACAAAACCTTATACCCTTCAAGAAGGGGCAAAGCGGAAACCCGAAAGGGCGGCCCAAAAGCCGCGTACCCGAACAGCTCGTAAAGATATTCGGGAGCAAGGCTCGCGCCAAGAAGTTTTACAGCCTTTCCGCCGTGGAGATAGACGAATGGGAAGCCGCTATACTTACCTTCAACGCCAACGACTTGAAACTATTGGCGAAGTGGGAAGACGCGCCCGCCTATCCCAAAGGGTTGGCTATTGCCGTCCTTTCCGATATGAAGGCGGGCAAGACCACGACGTTAGACAAGTTGCGCGAACGTCAGTACGGGAAGCCCACACAGCGAATGGAAGTAACAGGGAAGGACGGGGGCGACTTGATACCGGCCCGGACGCTTACGAAGGAAGAAGCCGCCGACCTTCTTAAAAGCCTTAACGAGAAGTATTAAATGGGGTTTTGCCGCGACATAGATATAATTAAAACGTGGGTTCTACAAGGAACCCTCAACTTTACGCGCTTCTTTTTCAAGGAAAAGTATAAGCGTAAATTTGTCGTAGGCAAGCACCACGAAAAAATAGCCGAAGTCTTAGACAAGGTTCTCAAGGGCGAAATAACCCGGCTTATAATAAACATCGCCCCGCGCTACGGTAAGACGGAGTTAGCCGTTAAGTCCTTCATCGCGGAAGGCTTCGCCATAAACCCGAAGGCGAAGTTTATACACCTCAGTTATTCGGACGACTTAGCCCGCGACAATTCGCGGGGAGTACAGGAAATTCTGCGCGAACCGTCGTATAGGCGTCTATTCCCGGACACGATGCCGACGAGCGTAAACACCCGTAAATGGTTCACGAAGGCGGGCGGCGGACTATACGCCGTTTCGTCGGCGGGCCAGGTAACAGGCTTCGGCGCGGGTTTGGTGGATAAAGACGAGGAAGAAGAATTAGGCGAAGAAGTAGCCGCCATTACTTCCGAGGCCGGAGAGTTCGGCGGCGCGATAGTCATCGACGACCCGATAAAGCCGGACGACGCCCGAAGCGAGTTAGTCCGCGAGAAGGTAAACCAAAAGTTTGAAACAACCATCCGAAACCGCGTTAACAGCCGAAAAACGCCGATAATTATAATTATGCAGCGTTTGGACGAAGACGACCTTTGCGGGTACCTTCAAAAGTTGGAGCCGGACGAATGGACGGTTTTAAGCCTTCCCGTTATTGAGGTGGACGAAAAAGGCGACGAACACCCGTTATGGCCCTTCAAACATACGCTAACCGAACTTCACGAATTAGAGGACAAAGCCCCGTGGGTTTTTGAAACCCAGTATATGCAGAACCCGCGCCCGCTTACCGGGTTGATGTATGAACGGGAGTTTAAGACCTACGAAGTATTGCCCGTTACCAAGCAGCACAAAGTTAAAGCCTACGTCGATACAGCCGACACGGGCGACGACTACCTATGCTGTATTGTCTACGTCGAAACGGAAATAGGCAACTTCATTTTAGACGTCTACTACACCCAGGCCGCAATGGAAACGACCGAGCCGGAAACGGCGCGGATCCTTACCAAGTGGGAAGTAGAGGAAGCAATAATAGAGAGCAACAACGGCGGCCGTGGCTTCGCCCGTAACGTAGAAAAGAACCTACGCCTTATGGGGAACAAAAAGACGGTAATACGTTGGTTCCACCAAAGCGAGAATAAGGATGTACGAATATTCAACCATTCTAACGAGGTGCAGAACCTTACGCACTTCCCGATGGATTGGGCGCACCTGTTCCCGAAGTTCCACCAAGCAATAACGAAATATAAGAAGCAGGGAACGAACACCCACGACGACGCGCCGGACGCCCTTACGGGAACGGTGGAGAAACGCCCCGACGGGAAGGCGGATATTAAGAGATTGAAAAGAATTTTTAAGTAACCATAAACCCCAATAGATTATGCCACCTATTGACGAATTGCTAAAAGCGGGCGACTATTCAGCCGCCATCAGCGAACTGAGGAACGGGCGACTTACCCCGCTTCCCAATTCCGAGCAGTACGCGGCCCAATACGACCCGAAACTGCACGACATTAACGACCCCCGGAAACGCCCGGACAAACTCGTAGTCATTGACAAGGATAGCGAGGAATACGGGGAAGTAAAGAACATCAACGTAAACGCCGAGCTTACCACGGAACAGGGGTTTAGAATTGAACCCGTAGCCCGTATAGCGTTGGCCCTTCAAAAGTTGATAGTAAAACGCGCCGTCGCCTTCACGTTCGGCAACCCCGTAGCCTACGATGCCGACCCGCAGAACGACGAAGAAAAGGCGGTATTAGCTGCGTTAAAGCGCGTCCTTCACGACGTTAAAGAAAAGACGCTTAACCGCCGCGTAGCCCGAAGTCTATACAGCACTACCGAAGTAGCCGAATATTGGTACCCCGTGGAAGGCGACGAGGAACACGACCTTTATGGCTTCACGACAAAGATGAAGTTCCGCGTAGCCCTGTTTAGCCCGGCGTTCGGCGACAGGCTTTACCCGTACTTCGACGACACCCGCGACCTTATAGCCTTCTCCCGTGAGTTCACGAAGAAGACCGACGACCTGACTACGCGCAGCTTCTTTGAAACCTATACGAAGGACGCGCACTACCTATGGGCGGCGGAAGGCACTACCATAGGCGCGGCAAAGAATTGGGAGTTAGTCGAAGGCTACCCCAAGAAGTTGACGTTAGGCAAAATTCCCATTGTCTACGGAAGCCAACCCGCCGTAGAGTGGGAAGACGTGGAGAGCCTTATCGACCGTTTGGAAAAGTTGCTTTCCAACTTCGCCGATACGAACGACTACCACGCAAGCCCGAAAATCTTTGTAGAAGGCAAAATATTGGGCTTCGCAAGGAAGGGAGAAGCCGGGGCCATTATAGAAGGCGAGGAAGGCGCGAAAGCCACCTACCTATCATGGGCGCAGGCCCCGGAAAGTGTGAAGTTAGAGATAGAAACGCTCCTCCGCCTAATATACGCCATTACCCAAACGCCCGACATTTCCTTTGAGAGCGTGAAGGGAATAGGCGCGGTAAGCGGAATCGCCCTGCAGCTTCTATTTATGGACGCACATTTGAAGGTACAGGACAAAATGGAAGTATTCGACGACTACCTAACCCGCCGCGCTAACATATTGTTAGCCTACCTCGGCGCGGCTAACGTAAAGTCTAAGGCGGCCGCCCGTCGTCTTATTGTTACGCCCCGGATAACGCCCTACATTATTGAAGACGAACAGGCGAAAATAAATACGCTTCAATCTGCCAACGGCGGCAAGCCCGTAGCAAGTCAGAAAGCCACCGTTCGCCGTTTGGGTTGGGCGGAAGACCCGGACGCAGAACTGGCCGAGATACACGCCGACGAAGACCGGGAAAACGCCCATTACGAAGGCGAACCGACCTATTAACCCCCTTTTGCCCGACAGCGTATTAAAATAATACGTTTAGGGCGCGTCTAAGCGCGTTAAAACGCTCCGGCTAAGGAAACTATAACCTTACGCGCTTATCGCGCTTAGATGGAAAAGGCGCGTGCGTTTGACCCCTTCGGGCACGCGGGACTGACCCCTTTGGG
>ERZ773224.1422-NODE-1422-length-29440-cov-3.527990_pt1 | contig 29440 bp, 30 predicted proteins | sample MGYA00580526_ERZ773224 | MGnify/ENA primary metagenome ERZ773224 (study PRJEB29015, sample SAMEA2737743) | human gut metagenome | biome: human gut; feature: human-associated habitat; material: faeces | place: China | collected 2012 ... | reverse complement strand
GTGGAAAGAAGCGGAACTTGAGAATGACGAGCTGAAGAATTATAAGGCAAAAGCAGAGTTTTATATCCGACAGCATCAGGATAATATTGCTATTGCAAAGCTTAAGACAAATCAGCCACTGACTAGTACAGATATAGAGAGTCTGGAAAAAATTTTGTGGAAAGAAGTTTGAACAAGGTCTGATTACGAACAGGAAATAGGGGAAAAGCCATTGGGCGAATTTGTTCGTGAGATTGTGGGACTTGATATGAATGCGGCAAAGGCAGCCTTTTCAAAGTATTTGAACGATGTCAATTTAGATTCAAGGCAGATTTATTTTGTCAATCAGATTGTTGAGTATATCGTTCAAAACGGTATGATGAAAGACCTATCGGTTTTGCAGGAGCCGCCGTTTACCGACCGCGGCAGCATTGTAGAAGTGTTCACCGATTTGTCGGTATGGATGGGCATCCGCAAGGTGATTGAACAGGTAAACGCAAATGCCGTGGCGGCATAAAACTGGGCGAACAACTTTATGCCTGTTTTTCTGTTTTTTATTTGATACATTCATCTTTAGTCGGATGTTCATATTATTTTGTTGATAACGGTTTTACTGTATTATCCGCTTATGAAAATGACGATCAAATTACAGCTATTCCCCTTTGTAAATATGATTTGCGGCTTGTACGATATGCCTAAACGCATAAACCCAACAGATTAAAAACACTCGCCGTTTCAAAATAAAAATATACTTTAAATTTGCGAAGCCGGTGCTGCAAACATAACCGATTATAACATTTGATTTTTTAGATAACATAATGGTATAATATTCCTATAAATAACAAAAAAGAATTTATATTATAAGGAGATTAAAATGACAGAACATACAAACAAAACTTTTTTTATCAGTCATTCAACCATTGATATGCGATTGCACAATTCGTTTTGCAAACTATTGGTAAATGGATTCGGTATAAGTAGGGATTGTATATTCAGCAGTTCGATTTTAAGAAATATGAAAACTAACGATAATGTCAGTGAAACCATAAAAAGCAATATAAAGAATTGCAGTATTATAATTCTTTTAATTACATCATCTTATATGCGCAGTCCTTTTTGTTTGGCAGAGCTGGGCGCCGCTTGGGCACTTGAAAAGAAAATCGTTCCGATTGTTATTGCCCCTATAAGTATTAAAGAGTATAATAAAACACCCTTGCAAGGTATGCAATTCAGAAAGTTAGATAATCTATCCGTTGTTTATGATGAATTTATTGATTTAAAATTGATTCCACGACCTAATACTTACGAATTTGACAAACACAATAAAGAGTTTTTAGAAACGATGCAATTCGCTGAGAAAGAAGACAATAAATTTATTGCAACCATAGTGCGGGACAGATCAGATATGAACTGCAACAGTAATTTACAGGAAAAAAGATGCCTGAAGCTTGATTCTCTTGTTCCTTTAAAAAGCCCGCCGGTAGAGGGTGAAACTCATTGGTTATTTTTTGACGACAACAAAGAGAAATACGGCGATCCCAAAGTCGGCGATGTTGTCAGGTTTTTGGTATCTAACACAAATTTTCATCAGAAACCTTGGGGTGACGGACTTGAAAACACAAGAAATATTTATTTGAAATCAAAATTAGAAATATTAAATTAATAACACTGTGAAACACCAGAGGGTGATAACGTTGAACTTTTCATACGGAGAAACCGAGCTTTCCTATCTGCGGCAAAGAGATAAGCGGCTTTGCGCGGTCATTGACCGCATAGGGCATATCGACCGCGAAGTGGATACGGACTTGTTTTCGTCTGTCGTCCACCACATCATAGGTCAACAAATATCGACCAAAGCACAGGCGACCGTATGGCGGCGATGTCAGGACGCACTGGGCGAGGTCAACTCCGAAACGATATTGTCCGCCGGCGTTCCAAAGCTGCAAAAGCTCGGTATAACCTTTCGCAAGGCAGAGTATATTACAGACTTTGCCGAAAAGGTCCGTACGGGAGCGTTCTCTCCGGACGCTGTGGAGCATATGAGCGATGAAGACGCAATCCGTGAATTAAGCAGTCTAAAGGGTATCGGCGTTTGGACTGCCGAAATGATACTGCTCTTTTGCCTGCAGCGCCCCGATATATTCAGCTATGATGACCTCGCTATTCTAAGGGGATTACGTATGGTTTATCATCACCGCAATATTGACCGCAGACTGTTTGAAAAATACCGCCGCAGATTTCACCCTTATTGCAGTGTGGCAAGCCTGTATCTCTGGGCTGTGGCGGGCGGAGCAATACCGGAATTAAAAGACTGAGCCGCCAAAAAAGCATAATCTGCCGCTCCAACAAATTCAGAGGTGTAAATTATGATATTTATCCAGCACTACAAATCCCCTATTGGCGGTATCCTGCTTGCGGCTGACGAAATCGGTCTGACAGGGCTGTGGTTCGACGGGCAAAAATACTTTGCCCGCAGCCTGCCGAATGAACGCACCGAGACAGAAACCCCTGTTCTCTTGGCAGCCAAACACTGGCTTGATATTTATTTTGCAGGAAAAAAGCCCGACCTTCTGCCGCCGCTGCACCCTATCGGTTCTGCATTTCGTCGCTCTGTATGGGATATTCTTCTGCAAATTCCTTACGGTCAAACTACCACCTACGGCGAAATTGCACGGCAGCTTGCAGAAAAGCAGGGTCTTCCCCGAATGTCTGCTCAGGCGGTCGGCGGTGCGGTTGGGCATAACGAAATATCTATCATTATTCCATGCCACAGGGTTGTCGGCACAAACGGCAGTCTGACCGGATACGCCGGAGGAATTGACAAAAAGATAAAGCTGCTGGAAACGGAGCATACCGATCTGACAGGCTTTTTCGTACCGAAAAAAGGCACCGCGCTTTAGGCGGAGGAAAATAAATATATGATTATTGCAGCTGCTACGCAAAAGATGATTGAATTTTACAAGGGCAATATACACGATATCGACCATTTTCTCAAGGTATGGGCAATGGCAAAGACTATCGGAGAGATAGAAAAACCGGATCGGCATACGCAGGAGATTTTGGAGCTTGCCGCAGTGGTGCATGACATCGCTTGCCTGCTGTGCCGCGAAAATACGGCAACACAAACGGAAAACATCAGGAGCTTGAAAGTCCGCCGCTTGTAAAAGCGTTTTTTAAGGAACTTCTGACGTAGAGCGCATTTCGTGGTTAGTCGCACATCATCATACCTACACGAATATTGACGGACCGGATCATCAAATCTTGCTGGAAGCGGATTTTCTAATCAATGCAGGCGAAGGCGGATATACACGCACGGCAATTGAAAATTTCCGTCAGCGTGTGTTCCGTACCAGCACAGGAACGGAGCTTTTGGAGAATATGTACCTGAATGGAGCCTGGGTTTAGGATAAACAACATTACTTCGCAGCGCATAATTAACAAATCCATACTATAGTCATGACCGCCAGCTAAGCCGGCGGCTTGATTAAGCCATAGAAGAGCTCTTTACCGGCTGTCATCTAAAGATGCGCTGAATGATTTTTCACTTACATCAAATGCCCCGCCGCCCATAAACGGGCATCAGCCGTTTTTATCGAGTACATACGAATTTTTTGGATTGTTATTCTCGACTCGCTTCGCTCGATGCTTGAAGCTAAAGCTTTTTTACGGGATGCCTCCACCGGCATAGCCGGTGGTTTCCAAAGTCAATAAAAAACCTGCCCTTATTTTAAAATAAGGGCGGGAGAAAACAATTATACGTTATTATTTTTCATTTAGAATTTGTACCGTTTTTATAACTGTTAATTACCGAAAAGCAGTTTTATTCACCTATAAAAATCTCCTTCTCCACCCTTGCGCAAAGGTAATGGTATACGGGCAGGTGCAATTCCTGCACCTTAAAGGTTTCGGTTTCGGGCACACATATGCATATATCGCATATACTTTTAAGTTTTCCACCCGTTTTGCCGTCCAACATTTCATCGGCAAGCATAATAAGGCTTTCAATCATTTCTTAGGGTGTGATATCCAGCCGTGTGGGTATTTTTCTTTTATCCAGTAGCTTTATATTTTCGTCGTCTGATTTTGCTTTTATTACCGCGCACTTTGTGCCGCCTATATCTATACCTAAGATCATATAACACCTCAGTATGCTGCATTTATTTAATTCCTTCAATTTTTTATTATATCTATAAATTAATGTTTTTCTTAAATACTTTATATTCTTTTTAAGAAAAATATTGAGTTGTCACCGTCACTGTTTGCTGTGTAAATCAGGTTGAGCCCTGCGTTAATAAGCAATGCACCGGAGCAGTCTTCCCGTTTTTTTATTACGGCAATAACCCTGCTGATTTAATGCTGTCGGCGTTAAAAGAACTGCGTCCTCTACCGTTACCGATATTTTATGTCCGTTCACAACTTCCTTACAATCGCCTTTAACAATCAATTCTATCTCAAAGCAGTCTCCGCAGAAAGAGATCGGTATCTCCGCGGTGAAATAACAGCAGAAGATACGCTGAAAATTATCAAGAGCGAGGATTGATTTAGTATAACGAGCCATTTAAATTAATTATATGAAAGCGGTACGCCGTCAAAGCTTTCTCCACACCATTTTGTTAACAACGCCGGTGTAGGACTGAATTATCTTTACAACCTTGGTTGAAACGTTTTCGTCGGTATAGTTTGGTACTGGTGTGCCGCAGTCGCCGTTTTCGTTCATATCTATTGCGGTTGTAACCGCCTGCAAAAGGCTCTTTTCATCAATGCCCGCAAGTATAAAGCAGGCCTTGTCGAGCGCCTCGGGGCGTTCGGTAGATGTGCGTATGCAAACAGCGGGGAACGGATTACCTACGCTCGTAAAGAAACTGCTTTCTTCGGGCAGAGTGCCGCTGTCCGACACAACGCAAAATGCGTTCATCTGCAGCTTATTGTAATCATGAAAACCGAGAGGTTCGTGCTGTATAACTCTGCTATCAAGCTTAAATCCGCTTTGCTCCAGTCTCTTTTTAGAACGCGGGTGGCAGGAATACAGTATCGGAATATCGTACTTTTCCGCCAGTTTGTTTATAGCCGTAAATAGCGATAAAAAGTTCTTTTCGGTATCTATATTTTCTTCTCTGTGAGCGGAAAGCAAAATGTATTTCTTAGGCTCTAAATTAAGCTTGTTAAGAATATCCGACTGCTTTATTTCTTCTAAATTTTGGTGTAATACTTCCGCCATAGGCGAGCCTGTAACATATGTGCGCTCTTTGGGCAGTCCGCACTCGGCAAGATAGCGGCGCGCGTGCTCTGAATATGCCATATTAACGTCGGATATTATATCTACTATACGTCTGTTAGTCTCCTCGGGCAGACACTCGTCCTTGCACCTGTTCCCCGCTTCCATATGGAATATCGGGATATGCAGACGCTTTGCTGCAATAGCCGAAAGGCAGGAGTTTGTGTCTCCCAAAATCAACAGCGCATCTGGTTTTATCTCATTCATAAGCTTGTATGAGCAGTTTATTATATTGCCGACGGTAGCACCTAAATCATCTCCTACCGCGTCCATATATACCTCGGGGTCACGGAGCTTTAAATCTTTGAAAAACACGCCGTTAAGGTTGTAATCATAGTTCTGCCCCGTATGCGCTAATATGCAGTCAAAATATTCACGACATTTATTTATTACCGCCGCAAGCCTTATTATCTCAGGTCTTGTCCCCACGATTATTAAAAGCTTTAGCTTGCCGTTATCTTTAAATTTAATATCGCTGTAATCGGTTTTTATTTCCATTTTCAACACTCCGTTTCAAACAAGTGAAGCTGTTTATACAGCTCTTTTCTGCTTTTACTGCTGTTATACAGTTTTTTGAAATTCATATGGCGGCGTTTGCCGGTCAATACTCTTATAAACCTTCTTATTCCCCAAAATGCCCAGCCTATCGGCAAAAGAATTTTAGCCTTTTTGGTTACTTTCCAGTTGGTGTATACTATTTGGTTTACCGAAAGGATAAACTGCACCGGTCTTGAATGGTTTACCCCGTCCTTACCACGGTTGGAAATAAAAAATCCCTCGCCCGAACGGTCCTTATCCTTACTGCCGAAATTTCCGCCCGAAATAATATCGTTAAGCGTGGAGCAGGCAAGCTCTGTATTGCCGCCCATAAATTCCTGTTTCGGCAGGCCTATACCTATACTTGCCGCAAGGCTTATTGTTTTTGCAAAGGTCCACAGTCCTACATTTTTAAGCCTTTCTTTAAACAGCGTTTCAAACTCGTTACCCTTAAATGAATTTACAAACACCGCCCAGTCGCACAAGTGTCTAAGTCCTATACCCTCCGACAGTAGGTGGTGCTGCATATGCAAAAGCATTATAAGCCCGTGATGGAATTTATCGGGATTAACAAATGTGCAAAGCTCGGTCTTTACAAGCTCTGAGGTTTCTATCATATCCGAGATATATTTCCGTACCGCCTCGCCTGCTTTGCCGTTCGGCACGCCTGCAGGCTCAAAGTGCATTTCAAGGTGTATTTTGCCCTTGCGGAACACTATATGGCAGATATGCTCTTCCTCCCACGGTTTAAAGCCGTTTTGCTTTAATACCTCGGTTGCTTTTTCAATATCTTCCTTTTTAACAAGAAAATCCACGTCCCCCATTGCCCTGAATATAGGGTCGGGGTAGTAGTATGCGGACGCCGCGCCCTTTAAGACAGTATATGGTATATTTGCCTTTGTCATAATATTATTAAGCAGGGTATGGTCTGCAAATACTCTTGAATTGACCGTAATATTTTTAAATACGGTGTTTGCATCCTTTACATTTTCGGGCATAGACACATTTTTTAACGCCAATGCCGTTACCGCCTGCTGCTTGCTTTCGGTCAACAGCCTGTTAAAATCTGTATTGCAGGGTATTTCCGCTTTTACACCGAAAAGGCTGTTTGCTATAAGGCTGAGCAGTGCTTTTTGTTCGTTATTTTCATATTTATACTTTCTCAAAATAAGTGTCGGGGCGGCTTGGGTCGAATTGCTCATTAGCCCACATAAGTGTTACAAGGTCTTCCGTATTTGAAAGATTTATTATATTGTGGGTGTAACCTGGCAGCATATGTATCGCTTCTATTTTTTCGCCCGTAACCTCAAAGCGTAAAACCTCATCGCTGCCGATTTTCCGTTCTTCAATAAGCCCATGGCCCGATACCACAATAAAAAATTCCCACTTAGAGTTATGCCAGTGCTGGCCTTTTGTAATTCCGGGCTTTGAGATATTAACGCTGAATTGACCGCAATTGGCGGTTTTAAGCAGTTCTGTAAAGCTGCCGCGTTCGTCAATATTCATTTTAAGCGGAAAGCTGACCTTACTCCCCGGTAAATACGAAAGGTAGGTTGAATACAGCTTTTTTGCAAATGAATTGTTCGGTATTTCGGGCATTAAAAGCGTTTTCGGCTGATTTTTAAACTGCTCCAATAAATCCGAGATTTCACCGAGGGTTACTTTGTGTGTGGTCGGTACGGCGCAGTATTTTCCGCTTTCGGTAATTACGGTGTCTATTCCGTCAAACTCACAGTGATGTTCTTTTTTCTCAAGCGCGTCCAGCATCTCTGTAACCAGATCGTCTATGTATAAAAGCTCAAGCTCTGTATTGCGGTCGTTTACGGTTATGGGTAGGTCGTTTGCGGTATTGCTGCAGAAGGTGGCAACGGCGCTGTTGTAATTCGGTCTGCACCATTTGCCAAAGAGATTCGGAAAACGGTACACAAGCACCTTAGCTCCTGTTTCCTCGGAATATTTAAAAAACAGGTCTTCCCCCGCTTTTTTGCTTCTGCCGTAGTCGCTGTCATACCGACCAATAAGGGTCGCCTGAATAGAGGAAGACAGCATTACGGGGCATTTGTTGTTATGCTTTTTAAGGGTATTCAGCAATTCGCTTGCAAAACCGAAATTGCCCTGCATAAACTCGGCAGCTTCCTTCGGTCGGTTTACGCCCGCAAGGTTAAACACAAAGTCCGCCTTTCCACAAAAGCCGTCAAGTAAGGCTTTTTCGGTATCTATATCATACTCGAAAATTTCTTCCATTTTAATATTCCGCGTTCTGTCCTTATTATCTCGAATGTTTTTAAGCGCCGCGCAAAGGTTTTTGCCCACAAAGCCCTTTGCTCCCGTTACAAGTATGTTCATTTGCTACTCCTTAAAATTAAAATCCAACCCGACAAAATTAAGTTCTCTTTTATACACGGCGATTTTATCATCTGTTATATAATTTAGCTCTTTTTTCTGCGTTGTTATTTTATCCCGTTTATTAAAAATAACGTCCGCTATTCTTACAGCCCACATAACCGGCAGAAAAAACGGCGCTTTTTTAAGAACCGGGTATTTTTTGCACATTTCTTTATACGGCAAAAATATAAGCTTAAATATTTTTTTAAGCTTAACGTTTCCGCCGGAACCCGACGCTTTAACCGCGACGGATACTATATGCGAAACATATGTGCCGTATGAGCCGCTTTCAAATATTCTTTCGGTTATAAAGTCGCTCATAATATCCGGCTGTTCGCCGTTAAACCACACATTTACCGTGTGAAGGGTGTTATTATAAAAATCAAGCAGCTTTAGTTTTTTAAGCTCTGCTTCTATATATTCTTTATTCAGATCCGGCTTTGCAGACAGATAGACATACAGATCCGTTATATGCCGTATGCCTATACCGCCGTCGCGGTAATGCTTTGCATAATGGGTAAAGATGTATATGAATGTATCCTCGTTCGACAATTTAAGGCGGCTTTTGTTTTCAGGCCTTGCAAAGCTCCACCCTTCACCGTAATAGGCATAGTAATCCTTATTATACGAGGGTATCAGCCGTTTATGAAGCTCAATGTGAATGGTTTTTTTATCCCAAACAAGTTCGTGGTCGCTTTCAAGTATTTCTCTGAATCCGAGACCTTGCATTGTCACGCGTATTTTTTCATATTGAAGGGGTTTTATAAGTATATCCGCGTCACCCATCGTTCTCATTTCGGGTTTCGGATAAAGGCACTTCATAACCGCACCCTTAAGCGGCATATATTCTATACCGCTTTCCTCAAACGCTCTGTATAATTTTTCAAGCTCGTAAAGCTGATTGTGGTTTACCGCTATACATTGGTAGGTTATATTTTCCGTTTCTGCAAATATATCCTTAGGCGCTTCTATTTCCGAATACATTATACCGTAATATATAAGCGGAACTATCTGGTGCTTTTTTGCTGTATTAAGCGCATTATCCCAGTCGAAATTTTCAGAGACTTCCGTCTTTTCTCCCGTAAGAGCGCTTTTAACAAGAGCTGTTATTCCGCTTTGAAACCCGTTCACCTTAACACCTCAAATTATGAATTAAATTCGCCGAGCCGTTCTTTTATATATGCAAGAGAGGCAATTTTAGCTTTTGTTTCCTCAACGCTTAACATTCTTGTATTGTGCGAATTAAACTCGGTTAATGTATTGCGCTTTTCGTCGCCCTCTTTAAAGTATTTGTCGTAGTTAAGCCCGCGGTTATCTGCGGGAACGCGGTAAAAGTCTCCCATATCCACCGCCTTTGCACATTCCTCATTGGTGAGCAGGGTTTCGTACATTTTCTCGCCGTGCCGTATGCCTATAACCTTTATATCCTCGGTCTTTCCGCCGAACAGCTCGCACACCGCTTTTGCCTGCGTTTCAATTGTGCAGGCAGGGGCTTTTTGTATAAGCAGGTCGCCGTTCTCTCCATGCTCAAAGGCGAAAAGAACTAAATCTACCGCTTCTTCAAGAGACATTATAAAGCGAGTCATTGTAGGTTCTGTTATGGTAATGGGCTGACCGTTTTTAATCTGGTCTATCCACAGCGGAATAACGCTGCCGCGCGAGCACATAACATTACCGTAGCGGGTGCAGCAGATTTTAGTTTTGCCCGAATTGCGTGAGCGCGCAACCGCAACCTTTTCTTCAATCGCTTTTGTTATACCCATTGCGTTTATGGGGTAGGCGGCTTTATCTGTTGACAGACAAATAACGCTTTCCACACCCTCGTCAATAGCGGCTATAAGAACATTATCTGTTCCGATAACATTGGTTCTGACCGCTTCCATTGGAAAAAACTCGCAGGAGGGCACCTGCTTTAGTGCCGCCGCGTGGAATATATAGTCTACGCCGTGTATAGCGTTCTTAACCGACTGTAGATCACGAACGTCGCCTATGTAAAACTTTATTTTATCCGCAACCTCGGGCATTTTAGCCTGAAACTCATGGCGCATATCGTCCTGCTTTTTCTCGTCTCTTGAAAATATGCGTATCTCGCCTATATCCGTATTAAGGAATCGGTTTAATACCGCATTTCCGAACGAACCCGTTCCGCCCGTTATCATTAAGGTTTTGTTTTTGAATAAAGACATTTTAATCACCCTTTTAATACTTTTTTAATTTTCCTTTTAATCCTTACATTAAAACTATCATCACAGTATTTTTTCATAAGCTTTTCAAATTCGGCATCTGCAATATTACCGTTATTAAACTTATAATAAAACTTTTCTCTGTGCTTATCCTTTTCTGCAGAGCGGAGCAGCGCGCTGTTATATGCCGACGCCCTTTTATAATCAGTGTCTGAGATAATCAGATTCGGACTTATTTCATCAAATATTTTTTTGCCTTTGGCGCTGCGGATCAGCACAAGGCTTACTCCCTTATCATCCGAAAAGCCTGGCAATACATTTTCAATCCCCCAAAAGTCGCCTAAGGTTATATCCGAAAAATAATTATCGCCCTTGAATCTGCAATTATAGCACGAATCGCACAAATAAATATTTTTTAAAAAGCCTTTCATATAGCGGTTTTCGGAGGCTTTTTGAGTCAGCCTGTCGCCGTCGGCAAGGTCTATTGTGATTGAATAATCCTTCCATCCCGTCGATTTATGCCTGAAAAACACATCTTCGGCGGAAACACCGCATTCCGACTGAATATAATCAATATATTTGCGCCAAACTTTAGGGTCAGGCGAACCGTGGCAGATAACATCCTGAGTAATAAGGTTATCATAATCCTTTTTTAAAAATGCTTTTAAACCGGCAATCTGACACGGCGTGCCCGAAAAGTACACGTTTTTTCCCATATCGAGAAATTCCTTGGCTTTTTTAAAGGAATTTCCGGTTTTACTCTTTACGTATTTTGAACCGCGCAGCTTTTTCAATTCGTCTGCCGAATCGATGTAATTATGTACCACATTGAAATTTTCATCAAACATTGCGCCGAAAACTACGCCGTTATTCGAAAGTACCCTTTCGGCAAGATGCGTGAATACGCCGCCCGAAGAGCTTGAAATGCGTATTTCTTCACTTTTTGAATACGCAGCATAGGTTATGTATTCTTTTTTGATATTCATTTATTGCCGACACCACATTTTTTCACAAATTTGTTTATAGGAGCTTTTAAAAGATTTCTTTCATAAGTATTCATACCAAAAAGCCAAATGGAAATTATATATACCGCAGAATAAATTACTATTCCTATTATAAGGTGCAAAAGAATATTGATGTTTAAAACCTTGGTTAATAATATGCCTGTTATTATCGGCGGCAAAAACGACGGAACAGCTTTAAGAATGTTTTTCCAAAAATAAATCATATTTATATTGCATTTTTTATGATAAAAGATGTTCATGATTATTCCGTTCCCTATAATCAGCGCGGCGGCGGTACCTATTGCACAGCCTATGCCGGATAAATACTTGCACAACGGAATACTGAAAATAATATTCAGTATGGCAACGGCAAGATATATGTAAGAACGAAAACGATGGAGATTTTTTGCCCTTTGTATTTCTATCCCCAAATTCTGAATGAGCGGCACAGTCGCCGGCAGCATTAAAAGCATAGCGATATAATAGCTGTCGCCATAGTTTTTTCCGCCCCATTTTAAAACAAACGGATGTCCGAAAAAAATAAATCCCGAAATAATCAAGCCTAATACAAAAAACTGAATTCGGCCGACCTTTGTAAAAAGTTCGGCTATTTCTCTGTCCTTATTTTCATTTACAAGCTTATGCACTCTCGGAATAAAGACCGACGATATGGTGGCTGACATTTGGTTATAATAGTTGTTCAGTTGTGCCGCCAAGCCGTAAACAGCGGTTGCAATCGACCCCTGATATATACCCAAAAGAAATTTATCAACATTCCAGTTTATCTGGTCAACAATTATATTAATAAAAATAAAAGAAGAGAACACCGCTAATTCCTTAAACAGCTTCAATTCGAAACCTTTAAAGATGAACCGCATTTCAAGCTTTTTAAAGCAAAACCATATATACAGCAAATCAATGGTTAAATTAACAGCGACAGTTACGGTAACCATTCCGACAGATCTGAAGCCAAGCACTAAAACCGCAAGGGATAAAAACGGACTTGCAACAGATTTTACAAAATTTAAGATGCGCTGAAAAAAATACTGTTCGTTTGCGGTTATGTATGAAGTGAAAACGCTTGCCGGAAATGAAAGGGCAACATTCACAACAAGTAACAGCATAAGCTTTTGTGTGATTTTGATTTCGCTTGCCGAAAGCTTTGCCGAAAACATATTGCCGGTATTTAAAACTAAAATCATACCCGCAATAAACGCAACTAAGGACAGGAAGAAAAATACCGTTATAAACATTCCGTTCAGTTTTGCGATTCCTTCTCTGTCATTATTGACCTTGTATTTGCTGTAAAACCTTATATATGAGCTTGAAAGCCCGAAATTAAGTATGCTCAGGTATGAAACAACAGAACCGGCAAGTGTATACAAGCCGTATTCGCTTTGTCCCAAAAGCCTTAGCATTATCGGCGTATAGATTATCGATACAAGAGCGCCTATACCGACCGATAGGTAGGACAGCAACACGCCTGCTTTTAATTGATTAATCTTCATTATGTATATCCCTTAACGCATTAATTAAAAATTTTTCCGAATTAATCTTATGTTCCCTCAAGAGCAAATCAACCCTTGCATAATCAATTTCCCCATTGATTATTTCATTGATTTTTTCGCCGTTATTATCCGTAAGAATATGATTACTAAGTTCCAATTTATCAAGCAGGGTAAATATTCTGTCGTTCATTCGGGAATTTTCAACCGGCACGGCAATAAATTGCTTATGGAATATTACGGAAAAAACAACACCGTGGAATGAATTTGTAACCACTATTTCACTGTTTTTTATATTATAAAGCCATTCATAAATTCCGAAAGCCGGTTTGCAGCTTTGGGAATTGTATTCCTCTTTATAAAAGCTTTTTACATATTCACATATTTCATTTGCAATTTTCTGATTGTTGTGCAAAATATAGCAAAACACTTTTTGGCTGTTGAATGTCTTTTCAACCAACAATCTTTCATAAGCGTCTCTTTCAAGCAATAATGTAGGATCCAAAACAATTTCAGCATCCTTGTAAACCTCCGAGAGAATATTCTTCGCGCTTTGTTCTCTTACCCCTATGGCTGAAAAACTTTCGATTTCGGGGTACACGATGTTTTTCATTTTATCCGGCAATTTTTCAGTTCCGAAACTTACGGCATATCCGATTTTTTTTGCTCCGTTATTCACAAAATTCAAGAAATAACTTAATGTAGGTTTGCCCTCTGCCCCCAATGTAAAGCTCGGGTTCCATATTTGGTCGCTTCCGCAAATTACTGCCGAATAATTATCGACACATTTAAAAAGCGACCTATTGCTCGAATACTTCTTTTTCGACAGCAGAAGCTCTCTTTTTCTGAATTTTTCTATGTTCCTTCTTTTTTCAAGTTCTCCTGATTTTCCGTTTTTAATATCAGTTATTATTTGTATTAATTTTACCCTCAAAGGGATATAGTTTATTATTTCGGTATCATAGCCTGATTTTACAAGGAACTGTTGCAGCGCATAGGATTGCAAAACCGCACCGTAGTTATTAGCCCAATGAAAAGTTATGGTTCCTGTTTTTTTCATTTTTTACACCTGCCAAAAAAAGCTGTACGGATATGACATAGCCCATGTTCCGTTGCGGATTGAATAAAGCCCGAACACCGCAAAGCATATCATAATGATAATATAAAAAACTGTTTCTGTATTATTATCGTCATTAGCCTTTAAATTAATATTGGGAACTGTCTTCGGTAGCAGCAATACTAAATAAATCATAAAATAATATCCTACGCGAATTGCTATAGAATACACTCCGCCGAAAGCCTGACACACACAGGCAAGCCAAAATAGGTTTTTTAAGCCTTCTTCATGTACGTCGTCTTTGTTTGAGTATATAATCGTAAATATATAAACGGCGGTAAATACAATAAACAGCGTTACTGCCGAATTGTTATCCGGAACCGCGTTATCTTTAAGCAATTTACTCAATATACCGAAAAGAGGATTGCGAAATAAAAACACTAAAGGCAAAATTAATATCGATGCTATGCGATACCTTTTCATTAAACCTGAATAATACAAAACATAGGCAACTAAAAACAATATCGCCGAAGAATGAAAAGCGGAAGCAAGCAAAACAGTAAGAATAAAAAGCACAGGTTTTTTGTTTCTTATGAAGATATATGAAAATGCTGTAATTGCTATTGCTATAACCTGTCTCATTGCAGAATAATTTGTCAAAAAAACGGGAAGTCCCAAATAAATGACAAAAGATAAAAGACAATTTTCAGAATACTTGCAGATTAAGTAAGATAAAGGGAAAATTGACACCAAAGCACAGACTATAAGCAAACATTGTTCGTCCCTGCTTATGTAGCTTATCAATTTACAAAAAATAACATATCCTCTTTCATAGTTTTTAAAATCCAAATGAAGAACTTTATCCCAACTTGATTTTGCGATTGCTTGATATGTTCCCAAATACCCGGATGTTTCCCCGTATTTTAAATCAACTCCCATGGAAGGATGGCGGAAAGCCAACAATCCGGCAATCAGGATAAAGGCAAATACGCAATAGTTTCTCGTGCCCTTTTCACTCTTAAACAGACCTTTTTGAAGAACGGCTCCGAGTATTAAAAGTATATATAAAGAATAATATATTGCCAAAAGAACACTTCCTTAAAGTGAGTTATAAATATCAATATATTTATCGGTCATATATTGGCTGCCGTATACACGAACGGCAGACGCCGATATTTTGTTTTTATCCCTTGCTTCATTTAAAAAACAGTTAATATGCGAATATAAGGAATTCAAATCCCCGTAATTTACAAACTCACTGTATTCGGGCAACGATATAGTCTCCGGTCCTCCGGCTTTAAATCCCACAACCGGCGTTCCGCAGCAAAGGCTTTCGGCGCAAACCATTGAAAAGGTTTCCCTTTTGCTTGCTATTACGGTTATGTCTGCAACGCTGTAAAGCTCCGCAAGCCTGTTTTGGTCGTTGACTTTTCCCAACAGAAGAATATTATCAGGCACTTTTAAATTTTCGGGATAACTGCCCGCCACAATTATTTTCACATTTTTGCCCTTTAACATTTCCGCAAGCTTAATTATGTAACAGCCGCCCTTTATATGCTCAGGATTGTCACTGAAAATCGGTGTTGCGTGAAAGATAATTTTTTCATCGTCTATGCCGAGTCCTAATTTAAGTTTGCCGACTTCGCGCGGATAAAATACGCTTGTATCAAGCCCGTTCATAACTACAGTGTGCTGTTTTCCGGCTAAAATCGGCGATTGCTTTGCCCGTTCCATAAGCCATGGAGAAACAGATGTAACAATAAGGTTTTTATTGAACCCATCAAAAGCTTTTTTCATTTTTTTAAAAGAATGTGCGGTTCTGTCAAAAAGCAAGGATTTTGTTTCTGATTTGAATTTTGGGCATTTGCCGCAGCCGGTTTTCCAGCCTTCGCAATCAAACGAATGACCGCAATTTGCCGTAAACATAAATTCGGCGTGCAATGTTAAAACAGTTTTTATATTGTTTTTTTTGAGCCAGTTTACAAGCCGATATATATTAACAAAATAACCGTTTATGCACTGCAAGTGCACAATATCCGGCTTTTCTTTTTTTATGATATTTATAAGACGTTTAGTTGAAAAAAAGCATCCGCCGTACATAATACCTGTAAATCTTGAAATTAAATTATTGAATTTTGAATAAACCTCACTGCAAGTTTTATAAACATTCGGTTCGTTAATCTTTGGACCTCTACCGTAGCACACGACAGATTCTATTCCTTTTTTCTTGAGCGCATTATGTAAATCGGCAGTTATTTTTCCGGTACTACCGGTTTTATACACACAGTTTACCTGTAATATTTTCAATTCTGAAAACCTACCGTTTCTACAATAATATCCGAAAAAATTTTGCTGTTCTTTTTCAAATTATGCTTTTCATCAACGGCTTTAAGTGCATTGGATATATACTTTTGTTTGTTTTCGCTGTTATTGATAATACTTCTTAGCGTTTTTTCTAACTCTTTTTTTGAAGAAACTGTGTATGCAAGCTTATTTAAATTTAAATATTTGAACGATGCAATATTATCGGGAGAGTACAGTAAAAAACATCTGCCGCTTGCCAAACTATCTGCTATCTTCGTTGAAAAAGCAAATTTTAAGTCTTCCTTATAAAATTCAGAAAAGCTTTCTGTATGAACAAGCAAATCGCTGTTTTCCATTACCTTTATAACCTCATCATAAGATACCACTCCGTGATATTTTATTCCGGCACAATTATCAAAGGCTGATTTAACCGTATCATTCGGAATTTTACCGTATATATCGAGAAAGTAATCGGGTGATATTTTTTGAAGGGTATTTGCAATTTCTATAAGCCCCTCATGTCGGCCGACGCCTAAATTTCCGAGATAAGAGGTGACAAAACCGTTATTATGCGGTGAAGTGGCAAAAGGTTTTATAAAAGTTGAGGTATAAAGAGCCGTGCTTTTATTGCCGAATTCCTTATCATAAGCATTTTTTAATTCATCGCAGATATAAAATGTATATGATGCTGATTTTTGCGTCTTTTTAAATTCCCTGCGAAAGCTACGGTAAAACAGCGGATAAAGCAAATGATATATGCCTTTACTTTTAAAATAATCAAATTTTTTGAAGTAATATCCTTCACTGTTATAAATAAAAAGCGGAATGTTGTTTTTTAAAGCTAATTTTCTTGCAAGCCTAAACATAAAGGCACTGTCGCCTGCCTGAAGTAATATTGCTTCGGGAGTAAAGTCCTCAACCCACTTATCAAATCCTGATTTTTTCCAAGAATTTGTGTTCCATAAGAAATTTCTAATCATCATTGTGAGTGCATTTCGTTTGTGCTTTTTGATGGGAATCGGGTTGCTTGAAATAGTTGTATATTCTTTAAAATTTTCAACTGTTCCGTTCGGCCTTTTTCCGAATACTGCTTTAAGTGCCTGTGCATCGGTAATGCAAAAATACTTTTCGCAGACCTCATAATTGGGAATTGATTTATTTATAAAAAATTGAGCTAATTTGTTTTTATCCCAATTTCTGAAAAAATTACCGAGGGTCCTTCCGTTTGAGTCGGATTTTGAAAAACAGTTATTGCTTATTACAAGAATTTTTGGGTATATCAATTACGAACCTTCCTCTTAAAAGATTGTTTTTGCCTAAAGTTTCTGTTTTGTTTAGCATTTTCTCTGACACCGCAGTAATAAAATTTAAGTATACTCAGAAATTTAAAATCACATTGTTTTCTTTTTGAAAATTTATAAGCACTTCTTACAATTATAGGATAACAAAGAAAAGGATAAATTTCGGATAAAACCATTCCGGAAACATTGAAGTATTTTTCGGTATATCCTTCGAACCAACTTGAATCAGATTGGTCAATATCAGCAATATATTCGGGCGAGGCGAAGATTTTCACCTTTTTTTTAAATAATTCCTGTAGAAAAATGGTATCCTCTCCACAGTAATTTTCAGTGCCCGGTCCAAACCGTTCATTAAAAGTAATCTTATGCTTTTCAATTACATTTGTCCTTATTGCCAGACCCCATACTCCCCACGAAGTCACTTCACGCCTATTAACTCTGTGATATTTCCTAATTGGATTCATACTTATTTTTCGCTGCGAGACTAAGTTTAAATTGAACTTTATTGCATCTGCTTGCGGATTTTCTTCAAAAGCTTTAAGTATAATTTCTTCATAATTATCATAAAATCGCAAGTCGTCATCAGAAAACATTATATATTGGGCGTTAGGATTTATATTTAAAAGCGCAATATTTCTATTTTTACTTGTTCCCCGTGTACTTGTTGTTACAAGTTTTACACTATTGCCATTTATAGTTTTGTTTAAAGTTGAATTTTCATCCGCTTGATTGGCGATGACTGAATCGGTTTTTAAATTCATTTCGTAATATTTTGAAAAATCAGTTGCATACATTGTAGTAACCAAGACTTGTAATTTGCTCATAGTGTAGCACTACTCCTTAATAATGTTGTTTAATTACACTTGCTCCTTTTCAAATAAGCTTAGTTTCGTCCTTGTATGTTCCGTCACCGACAAAATACGGTTTATCAAAGTTCCAGCTTTCTGCGTGCTGTTCCCATTTGATTCGCTCAGGTGTCGGCGGTTTCATATAATCTCCGAACCTTTCGCTTAAGAATTCGTGTAATTTTAAAGGAACTTTCAGTTTGACCTTTTCAAAAGGCGCATACTCCGGATTTTCAAAGTATTCACGCTTGTATATAGCATTTTTAAAAACCGCTTTGCCCATAAAATTGCAAAAATAATTTGTTTTCTTATTGCGGTATTTATATACCTGTTTAAGCCCGTGTTTGACCCAAAGTCGGTCCGGCATACGGCTCATAACCTTAAGAGCAAAGCCTAAAAAGCCGCCCCTTCTGTTATACCCTCTTACGGCAAGACCTTTCATAATCACATATTTTGCCCAAAGGCATTGATGAATTTGCTGCAATTTGTTATCGGGGCAAGTATGCAATATAAAAATATCTACATATATTCCGTGGTGAATATCCCACTTTTTAAGGGATTCCTCGATATAAGAGGTGTTATTAAGTCTTATTTTCGAAATGGTGACCATACCGTCGGTAAGTCCCCATTCCTGAAGATAATACTTTTCTTTATCTCCGTTTTCGTTAAAAACCTTGCGGAATTTTTCATAATTGTCAGGCGTCATAAAAACATCGAGGTCATCATCCCACGGTATAAATCCGCCATGCCTTTTTGCTCCGAGGGCAGAACCGCCCATCAAACAATAATTTATATCGTTTTCTCTGCAAAGCTTATCTATATAAACCGCAATTTCAAGAATTTTATCCTGTAATTCAAGAAATCCGTATTTCGGGTCAAGCCCATCACGCATATATTGGTATTCCATAATTAAATTCCGAAAGCCTTTCTGATTATTTTCCTTAAAAAACCCGGTAATGAATAATAAATCTTCTGTTTTCTGTAAAACTTTGAATTTAAATAGTTATCAACCAAAGCCTCAATTCCGCCATTTTCATAACATTCCACAAATTCGTCTCGGTTTTTAGGTTCTTCGGTACCTCCGCAAAAGCACACCTTATCGCTTATGAGCGTATCTATGTCCATTTTATATACATTCAGCAAATCATTGCATTTTTCAAAAAGCCGTTTACCTTTTTCGGTATGAAGAAAAACCGTTGAAACGCCGGCGAAACGATTTATACCATTTATATATTTGTCAATGTCGTGGAAATCGGAAATCGTAATATCCGTTACTCTTTCTTTACCTGCAAAGCTGCAATTATAACAGCTTTTACGCAATGTTATATACTTTTGAAAAGCCGCATAAAACGGAGATTCAAAATAATACCTTGTTTTTTTCTTGCTTTTGCCGTCTTTTAAATATGTAACGGTGTAATAGTGCGGAGTGGTTCCGTTTTTCTTCTTAGTCCGAAATTCATAGTCGGTTATTTTAATATTCTCTTTTTGTTCCTTATATTTTTTGCACTCGTCAAAAAAGCTTTGGCTCGGCACGCCGTGGCATATAAAATCAACGGTTATCAGATTCTCATAATTCTTATTTAAAAAAAGCTTCAGGGCGGCATTTTGACACGGAGAGGATACAAACAAAATCTTTTCGCCGTCTTCAAGCTTGCTTTTAATTTCGGCATATTTATCCGTCATATCGCTTTGAAGATATTTGGATTTTCTCAAAGGCTTAAGTGCTTTAATACTGTCAGCCGCGGTACACTTTAATTTAAGGTTTCCGTCAAAAGCGGCGCCGTATACCGTATATCCTTCCTCTATGAGAACTCTTGCAAATGTTTCGAACATTCCTCCGCTTGAGCCGCCGAATAGTACCTCGGGATTTTTTGAAAGTGCGGCATAGGTATCGTCGGTCACGGTATTGTTTTTGACAGCGTTAAGCATAGGACATACTCTGTCGCATTTTCCGCAGGATATACATTTTTCCGTATCAACCTTCGGGAAAACCGCACCAAGTGTTCCTGTTGTTTGCGATATGCATTTCTTCGGGCAGGCAGCCAAGCATGCCATACAGCCGCAGCAATTCTTCTCTTCTGTAATGCTAATCATATTTATATACCCGAGAGCTTTTCGGAAAGAATGGTCGAGGAAGTTCCGTCTGTATGCGGCAGGAAAACCATATCAACGCCTACGCCGTTAAGCTTTTTTTCACATTCGTTATACAAATTACTGCCTTTCCAGTCGTCGCCGTGAAATATTGCATTGAATTTGAGTTTTTCCCAAGCCGCAAACTTATCCATATTAATCTGCGGAACAACCTTGTCAACATATTTTATTGCCTTTATGATTTCCGCTCTTTCTTCAAACGGCACAATCGGAGTTTTATGCTTATAGTTTTTAACCAATTCATCCGTGCTTACTCCGACAATCAAGTATTCGCATTGTTCTTTCGCCCGTCTCAAAATGTTAAGGTGACCTATATGGAACATGTCGAATACGCCGGTTGTGTAGCCTATTTTGTATTTTTTATCACTCATTATTTACCCTCGCAAATTTTTGGAATACAAATCCCCGTAATTTATTTGGCATTAAAACCTGTATTATAAGCCGTTCCGTAACATTTATTAAATATCTCGGGAATGTTATCATTTTTTTTCTTAACATATACCTTTGAAGATTTGCTTCACTCTTGAAGTATTTAATACCGCCGCGGCGGTTGTACATTTCTTTTCCGACTCGTACATTTACAAGAATTTCATTAATGTTTGCAAATTTATAACCTGCCAAAGCAAGTCTTAACCACAAATAATAATCTTCTTCGCAATACCAATCAATATAGCCACCGACATTATTGACATCCGTTTTTTTAAACATCACGGTAACTTGATTCATAGGACAGCGCTTTTTAATATATTCTTTTATTTCAGCGTCTTTTTTCGGAACAATTCTACTGCCCACCGTATTTTCTGTGTTATCAATAAATTCGGATATATTTCCGCCGACAACCGAAAGCTTTTTATCGTTTTCGAAAACTGTCAACTGTTTTTCGAACCTTTCAGGTACGCTTATATCGTCTGCGTCCATCAAAGCCACAAGTTCATTTTTACAGCCTTCAAGACCGATTCGTCTTGCGTTTCCGTGCCCGACATTTTCAGGCAATCTGATTACATTAAATATATCTAGTTTTTCATAATCAGTTATTATTTCATCAAGCGTATCAGTAACAGGACCGTCAACCACCAAAACCACTTCGTCAGGCTTACAGGTTTGATTTAAAATGCTTTCAACGGCTGTTTTGAAATGCTCTGGATTATCATTTTTATATACACACATTGAAACACTGTATTTTTCCATATTCACACCCTTAAAAGCTTCAAAGCGTCCGCCTGTTTTTCAGCATAAATTTCTTTATCCACAATGCCTTTTTCAAGTAAATAATCTCCGAGATCCTCGGCTGTCTCCATACCGTCCGCACTTATATCGGCACGCTCAAATACCTTTTTTATTGTAAAAAAAATTATTTTCCAATCGCCGAGAAATGTTATATTCTGTATGTATTCAATGTCATATTCAAGCTTGTTTTCCCAGTTTATCGCGTTTCTGCCGCTTATTTGGGCAAGCCCCGAAAGTCCCGGACGAACCTTATGTCTCATTCTCTGGCGTTCTGTCATAAAAACCATATCCCTTACAAGCTGGGGACGCGGTCCTATAACCGCCATATTGCCATTTAAGATGTTTATAAGCTCAGGCAGCTCGTCAAGCGAGGTGGAACGCAGAAATTTTCCGTATTTTGTAAGTCTTTTATCATCGGGGAGTAGATTTCCGTCCTTATCCTTTTCGCAGGTCATTGTTCTGAATTTTATCAGCTTGAAAATCTTTTCGTTTTTCCCCGGTCTTAACTGCGTAAAAAACGGGTTGCCTTTCATCGCTATCGCCCCGACGACCGTTAAAATAATCAATAACGGTGAAAGCACTGTTATGGCGCAAAACGAAAGAAAAAAGTCCATAGCTCTTTTTATGTACTTGGCGTATATACCGTTTGATACATTTACCTCTTCGGTAGGTTTTATTTGTGTTTCTGTCATTGCAATTCCCCTTAAAAGCAAGACCTTATTATCTCAATTACCTTTGCCTGTTCTTCGGCGGTCATTTTAATATCGCTCGGCAGGCAAAGTCCTCTATCAAATATATCCATACCCACGTCAATTCCGCCGCCCGCTATGTAAGCGTTGGTTTTGGCTCTGCCGTTGCCCTCTCTTGTTACAAAACCGTTCATACGGTATATCGGCTGCATATGCATAGGCTTCCAGATAGGTCTGCCCTCGGCGTTGTACTTCGCCAGTGTTTCAAGTATCTCGGTCGGGCAGGATTTACCCGGTTCCGTTATGTAGCAGGCGTCGTTATCGCTTCTTACCTGCTTGCACATAGCGTCCTTATCGATAATCAGGCAGGAAAGCCAGAAATTGGGCTCGCTGTTTTTCTCATCATACGGGTTCATAGAAACGGGCAGACCCTTTAAGCCATCTTTATATCTTTGGTAGATTTCCTTTTTAAGCCTTATATGCTCATCAAGGTAAGGCAGCTGTCCTCTTACAACACCTGCTATAACATTGCTCATACGGTAGTTGTAACCCAATTCCTCGTGCTGATACCAAGGGGCGTTTTCCCTTGACTGTGTGGACCATTTTCTTGCCTTTTCCGCGGCTTCCTTACTGTCCGTAAGCAGCATACCGCCCGAAGAGCCTGTTATTATCTTATTGCCGTTAAAGCTTATTGCGTTATATGTACCGAAGGTTCCTGTTTCTCTTCCCTTATATGTAGCTCCGAAGGACTCCGCCGCGTCCTCTATCATTACGGCATTGTGTTTTTTGCATATCTCGGCTATTTCGTCCATTTTGCCCGGTGTGCCGTAAAGGTTCGCAACCACAACAACCTTTACATCGGGGTATAGCTCGAACGCTTTTTCCAAAGCCACGGGGTCCATATTCCATGTGTCGTATTCTGTATCTATAAACACGGGCACACCGCCCTCATAAACTATGGGGTTTACCGTAGCGTCAAAGGTCATATCGGTGCAGAACACCTTGTCTCCGGGTTTTATTCCCGCAAGCTTCATACAAAGGTGCAGCGCCGCCGTTCCGGCAGACAAAGCCACCGCATATTTACAGCTTATTTTTTCGGCTGTTATTCTTTCGACCTCGTTGATATTAGCGCCCACCGTAGACATCCAGTTAGTCTCATATGCCTTTAATTCTTCACCGTGCATTGTCGGCGAAGAAAGCCACACTTTATTTTTAAAAGCTTCCATAAAAATTCTCTTTTCAATATAAATTTACCGAATATACATTAAATCCGTTCGCTGAACGATAAGCTTTCACCGGCATAATTAGGGGTTAAATGCATATCACTAATAAGCATAAGCTTTGCATAAGTAAAAAAAGCAATGTTATTCGGTACGGCGGAGCCTGCTGCCGCAAGGTTTTCACACTGCGTTTTGAAAATATATTCACTGGGTGACAGCCAGCATATTCTTTTGTTAATGTTATCCTCGCACAGCTTAAAAGCTATAAAGGATTTGCCCGTACCTGTCGGATGAATTATAGCGGCTTTGCCTGTTTTACTTAGCATTTTTATGGCTGATATATATGCAGTTTCGTTATGCTCAAAGAGCTTAATGCCGCTGTTATCAGCCATTTAAAACGCCGCCTTTCTAAATTCTCGGAACCACAAATTCCAAGAACAGTAATTATATGCATTATTTTATCACAATAGAATATAATTGTCAATTATTCACTATTAAAACACAAAATATTTGAAATAAAATTGCAAAACTCGGCAACGGTCGGGTCTTTTTTTATGATATTTTTTCTTTGAGCCGTCAAACTTTCAGTCAAGTATTTTATAATTGAAACACTAAATTATAGGAGTGTTAAAAATTGTCAAAACGGGGAGAAAATATTTATAAAAGAAAAGACGGAAGATGGGAAAGAAGATACTTAAAGAGCAATTCCAAGCACGGATACATCTACGGCAAAAAAATTTGAGCCAAAAGCCCTTTCGAAAATTTTGGGGCATAGCTCGGTAAATACAACCCTCGGAATTTACACCCATCCGTCAATGGAATACAAACGGGCAAGTATTAATAAATTGATGAATTTACAGCCGTCAAAATAAGCCGTCAAAAAAGCACGGGGAGCCGCAATTAAGCGACTTTCCGTGCTTTTTTCTTGGAATTTGTGGTTCTACGAAAATTCGTAGGACATTTTTATTATAATAGACTTTGCTCTAATTTTTCGATAACTTTGTTTAAATCACGGTTATACTCAACCTCGATATTTGCTCCTTTGTCTGTTGTGATATGCATACACGGGGATATGCTATTAGAATCTTTTATATTTCCATCATTATCCGGTATACATATTTCTGATTTATAAGGCTCATATGAAGTGGCCGCATCACCTAACTCGACCTGCAAATTCTTTATTCCGGCTGTAAAATATCCATCAATACAGTCTAACATTATTACTATAAAGTTTTTTCCATCAGGCTGTATATAGGAAAGTACATTTTTATTTTTGAATTGTGTGAAAACAGTCTCATTTATTGAAACCCCATTAACGACATTTTCACAAGAAAGTATTTCCGACATATATTCGCCAGCCTCGTTTTCAAAACTAATTGTAAATTTTTCCCCTGATTGAATCGGTATAACAAAACCGGCCCCTCCTCGATTCGCGTAGTGAGCGTTAAAATAAATAATCCCATTTTCAATTTTGGGTAAATATTTTGCGTTTAATAATGTACGAGCTGCGTAGACAGGATTATTTATGTCAAACAAGTTTTTACCGGTTTTTTTAAGTGTTACTGTAGTTAAATCAGCAATTTCATCACTTGAAACAATCAACTTGAGTTTATGTTCAAGCGGAGAAATATCATCTATAAATATATTGGTTCCACTTTTTTTTGCCTTTAAGGCATTTGCACATGCAGTATTCATTTGCAATGCAGTTACGTCGCCCTGTTCCCCCTTATCCCCCTTTTCACCTTTAAGCGACAGCAATTGCTCAGGCGTAAAATCACCATAGGTAAAAGCATCACCCTTATCGCCTTTTTCGCCTTTATCTCCTTTTACACCCTGAATACCCTGCACGCCTGTATCGCCCTTTTCGCCCTGCAAACCGCGGGGTCCTGTATCACCTGTATCGCCCTTGTCACCTTTTATACCCTGCAAGCCTTGGGGACCTCTCGGTCCGGTGTCGCCTTTATGACCCTTATCGCCTTTTTCTCCTTTTGCACCTTTAAGGAGTGAAAGCTGTTCCTGTGTGAAATCAGAGTAAATAAAAGAATCTCCCTTTTCCCCTTTTTCACCTCTGTCGCCGGTATCCCCTTTTTCGCCGTCATATTCTCCGTTATCTGCTTCAGTTCTTACAGATTTTGCAATCTGCATTGCCTCGTTGGCAAGCTGCTTCATTTCATTCGCTATACCTATAAGCTGTTCATACTGGGTAGGCGTAGGTTCAGCAGGTGCATCACCTGTGCCGTAGCCGCTTTCCGTTACATTTATGCTTGCCTGCTGTGTTGTCGCCCTGCTTTCGCCCGAAACGCCGAATACCGATACCGTAAATTGCGGCGCTTTTATAACCTCATACGGTATATAGCACTCGTTTTCACCCGTGCATAATTCGCTGCTTTTGTCAAGAACCACGCTCACCGTTGTTTCGCCGTTTCTGAATACGGCAGTTTTGGTATATCCGTTCCAGCTTTCAGGGAAATCAAAGCCTATTTTTTCAAATAAAACGCTGTCGGACACCGTAGTTTGCAATACTTTTATTCTTCCGTTTTCTTCAACTCTTGCACTAATCATTTTTTAACCTCCTTAATTTTATGTATCAAAATAAGCGTGATATATCCTCCCTTCGGGCTGCATATTATTTTGATACCGTTATAAAGAAAGATAAAAATCGGCGATTTGTAAACATAGATGATAATTATAAAATAAAAACGTCCCGTTCGGGACGTTTTGAGCTTATGTGTGATTTGTCAGACACTAATTTAATAGGGACATTGCTTTACCGTTCATTTTTGTATGGTTTAGTTTACTCCGCGTGGCCTGCGTCCAATATTACGGTGGGTCTTGTATCATATTTACCTAAAGCCGCCGTTTCGGCATATTCGCGAAAGAAAAATACGCTTAAAAAGGCAAGACACAAAACCACCGACAGAACCGATATAATACGTCCCTTAAACATTCCGCAATCACTCCTCATACAGTTAAAAATATGTTTTTAAACCGCACGGTAGAACATTCGGACGTATACGCCTTGTATATTTAAATTTTATACCTAAGTTCAAAAATCAAAGGAAAAGATATGAGCCTTTTCTGCACCGAACGTAGCCAGCGGTTTAAGAACAAGCTCTGATACGGTTCGTCCCACATTTATTTTAACAAGCCGCTGATGATTGCACCTTACGCTGATTAAGAATATGGTCGCCTATATATCTGCGGCTTTCCCTTTTTCCGGGCAGAAACCCCGCCCAGTCAAGCTCCCAATTTTCCGCTTTGTGATCGCCCGTATTTTTTATATGATCCCATATACCGAAGGAAAGCTTAAGCAACTCGTCTCTTATCTCTTCGGCGTCGTCGATAGTATTTTTATTTCCGCCGAGCTCAAGCCACCAAAAATTATTGTCGCGGTAGCTGTTCGGCATATGATCTCTGATTTCAAGGTTTTCTTCCTCCGGCAGCTTTCTTGCCCACTGCGGCGGAATAAACGGAGTCGGCTCCGCAGTTTCGCGCACCTGCAAAAGACAGGAATTTCCCATAGTTTGCTTATCCTCCGTTTGCGGCGCCGCGGCCTCGCCGTATTCCCCGCGCGCCTCGCGGCCGTGGCGGTACTCTGCACCAGAAAGCTCCGCTAAAATACTGTCGCCCGAACAATCTATAAAAATATCCGCCCTTATATAATGGGTTTTGTATGTAGTGGTCTGCCAGCCGTAAACCGCCTTTATATGCTTATCGTCCGACATTTCTATATCGTTTACCGAGCAGTTAAGTATACTTTCAAGCCCCTTTTGAAACCGCACGGCTTCAAACAGCACCGAATCCCAAACAGGATAGTTGCGTGTGGGATTACGGTACATATTGTTAAGCACCAGTTCCTCAAATATACCTGTTTCGCGGCGGTTGGCTCCCCCCCGCTCCCATAGGCCACATTCTTATTTCCGAAGAACAGTTACCGCCCAATACCGGTCTGTCGTGTATAAGAACGACGCTGCTGCCCCTGCGTGCGGCGGCAATTTCGGCAACAGGCGCTGCAGCCCGATACTTTTCTGCTTTTTATTATATAAATTACCGCAAGAACCACCCAAACGGCTATAATAAGCAACAGCAAATAATCGTAAACGCTCATATAAACAGCGCCACCAAACTGTAAACTATAAAGGCGCACACCCACGCGACCGAGCACTGAAGAATTATAACCCCGGCTGTTTGAAGCCGTGAATTAAGCTCTGCTTTAAGCGTGGCAATTGCCGCAACGCAGGGTGTATAAAGCAATGTAAAAGTTAGAAAGCTTACCGCGGTAAGCGGAGTAAACAGGTTTGACAGCGCCGCAGAAAGACCGTCCGCTCCCGTTCCGAGCAGCACGCTCATTGTGCTTACAACCGCCTCTTTGGCGGAAAGACCCGCCAAAAGCGATGTGCTTATTCTCCAGTCTTCAAGACCGAGCGGCTTAAATATCGGGGATATAGCTCTCCCTATGCCTGCCAAAATACTGTTTGCAGAGTTGTTTACAAAGTTAAGCCTCATATCAAACGCGCCGAGGAACCATATAAGCACGGCAGCTATAAAAATTACGGTAAATGCCTTTTGCAAAAAATCCTTTGCCTTATCCCACATAAGCAAAAGCACGCTTTTTATACGCTTTTTGAATCTGTTCCTTTTTCTGCGTTCCTTATTTCTGATATACTGCTCTTTTGCGTCATCCGTCCCCATCGTTTTACCTTCCATCCATCTCGGTCTGTTCTGTTTACATAAACCGTGTTCACGCCTTAATGAGCGCCGCCTCTATCCTGCCTATTATAACATTGTGATAATCCTTTTTCGGGTACCACTTCAAAGGTCCGCTGTCTATAAAGCATTCCGGCTTCAGTCTGTCGATATACTGCTTGCGGCAGACAAGCACCATACGCGCCTGCTCAAAATAGACCGTGCCGCGGTCAAACACCGGAGTCAGTCCGCAAAGCTCGGTTTTGTTGCAGTCCCTGCCCGAACGGCTGCCGCAAATTTTATGTATTTCCCTGTTATCGCCGTAAAAACTGAGTGTAAACAGGTCGTTTTTATCTATAAATTCCATTGTGTACCGCTCGGGACGCACAAGGGCGACCACGCTGTCCTCTCCCCAGATCTCGCCGGTAAAGCCCCATGAGGCGGTCATCATATTGTAACCGTTTTCGTTTCCGGCAGAAATCAGCATATATTCTTCACTAATTGCTTTTATGAGGTTGTCTTTTATCTCTTTTGGGTTTATAATAGTAAACATAAGGTGCCTCCGTAAATTAAAATTTGGCGGAAGATCCGCTGTGCTTAGTTTACATAAATGTATTGCAAAATTGATTGTACTATATTATATTTTGGTTGTCAATAGCAAAATGACGGTCGAAAAGAAAAAAATTTGGGGCGGTGAATTCAGGTGGAAACAGTGCGTCTGAGGCTTGAGTCTCTGAGCGACATGAAGTATCGTGATTTCACGGCAAAGCTCATACCGAATCTTGGAAGGGACCGGATCATGGGTGTGAGAACCCCCGACATACGCGCTCTTGCAAAGGAGCTTTACGGTACAAAAGAGGGGGAAGATTTTTTGTCCCGGCTTCCGCATTATTACCTTGAAGAGAATAAGCTGCATGCCACGCTTGTCTCCATGATAAAGGATTACGATAAGCTGATATCGGAGCTTGACAGATTTTTGCCCTTTGTTGACAACTGGGCGGTATGCGATGCGATACTGCCGGCCCTTTTCAGAAAGCATCCGGAAGGACTGCCGAAAAAAGCGGAGGAATGGTGCGATTCAGTACATACATA